>BNJS01001515.1_pt1 | contig 88155 bp, 114 predicted proteins | sample 8540461 | NCBI WGS metagenome assembly BNJS01 (sample SAMD00202454, study PRJDB9452) | human saliva metagenome | isolation source: human saliva | place: Japan
ATGCCATTAACCAGAATTTCTCAGAAGTATTTGAAAAATTAGGTTTTTTTAATAGTAAAGTAATGAACCAGGAGCAAGTCACGGTTTTTTTAGAAAAGTAAGCAAATATTCTTAAAATAAATAATTTCTACCTATAAATAGGAAGAAAGATGAATTAATTACTAATTGAGGTAATGAACTTAGGAGTGGAATTCATAAATATTTAAATAACTTAATGAACTAATTGATAAAAAGTTAGTAACCGTCTTTTTAAAAAAATGAAAATTAATGAAAAATCAAAAAGCTTTATAAAGAGTTTATCATTTTGTAGAATTTTTAAAATATGATAATTTTTTTGTCTGTAAAGTAAGATATTAAGTGAAAAAAAGAAAATTCCAAATAAATAAATATGAAAAAAATAGATTTTAGTACCTTTAAATAGCTTGCAATAAAAAAATAAATATGATATAATCAATTCTGAAAAAAATGACGCTCTCATTTTATCATTCAATAAAAAAGGGGAAACCATAATGAAAAAGTTTGCAAAAACTAAATATTTACTGTCATTATTTGTATCGGTATTGACGGTATTGTTCATGGTCTCAGTAGGTACTGTACAAGCTGCTGCAGCCAAGGAAGTGGATGTCATCACGGAGTTCAAGATCCAAAATGCCCAAGGTGAAGAATTAGCAACCGGCCTAGGTCGTTATGACACTTTCCGTCTGAATGCAAAAATTTGCTTTAGAAGGCAAAGGTGTTAAAGCAGGGGATACAACTACAGTCACTATCGATGGACCAATCGATATCAAGTCTCAGAATTTTGATATCAACGATGCAATCACTGGTGATAAAATTGCCGATGCAGTAGTTGACGCGAAAACTGGTAAGATTGTCTTGACATTCACAGAATTCGTTGAAAAGAAAAATGACGTTTCAGGTTCATTCTTCTTCTACGCTGGTGTTAACAAAGATAAACACCCAAATGATGGTGAAGTTCCTGTTAATGTTTCTGTTAACGGTAAAGTAAATTCAACGGTAAAGTAACAAGTACAACAGTTGGTGAAGGTAACCGTTACACAATCATCAAATCTGGTTGGGATGGTGGAGACCACAAGAACCTTGGATTCCGTATCTCTGTAAACAGAACTAACGAAGCAATCAACAATGCAGTCCTTTCAGATTCAATAACATCAGCAGGGGTTACCTACAAACCTAACAGTTTCAAAATCTTCAAAGGTACTTGGGAATACGCAAACGGTAAGTGGGAACTTAAAAACAAACAAGATGTTACTTCTAACTATACTGTAAGCGCAACAGATAAGTCATTCTCTATTAACTTTGGTAATATTTCTGCTAACGATCACTTTGCAGTAGAATATGAAGCAGTTGCTAACTATGAAACTGTTGACGGCGAACAAATTAAGAATACAGCGACAATCAAAGGTGATAACAAAGATGCGTACAATTCAAATAGTAAAGTAAACATCCAAATCGCTGGTGGTGCAGGTATCGGTTACGAATTTAGCATTAAAGTGAAAAAAGTAGACGAAAATGGTGCTCCACTTAAAGGTGCGAAATTCCCAAGTTATCCGTCAAGCAACTGGACAAGTAATGGGCGATTTCGAAACAGATGCAAATGGTGAATTTACTCTTGGTAGCCTATTGAGAGATAAATATATCATCAAAGAAACTCAAGCTCCAGAAGGTTATGAGTTGGCAGCTGATACTGTAGTTGAAGCTAGTGAATTCAAAGAACCAAAAACTCCTGTAGCTAAGAATATTGTAGACCAAAAAAACAACTACAACAACTACAACAACTACAACTACAACAACAACAACTACAACAACAACTACAACAACAACAGAAGAGCCAACGACTACTTCAACAACAACTACAACAACAACAGAAGAGCCAACGACTACTTCAACAACAACAACTACAACAACAACAGAAGAGCCAACGACTACTTCAACAACAACAACTACAACAACAACAGAAGAGCCAACGACTACTTCAACAACAACAACTACAACAACAACAGAAGAGCCAACGACTACTTCAACAACAACAACTACAACAACAGAAGAGCCAACGACTACTTCAACAACAACTACAACAACAACAGAAGAGCCAACGACTACTTCAACAACAACAACTACAACAACAACAGAAGAGCCAACGACTACTTCAACAACAACAACTACAACAACAGAAGAGCCAACGACTACTTCAACAACAACTACAACAACAACAGAAGAGCCAACGACTACTTCAACAACAACAACTACAACAACAACAGAAGAGCCAACGACTACTTCAACAACAACTACAACAACAACAGAAGAGCCAACAACGACTACTTCTACAACTACAACAACAACAGAAGAGTCAACAACAACGACTACTTCTACAACAACGACTACTTCTACAACAACAACAGAAGAGCCAACGACTACAACAACAACTCCGGAACCAACAACACCACCAACACCATACGTTCCTAATGATGGTGTAACAACAACAACAACTCCGGAGCCAACAACACCACCAACACCATACGTTCCTAATGATGGTGTAACAACAACTACAACAACAACAGAAGAGCCAACTGTATCTACATCAGAATCTACTGAAGAAACAACAGAATCTACTGAAGGAACAACAGAAGCAACTGAAGGAACAACAGAAGCAGCTTCTGAAAAATCAGCACCTTCTGTATCAACAACAGAAGAAGGATCTGGTCTTCCATTTACTGGTGAAGCTACAGGAACAACACTTGTATTGGCAGGTCTAGTAATCTTGTCTGGTACTGTTGTCATGAAACGTAAATTTTTCTAAATAATATTTTTTTAAATAATATTAGATAAGTTTCTTTAGAGAGAGAGAGCATAGCTCTCCTTTTTAAAAAGTATAAAGACTATGGAGCATTTAGATGAAACTATCAATTCTGATTACACTTTTAAACGAAGAATTAGTTCTAGCTCAAACTCATAAAGCTATTTCCGAAAAATTAGATAGCATGCTAGAATCAGAGGAGCTATCTGACTATGAAATCCTTTATATCGATGATGGAAGTCGTGACAAGACTTTAGAGCTAATTGATGCCATCGCCATAGAAAACCATAGAGTTAAGTATATTAGTTTCAGTAGAAATTTTGGACGAGAAAGTGGGATTCTCGCAGGATTTAAATACGCTACTGGGGATGCGGTTATGGTTATGGACGGAGATTTGCAACACCCGCCATACTTGATTCCTCTTTTTGTAGAAGCCTACAAAGAAGGATATGATATTGTAAGTGGTCAGAGAAGTCGAGAAGGTGAATCCATGATAGGCAGTTTCTTTGCACGCTGTTTTTATGCATTTTCAAATCACTCAATGGATGTCCAGTTGACAGATGGGAAATCTGAGTTACGTTTATTGAGCAAAAGAGCAGTGGATGTATTTGTCTCGCTTCCTGAGTACAATCGTTTTAATAAAGGCCTTTATGAGTGGATTGGTTTCAAAGAAAAAGTCATTTCTTATAAAAATGAAGTTCGTCAAGCAGGAAAGAGTAAGTTTGGCTTTAAGAAATCTATGAACTATGCTGTTCAAGGAATCATTTCTTTCAATGATCGACCATTAAGAATCTGTATCCAATTTGGATTTATCAGTATGGCTCTATCTCTTCTTTACATCATTTTTGAATTTTTTAAAGTTATCTTTACTTCTCAATATACGAGCGGATACTTTACTACAATAGCGGCTATTATCCTTTTCAGTAGTGTTCAGCTAATCTTTATTGGAGTACTCGGAGAGTATATTGGTAAGATTTATTACGAAGTGAAAAATCGTCCTCACTTTATTGTTTCAAAAAGTAATATCAAACAAGCTGAGGAAGATAAGATTGGCTAAATTATATAGGAGAAATCAATAATGAAAAATTGGTTAATGCGTTGGCAAGAATTAAAGGAAAAACATCCAAAGGGTGTCCTTTATCTAATGAGTGCCTTGCTACCGATGACAATCATGCTAGTTGTTTGGTTTTTTATGGGTAGCTATCCCTTTGGGAATAAAAGTTTAATGGCAGTTGACTTTGGTCAACAGTACATTAGTTTTTTCGGATTGCTAAAGAATGCCATACTATCTGGTGATTTAAGCAGTCTTACATACTCCTTTACTAAATCTATCGGTGGAGATATGATTGGAGTATTGGGCTATTATTTGATGAGCCCCTTCAATATTATTTATATTATTCTACCTTTTAAATATTATGGATTAGCTGTTTTCCTAACGATTTGGCTAAGATATGGAGCAATTGGTTTATCTTTTGCACACTTAGTAGTTAAACGTTATAAAGGAGCGGAATCTAAACTTTGGATGGTACCATTGTTTGCTACAGCTTATGCTCTTTCTGGGATGCTTGTATCTTACCAAATGAATGTCATCTTCTATGATGCCATGATTATGCTTCCTCTTGTTATTGTGTACCTGGAGCAATTGTTGGACGGCGAGGCACCTTATCCTTATTCAATTGTACTAGGATTAACGTTATTGCTTCAGTTCTACATGGGTTACATGATTTCAATTTTTGTTGTTTTGTATGCCTTTTACTATGTATCACCACGTCTTTCAATCGAGGGGACTTGGAAAGAAAAACTGAAACATTATGTACGTCCTCTTTGGAAGGCTTTCGTTTACTCTGTTCTAGGAGCTGCGACTGCTTCAATCCTCCTTGTGCCTGTTTTCTTCAACTTGCTTGAGAGTAAGGGACAGATCGGAGGAGCGATGACATTTTCTTTCGCTTTTCAGATTAATCCCTTAGATATTTTGTCAAAACTATCAATCGGAGGGTTTGACAATGCATCAGGTTGGTCAGCTGGGCCAAACTTACCAAATATCTATATTGGAGCTCTAGGCTTTATTGGCTATATCTTATTTTTGACTTCAACAAAAATAGCTAAAGAAAGAAAATGGGCTGCAGGTGGGGTAACTCTCGTCTTTTTAGTTTCTTTTGTGAACGAATTTGTAAGTAAGATTTGGCATATGGGACAAAATCCAGCTGGATTCTTCTTCCGCTTTTCATGGATTTTCTCCTTCTTTATGTTAATTCTAGCTTACCAGGTTTTGAAAGAGAAAATTGAAATTTCACGACAAGGTAAATTGCTGGCAGCTGCTGTATTAGTTTTATCAGCAATCTATCTCTATACAAAAGATTTCACTTATCTCCCGAAAACTCAACCTGAAGTTCTAACTCAGTTCATTACAAATCATTTTGTAATTTTTGTTGTTCTTCTAATCATTGGGACAGCTGCTGGATTTTATCTTTATTGGGATCGCTCTTTAAAAACAAAAAAAGAGAAGAAAATAGTATTGCTCATAGCAATTAGTATTATTCTAGTTTTAGCTGGCTTGCTACTAACCGGATACCTTTTCTCTCGTGTGGTTTTAACACTAATCATTTACCTTGCTGTCCTTGCTTTATTACGTCCGAGAATGAACAGATTAGCAGTTCTTACACTGTCAGCATTGACAGTTTTTGAGCTCGGCTATAATGCTTATCTTTCGCAAGTGACTTTGGGCTACGCAGATGTTGATAAATTTGTAGATGCGACTGTATCTGTTAAGCGTGTAACGGATAGCGTTCAAGAAAATGTAGACCAGCCTTTTTATCGTATAGCAACAACATTTGCTTATTCACGGACATTTCCTTCTCTTGTTGGTTACCCAGGACTAAGTACTTTTAGCTCAAGTTTGGAAAGAACGACGATGGATCATTTTGCCTATATGGGAGACCAAGGAATCAATGCATCAACTGAATACGAAAATGGAACTCCATTGACAGATGCGCTATATGGTATTCGTTATTACATGGATATCAAAGATATTGATCAAAAAGAAAAAGATGCTCATCCTGAAAGAATGCATTTTAACCGTTTTGCGACTCGATATGATATGCATCGTTACTTTACTGAGAAGGTATATGAAGATGAACGGTATGTTGTTTATAAAAATCCTAATTCATTCCCAATTGCCTTTGGAACAAATGCCTTGGTGACAAATATTAATTTTGGTAACAATAACGCTGTAAAAAACCAGGATATCATTCTCAACTCTATGGAAGGAGTTCAAAAGGATCAAGAGAGCTATGTTGAATACTTCAAGCCTTTAGCCTATGGAGAAGTTGAGACTGAAAATCTGGTGGCGGAAGATGTGAATAAAGAAAAAGGTACAGCAATTTATAAACGTGAGGATTCGAGCAAGGAAGCAATTGTTCGTTACCGTATCACTCCTCAAACAGATTCGACCTATTACTTCTTTGTTCCGGCTGCTCTTAATTCTGAAAAAGAATATTCTGTCTTGTTAAACGGTAAGTGGCTAACTCATTCTAAGAGAAATTCGCAACGTCAACTTTGGCAATTTGCAGATAATGCAGCAGGAAAAGAATCTGTCCTAGAGTTCCGCTTTAAGACAGACAAGGTTGATCTATCACAAGCGGGTGTTTATCGAGCAGAAGTAGAGCAAATTAAAAAAGTTCTAGAAAATAGAAAAGCTCAAGGTTTACAAGTTGAGAAGTTTTCAAATACTCATATCGTTGGTTCGGTTAATATTACCGATGATAGTATATTTATGATGACATCGATTCCCTATAGTGATGGCTGGAAAGTAAAAGTTGACGGTAAATACGTTCCAACTTCCAAAGCTTGGAAGAGCTTCTTATCTTTCCCAATTACTCCTGGACAACATAAAGTCGAATTTGTATTCTCACAAAAAGGATCATTGACAGGGACTGTAATAACAATTCTTAGTGTTATTATTCTTTATTTCGTTCGACTAAAATATAAAGATCAAGAAGAATCTCTTGTATAAGAAAAAGCCTAGTAGTTAACTACTAGGTTTTTTTGGATATAAATAAGAAAGTTGTGACGTTAAAAAAATATCTTCTGCCCTCTTTCTTTTACAAAATGACAAAAATCTTAAACTTTTTGACAAATATACTTGTCAAAAAAATAAAAAGATGTGTTACAATGAAATCAAGATAAGAACAAAGGAGAAAAAAGACATGCTAAAAAATCGTCTAAAAGAGCTTCGGGCTCGCGATGGCCTGAATCAAACAGAGCTGGCTAAACTAGCTGGCGTGTCCAGGCAAACCATCAGCTTGCTTGAGCGGGATGAGTACACGCCATCCATCGTCATTGCCCTGAAGATTGCTCAGATATTCCATGAGCCAGTCGAATCGGTCTTTCGCTTAGAGGAGGATGAGTGATGAACAAGTATAAAGTGATTTATTATCTATCTATAGTTGTGTTTATCGTAAATCTTTTGGCTATGATTGGAAGCCTATTTGGTTGGTTTACGATCGTAGAAGGCAAGTACCTCTTCTGGATTAACATAGTTTTACTATTAGTCTTTAGATGGGTAGAGAGAAAGATAAAGTTTAAAGAGATCCTAAAAGGAGAAAAGTTATGAAAGAGTTTTTAGCAGGTTTTCAAGTCGATACAGAGAACAAAGCACTTGCAGGTGTTTGTGCAGGTCTAGGAAATTATTTTAACATTCAAGCCAATATCGTTCGTTTGGTGACAGTCTTGTTATTCCTCTCTTCGACGGAGATTGGGATTATAACAGTAACTCTCTATGCCTATCTAGCAGGTTGGCTTGGCAATGAACCCTTGGGGGATGGAGCAAAAAAAGCTAGAAACCAAGCTATTCTCTTACTTGCTGTTTGTTTGATTTTGGTGTCACTTGGAACAGAAGGCTTGACCGCTATTTTTGAATCAGGAAAAGCTTTTGGTCAATGGTTGTCTGGCTTGTTTTAGAAAGAGGTTTAAAGATGGAAAAGAAAGATATCATTTTTGCACTGAAGATTTTTATTGCAGGAGTTTTATTAGGAATATTTGCTGGATTCCTTGGTGTTAATCCTTTAGGTATCAGTCAAGCTCAAGTAATCATTGCCTTGTACTCAATCTTTCTTGGTCTAGGGCTGATTACGGTAATTCTAACCTTTTATTTCATTAGAAAAAGCTATCAGGCTTATCAGAGTTATCAAAGAGAAGAAGAAGACGAAGAAAACGAACAAGACTATCTTGCTATGTATCGTTTCTTAGATTATGGTACGGTAGCTTGGAATGTTTGCCAAATTAGTATGCTATCCTGTCTACTGATAGATTTGGGAGCTTTAGGCCCATCAGTAGCATCCTTACTTTTGATAGTTTTAGGTATCTGGGCAGGTGCTTACTGTCTAAAAATCACCAGCAAGATTCGTAACTACAAACTTTCTATTATGGCGACGCCTAAGGAAGTTTTGGACTACCTCGATACTTATGATGAGGGAGAAAAACAGGCTGAAATGGAAGAAGCTTACTTGATCTTGTTCAAGGTCAATCAGCTCCTCATTCCTGGTATCTACGTTGTCTTAGTAGTTCTATCTGTAGTATTAGGTCAAGTACAGTTGGTTGCTCTGCTGGTGGCAGTTGTCATCCATTTGTACACCAATGTCGCACAATTGCGCAAAACAAAACGTTATTTTAAATAGGAGAATATTATGAAAACACTTAAAAATATCGGCTGGTATAGCCTTGCCTTCTTATCATTTCTTATGGTCTATAGTTTTATTCAGGGTGTAGGTTTAGCCGCCATGAAAATGGGTGCGCCTGAATATGTTGCTGTCCCAATTTATGTCTTATTAGCAGGAATTTTCACCTTCGTTACCTACAAGTGGTATAAGACAGGAACCGTTACGATTGAAAAAACAGCCCTTAACAAATACATCTGGCTGCCAGCCTTAGTATGGGCCCTTGCCATTGTTGCTCAATTCTTTTTGCCAAATGATCCATCAGTCAGTCAAAAGATGTTAGAAGAATTGACTCATAATCAACCTCTCTTCACATTCTTCATGGCTGTCATCTTTGCACCTCTAACAGAAGAATTGACCTTTAGAGGTATGCTAGCCCGCTATGTCTTCCCTCAACAGGATAACATCAAGCAGACAGCTCTCTTTCTTCTTGTAAGCACTGTACTTTTTGCACTTGCTCATTTCCCTACTAGTCCTCAACAATTCCTAGTCTATAGTGCCCTTGGTCTTAGTATGGGCTTGGCTTATATCAACAAGGGTGGTCTGGCTTATAGTATGGGATTGCATGCCTTAAATAATTTAATTTCATTTGTGATGATAATGATGCTATAATAGACTCAGGAGGAAATTATGAAACGAGTACTATTATTAGCAGTGATTCAGGCTGTATTTCTCTTCTTTGTCATCGGCCTACTTGTCTATTTCATTAAGGGGGATTTCTTTTATAACAATCTAGCGGTTATCTTTGCTCCTATCGCAGGAGTGATACGATTTGCGACGGCTTATGTGACAGAAATTGTCCTTCCTAAGAAGACAGAAGGGATTGCTGAAAGCGTAAAAAATAAAGAAAACCCAAATCCAGCGAATGACTTTGCTGGATTTTTTCATTTATAAGAGGAAACTCTCAACTTTTCTGCTGATTTTCATGAAGAGCCTGCGCTTTTATGGTAAAATAGTAACAGAATACAAGAGGAGAGAAAACATGAAACGTAGTATGTATGCTGGTCGTGTTCGTGAGGAGCACATTGGACAAGAAATTACCTTGAAAGGATGGGTTGCCCGTCGTCGTGACTTGGGTGGATTGATCTTCATCGACCTTCGTGACCGTGAAGGGATTATGCAGTTGGTTATCAATCCTGAGAAAGTTTCTGCGGAAGTGATGGCAACGGCTGAAAGCCTTCGAAGTGAATACGTCATCGAGGTGACTGGACAAGTTGCAGTACGTGAGCAGGCAAATGATAAACTGGCGACTGGAGTGGTTGAACTGAATGTAACGGCTCTTACTGTGCTTAATACAGCCAAAACAACACCATTTGAAATCAAGGATGGCATTGAGGCAAACGACGATACACGCCTACGTTACCGTTACCTTGACCTTCGTCGTCCAGAGATGTTGGAAAACCTCAAACTTCGTGCCAAGGTGACACATTCGATCCGCAACTACTTGGATGAGTTGGAATTTATCGATGTGGAAACGCCATTCCTTTCTAAGTCAACACCAGAAGGAGCGCGTGACTATTTGGTTCCGTCTCGTGTTAATAAAGGGCATTTTTACGCACTTCCTCAAAGTCCGCAGATTACAAAAACAGTTGTTGATGAATGCTGGATTTGACCGTTACTACCAAATCGTCAAATGTTTCCGTGACGAAGACTTGCGTGGAGACCGTCAGCCTGAATTTACTCAGGTCGACTTGGAAACTTCATTCCTAACTGAGCAAGAAATCCAAGATATCACAGAAGGCTTGATTGCGCGCGTGATGAAGGAAACAAAAAGGAATCGAAGTAACGCTTCCATTCCCTCGTATGAAGTATGATGATGCTATGGCCCTTTATGGTTCTGACAAGCCTGATACTCGTTTTTGACATGTTGCTTCAGGACTTAACAGATCTTGTCAAGGGAGTCGATTTCAAAGTCTTCTCAGAAGCACCCGTTGTTAAAGCCATTGTGGTCAAAGGCGCTGCGGATAACTATTCACGTAAAGACATCGACAAGATGACAGAAGTAGCCAAACAGTATGGGGCTAAGGGTCTTGCTTGGGTCAAGGTTGTTGATGGGGAATTGAACGGACCTGTTGCTAAATTCTTGACAGCTATTCAAGGAGATTTGACAGCAGCTCTTGGTCTTGAAGATAAAGACTTGGTTCTCTTTGTAGCTGATACGCTTGACGTAGCAAATGCAACACTTGGAGCCCTTCGTGGACGCATTGCAAAAGAACTCGGCTTGATTGATAACGACAAATTTAACTTCCTCTGGGTGGTTGACTGGCCAATGTTTGAATGGTCTGAAGAAGAAGGACGTTACATGAGCGCCCACCATCCATTTACCCTTCCTCAAGCAGATACTGCCCATGAGCTTGAAGGTGATTTGGCCAATGTCCGTGCTATTGCCTATGACATCGTCTTGAACGGTTATGAACTAGGTGGTGGTAGCCTTCGTATCAACCAAAAGGAATTACAAGAACGCATGTTCAAGGCTCTTGGTTTCTCAGCTGAAGAAGCTAATGATCAGTTTGGTTTCCTATTGGAAGCTATGGACTATGGATTCCCACCACACGGTGGATTGGCTATCGGACTTGACCGCTTTGTAATGCTCTTAGCAGGCGAAGAAAACATCCGTGAAGTCATTGCTTTTCCTAAGAACAACAAGGCGACAGATCCAATGACTCAAGCGCCATCAACAGTGGATATCAAGCAACTAGAAGAACTCAATCTACAAGTAGAACAAGATGAAACAAACGAAACTAACTAAAAAGTGGTACCATTATCTGCGCCGCTTTGCTTATCGGGTGAAGCTTTTACGTGTTTTGCAAAGTATCTCCCGAGAAAAATACGATGAAAAAATTTCAGCTTCTCTAGTATATGGTTTTCTATCAGCAGTAGCTGTCAATTTTTTCTTCCAACCAGGACATGTTTATTCCAGTGGAGCAACAGGTTTGGCTCAGATCATTTCTGCGCTTAGTAATCACTTGTTTGGCTTTCATTTGCCAATCTCTGTAGCTTTCTATTGTATCAATATTCCCTTAATGATTTTGGCCTGGCGTCAAATTGGTCGGAAGTTTACCATCTTTACCTTTATTACGGTATCTATGAGTTCACTCTTTATCCAGTTTGTGCCAGCGGTAACTCTAACGGAGGATCCCATTATCAATGCTCTATTTGGAGGCGTAGTGATGGGACTTGGGATTGGTTTTGCTCTACGTCACAATATTTCCAGTGGTGGAACGGATATTGTCAGTCTCACTATTCGTAAGAAAACAGGGAAAAACGTCGGTAGCATTTCCTTCCTAGTCAATGGGACTATTATGTTGATTGCAGGTTTGACCTTCGGTTGGAAATACGCCCTCTACTCTATGATTACCATTTTCGTATCAAGTCGTGTGACAGATGCCGTCTTCACCAAGCAGAAAAAGATGCAGGCGACGATTGTAACCAGCAATCCCGATGCTGTGATTGAAAAAATCCACAATAAATTGCATCGTGGAGCAACAATCATTCATGATGCAGAAGGAACATATAATCACGAGCGCAAAGCTGTTTTGATTACAGTCATCACGCGTGCTGAGTTTAATGATTTTAAACTCATCATGAAACAAGTGGATCCAACAGCCTTTGTATCTGTCTCAGAAAATGTTCATATTTTAGGACGATTTGTCGAAGTTGAAAACTAGTCGTTCAGGTAGATAGGATACAAAAAAACCAACTCAGAATAGAGTTGGTTTTTTTAATTTTTCAACGATTTTGTGGGCAATCAACTGGCGGTAACAAATTTGTTTGTTGTTTTTTTAGCATCATCGATGATCTGGAGAATAGTTTCAAAGGAAACACGACCAAGCTCCAAACTATTGATATCGACATAGTGCCGCCAAGTTGAGCTTGGGATTGACTGAGTCGAAGCTGAGGACAGGGACATCCAGTTGGTGTTTTGCGATGTAATCACAGACCCCTGCAGCAAGGAGACTATCAATGGTAATAATAGCATCAATATTTGGATTGTGTTTGAAGAGAAGTCTACTAAAGCGATAACCATTATCTTCAAGAAATTCAGTAGCAAAGTAAGTCAGATTAGTATCGAGAGGAAGTTGGTGTTGTTTTAGAGCTAGCTCGTAACCTGTCAGACGGTCTTTGGTAACGAATAGTTTCTTGGTACCGCCGATGAATGCAATGCGAGAACAACCTTTTTTAATGAAATATTCTGTCGCATCAAAACCAGCTTGAATATTATCATTATCAACAAGCGGTATGAAAGGCGAAAGTGACTTTCCTAGAATGAGGAAAGGGAATTGTTCTTCAACGACTAGATTGACCAAAGGGTCATCTTCTTGAGCATACAAGAAGATAAGCCCATCCACACGTTTTCCGTAGACCATTTGTGAAATGGCGTTTAAACGCTCTTTCTCATCTTTACCAGTCGCAATCTGAATAGCATAGTGATTTTCCGAGGCAACCTGTGCAATCCCTCTAAGAACAGAAGGGAAGAAAGGGTTTTGGTAGAAAACATCTGAATCATCTGGAAGGACTAAGCCAATAACTTGCGTATAACTGCTAACAAGACTTCGAGCATTTAGATTAGGATGATAATTGAGTTCTTTCATTGCTTTTCGAACTCGTTTTTTGGTTTCGTCACTAATGGTTGATTTGTTTTGAATAACACGGGTTACGGTTGAAGGAGAAACTCCTGCAGCTTTGGCCACGTCTTTAATCGTAACAGGCATAATAATCTCCTACTTTTTGTAGTCTGGATCACGATAATGAGTCTTATAAAAGATAGTGACCAGATATAGAACAAATAAAATGTTTTGAACAGTGATCAAAGTTGCCATATTCTGCCCCAAAAGACCTAGAATCAGGGTAAGTAAAGTTGGTACTCCTAAACAGTTCAAAATAAAATGATAGCATTCTTTGTAGGTCTTAAATGAGAAGAGACGAGATTTTTTCGTGAAGTAGAGCAGAAGGCTAGCACCTAGAGCTACAATGAAAAAATTAAGTCCAAAGAGGAAACTAGCACCTAAGACCAGGAAGAGGCTGATGTAGACGCGGTTCTGTTGATACCAGTCTTTTGAAATAGCCTGAGTCAAGCTTTCCTTGCTTTGGAAACTATCAGTTGTGATAGCGTGATAGCGAATGCTGGTTAACTCTTTTCCTTGTTTACTGATAAGGAGGCCGTCCTCTCCAAAGTGAAGGAGTAACTCCTCGGGGAAATTTGCGCTAATGCTGCCACTGATCTGGACGGAATCATGGCTAGGATTTGTGCCAGAATAGTTTAGCTTGCCATCTACAATCTGTGCATTGGTAGCTAAATCCTGAACGACTTCGTCCGTCAATGGAGCATAGACATCATCGATGAACGTCTCTAAAGGATAGGTTTTCTGAGAACTGTTCTGGATAGCAATAGGCACCATGGATAAGCTAATCAAGAAAATACTGGTAAAAATCAGTTGAAACCAGTTTAGACCAAAACGATGAGATAGGGGCTTACGAAATCCCCAAATACTATTAAAATAAGAAAATGGATATGGTAACATAAATCTCTTTCTATAGGCATTTTTCTATACGAGTATTATATAGAGAACTGTTTTTTATTTCAAGTGGGGATAGTAGAATCCTTGGTAAAAGTGAATGTATGTTATGATTCGTCCACTAACTAACAAGGTAATCTCAGCAAGCTCTTGTTTCTCACCAGACAATCGATGTACAAGGTCAAAAATGAAAAAGGGTGGCGAGGGTATATTACCCCTTGTCGCCACCGCTTGTAAGTCCTGAAACGAAGTTCTTTTGCAAGAAGAAGAAAAGTGTACAGATTGGAAGGGCGATGAGGATAGCACCTGCTGAGAAGTAGGCGATCTTCAAGTTCTTCGCATTGCTAACGAAGGTTTGTAGACCAACGGCAACTGTAAAGTATTCTTTTTCACGAAGCAAGAAACTAGAGAGGATATAGTCTCCGAAAGGTCCCATGAAGGCCCAGAGTGCTTGTACAGCAACCATTGGGCGAACAAGAGGGAGAACGATTTGCCAGAAGCGGCGGAAGTGTCCTGCACCATCTAGTTTTGCAGACTCATCAAGAGACATTGGTACGGTGTCAAAGTAACCTTTCATCAACCAAGCATTCATAGGGATACCACCACCGACGTAGAGGAAGATGAGGAACCAGCTATGGTTAAGGGCATTCAACATGAGGACTATAACGAAGAAGGCAGTCAAAGCTACCATTGTTGGCACCATTTGGATAATCAAGAAGAAGACCAAACTTTGTTTACGAGCCAAGAAGTTGTAACGGCTATAGGCATAACCAGCAAGTACGATAATACTTGTCTGGACAACCATAGTGATCAAAGCGATGATTACAGTGTTGAGGTACCATGTGCCGTACAAGGTTTCTGTAAAGAGCCCTTTGAAGTTATCAAGACTGAAATTGACATTGCTGTCGAGCTTGAAGGCCACAACGTTACCGGTCTTAAAGGCTGACATAATCGTGATTAAAAAGAGGATAGATAATAACGATTGAAAGTCCAATTAAGTAAAGATAAGTAAGGGTTTGAGTCAGTCTACGTTTGATTCTGATTGAGTTATTCATCTTAGACGTCCTCCATATCAAATGCGTGTAGTTTCTTGAATGCAATCATAGAAATAGAGATGACAATGATTGAAATAATCAAGGTAACGGCAGCTGCCATAGAGTACTGAGGAGCTGTACCAGTTGTCAAACGGTAGATCCATGAAATCAAGATATCGGTTGAACCAGCTCCACCACCGACACTACCAGGACCACCACCATTGAAGAGGTACATGATAGAGAAGTTGTTGAAGTTGAAGGTGTATTGGCTGATCAAAGTAGGTGCCGCAACAGCCAAAATCATTGGGAAAGTGATGTTGCGGAATTTTTGCCAAGCGTTTGCACCGTCGATATAAGCGGCTTCATACAAGTCATTTGGAATAGACTGTAGGATACCGAGAGTCAAGACGTAGATATAAGGGAAACCAAGCCATCCTTGCATCATAATCAAGGCAATTTTAGTCCAAGTTGGGTTTGTCTTCCAAGGGATAAGAGCGCCATCTAAGAAAGGAAGAACCTTAGCAAAGAGAGGGATAACTTGAGTATTGATAGCACCAACACTATCGTTGAACATGTTTGAGAATGTCAAGATAGTGATGAAGGCTGGAACCGCCCAAGGTAGAAGGAAGATAACACCAAAGATACGTTTCCCCTTGATGAATGGTTGGTTAGCAATAATAGCTGTAAAGATACCGAGTACGATTTGCAAAGTAGATGCAGATAAAGCCCAGATAATAGTCCAAGAAAGAACAGAACCGAAGGCTGAACGGAAGGTACTCAAGCTCCAGATATTTGTGAAGTTAGTCAATCCAACCCAATCCAAGAGTTTGTTTGGTGGTAAATGTTGGAAATCGTAGTTAGTAAAGGCAATCATCAAGGTTACAATAACCGGGAAGATGATGGCAAATGTCATGGCAACGTAAGATGGAATGATAAGCAAGTAAGGGAATCCATTTTCATAGATACCTTTAATCATATCCTTAAGTGTCAATGGGACAGGGATGCCATTATTGATACGTTTTGCAATAGTGTGAGCGTCTTTAATATTGAGAATATAAAAGGCTAGATAAACAATTACAAAAATAGAGTGGAATGCACCACGAATCAACATGAAGAGAGAGTTGTCACGGCCAGGTTTTTCACCAAGCGTGATTAAGTTGCTCAATTCAGGTGCTGCAAGTACTATAAAATAGAGGACAAAAGCCACTGTTACAGCAAGGAAGATAAAACCTTTAGCTTTTTGTTTGTTGTAGATTTGTCCCAACCCAGGAATCAATGAAAGCAAGGCTGCTTTTTTTGGTTGTTGTTCCATGAGCGCTCCTTTCATAAGATACGAGCATTGAGCTCGATGCTAATCAGCAAAATTGCTGAAAACATTGTCAATATATCTAAAAATCAAGGGAGATGTTTAAATTATCTCCCTTGAATCAATCAATTAGTTACCAAATTTTTAGTTACCAAATTTTTGTTGGATTGTTTCTTTGATCAATGTTACAGCATCATTAGCAGCTGTTTTAGCATCTTTCTTACCGCTTACAGCGTCAAAGAGCATTGTTTTAGCTGGGTCCCAAACTGTTGACATTTGAGAGATGTTTGGCATTGGTTGAGCGTTTTGGAACTGTTTGATAACAGCTGTAGTCAACTCATCGTTTTTACCTTCAGCGTAAGTACGAGCTTCAGTGTTAGCTGGGATTTCGTTAGTTGCATCGTAGAATGCTTTTTGTTGGTCAGTTGAAACAAGGAAGTCTACGAATTTTTGAGCTCCTTCAAGGTTCTTAGTGCTTGATGGGATGATCCAAGCTTTTACCACCACCAAAGGCTGCGTAGTTTTTTTACCGTTTGGAAGAGTTGGGATAGTTGCAACACCGTAGTTTACTTTAGCATCTTTGAATGCTTGAGCTTTCCAAGGACCGTCGATGATCGCAGCTGTTTTACCTTCTTGGAATTGAGTTTGGATCAAGTTTCCAGCACCTTCAGTGTCTTGCATACCTTTAGGCCATTTATCGTACCAAGTTTTAGCGTATTCGATACCTGCGATAGCACCATCGTTAGCAAGACCGATATCTTTAGGATTTTTACCGTTGTCACCGAATACGTAAGCACCGTTACCAGCAAGAAGTCCGTATGCGTAGTAGAAGTTAGTCCAGTCAGCTAGGAAAGCAGTTGTTTTACCTTCTTCACCAGCGAAAGCGTATTTGCTATCTTTAGCAAGATTTTCTAAGTCAGCAAATGTTTTTGGAGCTTCTTTAATCAAATCTTTGTTATAGTACAGAACAAGTGATTCGATAACGGCTGGAGCACCGTAAACTTTTCCACCAACAGTTACAAGAGATTTAGTAGTATCGTCTGTTTTAGCACCGTCGCTCAAAGTTACTTCTGAAAGTTGTCCATCAGTACCAAGGCTACCTACACGGTCGTATGGTGCCATCATAACATCAGGGGCTTTACCAGATTGGTTATCTAGTGAAAGGTTGTCAAGCCCACCCATTTGGTCTCCTGTTTTGATGTTAACTTTTACACCAGCTTCTTTTTCGTAAGCTTTTGCAGCTGATTCAGCAAAGGCTTTGTATTGATCTTCAACGTAGAAAGTGATTTCTTTCGCTTCTGATGAACCAGAATCAGAAGGCTTATCAGCAGTTTTGCTTCCGCAAGCTACCAAAAGCAAGCTAGCAAGTGTAGCAGTTCCAAGCACAGCAGCGCTCTTCATGAATTTAGATGACATAGTGTATTCCTCCTAAAGAATAACAAGTTTTATAGTCTAGGGAACGCAAACGTTTTCCCTTATGACCTTAGTATAGCACAAACAGAAAACGGTTGCAATAGTTTTTTTGAAAAAAAGTAAAAAAAGTTACAATCTCAACATCTTTGATTGAATTATATAATAAGAAGAAAAGTTCACGATTTATAAACTTTATTCTAAAAAAAGCAAAGAATAGGCAAAACGGTTGCATCGAAATAAGCCGAATGAAAAATCAATTCAAAAAAATTAAAAATATAGGGAATTTCAAAATTTAACCAGACAAAAAGTTGGAAAAAGTTTTTTTACAAACGCTTGCAATTATTTTAGAAATGGGTTATACTTTGAGTTAGCGCAAACGTTTGCGCATATAAATATGAAACTCTTAACTACAAACACTTGAGGTGCTAATATGAAAAAAACGTCAAAGCGGTGTGTTGATGCACATCTCATCACTTCCTGGAGCATACGGGATCGGATCATTTGGTCAAAGCGCCTATGATTTCGTTGACTTCTTGGTTCGCACGAAGCAACGCTACTGGCAAATCCTTCCTTTGGGAACAACTAGCTACGGAGATTCTCCTTACCAATCATTCTCAGCCTTTGCTGGAAACACTCATTTTATCGACCTTGATATTTTGGTGGAGCAAGGTTTGTTGGAAGCAAGTGATCTTGAAGGAGTGGACTTTGGTAGCAACCCAACTGAAGTTGACTATGCTAAAATCTACTATGCACGTCGTCCACTTCTAGAGAAAGCTGTCAAACGTTTCCTTGAAGCCGGAGATGTCAAAGACTTCGAAAAATTTGCTCAAGAAAATCAATCATGGCTTGAACTATTTGCAGAGTACATGGCTATCAAGGAGCATTTTGATAATCTTGCTTGGACAGAATGGCCAGATGCAGATGCTCGTGCTCGTAAAGCTTCAACTCTTGAAAGCTACCGTGAGAAATTAGCTGACAAGCTTGTTTACCACCGCGTAACCCAATACCTTTTCTTCCAACAATGGTTGAAATTGAAAGCATACGCTAACGAAAACCACATCGAGATTGTCGGTGATATGCCTATCTATGTAGCGGAAGATTCAAGCGACATGTGGGCAAATCCACATCTCTTTAAAACAGATGAAAACGGGAAAGCAACTTGCATCGCAGGTTGCCCACCAGATGAATTCTCTGCTACTGGTCAGCTCTGGGGTAACCCAATCTATGACTGGGAAGCAATGGACAAAGATGGCTACAAATGGTGGATTGAACGCTTGCGTGAAAGCTTCAAAATCTACGACATCGTTCGTATCGACCACTTCCGTGGATTTGAGTCTTACTGGGAAATTCCTGCTGGTTCTGAAACAGCAGCACCTGGTAAATGGGTGAAAGGTCCTGACTACAAACTCTTTGCAGCGGTTAAGGAAGAGCTTGGTGAGCTAAACATCATCGCAGAAGACCTTGGATTCATGACTGACGAAGTTATTGAACTACGTGAACGCACTGGATTCCCAGGAATGAAAGTCCTTCAATTTGCCTTCAACCCAGAGCACGAAAGTATCGACAGCCCACACTTGGCACCAGCCAACTCAGTTATGTACACAGGAACACACGATAACAACACTGTTCTTGGTTGGTATCGCAATGAAATCGACGATCCAACTCGTGAGTACATGGCACGTTATACAAACCGCAAAGAATACGAAACAGTAGTACATGCTATGCTTCGTACAGTCTTCTCATCAGTAAGCTTTATGGCTATCGCTACCATGCAAGATTTGCTAGAGTTGGATGGTTCAGCTCGTATGAACTTCCCATCTACTCTTGGTGGAAACTGGTCATGGCGTATGACAGAGGATCAATTGACTCCTGCTGTCGAAGAAACTTTGCTTGACTTGACTACAATTTATCGCCGAATCAATGAAAATTTGGTAGAATTAAAGAAATAAGACATTATCAGGAGACACAAAAAATGTTACCATTAAAAGAATTTGTACAAAATCGTTACAATAAATCTATCGCAGAATGTAGTAACGAAGAGCTTTTACCTTGCTCTTCTTAACTACAGCAAAACTTGCTAGCAGTCCAAAAACCAGTCAACACTGGTAAGAAAAAAGTTTACTACATCTCAGCTGAGTTCTTGATCGGGAAACTCTTGTCAAACAACTTGATTAACCTTGGTCTTTATGACGATGTTAAGAAAGAACTTGCTGACGCAGGTAAAGAGTTGATCGAAATCGAAGAAGTAGAATTGGAACCATCACTTGGTAACGGTGGTTTGGGGCGTTTGGCAGCCTGCTTTATCGACTCAATCGCTACACTTGGTTTGAACGGTGACGGTGTTGGTTTGAACTACCACTTTGGTCTTCCAACAAGTTCTTAAAAACAACCAACAAGAAACAATTCCTAACGCTTGGTTGACTGACCAAAACTGGTTGGTTCGCTCAAGCCGTAGCTACCAAGTACCATTTGCACACTTCACATTGACATCTACTCTTTACGATATCGATGTACCTGGTTACAAAACAGCTACGAAAAACCGTTTGCGTTTGTTTGACTTGGATTCAGTTGATTCTTCAATCATCAAAGATGGTATCAACTTTGACAAGACAGATATCGCTCGCAACTTGACTCTTTTCCTTTACCCAGACGATAGCGACAAACAAGGTGAATTGCTCCGTATCTTCCAACAATACTTCATGGTTTCAAACGGTGCTCAATTGATCATCGATGAAGCAATCGAAAAAGGAAGCAACTTGCATGACCTTGCTGACTACGCAGTTGTACAAATCAACGATACTCACCCATCAATGGTGATTCCTGAATTGATCCGTCTTTTGACTGAACGTGGTATCGAACTTGATGAAGCAATCTCTATCGTTCGTAGCATGACTGCCTACACAAACCACACAATCCTTGCTGAAGCCCTTGAAAAATGGCCTCTTGAATTCTTGGAAGAAGTGGTTCCTCACTTGGTACCAATCATCAAAGAATTGGACCGTCGTGTTCGTGCTGAATACAAAGATCCAGCTGTTCAAATCATTGATGAAAACGATCGTGTACACATGGCCCACATGGATATCCACTACGGATACAGTGTTAACGGGGTTGCGGCTCTTCACACTGAAATCTTGAAGAACTCAGAGTTGAAAGCTTTTTACGACATTTACCCAGAAAAAAATTCAACAACAAAACAAACGGTATCACTTTTCCGTCGTTGGCTCATGCATGCCAACCCAAGCTTGTCTCATTACTTGGATGAGATCCTTGGACGCGAATGGCACCATGAAGCTTCTAAATTGGAAGACCTTCTTTCATACGAAGACAAGGCTGCTGTCAAAGAAATTGGAAAGCATCAAAGCTCACAACAAACGTAAATTGGCTCGTCACTTGAAAGAACACCAAGGTGTGGAAATCAATACTAACTCTATCTTTGATATCCAAATCAAACGTCTTCACGAGTACAAACGTCAACAAATGAACGCTTTGTATGTGATTCACAAATACTTGGACATCAAGGCTGGTAATATCCCTGCTCGTCCAATCACAGTATTCTTTGGTGGTAAAGCAGCTCCTGCCTACACAATCGCTCAAGACATCATCCACTTGATCCTTTGCTTGTCAGAAGTGATTGCAAACGACCCAGCAGTAGCTCCACACTTGCAAGTCGTAATGGTTGAAAACTACAACGTTACTGCAGCAAGCTTCCTCATCCCAGCATGTGATATCTCAGAACAAATCTCACTTGCTTCTAAAGAAGCTTCAGGTACTGGTAACATGAAATTCATGTTGAACGGAGCTTTGACTCTTGGTACTATGGACGGTGCTAACGTGGAAATCGCTGAGTTGGTTGGAGACGAAAACATCTACATCTTTGGTGAAGATTCAGAAACTGTTATCGATCTTTACGCAAAATCAGCTTACAAATCAAGCGAATTCTACGCTCGCAAAGCGATCAAACCATTGGTTGACTTTATCGTGAGCGACGCTGTTCTTGCAGTTGGTAAGAAAGAACGCTTGGAACGTCTTTACAATGAATTGATCAACAAAGACTGGTTCATGACTCTTCTTGACTTGGAAGACTACATCAAAGTGAAAGAGCAAATGCTTGCTGACTACGAAAACCGTGACGCATGGTTGGATAAAGTCATCGTCAACATTGCTAAAGCAGGATTCTTCTCATCTGACCGTACAATCGCTCAGTACAACGAAGATATCTGGCACTTGAACTAAGATTAAACAAAAACGCATCTTTAATAGATGCGTTTTCTCATATTTAAACTAATTTACAGTGCTTTCCCAACCAGAATCTCTGCTTCGATGGTAATCTCAGTCAACTGGCTCCAGTCAATCTTGCTTTGATCGACGTGAAAGAGTAGGGGCGTCATGCTGAGTAAGGCCTGTCTTTGCTCTGCGGTGATAGACTTGGTCAGGGAAGCTATCTGACTAGATTGGATGCGGAAATGTTCCTGGAAATGTTCCTTGATATCTTGGTTGGAATAGTCCTTCTTTGTCAGTTGCTCCTGTACCATTTGGCGGATTTCTTTAAGGTGATTTTCAGTTGGGATGACCTTAATTAAGATACCGTTTTGGGATAAAACGCGGCGAAATTCACCATAGTTGGCAGGGGAAAAGATATCAAGCAGGATATCCATGCTAGCGTCTTTTATAGGAAGACGAGCCAGGTCACCGACAAACCAATTGACTGCCCAGTTGGTTTCACTTTTAGCAGCGATTTGGACTGAGTCTTTTGAAATATCAAAGGCGTAGAAAGGTTTTTATCAGAGTGACTTTCTTGGAGTTTGCGAGAGTAGAAGCCTTCGCCACAACCGATGTCCAAGACAGTTTTTGCAGATGATTTAGTCGCTAGTATGTCTGAGATGCCTTCTAAGATAGCCTGATAAAAGCCAGCTTCTAGGATTTGCTGGCGATTTTGAAAGTTTTCCTTGTCGTAGTTGGCAGATTGCTTGATTTGTGGTGCTAGATTGACATAGCCGAATTTTGCTAGGTCAAAAGAATGGCGGTTGCTACACTTGAGGCTAGACTCTACCAAGGTCAGATTTTCTTGGCAGATAGGACAGGCAAAGGCAGTCGCAGAAGCAAAGCGCTGGAGTTTGGGTTTGAGGTTTGTATTCATAGTTTTAGTCTAGCAAAAAAAGGACTGGATAGCAAATGCATCCAGTCTGTTTTTAATATGTAAGGACGAAGTATTTTTTCTTACCACGTCGGATAACAGTGAGTTCGTTCTCTAACTTATCTGCATCTCCCTAAGACATAGTCAAGGTCTTGGATGCGGTCGCCGTTGACGTAGATAGCTCCGTTTTGAACATCTTCACGGGCTTGGCGTTTTGAGTTAACCACGCCAGAAGATACAAGAAGTTCAACGATGTTGTGATTTTCGTCTGCTTGTACTTGATAGTTTGGTACGCCACGAAGTCCTTGTTTGAGTTCTTTGACAGAAAGGTTTGATATTTCCAGCAAAGAGTTGTTCAGTGATGTTAAGGGCTTCTTTGTAGGCTTCTTCTCCGTGGACAAGAGTCACGACTTCACGAGCGAGGACTTTTTGAGCCAAGCGTTCGTGTGGTGCTGCTTCGAATTGTTTACGGATGTCTTCAATCTCGTCTAATGACAAGAAGGTAAAAATCTTCAAGAAGCGAACAGCGTCAGCATCCATGACGTTCATCCAGAATTGGTACATTTCGTATGGAGAAGTCTTTTCAGGATTGAGCCAAACTGCGTTTCCTTCTGATTTACCAAATTTCTTACCGGTTGCGTCTGTAATCAGTGGAACAGTAATTACATGACCAGTTTTGTCTGCCTTACGGCGCATCAACTCAGTACCAGCTGTCATGTTTCCCCATTGGTCAGATCCACCGATTTGCAGGGTAACATTGTGATCTTGGTTGAGGACAAAGAAGTCGTAACCTTGCATGATTTGGTAGGCAAACTCAGTGTAAGAAATCCCTGTTTCAATACGTTTCTTCACAGACTCCTTGCTCATCATGTAGTTGACAGTGAAGTATTTTCCGATATCACGGAGGAAGTCAATGAAGCTGATGCTGCCAAACCAGTCGTAGTTGTTGACCATGACAGCTTTATTTTCACCCATTTTCAAAATCAAGAAAGCGAGAAAGTTGTCTTTGGATAGACTTGACCCAGCCATCTACTGTGTCTTTTGTTTGGAGACTACGTTCAGCATCTTTGAAGGACGGATCTCCGATGAGACCTGTAGCACCGCCAACGAGCGCATAAGGTTTGTGACCTGCTAACTGCAAACGACGACTTGTCAAGATTGCGACAAGGTGACCTAGGTGAAGGCTGTCAGCAGTTGGATCGTAGCCAGTATAATAAGAAACTTGACCTTCTTCTAGGGCTTTACGCAAAGCTTCTTCATCAGTCGTTTGAAAAATCAAACCACGCTCTTTTAGCTCATCAAAAATGTGCATGTGTCTTTTCTCCTTTTTAAAATATTATTTCTACCTATTTTACCACAAACTTGGCAAATAACCTAGTAAAATCGGGAAGAAAGTTGCTACTTGGACTTTTTTGGAAACGAGTGAAATATGGTATAATAGCACTAGCTTATTTTAGAGAAATAGATAAAAATAGTTGAGAAAGGGGCTGAAAGATGTCTCATATTATTGAATTGCCAGAAGTCTTGGCCAACCAGATCGCAGCAGGAGAAGTTATCGAACGCCCTGCTAGTGTAGTTAAAGAGCTGGTTGAAAATGCTATCGATGCTGGCTCTAGCCAGATTATTGTTGAGATTGAAGAAGCTGGTCTTAAGAAAATCCAAATCACCGATAATGGGCACGGGATTGCCCACGATGAAGTCGAGTTGGCTCTCCGCCGTCATGCGACCAGTAAGATTAAGAATCAAGCGGATCTTTTTCGGATTCGGACCCTCGGTTTTCGTGGTGAAGCTCTGCCCTCTATCGCATCTGTCAGTGTTTTGACTTTGTTGACAGCGGTGGACGGTGCCAGTCACGGGACCAAGCTAGTGGCTCGTGGGGGAGAAGTTGAGGAAATCATTCCAGCGACCAGTCCTGTGGGGACTAAGGTTTGTGTGGAAGACCTCTTTTTCAATACACCGGCTCGTCTCAAGTATATGAAGAGCCAGCAGGCAGAGTTGTCTCATATCATTGATATTGTCAATCGTCTGGGGCTAGCCCATCCTGAGATTTCCTTTTAGTTTGATTAGTGATGGCAAGGAAATGACACGAACAGCTGGTACGGGTCAACTGCGTCAAGCCATTGCTGGTATTTATGGTTTAGCCAGTGCCAAAAAGATGGTTGAAATTGAGAATGCTGACCTAGATTTTGAAATTTCAGGTTTTGTGTCCTTGCCGGAATTGACACGGGCTAATCGCAACTACATCAGTCTTTTTATCAATGGCCGTTATATCAAAAACTTCCTGCTCAATCGTGCCATTCTTGACGGTTACGGCAGCAAACTCATGGTGGGGCGTTTTCCGCTGGCTGTTATTCACATCCATATCGATCCTTATCTAGCAGATGTCAATGTGCATCCAACCAAGCAAGAGGTGCGAATTTCCAAAGAAAGAGAACTGATGGCGCTGGTTTCAGAAGCTATCGCAAAGAGTCTCAAGGAACAGACCTTGATTCCAGATGCCTTGGAAAATCTTGCCAAATCTACTGTTCGCAATCGTGAAAAAGTAGAGCAAACCACTTTGCCACTGAGAGAAAATACGCTCTACTATGAAAAATGAACCAACAAGACCGACTCAAGCTGAGGTGGCAGACCATCAGGTGAATCTGACTGAAGAGAGACAGGATTTGAACCTGTTTGCCAAGGAAACCTTGGACCAGATGACCAAAGCCAGCTAAAACTGCATTTTTGCAGAGAGAAAGACTGTCAGCTATGATCAACTGGACCATCCAGAGTTAGATCTAGCTAGTTTGGATAAGGCTTATGATAAGCTGGAGCGAGAAGAATCTTCGAGCTTCCCAGAGTTGGAATTTTTCGGGCAGATGCATGGAACCTATCTCTTTGCCCAAGGTCGAGATGGTCTTTACATCATAGACCAGCACGCGGCTCAGGAACGGGTTAAATATGAGGAGTATCGTGAGAGTATCGGCAATGTTGACCAGAGCCAACAACAACTCCTAGTGCCCTACATCTTTGAATTTCCCTGCAGATGATGTCCTTCGTCTCAAGGAAAGAATGCCTCTCTTAGAGAAAGTTGGCGTCTTTCTATCAGAGTATGGGGAGAATCAATTTATCCTAAGGGAACATCCAATTTGGATGGCAGAGGAGGAAATCGAGTCAGGAATCTATGAGATGTGTGATATGCTCTCTTTGACCAAGGAAGTTTCTATCAAGAAATATCGAGCAGAGCTGGCGATTATGATGTCCTGCAAGCGTTCCATCAAGGCTAAATCATCGTATCGATGACCACTCAGCTAGACAGCTCCTCTATCAGCTCTCTAAATGTGACAATCCATACAACTGTCCACACGGACGCCCTGTTTTGGTTCACTTTACCAAGTCGGACATGGAAAAGATGTTCCGTCGCATTCAGGAAAATCATACGAGTCTACGAGAACTAGGAAAATACTAATACTCTTCGAAAATCTCTTTAAACTGCGTCAGCCTTACCTTATCTAACTTAAGTTATGCCTACGGTTAGCTTCCTAGTTTAGATTTGATTTTCATTGAGTATAAATTGAAGGGAAAATTATGTACGAATATCTAAAGGGTATTATTACCAAAATTACTGCTAAATACATCGTTCTAGAAAGCTAACGGGATCGGCTACATTTTGCACGTGGCTAACCCCTATGCCTACTCAGGACAAGTCAATCAAGAAGCGCAAATCTATGTGCATCAAGTTGTTCGTGAAGATGCTCATCTACTTTACGGTTTCCGTTCAGAAGACGAGAAAAAACTCTTTCTCAGCTTGATTTCTGTGTCAGGCATTGGCCCTGTATCAGCTCTTGCTATTATCGCGGCTGATGACAATGCAGGGCTTGTACAAGCTATTGAGACTAAGAACATCACCTACTTGACCAAGTTTCCAAAAATCGGTAAGAAAACAGCCCAACAGATGGTCTTGGACCTAGAAGGGAAAGTTGTTGTGGCAGGAGATGACCTCCCTGCTAAAACTGCAGCTCCATCTAGCAGTGACAACCAAGAACTGGAAGAAGCTATGGAAGCCATGTTGGCACTGGGCTACAAGGCAACAGAGCTCAAGAAAATCAAGAAATTCTTTGAAGGAACTTCTGATACCGCTGAAAACTATATCAAGTCAGCTCTTAAAATGTTGGTGAAATAGGAGATTTCTATGCCAAAACGCTGTGGTTGGGTTAAAATGAACAACCCTCTCTATGTAGCTTATCACGATGAGGAATGGGGCCAACCACTTCATGATGACCGTGCTCTTTTTGAGTTACTCTGCATGGAGACCTATCAGGCTGGTCTTTCTTGGGAAACGGTGCTCAATAAACGCCAAGCCTTCCGTCAAGCTTTTCATGGTTACCAAATTCAAGCTGTTGCAGACATGACGGATGAAGAATTGGAAGATATGATGAATAATTCAGCTATCATCCGCAATCGTGCCAAGATATTTGCCACCCGTGCCAACGCCCAGGCTTTTTTACAAGTCCAGGCAGAATTTGGCGCCTTTGATGCTTATCTTTGGTCTTTTGTAAATGGGAAAACCATGGTCAATGATGTTCCGGATTACAGCCAGGCGCCTGCAAAAACAGCTCTATCTGAGAAATTATCCAAAGATCTCAAAAAACGAGGTTTTAAGTTTACGGGTCCTGTTGCAGCTTTGTCATTTCTACAGGCTGCAGGTTTGGTTGATGACCATGAGAATGATTGTGAATGGAAGGGGAATTAAATGATGTCTAACAAAAATAAGGGAATTCTGATTTTTGGGATTCTCTATATAGTTCTTTTTGTGTTTGATGGTATACGAGTATTTGATGCTCCATTGCCTTCTTCTGCAGGGACCTATTTAGTCTATACCATCATGTTTGTGTATGGTTGCTTCTTATTTAAGTCCCTATTGCTCCAAAAGTGGGAAGAGGTTAGAAGTTCTAAAAGGAAATTTATCTTTGGTGTTTTAAAAGGCTGGGGCTTGCTTTTCCTTTCAACCATTCTTTTTGGGCTCCTATCGGAAATGTTGAGACAGATGTTGGGATTAAGCGGACAGGGACTAAACGAGGCTAATATACAAACTGCCTTTAAGGAACAACCACTACTGATAGCGGTTTTTGCCTGTGTCATAGGCCCTTTAGTGGAAGAGCTCTTTTTCCGTCAAATTTTATTGAGATATTTAAGGAAAAGTCTACCAACTTGGCTGAGTGTCTTTTTGGTCGGTCTTGCCTTTGCCCTAACCCATATGCACAGTTTGGATTTATCCGAGTGGATCAATGCAATTTATTACTTGGGTGGAGGCTTAGCCTTTTCTATCATCTATGTGAAAGAAAAAGAAAATATCTACTATCCCTTGGTCGTCCATATGATAGTGAACAGCCTCTCCTTTATCATTTTAGCTATCAGTAGTATGTGATGAAAATGCCAGTAATGATAATGAGAAAAAGCTGAGAAATTCATCTCAGCTTTCTTTGTTATAGTCAAAGCGAATGACTTGCTCCGTTGCGTCTACATACGCGTGGACTCCAAAGGGAACAATTGCTCTTGGTGTGGCATGGCCAACGTTTAGATTATAGATAATCGGGATATTGCTATCAATGGTGTCCATTAAAGCCTCCTTATAGTCGTCATAGAAGGTTTCATCCATAGGTTTTCCGACCAAGAGTCCACTGACGACCTCAAATATCCCCGTTTCTTTTAAAGCCTGCAACATTTTTTTGAAATCATCAGGTTCAGGCTTTTCTTGACTTGTTTCTAGCAATAGAATCTTTCCTTCCCAGTCGGATAAGTCAGGGAAAAGTTTGTATTTTTGGCAGAGGTCTGTGCTATCTGCGTGTAGAGAGTTGTCAAAAATATCATAGAGAGACTCAAGACAACCACCGAGGATTTCTCCCTCAAACTGAGCATTGCCTTGTAACAAGTCAAAACCTGTATTTGCATGGCTGACACGAGGTGTTCCCAAGGCTTTGGGACTAAAATCAGTCCGTTCCTCATACCAAACGTCACTAGGCCGAATTTCTGAGATTCTTCCCGTCTCAATCAATTCTTTGAAGTAGTGGAGGCTATATGGCAACATTTCTTTGTCTAACTCACAAATGTCTGCTAGAAAGGATTGGCCGTAAAAAGTCTTGATTCCTAGTTTATGCAACATGAGATGGTTCATGGTCGTATCCGAGAAACCGAGAAAAATCTTTGGTTTGATAACCTTTTGTAGTTGGTCATTTTCAAAAAGATAAGGTAGCAAGCGATAGGTATCGTTTCCACCAATGGCGCATAGGATCATGTCGATGCTATCATCAGAAAAGGCCTGAATCAAATCCTCTGCACGAGCTTCAGGATGTTCTTTGATAAAATCTAAGCCTTTTAGCGAATGAGGTAAAAAGATAGGATTGAGTCCGAGGTCCTTGAGACGTTGAATACCCAAGTCCACTTCGTGCTTGACAAAGTCTTCACCCATAGTCCCACTAGATAAACTTATAATACCAATAGTAGAAGTCATATATTATCCTCCTAGAAAAAATTGATGCTATTGTATCACAAAAGATGAGGGGAAACAACAAGAATTAGAGTCAGAAGAAGACTTTTAGATCGAGAAAATAGTAAAAAAGCAACCAATCGTGTGGTTGCTTTTTCTTTTTATATTAGTTGCATTCTTATAGAGCAGTAAGGAAGGTCAGTCCGCCAAGGATAACCCCAGCCGAGTTTGGAATGATTAGAATCCAGTCTTTCTTAGGCTCTTTTGTCCATCCATAAATGACCCAGATTAAGCAAGAGACAGCTGCTGATAAAGGTTGGAATGGTTGAGCTTTGTTCCCTTGTAAATTGGCAAAAATTTGAGGGATGTAGGCTATAAATACAATAATCCCGATAAAGGCACCAATTGAACCAACAACTTGATTAATTCTCTGTTTAGTCATATATATTTCTCCTTATTACTTTATTAGTATAACAGAAAAACAACTTGGATTCAAGGACAAAACCTCGGGATTCTAAGGAAAGACTTTACATTAGAACGTTTTTAGAAAATGTAGCTACTTTTCTTTGGAGAATAAAAAAATGCTTTGGAGCCATAATAAAAGTAGTCTGTCTGCAAAACACACTACTTTTATTGTTTATCTTAATATCTAGCAGGTCCTGCACTTGCACTCTTAATGTTGAAACGTTTTTTGAGGTAGAAACGTAGGGCAAGAAGAATTCCTCCGATAACCATCAAAACAAGAGGTGGTAGACTGATGTTAATGGCTTGTGGAAGGAAGTTACTGAAGAAGAGGATGATGACCCAAGCAAACATGGTTGCTAGCATGACCAAAAGTGATTTCCAAAATGGAGGGCGTTGGCTACGGTCAACATCTGGGCTATAGTAACGGTAGATGAAGTGGTAGAGGAGATAGAAGGCTACTCCACCAAAAGCCCCCACACAAAGGAGTGTCACCAAACCGTAGGCTACTGGCTGGTTTGAGAAGAAGCTCATCAAGGCGCTAACTACTGCAAATAGTCCTGTGATGAAAAGGGCTGAATCCAACATCATCAATTTTGGATCGTCGTTTTCTTTTGGATGTTCTTTTTCGTACTGCTCTTTTTCGCTGAAACTATGAGCCCAGTGAGTTGGTGCTCCGTAGAGAGAACGAGCTGTCACTCCCTTTGGTTGTTCTTCAAGGATATGAGGAATGACTTCTTCAAGGATAGCCTTGATTTCAGCATCTGTCTTTCCGTCCTTTAGAAATTGCTGGGTTGCAATATGGATAAATTCCTGGTTTTTCTTTGTTAATTCTTTTAAATCAATCTGTGACATAGTAACTCCTGTTAGAACCATTTTTTATGGATGAGATAGAGAGTGAGAGAAACACTCAGAGCGAAGGCGATAAAGACGATGAGCCAGAAAGCGTTTGGTTCCCCGTTTAGAGGGATTTCATTGTCTTTAAAGTTCATACCGTAAGCCGAGAAGATCATGGTTGGGATAGACATAACGATGGTCACAAGGGCCAAGGTTTTCATGATATTATTCTGGTTGTTTGAAATGATTGATGCAAAGGTATCTGTCATTGAGTGCAAGATATTTCCATAAATGTCTGCCATCTCGATGGCCTGTTGCGTTTCAATCAAGGTATCTTCCAGCAGGTCTTCGTCCTCAAGGTATTTCTTAATATTACTAGTTGCGCTGGTCAACTTTTTAATCACGCGCTCATTTGTCTTAAGAGAGGCTTTAAAGTAGACGATAGTCTTTTCCAACTCCATGAGTTCAATCAATTCTTCGTTTCGAGTGGATTGATGAAGCTGGCTTTCAATCTGGTCACTCTTACGTTCAATCGAACGAAGGGCTGTCAGATAAATTTCAGCGTTTCGGTAGAGGATTTGAAAGATAAAGCGAGAACGCATAAAGGTGTAGAAATTCCGAAGTCTCCGGTTGATGAAGATATCTAGAAGCGGTAGAGGTTCCAAACAAGTGGTAATAATGGCCTCTTCAGTGATGATAATCCCTAAGGGGATGGTCACATAGTAGGTGCGGTTATTTCTCTCTTCAGTAATGGGAACGTCCACGATGATCAGAGTGTATTCATCTTCAATCGTGATACGAGACATTTCTTCCGCATCGAGTGGTGCACGGAGGTCCGCGATATCAATATCAAATGCAGAAGCAATTTCCATCGATTCGCTTTGGGTAGGATTGACGAGATTGATCCAAGTGCCCGGCTGGAGCGTATCGATCTCTTTAAATTCTGTTGTTGTTGAGAGAAAGACTTGTTTCATATCTCCTATCCTTTCCTAATCTATTCTGTGTTTAAGTGATTTTTAGCACCGTACTATTATACTACAAATTCGGCTTTTTTGGTAATAGAATTTCACTTTTTTTGGTATAATGGAAAGCAACAATGGACTAGAAAGAAGTAACATGCAAGATAAGATTGTCATCCATGGGGCACGCGCCCATAATTTAAAAAATATTGACGTGGAAATTCCACGTGACAAGCTAGTTGTGGTGACGGGGCTGTCAGGTTCGGGCAAGTCCAGTCTTGCCTTTGATACCCTTTATGCAGAGGGGCAACGCCGCTACGTAGAGAGTCTATCAGCCTACGCTCGTCAGTTCTTAGGGAATATGGAGAAACCAGATGTGGACTCTATCGATGGTCTTAGTCCTGCTATTTCCATTGACCAGAAAACGACTAGTAAAAACCCTCGTTCGACGGTTGGGACAACGACGGAAATCAACGACTACCTACGTCTCCTCTATGCTCGTGTAGGAACACCCTACTGTATCAATGGACATGGTGCGATCAAGGCTTCGTCTGTAGAACAGATTGTAGACAAGGTTTTGGAATTACCAGAACGCCAGCGCTTGCAGATCCTAGCGCCTGTTATTCGTAAGAAAAAAGGGCAGCATAAAACGCTGATTGAAAAGATTCAAAAGGATGGCTACGTTCGTGTCCGTGTAGATGGGGAAGTCTATGATGTAACGGAAGTTCCTGAACTTGAAAAGAATAAGCAACACAATATCGATGTGGTGGTAGACCGTATTATCATTAAAGAAGGTATCCGTAGTCGTCTCTTTGATTCCATCGAAGCAGCCCTTCGTATCGCAGAAGGTTATGTGGTTATCGATACTATGGATGATTCGGAGTTGCTCTTTTCAGAACACTATGCCTGCCCAGTCTGTGGTTTTACAGTTCCAGAACTAGAACCTCGTCTCTTCTCCTTCAATGCACCATTTGGTTCTTGTAGTGAGTGTGATGGTTTGGGGATCAAGCTAGAGGTTGATACGGACTTAGTCGTACCAGATGCTAGCAAGACCCTTCGTGAGGGAGCATTAGCACCTTGGAATCCTATCTCTTCTAACTATTATCCAAATATGCTAGAACAAGCTCATGACAGCCTTTGGAGTGGATATGGATACTCCTTTTGAGGACTTGTCTGAGGAGGAGAAACATCTCATTTTCTATGGTTCAGATGGTAAGGAATTCCATTTCCACTATGAAAATGAATTCGGTGGAGTTCGCGACATCGACATTCCTTTTGAAGGTGTTATAGGGAATATCAAGCGTCGCTATCATGAAACCAATAGCGACTATACCCGCACACAAATGCGTCTTTATATGAATGAGCTAACTTGTGGCACTTGTCACGGATATCGTCTCAATGACCAGGCCTTATCTGTTCGAGTAGGAGGAGAAAAAAGGACTCCATATCGGAGAAGTTTCAGACCTCTCTATCGCAGACCATTTGGAGGTTATTGATCAACTAAGCCTATCTGAAAATGAAGCTATCATCGCTCGTCCGATTCTTAAGGAAATAAAGGACCGCTTGACCTTCCTCAATAATGTGGGGCTTAACTATCTAACCCTTTCTCGTTCAGCGGGGACTTTATCAGGTGGGGAGAGCCAACGTATTCGTTTGGCGACTCAGATTGGTTCCAACCTCTCAGGAGTTCTCTATATCCTTGATGAGCCGTCTATCGGTCTTCACCAGAGGGACAATGACCGTCTGATTGCCAGTCTGAAAAAGATGCGTGATTTGGGGAACACCTTGATCGTAGTAGAACATGATGAAGATACCATGCGAGAGGCTGATTATTTGATTGACGTCGGCCCTGGTGCAGGGGTCTTTGGTGGAGAGATTGTTGCTGCAGGTACGCCCAAGCAGGTGGCTCGCAATAGCAAATCCATTACAGGACAGTATCTATCAGGAAAACGTGCGATTCCAGTGCCGTCAGAACGCCGTGTTGGAAATGGTCGTTTTATCGAAGTGACAGGTGCGCGTGAAAACAACCTACAAAATATCACTGCTCGTTTCCCACTAGGAAAATTTATCGCGGTGACGGGTGTCTCAGGTTCTGGGAAATCTACACTTATTAACAGCATCCTCAAAAAAGCCATTGCTCAAAAACTCAATCGCAATTCAGACAAGCCTGGAAAGTTTAAGACTATCTCAGGGATTGAGCATATCGATCGTCTGATTGATATTGACCAGAGTCCTATTGGACGAACACCGAGATCAAATCCTGCGACCTATACAGGTGTTTTTGATGACATTCGAGACCTCTTTGCTCAGACAAATGAAGCCAAGATTCGAGGTTACAAAAAGGGTCGTTTCAGTTTCAATGTTAAGGGTGGTCGCTGTGAGGCCTGCTCAGGTGACGGGATTATCAAGATTGAGATGCACTTCTTGCCAGATGTTTACGTAGCTTGTGAAGTCTGCCACGGAACCCGTTATAACAGTGAAACCCTGGAAGTTCATTATAAGGAAAAGAATATCTCGCAAGTCTTGGATATGACCGTCAACGATGCGGTAGAATTTCAAACACATTCCGAAAATTCAACGCAAACTCCAAACGATCAAAGATGTTGGTCTAGGCTATGTGACCTTGGGACAACCAGCCACGACACTTTCTGGTGGAGAAGCGCAGCGTATGAAGCTGGCTAGCGAGCTCCATAAACGCTCGACCGGTAAATCCTTCTATATTCTAGATGAACCGACAACTGGTCTTCATACCGAGGATATCGCGCGTCTACTGAAGGTCTTGTCTCGCTTTGTAGATGATGGTAATACAGTTCTCGTGATTGAGCACAATCTAGATGTCATCAAAACAGCAGACCATATCATCGATTTAGGTCCAGAAGGCGGTGTTGGTGGTGGTACCATCATTGCAACAGGAACTCCAGAGGAAGTAGCTGCTAATGAAGCTAGCTATACAGGACAGTATTTGAAAGGAAAGTTACATCATGAATAAACGTGTGCAAGCATTTCTCGATAAAATGCAAGAAAAAGAACTAGATGGAATCATTATCAACAACCTTAAAAATGTCTACTATTTGACAGGATTTTGGGGTTCAAATGGAACAGTCTTTATCAGTCGTGACCGTCAAATTTTGGTGACGGATGCCCGCTATATCATCGCTGCTAAGCAAGAAGTTACCGGTTTTGAGATTTTTGCTGATCGTGATGAGTTGGCTACTATCGCAAAAATTGCTAAAGACATGGGTCTTTCTCGTATCGGGTTTGAAGATGAAATCTCGGTTTCTTATTACCACCGCATGCAAGCTGCTTTTGAAGGTTTGGAACTAGTTCCACAAACTCAGTTTGTTGAAGTGCTTCGTATGATTAAGGATGAAACAGAGATTGCGACTATTCGTAAGGCTTGTTCAATCTCAGACCAAGCTTTCCACGATGCCCTTGAATTTATCAAGCCAGGGAAGACTGAAATTGAAATTGCCAACTTCCTTGATTTCCGTATGCGTGAGCTGGGAGCGGCAGGTTTGTCTTTTGACACAATCTTAGCGAGTGGCATCAACTCTTCTAAACCCCATGCTCATCCTATGCATAAGCCAGTAGAACTAGGCGAAGCTATCACTATGGACTTTGGGTGCCTTTACGAGCATTATGTGAGTGATATGACTCGTACCATCTACCTAGGCCATGTCAGCGACGAACAAGCAGAAATTTACAACACTGTTTTAAAGGCTAACCAAGCATTGATTGACCAAGCTAAGGCTGGCTTAGGTTTCCGTGACTTTTGACAAAATTCCTCGTGATATCATTGTGGAAGCAGGCTATGGAGAATACTTTACACACGGTATCGGGACACGGTATCGGACTTGATATCCACGAAGAGCCATACTTTTAGTCAAACTTCTACAGAAGTTATCAAAAATCTGGGTATGGTCTTGACTGATGAACCGGGCATTTATATTGAAGGTAAATACGGGGTTCGTATCGAAGATGATATCCTGATTACAGATACAGGTTGTGAGTTATTAACCCTTGCTCCAAAAAGAATTGATTGTAATCTAAGAAAAATGAGATAAATCGTTGACTTTTTACTAGTTAAAGGTTTATACTGAAAGGCGAAAAACGGTAGGTGAGGCTACCATAGGGATACGGATGACTACCGCAAAGCAGTGGAGACACTACTCGTTGGTCAACAGTCCTGGTCGCGAAGGTCAAGACTAAGCTCATTACATCGCCCTATGGAGTTAAAAGCTTGAACGAAAAACAGATCATAAGTTTTTTTAGTCCTGCCATTTTTATGGCAGGATTTTCTGCTGTTTTAAAAACAAAAGAAAGGAGACAAACGATGCAAATTGACGATCATCCAGAACCGCACATACACAGCCAATCGCTGATTTGTGTCGTTCTGTCCCTATAAAGTGATTGGACTCTGTGTATGATACTCTTCGAAAATCAAATTCAAACCACGTCAACGTCGCCTTGCCGTACTCAAGTACAGCCTGTGGCTAGTTTCCTAGTTTGCTCTTTGATTTTTCATTGAGTATGAAATCACTATTCATACAGATAGGAGAAACCAATGAAAACTACAAAAGAAAGATTAGCAGCAGCTATTCAAACTCCATTCAAAGATAGTCTAGCTTTTTACCATACAAGTCTAAAAGGCTTAGACCAAGAACAAGTCGAAGAAAACCGTGACCTATATGGTGAAAACACCATTACCAAGGGTCAAGAGGATTCCATCTTTAAAAAGATTTATGAGTCCATTATCAATCCTTTCACAATCATTTTGCTTGTGATTGCCTTTATTTCTCTCGTTACAAACGTCTGGCTTGCCAAACCTGGCCAAGAGGACCCTACGACCTCTATTATTATCGTTGTCTTGGTTTTGATTTCAGGAGGCATCCGTTTTGTCCAAGAGTTGCGGAGCGACAAGGCGACAACCAATCTTTCAAAAATGATTGTCAACACTGCAACTGTTATTCGCGATGGTCTTGAACAAGAGTTGCCAATCGATGAGTTGGTTGTGGGAGATCTCGTGAAATTGAGTGCTGGAGATATGATTCCAGCAGATGTCATCTTATTTGAATCCCGCGACTTTTTCGTTCAACAGTCAGGTTTGACTGGAGAAAGTGATGCAGTTGAAAAGCTTGCTTTAAATAAAGCCACTGGTCAAAATGTAGATAGCCTCTTAGAAGCAGAATCTTTGGCATTCATGGGGACAAACGTTATCTCAGGAAGTGCTACAGCTATGGTCCTAGCGGTTGGTGATGACACCATGATGGGAGCTATTGAGCAAACTCTCAACACCTATGATGAGCCAACTTCTTTTGAACGTGAAATGAACAGCATTTCTTGGCTCTTGATCCGCTTGATGCTTGTCATGGTTCCCAATCGTGTTTTTTTCGCAAATGGATTTAACCGATGGAGACTGGCTAGAGGCTGGAGTATTTTGCCTTGAGTGTGGGTGTCGGACTTACACCCGAAATGCTTCCAATGATTATCACAGCCAGCTTTAGGCAAAAGGTTCCATTATCATGGCCAAGGAAAAAGGTAGTCATCAAAAAAACTCAATGCTATCCAAGACTTTAGGAGCAATCGATATCCTTTGTACGGATAAAACTGGAACTCTAACGCAAGATGAGATTGTCTTAGAATATCCCTTGGATATCCATGGTGATTTGGATATGGCGGTCTTAAGAAGAGCTTATCTAAATTCACATTTTCAAACAGGTTTGAAAAAAACTTGATGGACCGTGCCATCATCAGTAGAACTGAAAAAGAAGCCAAGGAACATGTTATCCTACAAAAATCTAGACACCAGCTTCCAAAAAAATCGACGAACTACCATTTGATTTTGAACGTAGACGCATGAGTGTTATCGTCAAAGATGATAGCAATGTTGTTAGTATGGTGACCAAAGGCGCCTTGGAAGAAATGTTGACCATTTCGACACATGTGGAATATCGTGGAGAAATAATCCCTATTACGGAAGGTATTCGCCAAGAAGTACTGGCAGAAGTTGGTCAATTAAATCGTCAAGGTTTGCGTGTATTAGGTGTTGGTTACAAGTCAGGTCTACGTGAAGATTATGCCTATGCTGTGACTGATGAAAGTGACATGATCCTTACAGGTTACCTTGCCTTCTTGGATCCACCAAAACCATCTGCATCACCCGCTATCCAAGCTTTGCTTGAGCATGGTGTCAGAACAAAAATTTTAACTGGAGATAACGAAAAAGTAACCCAAGCTATCTGTGAAAAGGTTGGATTGGACGTTGAACATATGCTCTTAGGTGCTGACATTGATCAAATGACAGACCAAGAATTGGCAGAAGTGGTTGAAAAAGTAACAGTCTTTGCTAAATTGTCACCTGATCAAAAAGCCCGCATCATTCTACAGTTAAAGAGAAATGGTCATGCTGTTGGTTACATGGGAGATGGAATCAACGATGCTCCGTCAATGAAAGTGGCTGATGTAGGAATTTCCGTTGATACAGCAGTAGATATCGCTAAGGAAACAGCAGATGTTATTTTACTAGATAAAGATCTCATGGTTCTTGAAACTGGCATCGTTGAAGGTCGTAAGGTCTATGCCAACATGACCAAGTATATTAAGATGACGGTTAGTTCAAACTTCGGGAATATCTTCTCACTATTGGTTGCAAGTATCTTCTTGCCATTTTTACCAATGGCTCCTGTTCATCTCATTGTCCTAAACCTAGTCTACGATTTATCTTGTGTGGCACTGCCATTTGATAATGTGGATCAAGACTTCCTAAAACAACCCCATACATGGGAAGCAAAATCCATTACGCGATTTATGGTTTGGATGGGTCCAATCTCATCTATCTTTGACATTTTGACCTTTATCTTCCTATACTTTATCATTGTTCCTTTGGTGACAGGCTATCATTATGTTCATGGTTCTGAATCTGCCCTTCAGTTTATTATCTTATTCCAAACAGGATGGTTCATTGAATCTATGTGGTCTCAAACTATGGTTATCCATATGCTTCGTACGGCAAAAGTTCCTTTTGTACAAAGCAGACCAGCTTGGCTTGTAATCTTGACAACCTTGGTTGCCGCAATTTTCGTAACTAGTCTGCCTTATGGAGCATTAGCTGGCGTCCTTCGCTTAGCACCATTGGGAATTCCTTACTTCTTGTTCCTAGCCCTCATTATTTTCTTGTATATGATAAGTGTCACAACAATCAAGAATTTTTATATAAAAAAATATAAAGAATGGTTATAGTTCGTAATTTGTCAAGAAAAAAGTTCGAAAATCTCAAAAAAAGCTAATTTTTTTCAAAAATAGGTCGCAAGTCCGATGTTATTTATGGTATAATAGATTATACTGATAGAAACATGTAGCGAAAGGGGTAGGTACATGATCAAAATTTATACAGTCTCAAGTTGTACTAGCTGTAAAAAAGCTAAAACCTGGCTCAATGCCCACCAGTTAAGTTATAAAGAACAAAACCTTGGAAAAGAAGGAATTTCGCGAGAAGAACTACTTGATATTTTAACCAAGACAGATAATGGAATTGCTAGCATCGTATCATCGAAAAATCGCTATGCTAAAGCCCTAGGTGTTGACATCGAAGATTTGAGTGTCAATGAGGTGCTCACCTTAATCATGGAGACACCACGTATCCTAAAAAGTCCAATTCTTGTAGACGAGAAACGTTTGCAAGTTGGCTATAAAGAAGATGATATTCGTGCTTTCTTGCCACGCTCTGTCCGTAATGTAGAAAATGCTGAAGCACGTTTACGTGCTGCACTATAAAACATCAAGGCTGGGAATAACTCCTAGCCTTCTCTGATATTTATACAAGGATAAAAGGTGAAGAATCATGAAAAAGATAGTAATCGGAATGTAGCCTTTGCTTTGTTTATGTTGGTTGGGATGTGGACAGAAAAAAAGAGTCTACAGAGTCTACGACTGAGAGTACGCAAGAAGCTCTTCAAGCAACCTTACCCATCCTAGAAAATGCAACTAATAATACAGTGGTTACCAAGACTATTATTTTGCCTGTTGATGAAAAATGGAGTTCAACAGACCCAGAATAGTTACCTATAAAGGAAAACAATTTTTGAGTTTGACCATTCAGTTCAAAAACGTCCAGTTTCACAGATGATCTGAAAGCAGTATATTGCTGAGCATGGATTTAGAAGAAAGCAAAAAAAGCTCTGAAAAGAAGCTGAAGATAAGGATGAAATCAGTTCAAGCAGACTCGAAAAATTTCATGGATTTAGCATTGAAACCACTCTCTTAAATGAAACGGAGATGGAAACAAAGACAAGTTATGATTTCCAAGTTACTGGATATCAAAAAGCTAGCGAAAGACGAATATTTTAAAAGAATGTTGACTGGAAAACCTATTGAAAAATACGAACCAGAGGAATATATTGAAAATCGAGTTGCAAAGTGGGGCAACTGTCCAGTAAGAAAAAGTCATAGAAAAATCAGCAAATCAGACTGTGTCATTTGTAGAAACGACTGTGAATGTGCTATAATAGTAGTATTCTAAGGAAAGAGGGTGTTAGAATGGGATTTACTGAAGAAACCGTACGTTTTTAAATTGGATGATTCCAATAAAAAGAGATCAGTGAAACATTGACAGATGTCTATGCTTCATTGAATGAAAAAGGGCTATAACCCTATTAATCAAATTGTGGGCTATGTTCTCAGTGGAGACCCAGCTTACGTTCCTCGTTATAACAATGCGCGTAATCAAATTCGTAAGTATGAGCGAGATGAAATCGTTGAAGAATTGGTTCGCTACTACCTTAAGGGACAAGGAGTCGATCTATAATCTATGAGAATTATGGGGATTGGACGTTGGTTCCAAAAACGGTAGGAGTAGCAATTAGCGATCCGTTAGGGCTTTTACGGCACAAGGGCTTGAAATTATCCAAATCAATGAAGAACAAGGTCAGAGTTCGGCTTTTGATACGACTCAAGGAGTCGTTGATACCTATAAGGTGGAGCGTTTTGTTGTTGGTTTACCTAAAAACATGAACAATACTAGTGGACCGCGGGTGGAAGCTAGTCAGGCATATGGTGAAAAGTTGGTAGATCTCTTTGGTTTACCAGTAGAGTACCAAGATGAGCGCTTGACTACGGTAGCTGCAGAACGTATGTTGATTGAGCAAGCGGATATTAGTCGCAATAAGCGTAAAAAAAGTTATTGATAAATTAGCTGCTCAGTTAATTTTTACAAAATTATTTAGATAGAAAATTTTTAAGACAGAGGAGATAACTATGTCACACAATCACAACCACGATCACGAAGAACGTGAACTAATTACACTTGTAGATGAGCAGGGAAATGAAACCTTGTTTGAAATTCTTTTAACAATTGATGGCAAAGAAGAGTTTGGTAAAAACTATGTTCTTCTAGTACCAGTTAATGCAGAAGAAGACGAAGATGGACAAGTGGAAATCCAAGCATACTCATTCACTGAAAATGAAGATGGGACAGAAGGCGAATTGCAACCAATCCCTGAAGATTCAGAAGATGAATGGAACATGATTGAAGAAGTCTTCAACAGCTTTATGGAGGAGTGATACAGTCTGGGAGACTGTATCAGCCCTGCTTCTAGAAAGAAGAAAAAGCAGGAACATCCAGTGGATGTTTTTAGCCTGAAGCTAAAAATAAAAATCGTCAGTAAGTTCGGGGGACGTTTTTAGTTTATATTGAAATAAAATATAGCTAGGGATTAGCTAATTAGGTAAGAGGTAGGGATAAAAATCCCGGCCTCGTTTTTTATTAGCCATCAAATTTTGACGCGATAGTTGATTGGACTTTTTGGTGAAAAATTTCATTTTTTCTATCCGCAACCTTCAACAATCAAATGAATTGTTGAAGCCTCGCGAGACTGGGACTACGAAATCGAGACTTCGTCAATTGATTTCTGTTCCACCGCTTTTTTTATTAAGGAGACAAGCATGTTTGAAGTAGAAAAATGGCTTCATAGTCGGATTGGATTGAACTCAGATCAGGTTTGGGACGGATGCAAAGAGCTGTAGATTTACTGGGGAAATCCTGAACAATCTATCCTATTATCCATGTCACAGGGACTAAATGGCAAGGGGTCGACCATTGCCTTTTATGAGAGAACTCTTTGTTTGCTCATGGGCAAAAAAACGGTTGGCACCTTTACTTCGCCCCACATTGTCAGCATCCATGACCGTATCTGTATCAATGGTGAACCAATATGCGGACAAAGATTTTATCCGTTTAGCTGATCAAAGTCAAAGTCAATGGAGCAAAGACTCTGTAGCAAAACTCATGATCAACTGTCCTTCTTTTGAGTTGTTGACTCTGATTGCCTTACTTTCATTTTTAAAGAGCAGGAAGTGGATCTGGTCTTTGCTGGAAGTCGGGATAGGTGGACTGCTTTAGATACAACCAATGTGGTGACTGGAGAAATTGCAGTCATCACATCAATCGGCCTCGATCACCAGGAGACCTTGGGCGATAGTTTAGCAGCAATTGCAGAGCAGAAAGCAGGAATTTTTTAAGCCCGGGAAATCAGCTGTGATTGCAAAATTTAGCACTTGAAGCCCAACTTGTTTGTCAAAAGACTGCTACTGATTTGGGTGTAAGTCTCTACCAAGCTAACAAAGATTTTTTTCTTTCCGAAATGGGAACTTCTATTCTTCTCTAGCTGACTTTAACCACCTAATATTGGGATTAGAGGGAGCCTATCAGGAGGAAAATGCAGCTCTTGCCTTGCAGGCTTTTTCTACTATTTATGGCACAAAGAGACGAGAAACGTAGATCGAAGAAGCAGTTCGACATGCCTTGCAAGCTACTAAATGGGCAGGAGCGCTAGAGGCTGTCACTGAGCATATCTATCTAGATGGGGCTCATAATTTACCAGCTCTAGAGCGTTTGGTTGAGTTTATTCAAGAGAAAAATCCATCAAGGGATGCCAGCCTCAAATTCTATTTGGTGCCCTGAAAGCGGAAAGATTATAGTGGGTATGCTTACTTATTTAACAGAGCATTTACCTGATGTAGCTCTCTATGTTACGAGTTTTTGACTATCAGGGCTCCTTGGAAGAGCAAGACTTTGGAGATTATAGAATAGTTACTTCTTATCAAGATTTTATAGATACTTTTGAAGCTTCTGCAGGAGAGAAAGACTTGCTATTTGTGACAGGATCTCTCTACTTTTATATCTGAGGTTCGCGCTTGTCTTATGAAACTGAGAGTCATTTGATTGACTCTCCAATCTTTATTTGTTATAGTGAAGGTGTGGTGGCTCAGCAGGGTTATTCTGATTTTAAGCCACTAAAAGAAAGGAGACATGATGTCACTAAAAAAATTCACACTTTCTCTTGCTTCTTTGGCAAGTCTTAGTCTCTTAGTTGCATGTTCGCCAAAAGAGCAGGCAGCTCCTTCAACTCAAGCAAGCACCAGTACGGAAGTAAGGACTAGTCAGCAAGCGGAAACGACTATTTCTAGTTCGACTGCTAGTTCAGTAACTAACATTGATGGTACCTATAAAGGGCAAGATGAGGGAGATAGCATTACTCTCGTTGTTACTGGTAATACTGGAACATGGACAGAAGTAGAAGCCTGATGGTGATCAGGAAATTAAAAAGGTCACCTTCGAACCAGAAAAGTCAGAGAGTCTTTATTGGAGATGACATCAAAGTTTATGTAGCTGATGGCAATCAAATGATCATTGATGATATGGATCGTGAAATTTCTGATCGTATTGTTTTTAAAGAAATAGAAACATGTAGGAACTTGCGCCTAGATAAGACTGGGATCAAGTTCCTTTTTTATTCTTGGACAAGGAAAAAGTCCCATACCTTTCTTGTAGAATTTTCTAGCAAGAAAGGTATGGAAAGCTACTAATAGTTAAAGGAATCGCTCTCGTAAAAAGTGAGCAACTCCGTCTTCCTCGTTGGTTAGATGGTACTGGTCATCAGCGAAAAGAGAGTAGGGCTGGATTGGCATTTTTTCATGGCATAGCCTGTACCTGCAAAGGAAAGCATCTCTGTATCATTGTGCTCATCTCCAAAAGGCAATCAAGTCCTGTTTCTATCCCTATTCATGACATTGAGAAGATATTCGAGGGCAAAGGCTTTGTGAACACCTTTAGGCGTACATTCGAGGATGTTTCAAAGGGACCACCCCAGGTATTAATATTAAGCTGGTATTGGTAAAACTTGTTCATTTCTTCTGCTAGAGCATACTTGTCGCTTGCTCTAGTCTGCAATAAAATACAGTTGGGATCCTTGGTGACCAAGTCAGAATTGAAATTGATTCTCAGGGATGGAAGTTTTTCACCCCAAATAGTCTAGGGATCAGCAATTTCATGGTCTGGTGCTGTAATGTAGAACTTTTTACGGTATTCACCAGCAATAAAGTCTGCCTCGATCTCTTCTTTTCGCTCGACCATATCTAAAGAGATATTTTTTTATCAACGGTCAGGCACTTTTTCGTGTTCCCAAACCTTACCAGGTAGGTGGGTGAGAGAGCCGTTGAAGTTAATCATAGGTGTTTCTAATTCCAGTTGATGGTAAAAAGTCTTTAGCCATACGGTAAGGACGACCTGTTGCAATGATGACATGGTGCCCCTTTTTAGAGATTTGTTTAATAGTATCTTTGGTAAAATCAGATAGTTTACTTTCTCCATTGAGTAAGGTGCCGTCTAGGTCAACAGCGATAATTTTTTTAGTCATAAGTTCCTCCCCAATCTAGTTTCAGATAAGATGCTTTTCCTATTATATCAAAAAGATGAGAGAAAAGCTGATTAGAAGCGAGACTAGTCAGAACAACAATTACTAAGAATTTTCAAATTTTTTAAAAAACATATTGAAAAACTGAATGATAGGTGATATAATAGTTATATTGTTCGTAAAATGACAAAAGGAGATTAAAAATGGACAAACTATTTAAATTAAAGGAGCACGGGACTGACGTCCGTACAGAGGTGCTTGCTGGTTTAACAACTTTCTTTGCAATGAGTTATATTCTCTTTGTAAACCCTCAAATGCTTTCACAAACTGGAATGCCAGTTCAGGGTGTATTCCTTGCTACGATTATTGGTTCTGTTGTCGGAACTTTAATGATGGCTTTCTATGCAAACTTGCCATATGCACAGGCTCCAGGTATGGGACTTAATGCCTTCTTTACCTTTACGGTTGTATTTGGTATGGGCTATAAATGGCAGGAAGCTCTTGGCATGGTCTTCATCTGTGGGTATCATTTCATTTGATTATTACATTAACCAATGTTCGTAAAAATGATTATTGACTCAATTCCTGGAACACTTCGTTCAGCAATTTCAGCTGGTATTGGTATTTTCCTTGCCTATGTTGGTATTAAGAATGCTGGTCTCCTGAAATTCTCAATTGACCCAGGTACTTATACAGTAGCGGGTGAGGGTGCAGATAAGGCACAAGCAGCTATTACAGCCAATTCAGCAGCGGTTCCTGGTTTGGTAGATTTCAACAATCCAGCTGTCCTAGTGGCTCTGGCAGGTCTTGCTATTACTATTTTCTTTGTTGTCTAAAGGTATTCAAGGGTGGGATCATCCTTTCTATCTTAACAACGACAGTCCTTGCTATTGCGGTTGGTCTTGTTAATTTGTCAGGAATCGATTTTGCTAGCAACAATCTTTCAGCAGCAGTTAACGACCTAGGAACTTTATTTGGTGCAGCCCTTGGTTCAGAAGGTTTGGGTTCTCTGATTTCAAATACTTCACGTTTACCAGAAACCTTGATGGCTATTTTGGCTTTCTCATTGACAGATATTTTTGATACCATCGGTACCCTTATCGGTACAGGTGAAAAAGTTGGGATTATTGCAACAAGTGGTGAAAACCATGAGTCAAACAAGTTGGACAAGGCTCTTTACTCTGACTTGGTGGCGACTTCTGTTGGAGCCATTGCAGGTACTTCAAACGTTACGACATATATCGAATCAGCAGCTGGTATCGGTGCTGGTGGACGTACCGGTTTGACAGCTTTAGTAGTTGCTATCTGTTTCGCCCTTTCAAGTTTCTTTAGTCCACTTTTAGCCATTGTTCCTTCAGCTGCGACAGCACCAATTTTGATTATCGTCGGAATTATGATGCTCTCTAACTTGAAAAACATTCCTTGGGATGATATGTCAGCAGCAGTTCCAGCTTTCTTCACATCAATCTTCATGGGATTCAGTTACTCAATTACCCAAGGGATTGCGATTGGTTTCTTGACTTATACTTTGACAAAACTTGTTAAAGGTGAAGTGAAAGATATTCATGCTATGATTTGGATTTTAGATGCTTTGTTTATCTTGAACTACATCAGCATGGCTCTAAACTAAAGATTAATTTTTTCAAAAAGGCAGGAGGATTCTCCTCCTTTTTTTATTGATAGAAATGTCACAATGGAAAAACTTTTTGGTATAATGGTTACATGTACACAAAAAATGAAGATGAGCTCGTAGCCTTTGGGGAAAAATTAGGCACTCTACTAGAAAAAAATGATGTTTTGATTTTGACTGGAGAATTAGGTGCGGGGAAAACAACATTCACAAAGGGTTTGGCCAAGGGTTTAGGCATTAATCAAATGATTAAGAGTCCTACTTACACCATTGTTAGAGAGTATGAAGGGCGTTTACCCCTGTATCACTTGGATGTTTACCGCATCGAAGGGAGATGCTGACTCGATTGACCTGGATGAGTTCCTCTTTGGAGCTGGCGTAACCGTCATTGAATGGGGACATCTTTTGAGCCAGGATCTTCCCTCAGATTATTTGGAGATAGAAATTCTCAAAAGATGGTGAGGGCCGTGAAGTTGTCTTTCATGCTCATGGTCAACGAGCGATCAGAACTTTTGAAGAGGCTGACGAATGGAGTATGATTTATTAATTCGTGAAGCAGAAATTTCAGATGCTTCGAAGTCATAGCCCTTTTTAGATCAAATTGGGCAAGAATCTAGTTTTACCAGTCTGGATGAAAATGGACTTTCCATAAGTGAGTCTGAGATGCAAATTTTCATCGATAAACAGGCTCAGTCTGAAAATCAGATAACTTTGCTAGCTTTTTTAAATGATGAATTAGCAGGAATTATCAACATAACCGCAGACCAACGTCCAAGAGTTCGACATATCGGAGATATTTTCTTAGGCATCAAAAAAAGCCTTTTTGGGGTTTTGGACTTGGTAGTATCTTGATGGAAGAAGCTATCGAATGGGCTAAAACTAGCGGTGTCATCCGTCGCTTGCAATTGACGGTTCAGAAAACGAAATCTTGTAGCTATCCATTTATATGAAAAAAATGGGCTTTATCACAGAAGGGTTACAGGAACGTGGTGCTTGTATAGAGAGAGGAGAGTTTCTAGATGTTTACCTAATGGGTAAACTGATAGATTAATAAGAGTATGGTAAAAAAATAATTGGCATGTTTTTAGGTTTGGTTCTAGTAACCACGCTAGGTCTGGGTACATATGCTTACACAATCTACCAGCAAAGTACACAGACTTTAGCAAAAAAACTTATAAAAAAATTGGTGAAGAAACAAAGGTTATTGAGGCAACTGAACCTCTGACGATTTTACTGATGGGTGTAGATACGGGAAACGTTGAACGTACAGATCCATGGGCAGGAAACAGTGACTCTATGATTTTGGTAACGGTGAATCCCTAAGACCAAAAAAACTATCATGATGAGTCTGGAGCGTGATATTCTTACGCAAAATCCAGCAAGCAGATGGTAGTGTTATTGAGGCTAAAAGCTAAATGCTGCATATGCAAACGGTGGGGCAGAACTAGCGATTTCTACTATTGAAAAAAATGATGAATATTCACATCGACCGCTATGTCATGGTTAATATGCATGGTCTTCAAAGAATGGTTGATGCAGTCGGTGGTATTACTGTCAATAACACTCTTGGTTTTCCCAATTTCTATTCAAGACCAAGAACCCTTTAATACAATCACTATCGGAGTTGGCGAGCAAACCCTAAATGGTGAAGAAGCTCTCGTTTATTCACGGATGCGCTATCAAGATCCTGAAGGGGACTATGGCCGTCAAAAACGTCAACGTGAAGTGATTCAGAAGGTTGTTGAAAAAGATTATAAGTTTAAATAGTATTAGTCATTACCAAGATATTTTAAAAGCACTTAGTGATAATATGCAGACAAATATCGAGATAACGACCACAACAATTCCTCAGTTAATGGGTTATCAAGATTCATTTTAAAAAAATATTGAGCCTCAACAATTGCGTGGAGAAGATGCAATGCTTCAAGGGACATCTTACCAAATCGTGACATCTGAGCATATGTTAGAGATGCAAAATCTTTTTACGCCGTTCGCTCGGGCAACCAGAGGTTACGAATTTGGAGACTAACGTAGTCTTGTATGAGAAATCTTTATGAGTCAGGGTCAGTTGCCTCAATCTACTAGTGTTGCAGTAGAAGAGTCAGAATAATATGAGACTAGTAGTCAGATCGCATGGGAAAAATCCTGCGATTTTTTTCAAAGAAAAACGAATAGGTAAGTAGGAGGGAAAATGAAAGCAGAAATTATTGCTGTTGGGACGGAGATTTTGACAGGTCAAATCGTCAATACCAATGCCCAATTTTTTTATCTGAAAAAGCTAGCAGAAATTGGTGTAGATGTCTATTTTCAGACGGCTGTAGGAGATAACGAGGCTCGTCTCTCATCCTTGTTAGAAATTGCTCAGAATCGCAGTAGTCTAGTTGTTTTAACAGGTGGCTTGGGGCCAACGGAAGATGATTTGACCAAACAGACACTGGCTAAATTTCTGGAACGCGACCTAGTTTTTGATAGTGAGGCTCAAGAAAAACTGGATCTTTTCTTTGCCCAGAGACCTGATTATGCCCGGACTCCAAATAATGAGCGTCAAGCGCAGATCATCCGAGGCTCAACTCCGTTACCAAATGAAACTGGTCTTGCAGTTGGTGGTATGATTGAGGTGGAAGGAGTTACCTATGTTGTTCTCCCTGGACCACCTAGTGAATTGAAACCTATGGTTCTAAATGAGTTGTTGCCAAGATTGACGACAGGTGCTAAATTATACTCAAGGGTACTTCGATTCTTTGGGATAGGAGAGAGTCAGCTAGTCACTATCTTAGCAGATTTAATCGAACAACAAACGGATCCAACCTTGGCACCCTATGCAAAAACTGGGGAGGTTACCTTGCGTTTATCCACCAAGGCTAGGAGTCAAGCAGAAGCCAATCAAGCTTTTGATTATCTTGAGAAAACAATATTAGAGCGGGAATCTTTTGAGGGGATTGCCCTGCGAGAACTTTGCTACGGCTATGGAGAAGAAGCTAGTCTAGCAAGTATTGTCGTAGAGAGGTTAAAGGCAATCAAGAAAACCATCACGGCAGCAGAGAGCTTGACAGCTGGCCTCTTTCAAGCGACTTTGGCAGACTTTTCAGGAGCCTCAACCATCTTTAAGGGAGGTTTTGTGACTTATAGCCTTGAAGAAAAAGCTAAGATGCTGGAAATTCCAGCTCATGAGTTGGAAAAACATGGAGTAGTGTCAGCCTTTACGGCGGAAAAAATGGCAGAGCAATCACGGCTTAAAACCCAGTCGGACTTTGGAGTTAGCTTGACAGGAGTGGCTGGTCCGGATAGTCTAGAAGGGCATCCTGCTGGTACAGTTTTTATCGGTTTGTCTCAAGCATCCGGCACAGAAGTTGTTCAGGTCAATATTGCAGGTCGAAGTCGAGCAGATGTTCGTAAAATTGCGGTCATGCATGCCTTCAACTTGGTTCGCAAGGCTTTATTAAGTGAGTGACTTTTGATATAATAGAAACAGGTCTAAAGATCGTTAGAATATAGGAGAATAAAATGGCGAAAAAACCAACAAAGAAATTAGACGAAATTGGCAAAAAATTTGGTGCCGACCGTGAAAAAGCTTTGAACGATGCCCTTAAATTGATTGAAAAGGATTTTGGTAAGGGATCAATCATGCGTTTGGGTGAACGCGCTGAGCAAAAAGTCCAAGTCATGAGTTCAGGCTCATTGGCACTTGATATTGCACTCGGTTCAGGTGGTTATCCTAAGGGACGTATCATTGAAATCTATGGTCCAGAGTCATCAGGTAAGACAACCGTTGCCTTGCATGCTGTAGCGCAAGCACAAAAAGAAGGTGGGATCGCTGCCTTTATCGATGCAGAGCACGCCCTTGATCCAGCCTATGCAGCTGCATTAGGAGTTAACATTGACGAATTACTCTTGTCGCAACCTGACTCAGGTGAGCAAGGTCTTGAAATTGCAGGGAAATTGATTGATTCAGGTGCAGTTGACCTTGTCGTTATCGACTCTGTTGCAGCCCTTGTTCCTCGTGCTGAAATCGATGGAGACATCGGAGATAGCCACGTTGGTCTTCAAGCTCGTATGATGAGTCAGGCTATGCGTAAACTTGGAGCTTCTATCAACAAGACAAAGACAATTGCTATCTTCATCAACCAGTTGCGTGAAAAAGTAGGGGTTATGTTTGGAAATCCAGAGACAACTCCTGGTGGACGCGCCCTTAAATTCTATGCTTCAGTCCGTTTGGATGTGCGTGGAAGTACACAAATCAAGGGAACTGGTGATCAAAAAGATACGAACGTTGGTAAAGAAACTAAGATTAAAGTTGTGAAACAAGGTGGCTCCACCGTTCAAAGAAGCTCTTGTTGAAATCATGTATGGTGAAGGGATTTCTAGAACTGGTGAACTCTTGAAGATTGCTAGTGATTTGGATATTATCCAAAAAGCAGGTGCTTGGTACTCATACAAGGGTGAAAAAATCGGACAAGGTTCTGAGAATGCTAAGAAATACTTGGCAGATCACCCAGAAATCTTTGATGAAATTGACCACCAAGTTCGTGTCCACTTTGGCTTGATTGAAGATGATGAAGTAGCTAAAAAATCTAGTGCTACTGAGCCAGAATCAGCCAATCAAGAAGTAACGCTTGACCTTGGCGATGATCTTGAAATCGAAATTGAAGATTAAAAAGTAAAAGCGGAGAGAGAAACTCTCCGCTTTTTCTATTCTTAAGATATGAAGGATAACTATCCAGATTTTCTAGGGCTAAAACGTTTATATTAGAATTTTTAGAGCATAGTCAAAAAAATATTGAAAAAAAATTAATTTGATGTTAAAATTAAATGTAAACAAAATATAAGGAGATTATATATAATGGAAAAACGTCTAGTTCGTAACGTTCAAGATAAAAAAATTGGTGGTGTTTGTGCAGGTCTTGCCGACTATTTTGATATTGACCCTACTCTGGTTCGTGCACTTTGGATCCTCTTCACTTTGTTAGGTGGTTCAGGAGTGCTTGCTTATGTTATTCTTTACTTCCTTCTTCCAGAAGCTGGAACAGAAGCTTAAGCTCGAGTGAATCAATAGAGTATATTTCTATATGAAAATAAAAAAACTGTATGTAATTCGTCTAGATTACATACAGTTTTTTAAGTTTTTCTCAGAGAAGGCTTTTTTAGCAAATAGGTATAAGACTCACTAGCTTTCTATTTTAGTGGTCACTGAAACGACGGTATTCGATGTGGAAGTCGAAGTAATTCTCGTCTTGCAATTTTTGAAAGATATTACGATAGGCTTCTTCGTCAAAGTGGTCACCACGATAGAGAATTTCAAAACTAAGGCCCTCATACTCTAAAAAAGCATTGGCTGTTTTGAAACCATTTTGTTTATAGAACTCCATTCGGGCTTTTCTCTGTTCTAGGTTATCGCAGTCTTCATCCAGTCTTTCCACTTCAAGAATCATCGTACGCTGATAAAAGTCAATCAACTTTTCAATAATTTCTTTTCCATAACCATGGCTTCGCAAATGAGGCATGATAGCGAAAAAACTGATGTAGAAAGCTTTTTGATTGGAGATGGCAAAGGCAAAGCCAACAAACTCCTCCTCATTATAAAAGGCGAAAAAGTTAGCGTCATCCCTATCTTGATACAGTAAAAATTCGTCTAAGGGCACCCTTTCTTCTTCAGGGAAGGCCTCCTTGTTTAATTGTTCCACTTTCTTAAGGTCTGGGAATACATCTGTAATTAACTGGCTTGTTAAGCTCATACATACCCTCCTTTTCTGTCACGATTATACCAGATTGTTTACATATAGGCAACGCTTTCTTAAGGAAACTCCCTTGTTCCTCAACTTGAAAGCTGATATAATACCCCTATGAAGAAAAAATCAACTGTTGATCTGATAAATGGTCCCATCCTTCCTGCTCTTATTAATTTTGCTTTTCCGATTCTTTTATCTAATATCTTTCAGCAACTTTACAATACGGCTGATATTTTGATTGTTGGGCGTTTTTTAGGACAAAATTCCTTGGCGGCAGTCGGAGCTACGACAGCTATTTTTGATTTGATTATTGGATTTGCCCTCGGAGTCGGAAATGGGATGGGAGTTGTTATTGCCCGTCTTTACGGTGCTCGTAATTTTACAAAGATTAAAGAGGCTGTTGCAGCGACTTGGATTTTAGGTGCAATCCTGAGTGGTCTTGTGATGCTGATGGGTTTCTTCGGCCTCTATCCACTCTTACAGTACCTAGAAACTCCTACAGAAATTCTCCCCCAATCTTATGAATACATCTCTATGATTGTCAGTTGTGTGGGAGTTAGCTTTGCTTACAATCTCTTTGCAGGATTGCTACGCTCGATTGGTGATAGCCTTGCAGCGCTTGCTTTTCTTATCTTTTCAGCCATTGTTAATGTCATTTTAGATTTGTATTTTATTACGCAACTACAGTTGGGGGTTCAGTCTGCAGGTCTTGCAACCATCATCTCGCAAGGTTTATCTGCTATTCTCTGTTATTTCTATATTCGCAAGAGTGTTCCAGAGCTCCTTCCAGGCTTGAAGCACTTCAAATGGAACAAGGCTCTCTATATCGATCTCCTGGAGCAGGGGTTGGCCATGGGGCTGATGGGGTCAATTGTTTCTATCGGAAGTGTGATCTTACAATCCCCTGTTAACAGTTTTGGAGCAGTTATTATCAGTGCCCAAACGGCAGCACGTAGAATCATGGCCTTTGCCCTATTGCCAATGACGGCAATTTCAGCCTCTATGACCACTTTTATCTCTCAAAACTTTGGGGCAAAACATCCAGATCGTATCGTCCAAGGTCTTCGTGCAGGGAGCTATTTGAGCATGGTTTGGGCAACCTTTGCTTGTGTGTTCCTATTTTTTGCAAGTCCTAGCCTAGTTTCTTTCTTAGCGAGTTCAACAGATGGTTACTTGATTGAAAATGGGACCTTGTATCTACGTATTAGTTCTGTTTTCTATCCGTTTTTGAGTCTTTTATTGATTTATAGAAATAGTTTGCAGGGACTCGGTCAAAAACTCTTACCCCTCATATCTAGTTTTATCGAGTTTATCGGGAAAATTGTTTTCGTCGCTTGGATTATTCCTTGGGCAGGTTATACAGGTGTGATTCTATGTGAACCGCTACTTTGGCTTGTTATGACTGCACAGCTTTATATCTCACTCTCTCAGCACCCTTGGATAAAAGAAGGCAAGAGAATGTTGGCTGTCGGCGGACAATCCTAGCTTCATTTATAAAAGAAAAATCCATTTCCTCTAGTGAAAATCGACTAGACTTGTGTTATAATAAGAAAGATTAAAATGTGAAAAAAGGAGATTCCGAATGGGACGTAAATGGGCCAATATTGTAGCCAAGAAAACGGCTAAAGATGGAGCTAACTCTAAAGTATATGCAAAATTTGGTGTAGAAATCTATGTAGCAGCTAAAAAAGGCGATCCGGATCCAGAATCAAACTCAGCTTTGAAATTCGTTATCGACCGTGCTAAACAAGCGCAAGTGCCAAAACACGTTATTGATAAGGCAATCGATAAAGCAAAAGGGAATACAGACGAAACCTTTACAGAAGGGCGTTACGAAGGGTTTGGGCCAAATGGTTCAATGCTCATCGTGGATACCTTGACTTCAAACGTTAACCGTACAGCTGCCAATGTCCGTGCTGCCTTTGGTAAAAATGGTGGAAACATGGGAGCTTCAGGTTCAGTATCTTACCTCTTTGACAACAAAGGGTGTCATCGTATTTTTCTGGTGACGACGCTGATGCTATCTTTGAACTCTTGCTTGAAGCAGATGTCGATGTAGACGATGTAGAAGCAGAAGAAGGAACAATCACTGTTTACACAGCTCCAACTGACCTTCACAAAGGCTATCGTTGCTTTGCGTGAGTCTGGTATCGAAGAATTCCAAGTCACCGAACTTGAGATGATTCCTCAATCAGAAGTTGAGCTTTCAGGAGATGACCTTGCAAACTTTGAAAAACTCTACGGTGTCCTTGAAGACGACGAAGACGTACAAAAAATCTATACTAACGTTGATGGATTTTAATAAAAAGCGAACAGTTTTGATTCTGTTCGCTTTTTTTATTTTATATTTAAATGGTCATATCTGAGTTTTTTTGTTGCTTTTGATCTAAGCCGATTGAAAATTTATGGATTAGAAGAAACTGCCCATTTTCCTGTTTTGCAAAGGTTAAAATGACAGCTTTGCTTTCTGAACCAAGGGAAATGTAGGAAATTCTTTTAGTTTGATAATCACCGTTATCTGAGTCTGTAACGGAGTCTGGAATTCCATGTTTATTAATAACATCCTGGTAATTGCTCCCGCCTTGGCCTCTGTTGGAAAGGTCACCTTCGACTAAGGCATCAAACTGGTCTTGAGTCCAAGTAAAACCTTGGTCTTCTTCAATATCGTCCTCGTCTTGGTATTCATCGATACTAGTGTCTGGTAGGTTTCCACCCTGTTCTTCTTCAAAATAAGGAATCTCTTGTCTATAAGTGTGGCTATATTTAGTTACCCAGTCGTTTAAGATATTCGAAAAAAGGAATTGAGTTATTACGGAAACGATAATTGCAATAAGGGCAAAGGAGGTTCCGAGAATAGCCAAGGTTTTTTGTTTTTTAGGACTGAGGGCAATCCCGATAATTCCCAAGATTAAAGTAGGGGCAGCAATAATTAATGACAGATAGTTGATAATTGGTATCCAAGACCCAAGAAGGGCGATGGTCCCAAAGATGATAGCAAGAATTCCTAAGATTTGCTGATTCTCTTGTTTCATCAAAAAATTCTCCCGATTCTAGTGCGAAAATTTCGCTTTACATGATAAGTTAGGCTTATTATAGAGAAATTATCCACTATTGTCAATGATTAGCAGATAGTTCTCTAGAAAACTTTTTTCTTGACATCTTTTCCGAAAATGATAAAATAGTTCTCATGAAAACTTAAATGTTCTTATGAGAACTATTTTCGCTTAGAAGGGAGAAAGCATGGATAAACCGATGTTGGTCTTTAAACGTTTTGGTCACCAGTTACATCTGATGGTACAAAAGGAAGCCAAGCGTTGTGGTATTGAATTTATGGGTGGTCCGCAAGGGCAGGTCATTCGTTTTTTAGATCGTCGTGAGCATGAACAAGAATTAACACTCATCAAAGATATTGAACAAGAACTCAATATTAGCAAGTCTGTTGCTAGTAATTTGGTCAAGCGTATGATGCAAAATGGTTTGGTAGAGTTGGAGGCGAGTCCAAGTGATAAACGGGCGAAATTTGTTCATTTGACCGAAAAATCACGCTCTCAAATGAAGCAAGTTAAGTCTTTCTTTGATCGAATTGACCGTAGTTTACTTGATGGTATTTCTGAAGAGAATCTCCTTATCTTTGAAGAAGTCCTTGGAAAACTACAAGCCAATGTAGAAAAAATAGGAGGTAAGAATGAAAAAACTCGCTAAGCGTATCACAGGAAAAGAGTGGGGCATGATTCTAATAACTGTTCTCTTTACCTGTTGTTCGGTCTATCTAGAGTTAGAAGTACCGACCTACGTTTCAAAAATAACAGAATTACTCGGAACGCCAGGTACGGAGTTGGGAGACCTTTGGTCGCCAGCAACTAAGATGATGGATTTGTCATTCTTAGCCTTCCTATCATCTGTAACAGTTGGATTTTTTGCCGCTCGAGTTGCAGCATCCTATACGGCTCATCTACGAAGCGATATTTTTAATCGTGTTTTGGATTACTCCCAGACAGAAATTAAACGTTTCTCAATCCCCAGTCTATTGACTCGGACGACTAATGATATCACGCAGATTCAGATGCTCTTTTACCATGGGACTCCAAGTGGTCACTCGTGGTCCTATCATGGCTATTTGGGCCATTGGTAAAAATACTTGGCAAAAGTCTGAATACTGGATTTGGGCAGTAGTGGTGGCAGTCATTGTCAATGTTCTGATGACAACTGTCTTGATGACTTTGGCCTTTTCCTAAAACAATCTGTCATTCAAAAATTGACAGATAAACTGAACAGTATTACTCGTGAAAGCTTGACAGGGATTCGGGTTGTTCGTGCATACAATGCTGAGGAATATCAAGATAAGAAATTCGAAGAAGCCAATGATGAAGTCACACGACTCAATCTCTTTGTCAGTCGCTTAATGGCCATTATGAATCCTATTATGATGGCGATTTCTAGTGGCTTGGTCCTTGCCATTTACTGGATTGGTGCTTATCTTATCAACGACGCTAGCTTGACAGAGCGTCTACCCCTCTTTAGCGATATGGTGGTCTTCATGTCCTATGCTATGCAAGTGGTAATGGGCTTCTTACTCATGGGTGCTCTCTTTATCGTCTTGCCTCGTACCTTGGTTTCTGCAGGTCGTATCAATCAAGTCTTGGACCTTCATTCTACTATTGAAAATCCTAGTCACCCACAGACAGCAAACTCTTCTGTAAATGGTCAAGTGGAATACCGTGACGTAACCTTCCGTTACTCTAAAAAAACTCAGAAGCAGTTGTGGAACATGTCAGCTTCAAGGCAGAAGCAGGGCAAACCATTGCCTTTATCGGCTCAACTGGTTCTGGTAAATCTACTCTAGTTAATCTCTTGCCCCGTTTTTATGATGTGTCAGATGGAGAAATTCTAGTAGACGGCGTCGATGTTCAGAATTATGACTTAGAAGATTTGCGTAATAAAGTTGGCTATATCCCTCAAAAAGCTGTGCTCTTTTCTGGAGATGTTAAGGGCAATCTCGACTTTGGTAAGAGTCAAGAAACGCCACTAAGTGAGACGGCCATGTGGCAAGCTCTGGAATTGGCTCAATCTAAAAACTTTATAGAGGATAAGGAAGCTGGTCTTGACTCAGAAGTGGCTCAAGGTGGGACCAATTTCTCAGGTGGACAGAGACAACGTTTGGCCATTGCACGCGCCTTGGCTCGTAAACCAGAGATTCTCATTTTTGATGATTCATTCTCAGCCTTGGACTATAAGACCGATCGTATCTTGCGTCAAGTATTAGCTGAAAAAACACAATCCATGACCAAGTTAATCGTTGCCCAACGAATTTCAACCATTATGGATGCAGACCTGATCTTAGTCTTGGATCAAGGTAAAGTCGTGGGACAAGGCACCCACAAGGAACTTCTCGCAAGCAATGAAGTTTACCAAGAAATTGCCTATTCACAACTATCGAAGGAGGAATTGGAACATGGAAAATAAGAAAATGTCCTTATGGAAACAGTGTAGACCTTTTCTAGCAGGTCTCCAACTTCCTCTACTAATCGCAGTTGTGGCGGCTATATGTTCAAGTATTATCACGGTTTATGGACCAACTAAGATCAAAGAAATTACCAATTTGATTTCAGATGGGTTAATGACAGAGATTGACCTAGAGGCTGTCTCAAGTATTGCTAGCTTTTTGGTTATCCTCTATGTGATTGGGATTATCCTGAACTATACGCAAGCCTACATTTTTTCAACTAGTATCCAACATTTCTCAAAACGTTTGCGGACAGCTATTGCTGAGAAAATCAATCGCTTGCCACTTGCTTATTTTGACCGTCATTCTCAAGGGGACACCCTTTCTCGTGTGACTAATGACGTTGATACAGCAGCTCAGTCTCTTAACCAAAGCCTGGGACAGTTCTTTCAGCTAGCTTTTTACTGATTGCTGTTTTGATTACCATGTTTGGTATGAACTGGATTTTGGCTCTGGTAACCGTTGTTTCAACCCTTGTTGGATTTGCGGCGGTTTCCGTAATTATGGCCAAGTCGCAGGGCTACTTTAAAGCTCAACAAAATAACCTAGCAGCTGTAAATGGCTATGTGGAAGAAATGTACTCTGGCCACAATGTGGTGACCAGCTATAATGCTGTGGAACCAACAAAAGAAACATTTGCAGGCTTGAATCAGAATCTACATGATAGCATCTGGAAATCTCAGTTTATCTCTGGAATTATGATGCCTGCCATGGTCTTTGTAGGCAACTTTAGTTATGTTCTAGTCATTATCGTCGGTGCTGCCTTGGCTCTTGAAGGGTATATCAGTATCGGGATTATTGTAGCCTTCATGGTTTATGTTCGAACCTTCTCGCAACCCTTATCACAGATTGCCCAAGGAATTACCAGCTTACAACAAGCTAGTGCAGCCATGACTCGTGTCTTTGAGTTTCTAGGTGAAGAGGAAATGGAAGATGAATCTCATAAGGAAAGACAATTGACCAACATGAAGGGTGAAGTAATCTTTGACAGAGTTTCATTTGGCTACACACCGGAGCGAACGATCATTCATGACTTTTCTGCGACAGCTCATGCAGGTCAAAAGGTTGCTATTGTTGGACCAACTGGAGCTGGGAAGACGACCATTGTTAACCTCTTGATGAAATTCTATGAGATTGATAAGGGAAGTATTCGCATTGATGGTGTGGATACCAAGGCTATGAAGCGCTCAGAAGTACACGATGCCTTTCAATGGTCTTACAGGATACCTGGCTCTTTGAAGGAACCATTCGTGACAATCTCATCTACAATCAAACAGGTATCAGTGATGAACGTGTGATTGAAGCTGCCAAAGCAGTAGGGATCCACCACTTTATCACAATCTTACCTGATGGATACGATACTGTTTTGGATGATACAGTGACCTTGTCAGTCGGGCAGAAACAACTCTTGACCATTGCTCGTGCTCTGCTCAAGAATGCTCCGCTCTTGATTCTGGACGAAGCAACATCCTCAGTCGATACCCGTACGGAGGAGTTGATTCAAAAGGCTATGGACCGTTTGATGGAGGGACGCACATCCTTTGTCATCGCCCACCGCTTGTCAACGATCCGCAATGCTGACTTGATTCTGGTCATGAAAGAAGGAAACATCATCGAGCAAGGAAATCATGATGAGCTGATAGCTCAGGGTGGTTTCTATGCAGACCTCTACAATAGTCAATTTACAGAAGACCAAGCAGAAGAATAAATCAAAAGAAGGCTTGACGGCCTTCTTTTTCTGCACTATACTAGAGTAGGAGATGCTAGCAGACTCGTTCTGTCAGGCTTCTTGTGTAAAATCTAGAAACAACGAGAAAACAGATGAAAAACTATCAAGAGTGGTACGATAAGAGGAAATCAAGTCTTCTTCGACATCCACAACTATTACACTTGATGCGAGTCTTTAATCGCATGATGACAGTTCTGATGCCTTTAGTTTACTTGACCTTGTTGGGGACAAACTTTGTAAGTAAAGGGGTTGGGAACGACCTTTATGCTTATATCTTAGTGCCAGCTTCTGGCTTTGTCCTATTGACGCTTGTTCGTAAGTGGATCAATCAACCGCGTCCTTATGAGACTTGGGAAATTGTCCCGCTACTAGACAAGGACAGTTCTGGTAATTCAATGCCTAGTCGCCATGTCTTTTCGGCAACCATTATTTCCATGGCTTGCATGCATGCTAGTCTACCTATGGGGTTGGTTTTGTTGGTCTTATCAGCTCTTCTCGGTCTTGTACGAGTCTTGGGTGGCGTTCATTATCCCAAGGATGTTTTAGTTGGCTACGCCTGTGGCCTCCTCTTGGGAATTCTTTTCTTTATTTTCTAAAAAGCAAAGCAAGTGGGCTTGGCCTCGTAACCACTTACGGGTCAAAAGTGACCACTTGCTTTTTTGCCCTTGTAAAGTCTTCTGGGCTTTGGTATAGTAGATGCAGAAAGGAGATAGGATGAAGTTACGAATCGAGATTGATAGTGAATTAACTGAGACAGAAATTGTCATCAAGGCTGCAGCCCTGACAGATGAGATAGCTGACTTGCAACGACTCTTGCAAGAAACCAAGGCTCCTAGGTTGATCTTTTATAAGGGGACGGGTGAGTATTACTTAGACTTGGCAGAAATTCTCTTTTTTGAGACAGAAGGTAGCAAGATTTACGCCCATACCCAGAAAGAGGCCTACGAGGTGAGACTCAAGCTCTATGAACTAGAGTCTATCCTGCCCCGTTATTTCAGTCGAGTATCCAAGTCGACCATTGCTAATATTCGGCAAGTTTACTCGGTTGACAAGTCCTTTTCAGGGACAGGAACTATTTCCTTTTATCAGACCCACAAGGAGGTTCACGTGTCACGGCACTATCAATCCCTCCTAAAAAGGAAAATCTAAGAAACATGAGGTAAGAACATGAAAAAAAGAAAGCATTTGGTATTGTGTTGCTAGTATTGGCAGCTGTAGTGTTATTGCAGGGAAATTTTTGGAATCCCTTCTCTGGGAGGGCATATTTGGCCTTTGATTGGTATTGGATTTTTTTGCCTATCACTCAATTGAAGCTTTGCTTCGTCGTCATCTGACATCAGCCTCTTTTACAGCTCTAGTAGCCTTAATGATTGCCAACCACTTTTATGGCATTTTACCGATTCCAAATCAGTCACTGTTCTGGGCTAGTATTTTAATCGTAATGGGTGTCAGCGCACTCACTCATTCTAACAGAACTTGGAATGGGAAAAAATGGTGGTATGATGGTGAAAAAAACATTCTTATAGATAAGGAAGTTGCTTTTGGGACAGGGACTTTCTACAAGCAAGACCAAGAATTGGTAGAAGACCAAGTTGAAGTTGGTTTTGGGAATGCCAAGATATATTATGACAATGCAGAGATGTTAGGTGATTTTGCTACTCTGGATATCGAAGTTGGTTTTGGCAATGCAGTTATCTATGTTCCCCAACATTGGAGAGTTGATTTGAAGGTGGAAACTTTCTGTGGTGTAGCCAAGGCAGATGCCCCTCTAGCCCAAACCAGCAAAACCTTGATTATCCGTGGGGATGTGGCTTTTGGGAAATTGGGAGTTGTTTACGTTAAATAAAAAAATCTTCCAATTCCCTTGCCAAAATGGAGAAAGTGTGATAACATAGTACGGTATGTGGTGCTAGCACATCCGCTATATTAGATCTAATAGGAGGAAAACACAATGGCTAAAGTATGTTACTTTACAGGTCGTAAGACTGTATCAGGAAACAACCGTTCACACGCGATGAACCAAACTAAACGTGCCGTAAAACCAAACCTTCAAAAAGTTACTGTTCTTATCGATGGTAAACCTAAAAAAGTTTGGGCTTCAGCTCGTGCATTGAAATCAGGAAAAGTAGAACGCGTTTAATAAACATGAAAAGACCTACAGGGTCTTTTTTGTTTTACTCGACAGCTGAAATCATTTGAAAAATCAAGCAAATATCCGATGCTACATCATTCTGCTTTTACACTTGAGCTGAAATATGATAAAATAGAGTATCAACTAGTTGAGGTAAAAAAGGATGACTGTAAAAATTAATACAAAAGATGGTCAAATCGAACTAACAGATGATGTGATTGCTACTGTTGTAGGCGGAGCAGCAACTGAGATTTTTGGTGTGGTCGGTATGGCTAGTAAAAATGCCCTCAAAGATAATTTCCAAGCCCTTCTTGGTAAGGAAAACTATTCTAAAGGTGTAGTCGTTAAAGCGGCTGAAGATGGTAGCATTGCAGTTGATGTTTACACCGTCTTGAGCTACGGAACAAAAATCAGCGAAGTATCAAAAAACATCCAAGAGCGTGTACGTTTTAGTTTGGAAAATCAACTTGGAATCACTGCTCAGACTGTGAATGTCTTCATTCAAAATATCAAAGTTGCAGGAGAATAATCGTGTCAAATATTACTACAAGCCTATTTCAAGAAATGGTCCAGGCTGCTTCTACTCGATTAAATAAGCAAGCCGAATATGTCAATTCATTAAACGTCTTCCCAGTTCCAGACGGAGATACAGGAACAAACATGGGAATGACTATCGAAAATGGTGCCAAAGAAGTAGCAGACAAACCAGCTTCAACTGTTGGTGAGGCTGCAAGTATCTTGGCTAAAGGTCTTTTGATGGGTGCGCGTGGGAACTCTGGAGTTATCACTTCTCAGCTTTTCCGCGGATTTTCACAAGCTATCAAGACAAAAGAAGAGTTAACAGGAAAAGACCTAGCTCTTGCCTTCCAATCTGGTGTTGAAGTAGCTTATAAGGCTGTTATGAAACCTGTTGAAGGAACAATCTTGACTGTATCACGTGGAGCTGCTATCGGTGCTAAGAAAAAAGCAGAACAGACAGATGATGCAGTTGAAGTGATGCGTGCAGCCTTGGAAGGAGCTAAAGCAGCCCTTGCTAAAACTCCAGAAATGCTTCCAGTATTGAAGGAAGTTGGAGTTGTGGACTCAGGTGGTCAAGGTTTGGTCTTCATCTATGAAGGATTCCTTTCAGCTCTTACTGGTGAATACAGTGCGTCTGAAGACTTTGTTGCCACTCCAGCGAATATGGGTGAGATGATCAATGCAGAACACCACAAATCTGTAGCTGGACATGTGGTAACAGAAGACATTACCTTTGGTTACTGTACGGAAATCATGGTTGCCCTTAAGCAAGGTCCAACTTATGCTAAAGAGTTTAACTACGATGAATTCCGCAACTACTTGAATGACCTTGGGGACTCATTACTCGTTGTTAACGATGATGAAATCGTTAAAGTTCACGTCCATACAGAAGATCCAGGTCTTGTTATGCAAGAAGGTCTCAAATATGGTAGCTTGGTCAAGGTTAAAGTCGATAACATGCGTAACCAACACGAAGCACAAGTAGAAAGAAGCTAAAGTCAGCAAGCCAGCTGAAGAAAAAGAATATGCCCTTATCGCAGTAGTAGCTGGACAAGGCTTGGCAGACATCTTCCGTGCTCAAGGTGTGGACTATGTCATCGAGGGTGGACAAACCATGAACCCTTCGACAGAAGACTTTATCAAGGCTGTAGAGCAAGTGAATGCTCGCAACATCATCTTCTTGCCAAACAATAAATATCTTTATGGCAGCTCAATCTGCAGCAGAGGTATTGGAACAACCAGCAGTAGTGGTAGAAGCTCGTACAATTCCTCAAGGATTGACTAGCCTTCTAGCATTTGACCCAAGCAAGTCTATCGAAGAAAATAAAGAACGCATGACTGCAGCTCTTGGCGATGTTGTCAGCGGTAGTGTAACAACAGCCGTTCGTGACACGACTATCGATGGTTTGGAAATCCATGAAAATGACAATCTGGGTATGGTTGATGGTAAGATCCTCGTATCAAACCCTGATATGCACCAAACTCTGACTGAAACCTTGAAACACATGTTGGATGAAGATAGTGAAATCGTAACTTTCTATGTTGGAGAAGACGGAAGCGAAGAATTGGCAAATGAAATTGCTCAAGAAATCGCAGAAGAATTCGAAGATGTCGAAGTAGAAATCCACCACGGTCAACAACCAGTGTATCCATATCTCTTCAGTGTGGAATAAAGAATGAAATAAATAGAAAAAGAAAGTTGAGGAATCAACTTTCTTTTTTTGTGACATTTGTCATATCTCTTCATGACAGAAGCTTCTAGCGACACATGCTTCAAAGAATTATACTAGATGTATCAAATGGAGGAAGAAAAAAATGAAAGATAAAGTAATTGTCGCAATGAGTTTAGTAGCAGCAGGAGTCATGACTTATCTCATGTTTTCAGGATTGGATGAAGGTTTCTATCATTTTCCTTGGGAGCTATTTGCAGGATTTGGCATGATGTCTTGGCTTATCCGAGAAGGTTTGAAATTGGTCTCAGATGTGAAAAAGGAGTTTGAAAAATGAAAAAAAGCGATTCTCTATCTTTTTATTGGATTATCACTAGTGGTATGGTTGGTAGAAATGTTTACAGGTTGGTTTGATCAAGCCTTCCTACACCAAGCCATTCGTGGTGCCTGGGGATTAGGATTTATGATTTTTATCGCCTTTCCGATGGGAAAGGAGTGGCTGAAAGGAGAATATCATGAACATGATTAAGGTAGAAAGCCTAAATAAAAACATCAAGGGCAAGGCTATTTTAAAGGATATTTCCTTTGAGGTAGCTGAAGGGGAATGCGTCGCCTTGATTGGTCCCAATGGTGCTGGGAAGACCACGCTACTGGACTGTTTATTGGGAGATAAACTGGTTACTAGCGGTCAAGTATCTATACAAGGCTTACCAGTAACGAGTTCTCAGTTAGACTACACTAGATCCTATCTCCCTCAAGAAAATGTCATTGTTCAGAAATTAAAGGTCAAAGAGTTGATTGCTTTCTTTCAAAGTATTTACCCAAATCCCTTGAGCAACCAGGAAATCGATCAACTATTGCAGTTTGACAAGCAACAAAAAGAACAATTGGCAGAAAAATTGTCAGGTGGGCAAAAGCGTCTCTTCTCTTTTGTCTTGACCTTGATTGGGCGACCAAAGCTTGTCTTTTTAGATGAGCCAACTGCGGCCATGGATACTTCAACCCGTCAACGTTTTTGGGAAATTGTCCAAGACTTAAAAGCGCAGGGGGTAACCATTCTCTATTCGTCTCATTATATTGAGGAAGTAGAGCATACAGCGGACCGAATTTTGGTCTTAAATAAGGGAGAGTTGATTCGTGATACAACACCTCTAGCCATGCGCAGTGAGGAGATTGAAAAGCACTTTATCCTACCTCTGGCTTACAAGGAAGTTGTCGAACAGTCTAACTTGGTTGAAAACTGGTCACAAAAACAAGATGCTTTGCAAGTAGTTACACGTGAAGCGGATGCTTTTTGGCAACTGTTAGTGCAAGCAGGATGTAGGATTCAAGAAATTGAAGTCAATAACCGTAGCTTGCTAGATACAATCTTTGAAGAAACACAAAAGGGAGATGACTAAGATGAAACGATGGATCGCACTAAACAAGATAGAATTTCTATTGACCAAACGACAATTGGTCTATTATCTGTTATCCGTAGGGATGCCGACAGCCTTCTATTTATTCTTTTCAGGTATGTACCAGGACACACCAGGTGGACCGGCTAATTTTATGCGCGACTACCTCATCTCCATGACGGCTTTTTCCATGATGTCGACAGCTATCTTTTCATTTCCAGTTGTTTTACATACCGACAAGATCAACAACTGGCAGAAAATATTACGTCATAGCCCTGTAAATATGGTAGAATATTATCTATCAAAGATAACAAGTATGATAGTTGATTATTTGGTTTCAATTCTGGTTGTTTTCTCAGTTGGGCATTTTGTAAGAGGTGTGGATATGCCTCTAGGAAGCTGGATTGGGGCTGCGCTCTTGCTGATAGTAGGAAGTGTTGCCTTTGTAGCACTTGGCTTAACCCTGACTCTCTTACCTTCTAGTCAGTTGATGTCTGTCGTAGGCAATCTTCTTTACTTTGGCTTGGCTGTGTTAGGCGGACTCTGGATGCCTGTCTCTTTATTTCCAGATTGGATGCAAGCAATCGGGAAGCGCCTACCAAGCTATCAGTTGATGGAGTTGCTCAAGACCTTCTTAAATGAGGGTGGCATCAATCTATCAGCCACAATTTATCTACTTGTTTTTTCAGCAGTTTTATTTGGTTTGACCATTTACCTTCAAGGTCATAAGGAGAATGCTTAATGCTTGAAAGACTGAAAAGCATACACTATATGTTTTGGGCCAGTTTGATTTTTATGATTTTCCCCATCCTACCTGTAGTGACTGGGTGGCTTTCTGCCTGGCATTTATTGATTGATATTCTATTTGTAGTGGCGTATTTGGGTATTTTAACAACTAAGAGCCAGCGCCTATCTTGGCTTTTCTGGGGGATCATGCTGACTTATGTAGTTGAGAATACTGCCTTTGTTGCTGTTAATTATATCTGGTTTTTTTCTTTTTCCTATCCAATCTCTTAAGTTATCATTTCAATGTAGGTGGTTTAAAGTCTTTACATGTCTGGACTTTTCTTCTTGCTCAAGTCCTTGTTTTGGGCCAACTTTTGATTTTTCAGAGAATCGAAGTTGAGTATCTATTCTATCTACTTGTAATTCTTGCTTTTGTCGATTTGATGACTTTTGGTTTGGTTCGGATTCGAATTGTAGAGGATTTGAAAGAGGCTCAGGCTAAGCAAAATGCCCAGATAAATCTATTGCTTGCTGAAAATGAACGCAGTCGTATCGGTCAGGATTTGCATGATAGCTTGGGACATACCTTTGCTATGCTGAGTGTCAAGACAGATCTAGCTTTGCAGTTATTTCAGATGGAGGCTTATCCACAGGTGGAAAAGGAATTAAAAGAAATTCACCAGATCAGCAAGGATTCCATGAATGAAGTGCGAACCATTGTGGAAAATCTGAAATCACGGACCCTAGCTTCAGAGCTTGAGACTGTTAAGAAGATGCTGGAAATTGCTGGGATTGAAGTTGAGGTTGATAATCAGTTGGACAAGGCTAGTTTGACCCAGGATGTAGAGTCGACAGCTGCTATGATTTTGTTAGAACTGGCGACCAATATCATCAAGCATGCCAGCGCTAAAAAAGCCTACCTAAAACTGGAACGTACAGATCAGGAATTAGTCCTGACAGTTAGAGATGACGGGAAAGGATTTGCAACTGTAAAAGGAAATGAACTTCATACAGTCCGTGACCGTGCAGCAGCCTTCTCAGGTCAAGTAGAGTTGGTCAGTTTGAAAGATCCCACAGAGGTGCGCGTGCATCTGCCTTATAAGGAGAGAAAGTAGATGAAAGTATTAGTCGCAGAAGATCAAAGTATGCTTAGAGATGCCATGTGCCAGCTCTTAAGCTTTCAACCAGATGTGGAGACCGTCTTGCAGGCGAAAAATGGAGCTGCAGCTATCGAGGTTTTGGAGAAAGAAGCAGTAGATATTGCCATCCTTGACGTCGAAATGCCAGTCAAGACGGGGCTAGAAGCTCTCGAGTGGATCAAACAAGAAGTGCCTGAAACCAAGGTGGTTATCGTTACGACCTTTAAACGCCCAGGCTATTTTGAACGAGCGGTCAAAGCAGGAGTCGACGCCTATGTCTTGAAAGAGCGAAGCATCTCCGAACTCATGCAAACCCTGCATACGGTGTTAGAGGGACGCAAGGAATATTCTCCAGAGCTGATGGAAGTCATGATGACTCATCCCAATCCCTTGACCGAGCAGGAAGTCGCTGTTCTACATGGAGTAGCCCAAGGTCTCTCCAACCAAGAAATTGCTGACAAGCTCTACCTCTCAAACGGTACCGTCCGTAATTACATGACCAATATCCTCTCCAAACTAGGCGCCAGCAACCGAACCGAAGCAGCCAAAACTGCCGAGGAAGAAGGCTGGTTGTGAGGAAATAAATAAAAACCTCCTGAATAAATCAGGAGGTTTTTCAGGAGTAGGAAAATTGTAAAATTCTAATATAAATCTTCAAGACTTCTGTATTCTATGACTTCGTTTTTTATGATACTCTTTTTGAATTCAAAATGATTCAAAGGATTATCGATTAACACTAGCTTTGGAATGTCATCTAGGTTAGTGACCAAGGATAAAATAAAATCTGATTGAAACTCTTTTGCTTTCTCAAATTCTCTGGCAGTCAAACGAATCCGTCCTTTAGGTTTTCGAATACCTTTAACTTCAGCAAGGTAAGAATGTTCTTGAACATCTACTTGGAAATCATATCCATCGCCATAAAGGCGGGCATCGGTTAATTGTCCACCTTGAAATTTTTCTTCTTTATCAAAATGGAGTATAAAGTAATTTTCTGCTTCCATTCCAGTTTCTTGTAGACGTTTAAATTTAGTTCGGACTATTGGCTTTTCAATGACTGCTATGCCTGTTTTCTTCCCTTCGCTTGCAAGTAGCATTTTAACGATTTCTGCAAAATTATGAACATCTTCATTTCCAAACATCATGTCAATTAAATCTTTTCTAAAACGGTAGACCTCAGCTTTTTGCCACCAGCCTTTTCTATTGTTATCAAAATAAGGGTCGAATAAATCCATTCTATTTTTAACTACCCCAGTTGTTTCTGCGATACCCAAAGAGACTATATAACGATAAAACTCAGATTTACTAGAGCATTGAAACTCTTTTATAAATAACTTATCAAATTTGGCAAGACCATAGCCAATTAAATTTAACAATTCATAATGAGGGTGTTTGGACATAACTTTCTCCATCAATAGATATTGATTTCATTATACCAAAAAAACACGGCTTGCCACCGTGTTTCTGTGTTTATTTCACCAACTTCTTCATCTCATCAATACGTGCTACGGTTGCGTCGTATTTGGCTTGATAGTCGGCTTGTTTGTCGCGTTCTTTTTGGACGACTTCTGGTTTGGCATTGGCTACGAAGCGTTCGTTAGAGAGCTTCTTACCGACCATATCCAGTTCTTTTTGCCATTTAGCCAGTTCCTTGTCGAGACGAGCGAGTTCTTCTTCGACATTGAGGAGGTCTGCGAGTGGCAAGTAGATTTCTGCTCCTGTGATGACGCTTGACATAGCCAGTTCAGGTGCAGGGATGTTTGATGCTATTTCCAAGTGTTCTGGATTTGTGAAGCGTTTGATGTAGTTGACATTGCTGTTAAAGAAGGCTTCCAAGTCGTTGTCGCTTGTCTTAACAAGAATCGTGATCGGCTTGCTTGGGGCTACGTTTACTTCCGCACGCGCATTACGAACAGCACGAATCAAGTCTTTGAGGCTTTCCACACCAGTGTGAGCAGCAAGGTCTTCAAAGGCTGGGTTAACAGTTGGGTATTCTGCTGTAACGATAGAGCCTTCTGAGATTTGTCCAAAGATTTCCTCTGTCACGAATGGCATGATTGGGTGGAGGAGACGAAGGATCTTGTCCAAAGTGTAAAGGAGAACAGAACGTGTAATGACTTTCTCTTCTTCGTTATCGCTATAAAGGACTTCCTTGGTCAACTCAACGTACCAGTCCGCAAACTCGTCCCAGATGAAGTTGTAGAGGATGTGTCCAGCAACACCAAACTCAAACTTGTCAAAGTTTCAGTGACTTTTCCGATGGTTTCATTGAGGTTGTGGAGAATCCAGCGGTCAGTGACATTTCCAGCTTCCTTGTTAACAACTTTTTCGACATTGGCAGTTGCTTGCTCAAGAGTCAAGCCTTCATTGTTCATGAGGATGTAGCGAGAGATGTTCCAGATCTTGTTAATGAAGTTCCATGAAGCATCCATTTTCTCGTAAGAGAAGCGCACGTCTTGCCCTGGTGCAGAACCGTTTGAAAGGAACCAACGAAGGCTATCTGTTCCGTACTTATCAATAACATCCATTGGATCAATCCCGTTACCGAGAGATTTCGACATCTTGCGTCCTTGCTCATCACGAATGAGACCATGAATCAAGGCATTTGAATGGCGACTTGCCAGTAAATTCCAAACCTTGGAAGATCATCCGAGACACCCAGAACGGAATAATATCATAACCAGTCACCAAAGTTGATGTTGGATAATAACGTTTGAAGTCTTCTGAGTCGACATCCGGCCAGCCCATGGTAGAGAATGGCCAAAGGGCAGAACTGAACCACGTATCCAATACGTCCTCATCCTGAGTCCATCCGTCGCCTTCTGGAGCTTCTTCACCAACGTATATTTCTCCCTCAGCATTGTACCAAGCAGGGATTTGGTGACCCCACCAGAGCTGACGAGAGATTACCCAGTCGTGGACATTTTCCATCCATTGAAGGAAGGTATCGTTGAAACGAGGTGGGTAGAATTCTACCTTGTCGTCTGTATCTTGGTTGGCAATGGCATTCTTGGCCAATTGGTCCATCTTGACGAACCATTGCGTAGACAAGCGTGGCTCAACCACGACACCTGTACGCTCTGAGTGACCAACACTGTGGACACGTTTTTCGATTTTGACGAGGGCACCGATTTCTTCCAACTTAGCAACGACTGCCTTACGAGCTTCAAAACGGTCCATGCCTGCAAATTCGAAGGCCAAGTCGTTCATAGTTCCGTCGTCGTTCATGACGTTGACTTGTGGCAAGTTATGACGTTGACCAACCAAGAAGTCGTTTGGATCATGGGCAGGCGTGATTTTCACGACACCAGTACCAAACTCAGGATCAGCGTGTTCGTCCCCAACGATTGGGATTAATTTATTAGCGATTGGAAGGATGACATTTTTCCCAATCAAGTCCTTGTAGCGTGGGTCTTCTGGATTGACCGCAACCGCAACGTCCCCAAACATGGTCTCAGGACGAGTAGTGGCAACTTCAAGGGCGCGTGAGCCGTCTTCCAGCATATAGTTCATGTGGTAGAAGGCACCTTCGACGTCCTTGTGGATCACCTCAATATCAGAAAGGGCTGTGCGAGCTGCTGGGTCCCAGTTGATGATAAATTCACCACGGTAGATCCAGCCTTTCTTGTAAAGGTCCACAAAGACCTTGCGAACGGCTTTTGACAAACCTTCGTCAAGAGTGAAACGCTCACGAGAGTAGTCTACAGAGAGCCCCATCTTGCCCCATTGTTCCTTGATGGTAGTGGCATATTCGTCTTTCCATTCCCAGACTTTCTCGAGGAATTTCTCACGACCGAGGTCATAACGCGTAATGCCCTCACCACGCAAGCGCTCCTCAACCTTAGCCTGAGTGGCAATACCTGCGTGGTCCATCCCTGGGAGCCAAAGTGTATCAAAACCTTGCATGCGTTTTTGACGGATGATGATATCCTGTAAAGTCGTATCCCAAGCGTGACCAAGGTGAAGTTTCCCAGTCACGTTTGGTGGTGGAATCACGATTGAATAAGGCTTAGCCTTTTGATCGCCTGAAGGCTTGAAAACATCCGCATCAAGCCATTTTTGATAACGACTAGCCTCAACCTCGGCTGGATTGTATTTAGGTGAAAGTTCTTTAGACATGTGTGTGTCCTTTCTAGTTATTTCTATTTTTTTCTTCTATAACTTTTTCAACTATTTTAGTTACTATAGTTTCAACCATGATTTTCATTTGTTTTTTAAATTCTTCACTTTTTAGATAATCTGTTATCAATTCAAACATAAATTTAATAACAGCTTTTCCACTTTTGACAGCTAAATCCCCAACTTTTGCCATTTTATACTCCTTTTTTTAGCTCGCGAATAATTTTTTTCAGATATTTGTTCTTTGTTGTTTTTTCCAAGAAATCATAAGCGTTTTTCTTTAATTCATCTTTTTCAATATCTGGATTGAGTTCAGCTTCCACTTTTAAAGCATGGTATAATGCTTTAGGTTTTAAGTCAATACTTTTTTGAAATTCAACTAATTGTAATTTTACTTCATTGTCAATTTTTTCTTGTAGCTGGGGTGTTATTAAATCAGCAGGTAATACTTCTTTATACTTATTTATTCCTTCAGATAAGTTTGATTCAAAACGAACTAACTCTTTCTCCTGTTGATTTTCTACTTCCTTAATAATTAAATCTAAACTTTCGTTTTCCATTTTTATACCTCAATACTTTATATGTTATTAATACTTTGCAATTTTTTATCACTACTTAATTATTCAGCTACCCACTCACTCATCAGCAATCCATATATCAGACTGTCACAGCGGTTACCTTGGGCATCTTTGCGGTCTCTTATGCGAGCTTCAAGAGTGAAACCAAGTTTCTCTGCGACTCGTTGACTTTGGACATTGTAACCAAAGCAAGACAATTCAATCTTGTGAAGCTCCAGTTCTTTAAAAGCTAAATCAATCAAGGCACGCGCCGCTTCAGGCACATAACCGCGCCCCCAATAGTCTGGGTGCAAGATATAGCCAATCTCCAGTACATCGTCTTCGTAGCGTCGGGGAAAATCGACTGAGCCTATGATTTTATCGGTCCCTTTGACCACGATTCCATAACCCGCTGGGAGATTGTCCTTTTGATTCCGCTCAGGAAGGATATGCTCTAGATAATAAATCTCATCTTCCAAGGTCTTGACGGGTGGAAAGCCTGCTGGGTAGGCGACTTCTGGACGACTAGCGTAGTCAAGATATCCTCGGCGTCAGCCACGGTACGGACTCGTAAAACGAGACGCTCCGTCTCTATTCGTTCTGGCAACTCTGCTCTTGTCATCTTCCTCCCTCGCTTTCTACAAAAAAACGCCCCTGCCATCAATCTGACAGGGACGAATGTGTTTATCCGCGGTACCACCCAATTTCGGGCAGATGCCCGCAACTTTAATCTTCTTGTTTCTCTTTTATGACGTCGTTAGCTCGTCTTGGCGTACTTGAGTACAGCCTGCAACTCGCTGTCTAGTCCTAAAAGGAAACAAAAAGATTTATATTATTTTTAATTTCAACTCACTAGCAACTAGTTTTGGCACATTTGTGGACTTCTCAGCACCGCCACTTTCTGTAAAATGTGGGATTCAAAACACCTCTAATGGCTTTATTTTAACAAGTTTTTCACGGAAATGCAAGGGACAAGAAAGATTACTTGAACTTGATGCCGTTTTCTTTTAATTTCTTGATAGTAGCTGGACCGATTCCTTTCAAGGCAAGGAGCTCTTTTTCTGTCCAGTTTTTGAAGTCAGCAGCAGACTTGATGCCTTCATCGTAGAAAGTCTTGGCACGGTCAAGTGGAAGTCCACCTAGGTTAGCTGCGAAATCTTCAACAGAAGTCGTCACCTTGTGGGCTTGCTCTTTAGTTGCTTCTACAGCTTTTTCTACTTGCTTAGAGACAGCTTTTCCAGCCTCGCTTGCTGCATGTTCTGCGTGTTTAACGACTTTTTTTGTCTCTTCGACAACCTTGTTTACAGCATTTGAAAACACACCTGAACGACGAAGGCTATTTCTTAATTGTTTTTTACGTTGGAGTTTCTTTGACATCATAAAATCCTTTCAATAAAAAATCCCTGTGCTTGAACAAGGATTTAATCTTTATATGTTTATTGTATCAACTTTCTTTGGGAAATGCAAGGCTTGTAATCCTAGAAATATGCTGAATTCCGCCTTAGAATAAGAGAAGATGATAGAAGAAAAGTGAAAAATATGGTATAATGAAACGATAGATTTTTGAATAGGAATACAAGCATGTTTGGATTTTTTAAAAAAGATAAACCAATAGAAACTCCAGTACCAACAATGGTACCGTCTCATATCGGTGTTATCATGGATGGAAATGGTCGTTGGGCCAAAAAACGGATGCAACCCCGTGTCTTTGGTCATAAAGCTGGGATGGATGCTTTGAAAAAGTTGCAATTGCAGCTAGTGATATGGGAGTTAAGGCCCTGACTGTTTATGCCTTTTCAACTGAAAACTGGACTCGTCCAGACCAAGAAGTCAAATTTATCATGAACTTGCCAGTTGAGTTTTATGATAAATATGTCCCAGAATTGCATGAGAGAAACATGAAGATCCAAATGATCGGTGAGACTAATCGCTTGCCTAAGGAGACTTTTGAAGCCCTCAAAAAAGCAGAAGAGTTAACCAAGTTAAATACTGGCTTGATCCTTAATTTTGCCCTTAATTATGGAGGACGGGCTGAAATTACTCAGGCGGTTAAACGGATTGCTGAGGAAGTAGCCGAAGGAAAAATCAGTTCAGAGGCTATTGATGAGGATTTAATCGGAGACTATCTATTTACAGGACATTTGCCTAAGGTATTGCGTGATCCGGACTTAATCATTCGAACGAGTGGAGAGCTTCGCTTGAGCAATTTCTTGCCTTGGCAAGCTGCTTATAGTGAACTTTATTTTACAGATGTTTTGTGGCCTGACTTTGATGAGGAAGCTTTGAAAGAAGCTATCGCAGAATTTAATCGTCGCAATCGCCGATTTGGAGGAGTTTAGGAGAAATTATGAAAAAGGATTTACTAAAGAGAACCATCTTTGCTGCAGTAGCATTGGCTATCTTTATGCCACTCTTGATGCTAGGTGGTCTTTGGCTACAAATTGCCATGGGATTAGTTGCTATGCTAGGGGTTCATGAGTTGTTTCGAATGAAGGGCTTGCGTACAATGACACCAGAAGGTCTATTAACCTTACTAGCGACCTTTGCTCTGACTATTCCCTTGGAAAATTACTTGACATTTTTACCTGTGGATGGGAACGTTGTTGCATACGGTGTTTTGATTTTTATCATGCTAGGTACAACGGTTTTCAGCAAGAACTATACCATTGAGGATGCAGTGTTTCCGATTGCTATGAGCTTCTATGTTGGCTTTGGTTTTAATGCTCTAGTTGATGCTCGGGTTGCTGGTTTTGACAAGGCCCTCTTGGGACTTTGTATCGTGTGGGCATCCGATAGTGGGGCCTACCTAGTAGGGATGAATTTTGGTAAGAGAAAACTGGCTCCAAGAGTTTCTCCAAACAAAACCATTGAGGGAGCTTTTGGTGGAATCATTGCGGCTATGCTTGCTACTGCTATTTTTATGTTAATAGATAGTACGGTTGCCCTTCCTTATGGGATTTATAAAATGACTGCTTTCGCTATCTTCTTTAGTTTGGCAGGACAGTTGGGTGATTTGATTGAGAGTGCCATGAAACGCCACTTTGGAATCAAGGATTCAGGGAAATTTATCCCTGGGCATGGTGGTGTACTGGACCGTTTTGACAGTATGCTAGCTATTTTCCCTATCATGCACCTCTTTGGCTTATTTTAAGGAAAGGTAAACAGAAACTAAATGATTGGATTATTAACGTTTATCCTGGTTTTTGGAATCATCGTGGTGGTCCACGAGTTTGGACATTTCTACTTTGCCAAGAAATCCGGGATTTTGGTTCGTGAATTTGCTATTGGAATGGGACCGAAAATCTTTGCTCATATCGGAAAAGATGGGACTGCCTATACCATACGAATGTTGCCTCTAGGTGGTTATGTCCGCATGGCTGGCTGGAGTGAGGATCCTACTGAGATTAAGACCGGAACACCTGTTAGTTTGACACTAGACCAGGATGGTAAGGTCAAGCGAATCAATCTCTCTGGCAAAAAGCTAGATCAAACAGCCCTACCCATGCAGGTCACTCAGTTTGATTTTGAAGACAAGCTCTTTATCACAGGTTTGGTTTTGGAAGAGGAGAAGACCTTCTCAGTGGACCATGATGCGACCATTGTGGAAGCTGATGGAACAGAAGTTCGTATCGCTCCGCTGGACGTCCAATATCAAAATGCGACTGTCTGGGGTAAATTGATTACCAACTTTGCTGGACCGATGAACAACTTCATTTTGGGAGTCATTGTCTTCTGGATTTTGATTTTCATGCAAGGTGGCGTTCGTGATACGCAAACGAATAACTTCAGTATCATCCCTGATAGCGCGATTGCTAAGGCCGGTGTTGAACATACAGCTCAGATTACCAAGGTAGGAAATTATGAGATTTCAAACTGGGCAGATTTGATTCAGGCGGTTGAGGCGGAGACAAAGGATAAGACTGCCCCTGTATTGGATGTCACAGTTTCTGAAAATGGAACTGAAAAACAAGTGAGTGTGACGCCTGTTGAGAATCAAGGAAGCTATATTCTAGGTGTTCAGCCGAGACTTAAATCAGATATCTGGTCTATGTTCATAGGTGGATTTACCAGTGCTGCTGATTCAGCCTTGCGCATTCTCAATGCTTTGAAAAGCTTGATTTTCCATCCTGACCTGAATAAACTAGGTGGTCCTGTTGCTATCTTTAAGGCAAGTAGTGATGCTGCTAAGAACGGTCTTGAGAATGTCTTATTCTTCTTGGCTATAATTTCTATCAATATCGGGATTTTCAACTTGATTCCTATACCGGCACTAGATGGTGGTAAAATCGTACTCAACATCATCGAAGCCATTCGCCGTAAACCACTAAAACAAGAAATTGAAACCTATGTGACTCTAGTTGGAGTTGTGATTATGGTTGTCTTGATGCTCGCCGTAACATGGAACGACATCATGCGTACTTTCTTTTAAGAAATAGGGGAAATATGAAACAAAGTAAAATGCTTATTCCAACGCTTCGCGAAATGCCAAGCGATGCCCAAGTTATCAGCCACGCACTTATGTTGCGTGCTGGTTATGTTCGCCAAGTATCAGCAGGAGTCTATTCTTACCTGCCACTTGCCAACCGTGTTATTGAAAAAGCCAAGAATATCATGCGTCAAGAATTTGACAAGATTGGTGCCGTTGAGATGTTGGCTCCTGCCCTTCTCAGTGCTGACCTTTGGCGTGAATCAGGACGTTATGAGACCTACGGTGAAGATTTGTACAAATTGAAGAATCGTGAAAAATCTGACTTTATCTTGGGTCCGACTCACGAAGAAACCTTTACAGCTATTGTCCGTGATTCTGTCAAGTCATACAAGCAGTTACCACTGAACTTGTATCAAATCCAACCTAAGTACCGTGATGAAAAACGTCCACGTAATGGACTTCTTCGTACGCGTGAATTTATCATGAAAGATGGTTATAGCTTCCACGCTAACTACGATAGCTTAGATGTTACCTATGATGAATACAAGGCAGCTTACGAACGTATTTTCACTCGTAGTGGCTTGGACTTTAAAGCAATCATCGGTGATGGTGGTGCCATGGGTGGTAAGGATAGCCAAGAATTTATGGCTATCACACCTGCTCGTACAGACCTTGATCGTTGGGTAGTCTTGGATAAATCTGTCTCGTCGTTTGATGAAATTCCTGCAGAAGTGCAAGAAGAAATCAAGGCTGAATTGCTTAAATGGATGGTTTCTGGTGAAGATACCATTGCTTACTCAAGTGAGTCAAGCTATGCAGCTAACTTGGAAATGGCAACTAACGCCTACAAACCAAGCAACCGTGTTGTGACTGAAAATGAAGTGGCTCGCGTGGAAACACCAGGTGTTAAATCAATTGATGAAGTTGCTGCTTTCTTGAATGTCTCTGAAGAGCAAACAATCAAGACCTTGGTTTATATCGCAGACGAGGAGCCAGTTGTTGCCCTACTTGTTGGCAATGACCAGCTCAATGAAGTTAAGTTGAAAAACTACCTTGGAGCAGACTTCTTGGAACTGCAACTGAGGCAGAAGTGAAAGAATTGTTGGGAGCGGACTTTGGTTCACTTGGCCCAGTCGATCTTCCAGAAAATATCAAGATTATCGCAGACCGCAAGGTGCAAGATAGTCGCAATGCTGTTGCTGGTGCTGGTGCCAACCAAGATGGATACCACTTGACTGGTGTTAATCCAGGCCGTGACTTCACTGCTGAGTATGTAGATATCCGTGAAGTGCGTGAGGGCGAAATTTCACCAGATGGAAAAGGTGTTCTCAACTTTGCCCGTGGTATCGAAATTGGTCATATTTTCAAACTGGGTACTCGTTACTCAGCAAGTATGGGAGCAGATGTCTTGGATGAAAATGGTCGTGCGATCCCAATTATCATGGGATGCTATGGTATCGGTGTTAGTCGTCTCCTTTCAGCGATTATGGAGCAACATGCTCGCCTCTTTGTTAACAAAACTCCAAAAGGTGAATACCGTTACGCTTGGGGAATCAACTTCCCTAAAGAATTGGCGCCATTTGATGTGCACTTGATTCCGGTTAATGTTAAGGATGAAGCAAGTCTTGCATTGACCAATCGTATCGAAGAAGCCTTGGTCAACAAAGGCTACGAAGTCTTGACAGATGACCGTAACGAACGTGTCGGTGTTAAATTTAGCGATAGCGACTTGATTGGTCTCCCAATCCGTATCACTGTTGGTAAGAAAGCAGCTGACGGGATTGTAGAAGTCAAGATCAAGGCGACAGGAGATACAATCGAAGTTCACGCAGATAGCTTGCTTGAAACTCTTGAAATTTGACTAAGAAATAAAACCTTTAATCAGAAGAAAAACAAGACAAAAATGTAACTAGTTTTTGCCTTGTTTTTTCTTTATAATGAGATAAAATAAAGATAAAAGAGTAAATAAAGAGGTAGAGCTATGCTAAAATTTCCAAAGGATTTTGTCTGGGGTTCCTCAACTTCTGGACCACAGACAGAAGGGCGAGTGCCTGGTGATGGAAAGGGAGATAATCTATGGGATTATTGGTACCAAGTAGAGCCAAATCGTTACTATAATGGGATTGGACCAGATAAGACATCGACCTTCTATGAAAATTGGGAAAAAGATATCGAACTATTGTTAGAAACAGGTCATACAGCCTTTCGGACTTCCATCCAGTGGTCTCGTATTTTCCCACAGGGTCGTGGAGAAGTCAATCCTCAAGGAGTGGCTTTCTACCGTCAGGTCTTTGAAGCTATTAAGGCCAAGGGAATCCGTCTCTTAGTCAATCTCTATCATTTTGATCTGCCTTTTGCCCTTCAAGAGGATGGCGATGGTTGGGAAAATAAGGCAACCATTAAAGCTTATGAAGACTATGCTCGTTTCTGTTTTGAGAACTATGGAGACTTGGTAGACCAATGGATTACCTTCAATGAGCCTATCGTTCCTGTAGAGTTTGGCTATTTCTATGATGCTCATTATCCTCATAAGGTAGATGCCGAAGCAGCAGTTAAGGTTGCCTATCATACCCAGCTAGCTAGCACTCTTGCGGTGAAGGCTTGTCACGAAATATTGCCGGGTTCTAAGATTGGGATTGTCCTCAACTTGACACCAGCTTATCCACGTAGTCAGCATCCTGCGGATGTCAAAGCTGCTCGTATAGCCGATCTCTTCCAGGCCCAATCTTTCCTTGATCCATCTGTCTTAGGAACTTATCCAGAAGAATTGGTGGAGATTTTAGCTGAGCATGATTTGCTACCAGATTCTACAGCTGAGGAGTTGGAACTTATTCGTGAGCACACAGTAGATTTCCTTGGAGTGAACTACTATCAACCTTTGCGTGTCATGGCGCCACGTTTTGCTAAGCATCCTGATAGTCCACTCTTGCCAGAACATTTTTATGAACCTTATATCATGCCTGGTCGTAAGATTAATCCGCACCGTGGCTGGGAAATCTATGAACAAGGGATCTATCATATTGCTCAAAATATCAAGGAAAACTATGGCAATATCGAGTGGATGTTGACAGAGAATGGGATGGGCGTTGAAGGTGAAGATAAATTCCGCGAAAATGGAATGATTCAGGATGATTATCGTATTGACTTTGTCAAAGGTCACCTTCGTGAACTTCATCGTGCTATCGAAGACGGTGCCAACTGTAAAGGCTACTTGATCTGGACCTTTATCGATTGCTGGTCATGGCTCAACAGCTATAAAAACCGCTATGGTTTGGTCGAGCTTGACTTAGAAACACAAGAACGCCGCTTGAAAAAATCAGGCCACTGGTTCAAAGAACTCAGTGACAATAATGGATTTTAAGCAATTTTTCAAATAGATTCAAAAAAACCATTGGAAATAAAGCTCTCTGAGAGAAATTCCAATGGTTTTTATTTGTATTAAAGTAATCCGATAAAGAGTAGTAAGACTGATAAAGTAATAAAAGCTAGGGTTGCTATACCACGTTGACCTGGTGTGTAAATTTTTCGTTCTCCTCGGACTGGGAAGACGATAGCTAGTAATGCACCACCGACAGCTCCACCTAGATGTCCAGCAAGGCTGATTCCAGGGATTAAGACACTACCTACTAGGTTGATGACTAAGAGGGAGAGATAGGATTGACCAAGCTGTTGGAGGTAGGGATTGCGTGTAGCATATCGAAGTACGACAATAGATGCAAACATGCCGTAGAGGGCGGTTGAAGCACCAGCGGTAATGGCATCAGGGCTAAAAACTAGGACAAAGAGATTCCCCATCATACCTGATAAGAGGTAGATAAAGAAAAATTGTTTGGAGCCAAAGATGTCCTCCATTTGACGCCCTAGGTAGTAGAGGGAGAGCATATTGACAAAAAAGTGCTCTAAGCCAATATGCACAAAGGTTGCTGAGAATAAGCGCCAGACTTGCTCAGGCATGGTCTTGATGGCAGGAGGATAAATAGCTCCAAACTGATACAAGGTGGCTGCACTTGTGTAGTTAAAACCGCTGGTTAGAAACATGAGTATAAAAACCAGGCTTGTCACAAGAAGAAAGAAGCTCGTGACAGGATAACGACGATCAAAAATCTCTTTCATAGATGATTACCTCCTTAACGGGAATATCGTGTGGATCAGGATGGAAGTCCTGAATCTGACATGGATAAAGTGTACTAATGGAGTTGCCAGTAAAGTTGCTCAAATATCTGTCATAGTAGCCGCCACCGTAGCCAACCCTATATTTTGAAGGATTGAAAGCTAAACCAGGGACATGAATCAGGTCAATCTGAGAGGGTTCAAGGATTGTGAAATCTCCTTGAGGTTCAAGAAGTCCAAAAGAATTTCTTTCGAGTTTCTCTGGTTCATATAGAACAAAGTCCATTTTCCCCTGTGAATAAGTCTTGGGAATGAGAATGTTCTTCCCATCTTTTTGAGCCTCTTCGATGAGTCTAGTTGTCTGAAATTCATGAGGAAAAGACAGGTAAGTGGCGATGGTTTTTGCTTCCTTGTAGAAGGGATGTAGAAGTAGTTGTTCAGTCAACCAAGCGTCCATGACTTCCTTTTCTTCGGCTGACAGAGATTTGAGTTCTTGCAAAATCTGCTTGCGTAGGACTTTTTTCATAGTTTACTCCTCAGCTTTTTGTTGGAGGAAGCTCGAAACAGCTTCGACTCCAATAGCTAGTGCTTCCTCCTTAGGACTCATCTGTGGATGGTGAAGAGCATAGGGACTATCAATTCCAAGCCAGAACATGACACCAGGAACCTTGGAGAGAAGATAACCAAAGTCTTCTCCTGTCATAGCAGGTTCAATATCGATCAGTTCAATTCCTTCTTTCTCATCAAAGAAGGTCATCAATTGACGGGCTAATTCAGGGTTGTTTTCGACTGGAAGGTAACCTCCCTGCTTGAGTTCGATTTCCACATCCATATCAAAAGCAGCTGCTACACTTTCTGCAATGGCTTTGACACGTTTTTGTACCAGAAGGCTCATCTTATGCGTTAAAGCTCGGATAGTTCCATGCAAAAAGGCCTTATCAGTGATAACATTGTTGGCAGTGCCTGCTTGAAACACCAAAAGTTACAACTGCTCCCTCGATAGGATTAACATTACGGCTGACGACTGATTGGACTTGAGTTACAAAATAGCTCGCAGCAAGCAAGGCATCCTTTGTTTCATGAGGAAAGGCTGCGTGTCCACCTTTACCCTTAAAATTGATCTTGACCTCGCAAGTTCCTGCAAATAAAGTACTTGTATTGGTAGCAATCTGTCCAACTTTTAAGTCAGGTCGAACGTGAAGAGCGTAAAATTGATTAGGCAACCAGTCGCCAAAGGCCCCATCTTTATACATGAGCATGCCACCTGCTTCATTTTCCTCGGCAGGTTGGAAGAGAAAGAGGAGATTGTTTTTGGGTTGTTTTTCTAATGCACGTTCGAGACTTCCAAGGGCAATGGTCATGTGAAAATCATGTCCACAAGCATGCATACGGCCTGGGTGCTGAGAGGCAAAGGCAAGACCTGTTTGTTCAACGATTGGGAGTCCGTCGATGTCTGTCCGCCAGCCAATGGTACGTTCTGGCTGACTTCCCTGCAAGTAAACTAAAATACCTGTTCGCCAAGTACGAATCTGAACAAAATCCTTACCAGCTGTTAATTTCTCAATGACATTTAGTAAATAAGCTTGAGTCTTGAATTCTTCTAAACCAATCTCAGGAATTTGGTGAAGATCTCGTCGAGTTTGAATCAAATCTAACATATCTAATTTCCTTCTACTGATACGATAAAGAGGCAGGAAATTCCGCCTCTGTTCACTTTTACAAGGTACGAAGCGCATCCTCTAGCGCTGTTTTTTGTTGGGTTTGGCTATCGATTTCTTTGATAACACGAGCTGGAACGCCTGCTACCACAACATTTTCTGGAACATCTTGAGTAACGATGGCACCTGCTGCAACAACAGAACCGCTACCGATTTGAACACCTTCGATAACCACAGCGTTAGCACCGATGAGAACATTGTCACCGACACGGACAGGCTCTGCACTAGCTGGTTCGATGACACCTGCAAGAACAGCGCCGGCACCCACGTGACTATTTTTACCGACAATAGCACGTCCACCCAGAATAGCTCCCATATCAATCATAGTACCAGCACCGATTTCAGCACCGATATTGATAACAGCCCCCATCATGATGACGGCGTTGTCACCAATCTCAACCTGGTCACGGATGATAGCGCCTGGCTCGATACGAGCATTGATATCACGTTTGTCAAGGAGAGGTACAGCGGAGTTGCGAGCGTCTTGTTCAACAACATAGTCCTTGTTTTCTGTTAGTCCTTCAAGAAGTGGAACGATATCTTTCCAGTCTCCAAAGAGAACATTTCCAAGCTTGATAACAGAGGCAGGGATAGCTCCGGTAAGTTGTCCTTCAAAGGTCACTTTTACACTTGTCTTCTTCTCAGCATTTGCGATAAATTGGATAATTTCTTGTGCATTCATTTTTGTAGCGGTCATGGGGCTTCTCCTCATTCTTTGTAATGCTTACTATTTTACCAAAAAAGGCTTCAAAATAGAAGCCCTAGCTTATCAAAAGTCGAAGTTTAACCGACCTCTTTCGCTTTTTCAACAGAAAGAAAAATCATGGGTATGATGATTAGAATCATGGCTAGTAACAAGAAGGGATCCAAGACCAAACCCAAGAAGAGGACACTGAGAATGGCAGAGGACAGTGGTTCACTGGCACTGACAACAGAAACTACCAGTGGAGATACCAAGGAGACAGCCTTCATCGAAAGGAAAAATGCAAAAGCAGTCCCCATAAATGCGATTGTTAGGCAAATAGCGATACTAACCCAATCAAGTTGGAAGGAAATTTGGTAAACAGGGTAGAGAAAATTACTAAAGGTTCCAGCGATAATCATCCCCCAAGCAACAGTTGGGGTAAACCCGTATTTTCGCGCAAAAGGCTGGGGTAAAATTACATTAAACATGACCCCCAAGGCACTGAGAATTCCAGTGATTAAGGCCAGCGGTGTGATGGATAAAGTAGATAAATCCCCCTTGGTTGCCATCAAAAAGACTCCAATCATAGCAATCAGGACGTAGAGGATGGCTGTTACAGAGGCCTTCTTTTTATGGATAATCCAATCGTAGATTAAGATAAAGATAGGACTGATAAACTGCAGGATAGTTGCTGTAGTAGCGTTGGAATATTCGACACAGAGGTAAAAAGAGAAAAACTGAACAGAGAAAATTCCTAGGATAGCATAAGCTAGAAAAGGTAGATAGTTTTTACGGTCTCTCCAAATGTCAAACAAGTGGGAGCGGAGCTTGAAAAAGGATAAAACTAGAACGAAAGAACCTGCGAGCATGAGTCGCATGGAGGTAATCCAGCCTGAGGACACTGAATAATGAGAGAAAAAGTATTCGCCCAAAATACCACAGATGCCCCAAATCAAACCAGATAAGAGAGAGTAGAGAGTTCCTTTGAAAATCTTTTTTTGATAGGTATTCATGAAGCTATTGTACCATGAATTGACAAAAGAAAAAAGCGAGTGAGAAAAATCATTTCTTTCAGAAACTTTCTTTCTCACTCACAATGATTTAAAAATGTTAGCTTTATGGATTGCTTGAAGTTGAAGGAGTAGTGTTACTATTTCCACTTGTAGTAGTACTAGTGCTAGTATTATTGCTTGTCGTAGTGGTAGTATTACTAGAGTTATTGTTGTTAGAGGTTTCAGGTTTTGGTAGATTACCTAGAATTGAAGTCCAAGCTTTCTGATAGTCAGAATCACTCCCACCAATTGCAAAACGGTAGGTTGTGGTTGGTGCACCAGTTCGGTTAGCCCAGTAGCTAGTTACAGTTTCTCCTGAAACATTGATTTCTTTTCCATTGATGGTAACTTTACCCGGTTTTTGTCCAGTTGACTTGAGGACCTGCGAAGAAGTGACGCTAGGATCAAGGGTAAAACGTTCAGTTCCCCAAGCAGAAGGAGCAGCCTGATGGATAGCATTGACTAAATGAGCCATATAGTTAGCATTACGAGTGTATGCTCGTGGGGCAAGAGACTCATTATTATCGTGGCCAACCCAGCCACCAAGAGTTAGTCGTGGGGTGGAAAGCATGAGCCACATGTCTCCATCCTCATTTGTTGTTCCGGTTTTTCCAATCCAGTCAGCACTTGCTAGGCTAGGGTCAAGGGAACTAAGATCACTTGAAAATGTAGTCGTGATACGAGATGAAAGTACGCCTCGCAACAAGTTTTGCATAATTGTTGCTGTTGCCTTGGAATATACCTGAACAGGTTCGTCTTTGTGTTCGTAAATCACTTCGCCACTGTTTTTCTCAATTTTTGAGATCATGTATTTTTTGTGATAGACACCGTCGTTGGCCAGTGTTTGGTAGCCATTAGTATGCTGAGCCACAGTGACGTCAATTCCTCCCCCCATAGGGAGACTTTCAATGCCATATTCGGAGATATCATAACCCATTTTTTCCATGTAAGAAGGCACATCCACTCCTTTTTGAAGAAGCATTTGATAGGTCCAGTAGGCAGGAATGTTCCAAGAATAGTTTAAGGCCTCTGTTAAAGTCACCATAGCTGTACCTGGACTATTAACATGCATGATGGGGGTTCCGTTGGCAAAATTAGTTGGGTAGTTTGACAAGATACTAGCACTTCCCATGAGTCCTTGGTCAATGGCAATACCGTAAGCTAGGAGTGGTTTAGTTGTAGAAGCTGGAGAGCGTTTGGTATCAAAGGCATGGTTGTTTTGATTGGTCTGATAATCTCGCCCACCAACAAATCCTAAAATAGCACCAGTCTGGTTGTCCATTAGGACATTTCCAACTTCAGGTTGTCCTGAACTATCGTCTAGTAGGTAACCATAATTGGCAACAGCATTTTGCATGGCAGTATGGATATTTTTATCAATGGTAGTGGTAATACGGTAGCCACCAGTCTGTATTTCCTTTTCAGCTAGCTCACGATAAGATTTCTGAATAGCTTCATTTTGTAATTCTTGGGTAGTTACGTTATCTTTTTGGACCAAGTAATCATACATAATCTTAGTAGCTTCATCAAGAGTAGAGAAGTAGAGGAAGTCTTTACCTGCCACGTTTACATTTTCTGCAGATAGAAAATCTTGCTTGATATCATAATCTTTGTAAGATTCATATTCATCCTTACTAAGAATTCCAGTTCGATACATATTATAGAGGACATCTTTGGAACGCTTAATCCCTAGTTCCATGTCTTCATCACTTTTCATCTCGCCAGTAGATTCATAGGGAGAATAGGAGATGGGACTCTGTGGTAAGCCAGCTAGGAAGGCGGCTTGTGGAACACTAAGTTGACTGGCATCAATTCCAAAAATTCCAGTGGCAGCCTGCTGAGCACCTGCTATATTTTGTCCCTTATGATTACGACCGAAAGGTGCTACATTCAGATAGGTTGTTAGAATTTCATCCTTAGTCATGGCACGTTCTAAGGCCAGAGCATCTACAATTTCATTGGCTTTTCGTGTTAGAGTTGGGGCATCACCGACTACTTGTTGCTTGATGAGTTGTTGTGTTAGGGTAGATCCCCCACTAGAAGAACCAAGTCCGATGAAGTTTCCAAGGCTAGCTCGAATGACAGCTTTTGGGACAACTCCATTATGCTCTGCAAAATGCTCATCTTCTGTTGCTATGATAGCTTTTTTCAGGTTTTCTGAAATGGCATCTGATGTAACAGCTGTGCGAAGGAGGTCACTCTCGATTGCTCCGATCATAGATCCGTCTGCGTAGCGTATCTCGGAGACGGATGAAATATTATTGACCTGATTGACCAAATCTTTTGTATCAGGGACAGTGACTTGGTCAAATAGAGAGACAGCGTAGCCAAAAACGACACCTGTACCTAAGAGGCCGCCGATGAAGGCAAGAATAAATAGGGTGTTAAAGGTAGCTTTTATCCCAAGTAAGATATTGGAAAAAATAGTCCAAATATTAATCTTTGTTTTGATTCTTTTCTGAGACCTTTTTTTCTTTTTTCCTTGCTTCTTTTTCGTAAATTTGGATTTGAGAGACTGAAGTAAGGCTAGCCCCTTTTCTTTAATTTCGATTAGTTTATTCTTCATTTGATTCCTCACTCCTTTTTATTATACCATAAAAGCCTATATTGCAAGAATTTAGTACTAAAAAGAGTATAGAAGATAGATTCTAAAAGCAATTTAAGATAAAAGACCAAATTCATGATGAACCTGGTCTTGAGATTAGATAGCTTATTGATCTCCTGAAAGTTCTTTTCCTAGGTTAATCAAGTAAGTTTTCAAGTCATCTTTGACTTGAGGATGTCGAAGTGCGTAGTCGATTGAAGTCTTCATAAAGCCAAACTTGTCTCCCACATCATAACGAGCACCCTTGAATTCACGAGCAAATACTCTTTGCGTTTTGTTGAGAGTGTCGATTGCATCTGTCAATTGGATTTCATTTCCTGCACCAGGTGTTTGATTTTCAAGAATACCAAAAATCTCAGGTGTGAGAAGGTAACGACCGATGATGGCTAGGTCACTTGGAGCATCTTCAGGTGCTGGCTTTCAACAAAAGTTTCAACGCTGTAGAGGCCATCTTTCCCTTCACCTTGAGGAGCGATAACTCCATAAGCCGAAACTTCTTCGTGCGGGACAGGCATGACTGCGATAGTCGAAGCGTGCGTATTCTCATAGTCATTCATGAGTTGTTTAGTTAATGGGACTGCCTTATCATCTGTGATATCCATGAGGTCATCTCCCAGCATGACTACAAAAGGCTCATTCCCAACAAAAGCTTTAGCTTGTAAAACTGCATCACCAAGACCGCGTGGGTGTGTTTGACGGATAAAGTGCAGGCGCATACCCGTTGTTTCGTCCACTAATTTCAAAAGGTCATTTTTCCCTTTTTCTTTGAGGTTATATTCTAATTCAAAGTTTGAGTCGAAATGGTCTTCAATAGAGCGTTTCGATTTACCAGTGACAACGAGAATGTCTTCGATTCCTGACTTAAGGGCTTCTTCAACGATAAATTGGATAGTTGGTTTGTCAACAATTGGCAGCATTTCTTTGGCTAAGGCTTTGGTGGCAGGAAGGAAGCGTGTACCAAGTCCTGCAGCAGGGATAACAGCCTTTCTAACTTTTTGCATCATAAATAATCCTTTCTAACTGTGGTTTAAGACCACTCGTTTTCTGCCTTGAACTCATTGTTCATAAGTTCAGAAACAGCATCTTTAATATTTACATTTTCATAAATAACTTGGTAGATGGCTTGGGTAATAGGCATATAGACTCCAAGCTCTTGTGCCAACTCGTAGGCTGCTTTGGTCGTTGAAATCCCTTCAATTACCATTCCCATGTTAGCTTCGATATCAGCTAAGGCTTCTCCGCGTCCCAGGGCATCTCCTGCGCGCCAGTTACGTGAGTGGACAGAAGTTCCTGTAACAATCAAATCACCAACACCTGAAAGTCCACTATAAGTCAGTGGATTTGCTCCAAGCTTGACTCCTAGACGAGTGATTTCCGCAAGCCCGCGCGTGATAATCGCAGCTTTTGCGTTATCTCCAAAACCAAGACCGTGAAGAGCCCCTGCCCCAACAGCGATGATATTTTTTAGAGCTCCAGCTGTTTCAACTCCAATAACATCCGTATTTGTATATAGACGGAAGTAGTTGTTGCTAAAGAGTGATTGAACATACTGGGCTGTTTGTAAATCTTTAGAAGCAGCAGTGATTAAAGTAATGTCACGAACGATGGTTTCCTCGGCATGACTAGGTCCAGATACGACAACGATGTCACTTCTAAGCTCCTGAGGAATTTCTTCTTCTAAAACAGTAGAGAGACGCTTGTGGCTATCTGGTTCAAGCCCTTTGGAGGCATGCATAACAACAACTTTATGGTCGAGAACTGCAGCGACTTGCTGAGCTACCAATCTGGTTACCTTGGTTGGTACCACAAACAAGATAGCATCAACACCCTTCAAGGTTTCTGACAAATCATGATAGGCAACAATTTTTTCGTCTAATACAGCTTCTTTAAAATAACGTTTGTTAGTATGTTGTGTATTGATTTCATCAATTTGATCAGGAATATTTCCCCAGATACGCACTTGGTGTCCGTTGTCATTGAGGACTTGTGACAAGGCAGTGCCCCAAGAACCAGGACCTAAGACAGCGATGGTTTGTTTGTTCATATTTTCCTCCTTTGAGAAAGCACTTTCCTATATTTTACCATAAAAAGCCCTATCTTGCATCTATATTATTTATGAAGAGCAAACTGAGTAAGAGAGAATAAAAAAACAGCCAATAAGTCATTTGGCTGTCTTTAGAAGAAAAACTAGAGCGTAATACTGTTGTTTTTAGAAATCTTCATAAACAATAACAAGGAAGTAACTGTCAAGACAGTAAGGATTGTAGATAAGGCTGCTGCCACACCATAATTCCCGCGAAGTACTTCAGTGTAGATAGCTACGGTCATTGTTTTAGTTTTAACGTTATATAAGAGAATCGAAGTAGAA
>BNJS01001396.1_pt1 | contig 88010 bp, 144 predicted proteins | sample 8540461 | NCBI WGS metagenome assembly BNJS01 (sample SAMD00202454, study PRJDB9452) | human saliva metagenome | isolation source: human saliva | place: Japan
ATGGTTCCATACATACTACTAATTAGACCCTTCAAAGTCCTGTGGTCAGAAAATCATCATAATTTTTGAATTTTTCTATCAATATATTCCTTTAATTTAATATAACCTTCTTGATTCTTCTTTTAAAATTTCTTGCTTCATTAAAATATTTCAAAAATTCTTTCATTTCTGGAGTTTCAGTTTCTTTTAAATTTTTAAAATCTTCTATTAAACGATTTTCAATATCAATAACTAAAATTTTGAAACTCACCAACTTGTGCTCTATCTTCTGGAATAACAGCTTTTGATAACCATTCACCATTAACAGCTAAATACAAATCATCTTTTAATAAATCCTTGTTTATCATAATTTGACCTCTTTCTATTTTATATATTTAATAATATCATATTAAATAATATTTTTAAATAGATTTATGAATTAATATAAAAATCATTCCTAAATAGAGAATGATTTAATATTATTTATAATTAAACTCAAAGCAAAAGTGTAAAGAAAATCACGAAATAATACCCATATTACAGTAGGTAATTTTTCTTTTCTTTACTAAAGATATTTGTTATTACATAAAACTATAAATCCTGCAGCTATACCATTAGCTATGTAGCAAATGGTGAGACCATTATTATGTATTGTTGCAAATCCAGAAGCGGCTCTAAAATCATGCCAATCAACATTAGATATTGCGTAGCCATTAATACTCAACTATTACTGAAAGTTGGTGCAACAACTGGTGATAAAAATAATGTATCACTTACAGGTATCGAAGCTACAACAGATAATAATGGTGAAAATAATGTTGAAAGTAAGAATAGTAATCCAACTACTACTGAAGAGGTCCGTTCTTCCTCCTGCAGCAACTCCACTTGAAGATTCAACAAAACTAGTTACATTGAGAAGTTCCTAAAGTTGCTCAACTACAGTACCTAATGCATCAGAATAAAACATTTTATCTATATGTTGTAATCTAGCCTTCTAATTCTGGATGTTCACTTTTCACTAAACCTTTTATCTTATCAATAACAGCTATTAAAGTACCAGCTGTATCAAAGAAGTCAACAAATAACATTGTAAATATTATTACTACTCTTCAGGTTTGGTTAAAACACTCCTAATCCACTTAAGAATGAAACCTACACTTGAGTATCAAATGATAAACTAATTGCTCCATCAGGTCAAAGCTGGCATTCCAGACACCCTAATAAACCTAATACTATACTAATACAGCTGTAGATAACAATCCAACAAATGCAGCAGATCTAACTTCTAATGTCATTAATATTAAAAGTCAATATTAATCCAAATACTCCTAATAATACTGTAGGATTCTTAAAAAGTTCCAGTGTTACACGGTAGCTTGATTTGAAACAATTGATACCTAGTTTGTTAAGACCTATGAATGCTATAAAAAGGATCCTATAGCGGCTCCTATAGACTTTTTCAAGACTTGTCGGAATAGAATCAACTATTAACTTTCTGAAGTCCTAAAACGAAATAATCAAAGGAATATTACTCCTGAAACAAATACCATAGCTAATGCTTCTGCTGGTGTATATCCTGAACCTAATACTACAGTATAAGTAAAGAAAGCATTAAGTCCCATACCTGGTGCAAGTGCTATAGGTGCATTTGCATAAATACCCATAAAAATAGTAGCTACAGCAGATGAAATTGCTGTTGCAAAAATACAGATCCAGGTGTTAAGCCAGCACTACCTAAAATACTTGCATTAACTCCCAAAATGCTAAGCCATTGTTAGGAAAGTTGTTATTCCTCCTAAAATTTCAGATTTTAAATCTGTTCCATGTTCTTTAAGTTTAAAATAACTTAACATAATTAAAATACCTCCAAAGAATGAATTCCAAAATAAACAAAGCCCAGCAAAAAGTAGGCTTTTAAGTGAAACCTACCTCCTGGGCTTTTGTCCTGTGGTATCATCTTTTTACAGAGTACCAGTGTTGCTGGACCAGCACGAAAATATCTCCGGAACCCTAAACCTCTTTCTCTATAGAGTTTGTTATACGTGTTAATATTTAACTAAGTTCATTTTATCACTATTTTTAAAAATCAATATCTAATAACAAAAAATTAAACTAGCTCCAACCTAATATAACTACAACTTCATGCTCTATTGTACTTATAACTACTGAGTCTCTATTTGACAAAATATTTATTTTCTGAATTATGTGTATAAGATGTTATATTTATAGATTCTATTTTAACTATCACTGTTTGTTTTAGTCATTTCTAATATATCTTCCACATAAACCAATTAGGCTATTTATTTTTCAATTTTTATCATTTTGACTCCTCCCAAATTAGTAAAATATTCAACTAATTCTAAGTTATATATTTAAGTATATCTCAAATGAAGTTTTTCAAGATAATAATTATTTAATATTTTATTCCAGCTGTTCTATTATATATAAAATAACAAGATATTTAATTTTAAATACTCTATTTAATTTAATTTTTATTTTTATTTTATACACATATATTTATTACTAAATTTATAGATTTTTATAAGTTGAATTATAGTATTCTAATACCTTAATATTTCGCTAATTAAACCAGTATCTAATATTTTACATAAAATGATATTTTTATTATAAACTATTATACCATTTAACCTTTTCATTAACTCTTTGTTTAAAAATTTTTAATTCTTTCATTTTTCTTTAAACTCTATTTTTCTTCTAATTCTTCTTTTCTTTTCCGGATTTCATATATAATGAAGAATCTATTTGAAATTTATAAAAACGTCTGAGTGCAGTATAGCAACGTTCTATTTGTCTTATATAGCATTCTTCTATACTGAATTTTTATTTCTCCACCACTTCCTTGAAAAATACTAGTAACTTTTATTCTCATTCTACTCTCTTTTTCCAAAATGGGTGTTCTATACTGTAAATAATATTCTTTTAATGCCAATAACTATCTTTTTCATTCACTAACATCCCTCTAAAAATATTTTTAGTTTTTCTTAACATTTTATATTTTAATACTATACATATAGTATCTTATTTTTATAAATAGCTATCGCCTAAACAAAATTAGTGATAGCTATAAACCCTTGTTAATAACACTTAGAAGCGTTACAGTTTCATCAATGATATTATCTGCAAAATGTCCATCCTGATCCAAGGACAAAAAGAGCAAGTGATTTTTCTATCCACCTGCTCTAAATACTTTTCATATTATCTTTCCTGCCAGTAGACTTTGTATATATCCTCATTGACTTTGACTGTCCACCTACATAGAGATCGTATTCTTTTCATTTTGAAGTCCTCTAAAACAGAAGAATAAGATACTTCTTTAGCTTCACTTTCATATTTCAGATTGCATCTGAAACAACTAACCTTCTATAGAGATTATAGAAAAGAGAATGTTTTGTTTCTTTGGTATTTCTAACATTAGATTTTAGAGTCTTTCATATTCGTTTCTCCATTTTATCAATAATCTAAAATAATCGATATCTTTATCTTCTTCACCATAATTGATTTTTATTTGTTTTTTAGTTTCTATTTTATCAAATAGTTTGATAATCTCAGAATCCGAAAATTCTAAGGCATATAGCTTTTCAAACAATATTTTTGTTAGCCTGTTTCAAAATTCTGATTTCTTAACTCAATTATTTTCTTCTCACTTTCAATAACAAAAATCCTTTACTTCTACGACTAACAATCAACCCCTGTTTCAAGAACTTTTAATGTTTTTGGACGGTTGTGGATTGCATTCTTCCTCTCTGCTAAAAGTCCTTACGGAGTATCTAGTTGCGGTACATACTCACCTCTTAAAACAGTTGCTCTTATCACAGATGCTATTTGTAAATATGGATATATATTCGCTTAACCTTTTTATTTTTCCTTCCTCGTATAAATTTCCAATAGAGCAGAATACGGAATAACTGTAGCAGAAGATAATATTTGTAGCAAAAATATCTGCAACTCCTTTTGAATTGAAATGAACAGGAATTTTCTCTGGGAGAAATATGCAAATAATAAATATTACAGCAATCATTAATATCAACACCAAGACATCTTTTAAATAGTCCATCTTTCCTTACCATTTTCCTCCTTTAACTAAATAAAATTTAACTTGCTAACTTTTATATAAACTTCGATTGAAATAACGGTAAAGTAACTGATATTATCTGCAAAACTGAGTGTTATCGAAAGATTTGACCAATTGAAGAATTGGTATAATGAGTGCAATTATCCCAACAGGTCCAGACACACGTAACAGGGCATACTCATGCTTTTAGCTACCATCATCTCACTTTCCCATTCCTAGTTTGGATACTTTTTATTTAGGAAATTCCTATCACTGTTATAAAGATCGAATAGCATACGGAACAATTATTAGGTTAATAAATTTGAATAAGTTCATATCAAGTTTTAGCGTCAATATATATGATCTATACCCAATCAAATGAAGTGTAGTTTTACAGCTATCTGGAATTCTAAGATCATCATAACAGGAGAGCTTTGCAAAAATCCAAAATGTTTTTCCTTCTAAAGTATCATAAAGCTGCCGGACAACTGAGCGCGAGCATAGATGCAATAAATAATGGAGCAAAATTTTGAGAGATATTCATTTATATTTTCTATACCTGAAGACTCTCCTATTTGTTCTAGAAATTTAAAGCAAAAATATACTAAAAACACATAAAGTATTACACCAAAGCCTGCATTCAAACCGCCATATACGAGCTTAAAAAGCGTCCATTTCTTTTATACAAGGCAAAAATATCGATTTTCTATTATAAGATTTTGTTATCAGAATATCTTGATGTTGTTTTGTTACAAAGAGTATTAAACAATCCATACTTCATAGCAACAATTTTACAAATATATATACTGCTGTTGAAAAAGCAATAAATAATCCCATTCCAATATACATTGGAAAATTTGTGTGTTACTGAATAACACGGATATGGGTACGAGTTCTGTTTTGCTTGAAAGCATGATCTTAATGTGTCTTCATTACCTGATTTCTGCTGACACTGCAATATATCAATTATGCCTATCATTGCAAATGAAAAGATTATAGCAATAACATTTTCCTCTTAAAATAAAGATGAAACAATACAATAATCGTCATACATGCTGCTATGCACATAGGTATCAATGGGACATCATGTGAGGTGAAAATACAATATAATCTGTAATACATTGTAAAACTCCGTTTAACGCCCAAACAATGCCCCAGGAAGCATAAATATGAATCCTATTACAAAGTTCAATAAATACATAAAACATAAACTTACCTACTTATGATGTCTGAGCTTTTTAAGAGTAGTGATAAAAAGCGTTTCATATCACGGCTACCAAATAAAAATTCCATTAGAATAAAATATTGTCAAAATAATATTGAAAAACTTGATACCGCAACCATATAAGCCGGTATCAATTCCTGCTGTCCAACTTGTACCGAGTGTTTTGGCTCGTCGTAATAGTATATACTAGGGAAAATATAACAAGAGTTATTATTCAAAACTTGCAATAACAACAGAGCTTTGCTTTTATTTCTCAGCTCTCTAATTTCGTTTATTGGGATTTATCAATTGGGCTCTAATTAGTATCAAATTTTGTTCATTATCTTGTACCTCCATGAGTTTCCAAAGTTTTATCACCTTTTGACTTCTTCTGTATTTCCACTTGCAATTAACTTTCCATTTTTATAATTGCAATTTTTATTACATAATTTTTCTGCAACATCCAAAACATGTGTTGAAAAAGATAAACTCCTCCATCTGACACACATTCATGCATTACTTTCTTTAGTAGAAAAGCTGCTTTTTGGATCAAGTCCTACAAAAGGTTCATCTAAAAATTAGTAACTTTGGAGAATGAACCAGTGCAGAAATCAATCGCTGTTCGTTGCTTCATACCATGTGAATACGAAGATGTCATCTCTAAAGAAGATGATTAGTCATTTCAAATAAATCACTATATTTTCCAATTCTTTCTCTGCGTATTTCAGTAGAAATTTTCAAATAAATCTGCAATAAAATTGATGTACTGAAATCACGTCATATGTTCATATAAGTCTGGATTATCGGAATGTGTGCCATCATACAAATAACAGAGCTCTTTCTTTAATGGAATGTCCATCAATCGTTATCTTCCATTCTCAAAATCATGAATCCCAAGTACTGCTTTTTATTGTTGTAGTTTTTCCGGCTCCATTTGCACCAATGAATCCATAAATATCTCCAGACTGTTACTGAAATGGATAGGGTTATCAACAACTTTTTTGTCTCCATAAAATTTACTAAAATTATTTATCTCAACATACTTTTTACCTCCAGTGACAATTTGTCAGTTGTTCTTTGAAATAATACCGATAGCTTTTTAGCATTAGCTATCGGAACATTATTATTTTTATAAACATTCTATTCTTTTTCAATTTGCTAAAGAGTTTTTGCATTTTAAACTTTGTTCAAGCATTATCTTAATGCGTTTAAATACTCGATTGACAGACTCTTTTTGAATATCTTATACTTATGTTATTTGAAACAAAAACATAAGCTGTCATAAGAAAATTCAGCTGTTTTCAAACGGATATTTTTACAAAAAGTGTTTTCTGATATTCCTTGATTTATTATCCTTTCAAAATATATTGTCAGTTTTTCAATAATCTTATGGGATAACTTATCTATCATATATCGATTTTTCTTCAAGATCAACTGTTTTTGTAACTCTGTTTCCCTCTGCTGAAATATTTTTCCGAAAGATATAATTGTGGCATCTATAAAAAGCTCTAATCAATAGCAGTTTTATCTTCATCATAGACAATAACATGAATATCTTTCAATAATTTATCTGAATATTGTTCCACAAGACAATATAAGATATCTTCTTTATTCTTAAAGTGATAGTACAGCAAGCCTCTTGATATATTTACTTTGTCAACAATATCCTGAGTTGTTGTATTAGTATACCCTTTCTCTATAAATAGTAGCATTGCAGCATCCATAATTTCAGCACGTCGTATTTCCGGTTCTTTCCATCTCGCATTTTATCCCTCCTATTTAAAGGATATCACATAACTGACATTTTGTCAGTTGTATTTTCTAATTTCTCTTGAATTTTATGGTATAATATATTTACAATTTTAGAAAAATGCTTAATGCTTGCTTGAATTTTGTAGCAAGAACAGTAAGTGTACAAACACTTACAAAAATTTATGAAACAGCCCTTTGGGATCTGCTTCTTTATCAATTTTTAACTTGTTAGGAAGAACCCTAAGACCCCGAAATGCACCTAAAGGAGGAAATACCTATGGCAAATAGAATATGAAACGAAAGGCTTGAAATTAAACTAACCGAAGAAAAAAGGCTCTTATTGAGGAGAAAAGAAAAACTTTCAAAGTATGAAATATAACCCTTTTTATCCGTAAAATGCATTTTAGAAAAAGGAAATTTATTAGGTAGATTTAAAGCCTTTTTCGAAAATTTACAAGGAGTGCTTTCAATGTAGCAAAATAACATCAATCAGATAGTAAAGTGAGTAAATTCAACAGAAGTGATCTACAAAGAGTACATAGGCGATATGAAAAAGATATTGAACATTTTCAAAAGAACTGTGTCAAATTCATTTCCTTGCTTCTAAACAGGACTTCCGGAGGTAATTAGTTTTTATGGAGATTACAAAAATATACTCTATAAAATCAACCCTTCATCTTGCCAGTGCTTATATTGTTAATGGAGATAAAACAGATGTGCAGCTTTTTAGTAGCACTCCCAAATGCCACAAATCTTCTGCTCATACTAAGTTTTTAAGGAGAAGAAAGGAGGTGGAAACTAAAGGAACTGTCCTTGCAAGACATCTGATTCAATCTTTTTACCGGGAGAAACAAGCCCTGAAATGGGACATCAAATCGGGATGAAACTGTATATATACTCAAATATAAGTATGACTTTGTATTATCGACGCACATAGATAAAGGACATATCCATAATCATATCATCTTCAACAATGTAAATATGATAACAGGCAAAATACTATCAATCCAATAAGAAAAGCTATCATAAGATCCGTTACCAAAGTGATAAGCTATGCAAAATAACCTATCCGTTATTGACAAGTTTTACGAAAGCTATAAGAAAAAAATATAAGACTAACGGTAAATCTTGATATGAAAATGAACAAGCAAAGCATGGGACTTCTTGGAAAAGTAAGCTTCAATTTGATATTGACGGAATTATAAAACAATCTAAGGATTGGGATGAATTTCTAAAGAAGATGGTGGATATCGGCTATGAAATCAGATACGGTAAGCACATTGCTTTTAAGCCAAAAGATAAGACGAGATTTACAAGTGCTAAAACAATCGGGGAAGATTACACCAAAGAAGGATTAAAAACGTATTGGCAATGTTATTGATATGAACTCAAATGTGAAAGTAAAAGAAAGCAAAGACTATAAATATTGGGCAACCAAACATAACCTTAATATAATGGTTGAGTCTGTTACCTTTCTCAGAGAACAAGGTATTAAATCCGTTAAGCAACTTGATGAGTACATCCAAAAAGCAGCCGATGAAAGGCAAAATTTACAGGATAAAATCAAGGTTGTTTATAAGGAAATGCAGGAGCTTTCTGCTACTATGGAACGAGTTAATGCCGTAACAAAATATAGTAAATACTACAAGAAATATAAGGTAAGTTTGCCTGACAAGACATTTTTTGAAGAGTACAAAGCTCAGATTACCCTATATGAAAATGTCCTTTCAGAGCTTAAAAAATCCTATTCCAAGCTCCCAAATTCAAGGGATATTTTATCTGAGCTTGATAATTTACAAAAAGAATACCCTCATGAAAGAGTATTCTTCCTCAAAATCTACTATGGACGAGCTTTACAAGATACAGAAAAAAATTACAGTATTCATAAAAGGTAAGGAGATGGAGAGATAACCATCTCCTTATAAACCACTACTATATTAAGCATAGTTCATACATTGCAAAAAGCTCATAATTCTGAACATACATATCACTATTTAGTAAGCTATATTTTTCATTTTTCTAAAACTTTTTATATTTATATTCGAATTGATACTATAATATTTTTTGGAAAAATCCTATTGCCAAAAACAATTAACTGACTAAAATTGATTTGATTATTCCATAATATACTCGACTAATACCTGTTTCTTCTCTTGGTCTGTCTCCGCATTATTAGGGGCTATCAAAAACCATTGGAATGTTGTTCCTTCAGGATTAAATTTCTATTTTTAAATCATTGAGTGTTAGATAGCATATAACGGTCAATAATGTTTTATTGCTTCCATACGTGAGTATAATCAAATATATTAACATAAAATAACTATATTTAGTTAATACTCTCAAACACTGATAAAATAAAGGTTTTAATATTAAATCTTACACAAAATTTAGTCAAAAATATGCTCTTTTTCAAAAGCTTTTTAGAACTTTTTCTATCTTTTTAGAAACCCTTTTAAAATCAAGTAAATTTCAAATTTTTATAATTAAATTATAATTTTCTTTAAACATGATTATATCATCATAACATGATATAATAATTATGTAGAAAGGATGTAATAAATAGTTTAAAAATTTACCATTATAAGAAAAAAATAGCAGTGATTGCAAACATTCTCTCAATTCTCACTGCTATAAAAATGTGAGATTGGGCTTTAAGCCATCTATTCTTAATACTATCACAGTAAAATATATTCAGAGGAGTAAAAATGAAAGTATTGTTATTTGGTATTATATTAGTTCTTATATCAAATCTAATATTAATTTATAAACTTAGTAATGAAAAACAAGAAATTAAAAGATGAGCTTAAAGAATTAAAAAGATAATGGAGAAATTAATGGAAAATAAAAGAAACTAAAAACTAAATATCTTGAATCTAGGTTAGCTGCTAATAGAAGATACTATGAGAAAAATAAGAAAAATACAACTTTCTAACTAATTATAGTAGAGCAAAAATTATTTATAAAAAGATACAGATAATGTAGAAAGCTTAATGAACTTATAGAATTAGCAACTAATAAAATTATGGAACTTATGGCGACAATTAAAGTCGCCTTTTATGTAATCTATTAATCCCAACTCTTTTTTTAAAAGCTTTTTGTAATATTTGAGAAAAGTTCAAGTTATGTTTTTGTCCATAAATCTAACCATACTGGTATAGAAACACTTTTCTTTTTATATGTTTTATTAATTTTTGATATTTCACATATTAAATCTAAAGAATAACAAATAATGCTTTTGATTTACATCTAGTATTTTATTTAATTTTTTACACTTGCATTACATGAAATTCTCTATTTTCTTCTAATAAATCATTTAAATGTAAAACCAAAATATCACGACCCAAAAGTAATTGCTTCTTCATAACTTTCACCATATGTTGCATACAACCCATATTCCTCATCTTCAAAATCTGTTATACCTGGTATTCCAACATAAAAACGCCATCTTGTTCTGTAATAGTTGCATTGTAATTTACATACATATGATAAAACCTCCATTTTAAGTCAAGACTAGAATTCTAGTCCTTTAATTATTGGTTTTTAAGATGTTATACTTACTACTTAGTTAAGCAGAAAAGATTATCTTCAAAATTAGTATAGTACATTTTTCAGTGGTTGGTCAATCCGTATTGCTTATTTATCTAAATAATCAATTATTAGATTAACTAATTAACTTATTTTTAGTTATTCCTTGTTCTTGTGCTTTTTGTTCTATTTGCTCCCATTTTTTTCTGATGGTAGTGATACTGATTTTTGAAATATATCTTATTTTTTTCATCAACTTTTTCTTCCCACTTTCCAGGTTGGACTCTCACCTTTTTAATCCCATTTTTAAACTCCTTACTTTAAGATTAGATAAAAACTATACCTAATAAAAAGAATATAAAAATTATACTTATTATTCTTTCAACTAAATTAGCTTCTTTCCAACCTAAATTTAGTTTTTAAATTTAATTTTTCCTATTTTTATTTTCATATTTATGTTATAATGATTAAAAATGGTAAGGGAGTTACTCCCTTATCCATTCGTATTTTATATTTAAAAGAGTTTTAAAGGTATTAAGCTAAATTCAATCGTTATTTCCTTTATTACTCTTTTTATATATATTATTCATTAAATTTAAATTTTCTTCCTCTGTATAAACTAAATTATTTCTTTTTAAATTTTTGTTTTATTTGTATTTTAACCCTCCCGATTAAAAATTAAATTTGTTCTTCTATATCGTTTCTTCCTAACCAATCATATAAATTTCTAAAATACTTTACTGCCATTTCATAATTTTCTCTAATTTTTAGAAGGGTCTTTTCTGATAACTTGCCCCTATCAATTAGATATTTTTAATTTATTTTTACCATTTAAAATATCTTCAGCATATATACTAATCTCTTTCAGAAACATTAACATTTTTAATAATTCATCTATATATAAGCTTTTCTCTTTTTAGATTAAATACTTACCATATCTTTTTATACTCTAAATAATGAATTAATTCATGTATATAAGTCGATAGTATGTTATCATTACAAGCTAATCTCTTAATGTACCCATTTTTTAAAGTTGATTCATATTTTTCTTCACTACCTAATATTAATGGATTTAAGTATAGGGTATTTGTTTTAGGTAAATAAGAATCCACTTATCCTTCAGTATCCATTATAACTGCTTTTTAATCCTTTTGGTTTTTACTATCTAATTTCATAAGATTACAAGTTTCATATAAATTATCAGCTATATGCTTCAACTCTTTCTTTAACTCTCTAATATCGCTATATCTATTTAGAGTACCTTTTTCAATATATAGCTTAATAAAATTTACTAATATTTTATTTATCCTTCCTAAACAGCAAACAAACAGTTTCAACATGTGGTGCTAACAAACTTCTATATTATAGAACAAAATTAATATAATGTGTATAAAATTATACTATAAAATAAAGAGATTACACACTCAACTCAACCAATTTATAAAATTCACTTTCCTATCCATCAAATTACCAAAAAGAACCATCTTCAACAATAACTCCCATTTTTCATAAAAAGAATTCTATTGTATTTCTTCAACATGTCTTATTTAACTTATGCGTAACAACAAGAACCGTCAAATCCGAATTTCTAAAATTGAATTTTCAATTTCAGTAGTAACTTTATTATCTAAAAGACGAGTAGCCTCATCTAATAATAAAATTGGTGTTTTCCGAATTAAAGCACGCGCAATACTAAGTCTCTGTCTTTCTCCACCAGATAGATTTGATCCATTTTCGCCACATAAAAGCATGTAGACCTAATTCATTTTCTAAAATATAACTTTCTAAACCAGACTGCTGGACAGCTTTTTATATCATCTTCAGTAAAGGATTGACTAAAGGGTAATATTTGCTTTTTAAAGTATCATCAAAGATATAAACATCTTGCTGAACAATAGTCATTAAGTTATATAGGCTCTCTGATGAAATAGTTTGCAAATCTTGATTATCAATTGAGATATACCCACTTGTTACATCATAAAAACGCAGTAATAGATTGAGTAAAGTTGATTTTTCCACTTCCTGACATACCTACTATTGCAATTTTTTCCCTCTTTTTGATCTTCAAAGATAAATTATTAAAAATCTTTTCTTCAGCATTAGGATAGGAAAAATCTATATTTGAAAAAGAAATAATATCATCAAAATATTCTTTTCATTTTACCAGTTTGAAGTTCGATTACATCTTTTTATCTCAAATGAATTCAGTGTAGCCTGACCTTCGCGGAATTTACTCATTCCCATACCAATTTCATTTAGTGGCATTACTACAAAAATTGACTAGTTGAACAATAGCTGTTACGTTCCCCAATTGTTGTATGTCCACCAAAGACAAGATACATTCCTCCACCAAAGGCTACTAAAAACAATCATCCCAGCTGAGAAATAACATTAGCTAAAACATCAAATTTCTCCTTTCATAAAAATATCTCATCCAATTTTTCGCTTTCGTTTCTGTAATCTTGACGGATAGTCTCTTTCACATTAAAACTTTTTATAACTAGAAAACCCTGATAAAATATCTTTAACCTTAGCTAAATATTTCTGATCGGCTATCATAGAACTATTTTGCATAGAAAGCTGACTTTTCGTCCAATCAATCCTGAAATTATCATCGGAATAACACTAGCAATGATAACTAATATGAGTCAAAAACCAATTACCTATAAACATGGCTACTAGCGAGAAAATCATTAAGAAATATTTTTGAAATATTAAAATACTGATGCAAATAATCCTGCTCAATTTTTCATGTTTTTCAGTTAATATTGAAATAAATTTTCCTGATTTTTTCCTTAGAAAATTCTCTATAATCTCTATCTAAAATAGATTTAAACACCTTATTTTTATATCTTGACATAATTTTGCCTAACAAGTTTATTTCTTAATCGAAGGGATATAAAATTAAGACCTGCATAGACGAGATATTACGACAGCACCCAGTTAGTATTGCTTTAGAATAGAGTTTCCCTATTTTTGAGACATTCCATTATCAATTATGGTTTTAATAGAATAAGCAAAAAGCAATATTAGTTAAAAGGCACCAATATATTAAAAATCATGAAAAGTATAAAAAAACTTTCTTTATGGTGTTTTATCAATTGTTTCATTATTAATCTACCTCATAATTCTTAAATTTCATTTTAGAAAAATGTGACATAAAAATATTCTTCTAAGTCAATATTCTCTCTCTAAACTCTTTCATAGAGACCTGTTCTACCATTTTTCCCATTTTTGATAACACCAATCTTGTCTGCTATCTGTGAAATTTCTGACAAAAATATGACTTGAGATTAATATTGTAACACCACATTCCTTAGAAAGAGACAACAAAAGATTCCGAATTTCTTGAATTCCTATTGGATCCAAACCATTGATTGGTTCATCTAAGATTAACAATTTAGGGTTTTGTTAGAAAAGCCCTAAGCTAAACCAAGCCTTTGTCTCATTCCTAACGAAAACTCTTTTTACTTTTTAGTCATATTTTTAATCCGACCATCCTTAAGATACTTATTATATCTGATTCATTAATATTTTTCCTCATATATTGCGCGTGAATTTCCAAAAATTTCTTTTTGCTGTGAGGTTTTCGTAAAAATTGGTGTTTCAATAATACTTCAACCTGACTTAGAATCTCCTCTCTATGATCTTGTAAATTTTTCCAAAATTTCAATACTACCAGATGTAATAGTTGATAAGGACAACATACATTTCATTAAAGTTGTTTTTCCTGCACCATTGGGACCTAAAAACCATATATTTCTCCTTCAGTAATTTGAAGATTAATACCACTTAAAATTTCTTCCTTATCAATAGTTTTAAAAAGTTCTTTTATTTCAACAATATTTACCCATTTCTATCTCTCTTTCTATATCCAACTTTAAATGCAAAAATTTTTTCTTAAAGAGCATAAATACCAATTTATACAGCTCTTCTTTTTAAATAAATCATCAAAAGATTATCCTTTCATTCCATTGTACTCAGATATACTACTTGATATTAATATCTGTTTCTTGAAATAGTATAAATTGAAAATGAAACAATCATTAAACTTATGAAACTAGCAAATATTAAGAAGAATAAGTTATCAACAAAATTATTAGTTAAACTGCCTGGACTTACATTCGAAAGTAATGTCGCTAGACTAAATCCTGAAAGCATTGTTATAGCTATTGAATGCTTAATCATACCCTAAAACAAAAGGTAATATTCCGATTAAATACTGTTCCAAATGTAATTTCAGCTAAATTAATCATTTCGATTAGCTACTGGGATATAATTTGATTCAGTTAAAATTGCTACTAATCTAATTAATAATTGAATAACTAAATGTGCAGTAAAATGAACAATAAATGATATTATAAATTACTGCATAGCACTTTTCCCCATAGTAACTTTTATTTTAGAAACAGGGTAGGAAAACAACTGAAAAATTGTTCTTCGTTTAAATTCATCAATAATAATCGCAGATAATAAATAAGATTCAAAAATCAAAAAAAGCTGCTTTTTGTAAATAAAGATGCAAACAATGATGTTGCAATAGCCCAACCTTCCCATTTACTAGTAATTCTAAAATTATTGGTACTCTGCTCAACAAACTCTCCCAGTTTATTATCTGTTCCTAACCCCATGATTATGATTCCTGTAATACCTAACACTATAAATATAGTACCCAACCAAGACAAAAATAATTTATATTTTTGAAACTTTATTTAATTCAATTTTAATAATCGACAACATAGATTTTTCCTCCAAAAAAATTTTTATTAATATTAATTACACTATTCTCAAAAGCATTTTACATACTTCTGGTATGTAAAAGTTTTCAAAAATATACATACCAAAGGTATGTTTAATAGAAATTTTAATACCATATCTAGAGTATGGTATTTTTTTAAAATATCTATACATAAAACTTATTTACTACTTTTTAAGTGATCAAATAATTTGAAAATTACTTCCATCATTTCATCAGTAATCAACTGCACTCCCAAACCTTCAAAAGTTAGTTTAATGAAATTCATTTTTCGCTTTAATTCTTCTACTGAAAAAAACAGAAATTTGGAATCAATCCAAACATCTAGAGTCAAAAATGATTAAATCTGCTAATTCTTCTGGATATTCTGTTTTTATTGATTCATCTTTAACACCTTCATAAACTTTTTTCCTAATTTCTGGTAAAAATCAGAAAATAAACTTAAATACTGCTCTCCTAACAAACGTGGACTTCTTAACATAATTGAGACTGAGTATACTAGTCTTTGTTGTTTTAAATTGAAAAACGCATCCATCAAAAAGAGTTTTGTATTTTTCTAATGCAGTATCTCCTTTCCAATTATAATTTAAAATTTCTTGATTATTTTTCGCTAACGATTGATTGCAATATTTCATCTTTAGACTCAAAATGATGATAAATAACACCTTTTCGTCAACCCATCTAGCCCATCGATTATATCTTGTATTGAGGTGTTATCAAATCCTTTTTCCAAAAATAAATCTTTCGAAACTTCTAATATTTTTCTAGTTTCATGTGAGTCTCTATTTCTTGCCATTATAACCCTTTCTTATCATACTAACGGTATGTAATTACATTATAATATATAAAACTCATACTGTCAAGTTCCTTGTTATTTACTATAATTTTATTCCGTTCATCTTCCTTCTGAAAAAAGTGAGTTTTTAGTCAACCACTCTTAATATAGATAGTTATTGTTGTATTCATTTTTCCGATACGCAAACGATATCTACAAATACATTTACATCTATGTACCTTTTTAGGGACTTTTTTTAATGTCAAAATTGTCTTTATCTACAAAGATAAAATGCTAGTAAAACGGCTTGAAATCAAGGATTTTCACCCCTTTTTTCTTTGTAGCCATATCACGCGCTCTACATACGAATCTTTATCCAAACCTATTAATCATTTAATGATAATCCAACTTCCATCACACGCTCAAACCAATTCTTTTTATAACTTTTTTTGTAAGAGCCAAATATACTATATGGTTCTTTTTGTCACACCTACCTTTACAGCCAGTTCATCTGAAGTATATGATGAATCTTCAATGAGCAAAAGAAATAACTTTCTTTTTGCGAATATTCCGAGCATTCTTCCCTTGGTAGCTCAACAGCACGGAAGAATCATCCAGTTTAACTAAATTCATCAATAATATCCTCAAACGATGCCCGTATCTTACTCACGACAAATTCTCAAGAAAATGGTCTTCTATGATAATTTGGAGAAAATTACAGGATACAAAAATAATCATATCTTTGATGATTCAAATGTGAACGGTGAAAATGTTTAGTTTTAAAACTATACATGAGCTACTTATCTGGACAATTATCGTTTCTTAATATCTTCCCGCTTTCATAATATTATACACTTTTGTGATTTTTGGCTTACTTCATCTTTTTCATTTTAAATAATATGTTAACTAAATTCTGCTCTACCTGGGAAATCTCTAACAAATCCGCCAGTTATTTTTCTTTTCACCCAACACAGTCCATACAACATCCAATTCATTTCGTTTTATAAACTCAAGCAGAAAAACTTTTTAATATATAAAGCATTATTTTGTCCATTAACAATAACTGTACTACCATTTGCAACATATCCAAATGAACCATTCCACGTCAAATTCATTTTGATCCATTAAATATTTCGATGGGAACATATGAGCTTTCTTCATTAGTGCAAAAATGGTGAATCTTTCTCCGCCGTATAATCATTTGCTGTCGTAATTAGATAACATGGAGCTGGTGCTTCTTGTCGAAAATCTTGTTCATTCTCTTGCCCTAAATAATTTTACCATGGTAGGGCTCCATGGATACTCTCAATGCAACATTCATACAATTGTCCAAATCCCTCTGGCATCCATCTTCCTTCAAAATCTTTTTTTATCAAACCATTTCAGCAAATCATCTTTTTATCCTTGAAGTATAAATAAGTTCTCACTTGCATCCATACTTCTCGAAAATTCCTTTTGCCTACTTCTTTTTGAAGACAAATAACCTTGTAACATATAGTACTCTTCTCCCTCATAAATGCATTGTATTAACCTTGGAATGTAACGTTCAACATCATTATTTTCAAACCAAGTTGTATCATTCCATTTACAATATCTGTAAAAAGGATATACGAGCTTTGTTCCTATAAAATTATTAAACTGAGGTATTACCGTCAAATCTATATCCCTAAGAGAGATTTCCTTGTTCCGGACATACAAGCTCTATATCACTATATCTAAATCTCGGCGAGTATTTATAATTATCATAAATATTACCCAACTCTCTATATAGATATATTTTCTGATATTTCTTACCAATCCTCTCTACTTGCTCATCACGACTTCTCAACTTGAACCATATGTATAATCAATGTCTTTATCATAGTTTATACATGGCTCATAACCACTTTTCACTATGTCTTCAAAAAAATCATAATTCCTACATCTTTTTGGTAACTCCATAATTCTCAACTTCTAAAGGAATCGTATATATTGCAAAAATCACTTTCTTGACAATTCCAAAATAAACTCGAAAAACGTTCTTTGAATTGTAACGCAAACTTATTATTTACCTCATGCTTTTTGCTTTTATATGGTGGTCTAGCCAAAATTACTTCCTCTCAGTACACCACCCTTTTATAATACGCATATTCAAAAATATTCCTTAAATAATCACGTATCAAAAACATTTTTGTGGCCAAATATCACATGAAATAATACTATTTTTATATATTCCAAAATCGACATTACATATGCTTGTTCTTCTAATATCACAAGAGAAGAATACACAGCTTGCCATATTCTTTCATGAATATAATCATCATTAATATCTTTAAACATATTAATGACTGTCAACATATCCAAAGGATACAATCTAAATAGATTTGTCAATCCTTTACTAGCTTTATCCCTAACTTAATATCATTACTCCCTGTCCCCCAGCACAATATAGTTTTTCCATAGCAAAATACTATCCGCTGCAAAAGTGGGATGTTTTAATGCAATTGCTCTTTCGCATGTATCCGAAATAATTTTTCACTTGATCATACTGTTTTAAAAGAAATAAACTTAAAAATAAAATCTCTCCGATACGAAGGCATATTACTCAACTTTTTTTATGTATATAATAGGCATTAATAGCACTAGCCATTCTTTGTAGAAATAGCTATTAAGCCCAATATTACTCGTCTTATATCAGATTCATTTGATGAAGATAGTAATTTTTCAATCTCAACAATTGTTTTTCTCATTAATCTCTATTTACATTTCTCCAATATAATCCACTCATGAAAGTTTCAACTACTTCGCCATGTATCCTATCATCAATTCTACTTATGAATTCTTCCTTTGTATTTTGTAAAAACAATATTTGTATCATTTCAAGCGTTCCAAGAGTTATTTTTTATCCTCAACCGCCTCTACTATTTTTCAACCTCTATATCCGCATATTTTTGAGCATACAAGTATTCATAAAATTTTTGATATGCAAATGTAATCTCTGTTCCCTTTTCATCCGCCTCTCTTAACAAATTTTCAGATATTAATAACTTAATAAACCCTGCCACTTTTTCTTTTATTCCAAATTTATCTAATACCTTAGAAATAACTGTTCTAAGTTCAAACCAAGTCATACTATATCTGTCATTGTCAGCCATAAACTGTGTTACAGCACTTAATGCTAATGAAACTATTTTATCTTTTAACAGAAAAATATTCCAAGTAATTCTTAGATATTATCTTATTTTTATATCAAAGAACTCTTCCATTAATGTCTGAATATCTTCTACCACAACGGTCTTATCTTCTTTCCTATTGCAATTTCATAAAGCATCTTTTAGAAAAAGTGGATTCATAAATTCCGGAATGCATGTTGTATCATAATTGATATTCACTCCGTAATACTCACAAAAACTACCAAGAACCTCAACTTCCATTTCATCAAAACCGCTATGTGAAATCTGTAACATTTCTCCTATTTTTTCCTCGTCGAGATATTCCTCTAAATATATGCTTGCAACTAACTAATTATCTTTATGTTAGAATACCCCTCAGCTTTTGCAATAATTAATGGAAGATTACTATTCCAATATGAAGTATCATCCACCTCATTAATAGCATCTATACATATTGGTACATACACATTATTTTGTTTACTCATATTCATTTAACCATGCATTCTCTATTGTTTCTCCTTTTTGAAACCAATTTATAATCACATTATCAACAGTATCTTTTTCCTTAAACATGTCTCCTAACAATAATACTGCTGGAATGCCTTTTTTCAATAGAGTCATGCACAATATCACATAATAAATGCGTTTTCCCTATACCACCTTTCCTGTAATTATAATTGCTCGATTACCTGCATTATTTATCAAATTTATATCAAATAATCTCGCAATTAAAGGAGGATTGAAATCCGTCACATAATTCATCTAAATATTGTGTTGGAAACGTACACATATAGGAAGCCATAAATCCTCTCAACTTTTTGTTATTATATGTTCCAATCCCTATCCTCAAAACGCTTCTTTTTCAACTTCAAATATCTTTATCAAATTTTTGTTCGCATTCTTTTTATATTTTTAATATCTGTATTAGTTTATTTTCATCGCATGAACTCAGAATCTAAGATAATACTATCTGTTTGTAACTGCTCAGCAATATCAGTTATTCTTTTTCTGCTATCTGCTAATATTAAATCCTCCTCATCTTGATTATATGAATCAAATGAGCAACTTCCTTATACAATCCTTCATTTGTGAACTGATATCTTGTAGTCGTTCTGCTATTCCATCCTTTTTCAACATAAAACTTAAATTACTATATGTCCCTGTTTTTACATTGAGCTCCTTGCTATATCTAGGACCCACCATTGAAATTACTTGCTCTACTTTTTCCGTTAAACTCCTTAAACTAAATGTTTCCTCCGAAATACTAATAGGAATTTCCTAATTGAAATCACATTTCAAAACTTTTATTAATATATTTTATAGGTAAAGCTTCAAGTCTCTTACTATTTTCTTGCTTTTATAATTACACTCACAATATTTCCTAATACTCATTACAGGTGCTCCTGAAACACCTTCATAATTCTTTAATTGATTTTCCGTTTTTATATTGACTATCAGTCTTTTTTCTTGTGTATTTGTTATAGTAGCTAACATAGTTGTTTTTTGAGAGGTAAGTTTCGGGAATCCTATTATTTGACATCCAACCCCGCAATTTCATTTTTAACATCAATCAACTCATACATTTCTGTTTCGGATAGCACTTCATTCAACCTAATGAATACGCAATCAATCCCTTTTTCTATCGCCTCTAGCAAATTAATTGTTTTTCCAACAACTTCATCATTGTCTTCTATACGAAACACAATTTCTTTTTCCTCGAATTCATCTGTAATTAGTTCATCCGCTGTAACAACATTATGTTTAACAGTCATTACAATATCTGGCTTTACAAGGAACCCTGTTCCCATAACTTTTCCATCTCGAAATATTTGACCTATAACTATTTTTTCTCATTCAAAAACCTTTCCACAATGGTTTTTCCATCGCCAATGATAACCTCATAATTGTATTTTTCTTTCCATTCTTCTTTATTAAGAAAAATAGGCTTTTTATCTATAGGGTAATTGAATATCAGCTTTTTGAATTTTTGAATCTTTACAAAGTATCGTAGCAAGTACTTCCAAATCAGGGTGACCATACTTTTATGGAATTTGTCAAGCAGTAATATTCATCAGCACTATATCGACTAATAAAATCATGTGTGATGTTATAACGACTTCCATGATGGGGTAATTTTATTGCTGAAAAGCGATATTCAAATCCCACCACATTTTCAATATTTTTAATATTGTTTTATCAATTACTGTATCACCTAAAAATAAGTACTTTCTTTTATTATACTCAAGAATAAAGGAAATCGAACTTCTATTAACTATAGATTCATCTCTTTCTGATAAATCTCCAATATATTTCGTCAAATCCTCATTCTCACAAATTTTAAAACTTTCATTAGTGTATATAGATTTAATACGTTCTATTTGGTATTCAAATGCTTCGGTTAATTTTATCTTGTCAGATACTCTAAACATATAATTTCTAGAAACCATATCCTTCTTCCAGTGGTCTTCCAATTCTATGATATTGTTTTTGATGGTCCCTAAAACTGTAATAAATATATTCGTGGCAATTTCATATCTATTTTCAACCAATTCTGAACATATTGCTCGTCCTTCAACAACTAAATTTAAAGGTATTTTTACTTTCCTCTATTAATACCCCCTAAGGACATCCTCATTTATTCCAATTTCTTGCTCTGAGTCCGATACCACTCCTTTGGGAAATGATTTCATCTAAAAATTTTATTATCTCTATCCGTAAAACAATTTTCTTTTTGAGAATAAAACGGCTATTAACAATTTGAAAGAATCCATTATACCAAACATTGTCTATAAAATCAGGATTTGTTTCTTTTAAAACTTGAATAAGTCCACATATATGATCATTGTCCATATGTGTGCATACTAACAAACCAATTTTTTGCCTCTTCTCTTTATATGTTGTATTTCCAATTTTATATATTTTTGATAAGTCTTTGATAAGCCACCATCGATTAATATATTATATTGGTTTTCTTTTCCTATAGACAAATATAATACAATCTCCATATTCTGCAGGAAACAGCTTAATGCTCATCATTTATTTCTTACTCTCACTTGTCATAAATTGTTTGTTTTATACATGTGCACAAAAATACACAATTACATAAACTACTTATACTACACGTTACTATTCTGTGCTTTTTCCCATACTCAACCTTTCCGTCCCACTTATTTTAGCATTAAAAACTATGTCAATATGACATTAAGTTTTCGTCCTTACATATAAGAAACTATTTTCATCTATAGAATCAGTCCATGAATACAACATGGATACTCCTTCATCCCTATTCTACAAACCATATTTCGTCAGGTTGTAGCGCCTGGTTAGACAACCGCTATGTATTATAAATTGTAAACATAAAATATATGTGATTTGTGTTAATTTCAGATTTAAGAATGTAAGCACAAAAATTCCTAACAATTAACAAAGCGGAAAAGCATTTAATCTCATCCATAAAGAGTACGATTCCCTCTCCAACGCTTCTTGTAATTCCAGATATACTGCAAACATCTTTAAGATTGCAGCAGATTCCAGTCCCAAAAGGATTTCTGCCATTTCTTCAGAATCAATCATTTTGTAAAGTGCGTTAATCTTGTATTACTCTTCCTTAGCCTAAATATCACAAGGAACCTTTCAAGTTTAAAATTCTTGATATGTTCATTAAAGAATATAGATTCTTTCTATACTCATCTCACATCATTGCATACTAAATCATTTGAAAATGCCTAAAAGCATCTTTAATAGATTCTTCTTTTCTATTGGACAAACTGGTTGTTTTGAATCAATATTTTTAGATTTGTTGTAATTTTTCCTTTCTTTAATTCCCACACTTTTTCTTTTACTTGTGCTATATATAAATTTGATACCTTAAACCCATACTTTTCCAAAACATAATTTTTAATTTGTGCATAAAAAGCTTTTACTTTTCAGCACTTGTCAAATCAAGCTCATCCAGCTTAATTTCAACATCTATATGCTTATCGACATCGAGTTTGGACAATAATGCTACCGTCTCAATATGTGGGGTATAAGCAAACATATCAACACATGTAACCTGCTTCAACATATATCCATTATCTTCAAATATTTTTTAAATCAGTTGCTAAAGTTTTAGGATTACATGATACATATATTATATTATCCACCTTATAATCCAATAACTTATCTATAGTTTTTCTCCTACTCCACTTCTTGGTGGATCTAATATTAAAATATCAGGTACTATTTTCAAATTATTTAATTCATCTAATTTTTCAAACACATCACCCACTATAAATTTAGCATTTTTCTATACCATTTAGTCTAGCGTTTTCATTTGCTTTTATAACCGCTTCTTCAACTATTTCTATTCCATATACTATTTTTGAATTTTTAGATACAACTTGACCTATAGTTCCAGTACCACTAAATAAATCAAAAACTATCTGGTTTTTCATTCATATTTTTCAGTTATTTTATCCAATATCTTAATTACTTCCCATAAAGTTTTTCAACTCCGAATGAATTAGTTTGAAAAAAGAATAGGACTAATTTTGAAAATTTAAATCAAATATTCTTTTCGTTTATATCTCTTTCACCCTTTAAAAGTATTTCTTTTATCAGATTTAACTTGATCTGATTTATCATCATTTATCGTATGTATTATTGTTTTGATCTCTTTTTCAAGTTTTAATTTTTCTAATTCATTTTTTCCATTCATTAACTATATCATAATTTTTAATTTTGTGAGTAGTAATAAGATTAACTGATAATTCTTTTGTCTTTTCCCCTTTTCTAATAACCATATTTCTTAAAAACCTAAATGAGTTAATCTATGATAAAAACTCTACATTTTTCTCTAAAAAAATTATCAGTAAAAATCATAAATAAGTCTAAAATCATTATCCATTAACATACAATTTTTAACATTAACAATATCATGAAAAAGAATATGAAGTCCCAACATTATCGGACCATCTTTAATTTCATTTCCAAAACTAAATTCCATTTTATTTCTATATTCCAAATCATTTTCCATTGTTACTGTATCAAGTTTTAAATAATCTCTATTAACTATACAAGAGTCTATTAATTTTAAAAACTAAATTTGTCTTTTCAATTTAGATTGATCTTTGTAATCAAAAATACTGAAAAGAACAACCCCACATTTATTAAATTTATCACAAAAAGAAAGGTTTTTATTCACAATCATCTATTATTTCTATATCTCTTAATTCTACTTTTAGTATTTTTAATTTTACCTACTCTTCCCCTGAATTTTTTGACCTATAGCTACATTGATATTAGAATAAAATTTTTCTTTCATCATTCTCATAATATCCATAAGGTTTAGATGGAAAATCTATACCTTTTATAGTTATTTCAATGATATCATTTTTACGCATCTCTTTGTTTTCCCCAAATATGCAGCTATTCTATCTAGAGCTTCTTCAAAACTTCAAAAATTATGTGAAATTGATAATCTTACAAATCCTTCTACTGAAAAACATATCCCAGGAACTAATCCTACTTGAGTTTTTATTTAAAACATCCATTGCAAAAATCAAATGAATTCATATCACTAAACATTCTATAATCAACGAAAATATAGAAAAGCTCCTTCTGGATTTACTACTAAATCCTAATTCTTCTAATCCTCTTTTTCATAAACATAAGTCTATTCTCTATTAATTTCTATAATATCTTCACGTCTTGGATAATGTTCCATTGCATAAATCGCTACCATATTGAGCTATAGTATTACACCTGTAATAGTGTATTGTCCAACCTTATTCATATTGTTTTATTATTTCTTCAGAAGCTAATGTATATGCAACACGCCACCCTGTCATAGAATGTGATTTAGAAAAACCATTGACTATTACTATTTTATCAATTAAATCTGTATATCTAGCAAATGAATGATATTGTTCAAATGCAAGTACAGAATATATTTTCATCACTTAATAAATATACATCATGTCTTCTTATTACATCTGCAACTTTATCCATTTCTTCAAGTGGCATAACCGCTCCTGTTGGATTATTTGGATAAGTTAATATTATTACCTTAGTTTTTTCTGTTATATGATTCTAATATTTCTGCAGTTAATTTAAAGTCTTGATCAACTAAATCAATATACACAGGTGTAGCATGCATCATTTTTATAGTTGGTTCATACCCTGGATAAGCAGGTGTAGGCATTATTACTTCATCACCTGGTTTAAGTACAGTTCTTAGAAATGATGAAAGTCCTTCACTTGAACCTGCATTTGCTAAAGCATTTTTCCAAGTATAATTAGACCCATATAAATTATTATAGAATTTAGCTACTGCTTCTCTATATTCTTTAGCTCCACCAGTTGCTGTATAACCTAATTTTTATTTAAAGTAATATCTGCCATATATTCTTTAACATCTTTAGGTATATCATTCCATGGTTCTCCTATAGTAAAATCTATTCCATTTTCATATTCTTTTCATTTTTAAAGCTATTTGTCTTATTAAAGAAATTTGTAAAGTCTTTAACTTCTTGATTTATATACATATGTCCTCCTATTTGAAATATTTTTTAAGAATTTTGCAGTATGAGATTTTAGATTTTTATAATTTCTCTTGGTTCACCTTCTACTACTATTTTTACCTCCATTACTCCCACCTTCTGGTCCTATATCAATAATATAGTCTGCTGATTTAATTACGTCTAAATTATGCTCTATAACGACAACACTATTCCCTTTACTAACTAGTCTATTTTAAAACATCAAGTAATTTTTCTTACATCTTCAAAATGTAATCCTGTCGTTGGTTCATCTAAATATATATCGTACCTTCTTTTAGTAACTTTTAGACAATTCTGATGCTAATTTTTACTCTCTGAGGCTTCTCCCCCTGAAAGAGTTGTTGCTGGCTGACCTAAAGATATGTATTCCATACCTACATCCATTAATGTTTGTAATTTTTCTTTTTAAAGAAGGTATAGCCTCAAAAATCAAATGCTTCAGAAACACTCATATCTAAAACCTCAGAAATATTTTTCCTTTATATTTAACTTCTAATGTTTTCTTATTATATCTCTTTACCTTTTACACAATTCACATTCAACATAAAACATCGGGTAAAAATTCATTTCGATTTTTATTTATTCCTGCACCAGAACACATTTCACATCTTCCACCTTTAACATTAAAGAAAATCTTCCTTTATCATACCCTCTAACTTTTGCATCATTAGTTTCTGCAAATATTCCCTTATATCATCAAATATTTTAGTGTAAGTAGCCGTATTAGATCTAGGAGTTCTTCCTATAGGACTTTGATCTATATTTATTACCTTTGATACTTTTTCAAGACCTTCAACCTTTTTATATTCTAAAGGAAACATTGTTCTCTCATTTTAAAATGATTATGAAGTATAGGATAAAGAGTTTGGTTAATTAATGATGATTTACCTGAACCACTTACCCCAGTAACTACAGTAAATATCCCTAGTGGTATTTTTTAAATCAACATTTTTAAATTATTTCCATTACAACCTTTAACTTCTAAATATTCAGTACTTTTTCTAACCTTAGTTGGAATTTCTATTTTAATCTCACCTGTCAGATATTTTAGCAGTTAGAGATTCTTTTGAATTCATTACTTCATTAGGAGTTCCCTTAGCTGTAATATTTCCTCCATACCTTCGCACCTTGTCCCTATGTCTATTAAAATAATCAGCTGCTAACATAGTATCTTCATCGTGCTCTACTACTATTAAAGTATTTCCTATATCTTTTAGATCTTTTAATGTTGCAAGTAATTTATCATTATCTCTTTGATGTAATCCTATACTTGGTTCATCAAGAACATATATTACTCCTGTTAATCTTGAACCTATCTGTGTTGCAAGTCTTATTCTCTGTGATTCACCTCCAGATAACGTTTTAGTCATACGTGATAAATTTAAATATTCAAGTCCTACATTTTTTAAAAACTAAGTCTATCTTTAATTTCTTTAAGTATTTCTGTTGCTATTTGTTTTTCTTTTTTTCTGTCAACTTAATATTCTCAAAAATTTCAAAGATTCAACTATACTCATATCTGTTATATCTATTATACTTTTACCATTTATTGTTATAGAAAGAACTATATCACTTTAATCTTTTTCCCTTTACATTTACTACAATTTGTTTCTATCATATATTTATTTTCTATATCTTCTCTAAGTGCTTCACTCATAGACTCTTTTTGACGTCTTTTTAGTATGTGCAACAAGTCCCTTCAAAATTGTTTTAAATCCAGAAAATTGATATTCCTTAGTATTAATATTAAAAGGAAATTCAATATCTGAACCATAATATATTAAATTCCATTCTTCTTTTTGTAATATCTTTAACTTTTTAGTTATATCTATATTCATTGCTTTTTAAGAATGAAATTAATATATTCCAAGTCCATGAAGTTTTAGAACTTCCTCCTACTATAGAGATTCCACCTTCTTCAATACTTTTTCTTCATCAATTACAAAAAGAATTAAGATTAACTTCTAGTGAAGAACCCTAAGCCATTACACTCAGAACATGCTCCAAATGGTGCATTAAAAGAAAATAATCTTGGATTTATTTCTGGAAATGAAACTTCAGGATGATTACTACAAACAAAATTTTCACTAAATTTAAAAATCTTCATTATTTATATTAACAATTAAATTTCCTTCACCATTTTTTACAGCATTACTTACAGCTTCATCAATTCTTGAAATAGATTCTTCTTTAAAAACTATTCTATCCGTAATTAATTCTATATTATGTCTTTTTTATTTTTATCAAGTTCTATATCATCATCTAAAGTTAAAAATTTGGCCATCCACTCTAACCCTTAAATAACCTTGTCTAGATAAATTTAAAAATAAATTTTTTATGAGTACCTTTTTATCATTAATTATCGGAGCTAAAAATATTAATTTATCTTTTTCCTTACATTTATATTTCATTAACTATTTCTTCTATACTTTTGCTTTTTTTACCTCTAATCACATTTAGGACAATGTGCATGTCCAATATGACCCCTATAATAATCTCATGTAGTCATATATTTCAGTCATAGTACCAACAGTAGATCTTGGATTTTTTTGAAACTGATTTTTGTTCTATAGATATTGATGGTGAAAGACCTTCTATACTATCTAATTCAGGTTTTTTTCATTTGACCCTATAAATTGTCTAGCATAAGCTGAAAGGCTTTCAACATATCTTCTTTGACCTTCTGAATATATAGTCTCAAAAAGCAAGAGAGGACTTTCCAGAACCACTTACTCCTGTTATAACAACAAATTTATTCTTAGGTATATCTATATCTAAAATTTTTTTAAGGTTATGCTCTAGCTCCCCTTATTTTTTATATATTCCATAATTCACCTTAACCTTTTCTCTTAATATTTTTACTATATTAATAAATATTAATCAATAATAAAAATATACCAACATAAAGTTGATATATTTTTAATATTTATTTTTATAATTTGATAAGTTCATAAACATTATTACTAAAACTAAAACAGCTGCAGCAAATAATTTTTATTGGTTCTATCATACTTTTATTTACATATAAGTCTAGTAAAACAGAAGTAACTGGGAAAGATAATTCACAAACAGTTGCATAAATTGCATTTGTTTTAGTTAATCCCTTATAATAAATTCTAAAGTAGTCATTCCCCACACAGCAATTAATAATGTTAATAATATTATATTTTTATTACTAAATGTTAATTTTTAAACCATCTACAGCAGATTGTATATTAAATAACAATAATACAAATGTAATACATAGTTGTAAATATATATCTATAGAAAGTTGCTGTTTCTGGTTTAATCTTTAAAGAAACTCTTCTACCAAATGTTGTTGATATACCCAAAACTTATAGCTGATATTAAAGAAAATAAACAAGCATATAAAGATTTAATTTCTAGACTAAATGGACTATTAAGTCCAAATGTCATTATATATATCGCTACCAAACAAATTAAAAAGTAATATTTAAAATGTTTATTAGGCTTTTTCTCTTAAAATTATCATTGCTGATATTATAGCAAAAATAGGTTGTGATTTCTGTATAAGTATAACTAAACTAAATGGATTAAATTCACTTAACTCAAGTGCCTTTTACTATACAAATAGTACCTATAGTTCCTCCAAATAAAAGCAATTAAAAAATAAATAAAAGAATGTCACTTTTCTCTTTCTTTCTCAATTCTTTTATATTGTCCAGGACTTGTTAAACTCATAAATATACTTTGGAACTAAATGCACCAAGAAAGTAATTAAAACTACGTTATACAGTCCATAAGTAAAATATCTAGGGAGTAAATAAAACTCATCTACTCCCCACATTATAGCCCCTATAACAACTAAAATCCAATAAAATTCATTCTACCATGTTACCTTTCTTATTTCTTCTTTTTATTAATATTTAACAATGCAAGTTTAATTAATTCTTGCATATCTAATTTCTTTTAAACTCAGAATCAGAAATAATTAGTGATACATCTATCTTATCATAACCTAAAGATTCTAATGCTAATTTTAAATTCTCTTTTTAGATATAATTTCAAGTATATCCTCATCTACAATATTTGCCATTACATCTATATTATCTAATTTATCAATTAAATCTATTATTATTTTTCAGCTTTTTTAATACTATGCCAGGAACTTTAGCTAACTCCTTTAGAATTTTTTTAGCTTTTACTATACCTGTTAGTTCACTATAATTAAAAAAGTAGAAAGTATAGCTATTGCCTTTTTAGCACCCACTCCACTTATAGATATACAGTGTCTAAAAAAATTCTCTTTCTATTTCAGTTTTAAATCCATAAAAAGAAATATCATCTTCTTTAACTCATAGTATGTATAAAAACTTATCTAATTCACCTAAAGAATTTAAAACTTCATAAGATTTTAAGAGTAGTATAAATCTTTAAATGCTATTCCATTTATATCTAATGCTACATAAGCTTAGATTTTTAACAGTTAATTTTCCTTGTAAATATTCATACATAATTTATTTCCTTCAACCTTTGAAACAAAATATTTACCCTCACCAAATATACTTTCATAGGTTATTTTTAAATTTTTCTACATCACCAGAAACAACGTATTCTATATTAGCGTTTTCATTTTTCATTAATTAAATAATCTTTTAACTCCCTTGAAACTTCAATTGATGGATCTATTATATTTAATTTAGGATATTTTTAGCTATAACATCCTTTATTATCGTATAATGTGTACAACCCTAATATTAAAGTATCTATTTTTATCACTAATTTGTGATATATATAAATCTATAAAGCCTTTCAATTTCTTCTCCATCTTTTTTTACCACTTTCTATAACTGGAACAAATTTAGGACAAGCTATAGAATATACATCTATATCTTTATTAACTTTTATATTATCATGATACTTATTTGATTTTTATTGTTGTTTCTGTAGCTATAATCCCTACTTTTTGAACCTATTTTTCAATAGTTTTTTATTGCTGGATCTATAACTCCTATTATCGGTATATTATATTCTTCTTTCAAAAATATCTAAAGCATTTGAGTAGCACTGTTACAAGCTATAACTATAACTTCTACTCCTTTATTTATTAGATATTCTACAATTTCTCTTGAATAACCTATAATTTGCTCTTTACTTTTATCTCCATAAGGTAAATGACAAGTATCACCATAAAAATACTATATCCTTATTTTATAATCCTCTTTAATAACATTAAGAGCTGTTACACTCGCCTAATCCTGAATCAAATATTCCTATTGACATATTAATCACCACACATTTAAATTTCAAATATAGAATTTAAGAATAAAAATACACTTAATTTTTAAATTTCACATTTGATTTTATAGAATTTTTGTATTCTAAAAGTTTTTCAATTTTATTGATATTATATATATCTACACATTTTAATATACAAGAGTACATAAAAACTATACACTCTTTCTCTTGAAGATTTCAAATCTTTATCTATAAGTATTTTTAATAATTTTATCAGATAAATTTACTAATTGTGTTTCTTTCTCATACTTTAGACTTTTTTAATATATATATTATTGATTTTTCATATTTTTATTCTATTTTCTAAATTTGAATCTTGATAATAATTAAAAATATTTTCATATACTTCTTCTAAAGACTCAACATTAAATGTATCATATCTATTTCTCCTGATATATATTCATTTTAAATAATTAAAATCATATTCACTTATATATATATCATAATTTGTATCAATTAAGTCCTTTGGAATATTTCTAGTTAAATCAAGCTTTATAGACCTAGATTTTATAGTTTCCAATATATCCATTCTTCTAGTTAAAAGTATGAAAATAGACATTCTTTTGGTGGTTCTTCAATTACTTTTTAATATAGCATTTAAAACTTCTTTTCTTAGCAATCTCTATTTTTATCTATTATATATACTTTTCTATCATTATATGAACTTTCAGATACTCTCATAATTAATTCTCTAACATCATCCATTTTTAATTCTGGATAGTAATAATAATCAGGATTATTATATATATCGCTTCCTAGTATTTGAGAGGCAAACAAATTTGCTTCATCAATTAAAGAAATTCTATAATCTGAATAAAAGTAAAAATGTAGAAGATACTCTCAAGTTTTTAACTTCATTATCAAAAATATTCATATTAATTCTCTTTCATTTGTAAAGTTTTTTAATAATTTTTATTATCAAATACTTTTCCTCCACCTAAAACAACAGAATTAAGAGGATTTTTCAGTTAAATACACTTTAACCTTAACTTCTTTTTCCATTAAAGTCGGGAAATCTTTTAATCATAGAACCCCACCTGTCATTACTATACCATTATCTAATATATCAGCTGCAAGTTCTGGGTGATTTTTTTCCAATACTTCTTTTGTTGCACTTACTATAGAATCAAGAGCTGGTTTTTATAGCCTCATATATTTCATTAGAATTTATTTCAAGTGATACTGGAGTTTGAACATCTAATTGTCTACCCTTAATTATCATAGTTTTAGGTACATCTTCTGGTATTGCTGTCCCTAATTCTTTTTAATTTTTCAGCAGTTCTATCACCCATAAGTAAATTATGTTTATTTCTTTCATATCTTACTATATCTTCATCAAATTTATTTCCTGCTATTCTTATAGATTTAGAGGCTATAACCTCATCAAGAGAAAGTATTGCAACATCAGTTGAACCTCCACCCATATCTATTACCATATTACCTGAAGGTTTTTGATATATCTATACCTGATCCAATTATTGCAGCACGACCTTCCTCTATAATATATATATTTTTAGCACCAGGAACTGAATCAAATAATGCTTTTTCTTTCTACTAGGTCACTTCAAGTGGTACACATATCATTACTTCAGGTTTAAAAATAGAACTACCATAAATATTATCCATAAACATAGAAATCATTTCACGAGTTGCATCAAGATCTGCTATTACTCCATCTTTTAGTGGTTTTATAGCTTCTATACTATCTGGAGTCTTTTCCCAACATTTCACGTGCTTCTTTTCCAACAGCTATTACTTTTACCAGTTTTTATCTCTAGCTAGAAACAGATGGTTCATTTAAAACTATTCTATTTTTCTTGTTTATCATAAATTAATATATTTGCAGTACCTAAATCTATAGATATACTTTTATTCACTCTAAAAGATCTTACTACTCTCCTTATATATTGTTTAATTTTCATTTTTCACCTTCCTATCTGAAGTTTTTATTCCAATTTTCAATAATTCATCACGTATAAAATCAGATAATTCATAATTTTTATTAGTTCTTGCATCTTCTCTTATTCTATTTAATAAATCTATTAGTTGTTCTTCTATTTTCATTATTTTTACCCATATTTAATTCAACTCCCCAAAAATATTTATTAACTTATCTTTTAAGATTATCAACTATATTTTTTTAATTCAATATAGCCTTTATCTAAAAATCAACTTTATTTACCTCTCTAATATGTTCATGTATACTTGAGATAGCTCCAGGTGTATTCAAATCTTCATCTAGACTATACATAAACTTATCATTAAACTTATTTAATAATTCTAATAATTCCTTATTAGAATCATTTTGTAGTGTTGAAAGACTTTCATATCTATATAAAGTATCTTCTATCGAAGTTAAAGTTTTTTGGCAATATCTATATTTTCATATGAAAAAAATTTATAGGTTTTCTATAATGAGAAGTTAACATAAAAATCTTAAAACATTACCATCATATTTTTCTAAAAATATCATGTAAAGTTATAAAAATTACCTATAGATTTACTCATTTTTCACCATTTATTTCTACAAACCATTATGCATCCAATAATTTGCAAATGAAGTCTTCTCACAATGTGAACATATACTCTGAGCAATTTCATTCTCATGATGGGAATATTAAATCTAAAACCACCACAGTGAATATCAAAATTATTTCCAAGATATTTTTCGCTCATAGCACTACATTCTATATGCCATCCAGGTCTACCTTCAGACCAAGGAGAATTCCAAAAAGGCTCACCTTCTTTTTCTTCTTCCATAGTGCAAAATCTTCAACATTTCTTTTATTAATATTTTCTTCATTTTCAGTATCAGAAAGTGTTCTATTTGATAATTGACCATAATTTTTATATTTATGTACATCAAATAGTACATCACCATTTAATTCATATGCATAAGAATTATCTATTAAATTTTTTTATCATTTCAATAATTTCTGGTATATTTTCACTAACACGTGGACGTATTATACCTTCTATAACATTTAATTTAGAAATATCTTCTAAAAATGCTGATATATACTTTTTCTGTAATATCTTTAAAAGAAATATTTTCCTCTATACTATAATTTTATCATCTATATCAGTAAAATTTTGAACAAATTTAACTTCATAACCAATGCTTTTTCAAATATCTAGCTAAAACATCAAATACTATTATAGGTCTTGAATTTCCTATATGTATGTAATTATACACTGTAGGACCACAAACATATATGCCAACTTTGTTCTTTTCTATACTATTAAAGTTTTTCTAAACTATTAGTCAAACCATTATATATCTTCATATTCTCCCTTATTTTTAAAGTTACTATAGTTGCCCCAAGACCACCTTCATTAGGCATAGCATTAGTAAATTCCTTTACATAAATAGAAGTTTTTAAATATTCATGTATCTTAAAACCATAGTACCTTTTACCATGTATTACTATACATTTGTATATCCTGATAATATAGCCCTATTAAAAATATGTTTCTATCATTTCTATTGCTTCTTCAGCATTTTTACCTCTTACATCTATTTCACCTTTTTGCAGAACTTACCTTAGTACTTACAAAATTAGAAAAATCTAGATTCTTTTTCTTTGCAACCTTTATAACATCATCTACACCTACTGTTAATTTAAGAATTCCAGCTTGTACTTGTAAAAGAGGCTTTTTCCAGGTATAACTCTTAATATTTTACCATTTTTGATTTAAAGTTTTTAATTAAAACTTCTTCATTTACTTCAAAATCAATATCTTTTTAGTATACTTTTTGCTCTTTAACATTAGTTTTTACCATCTTCTATATACTGACTTATCATGTTCATATTCTTTTTGTAAATTTTTGCTTCTTCTTTTTGCATATTATCATTATTAATTTTATCTACTAAAGATTTAGCTTTATTTTTGCATTTCTCTTACATATTTTTGAGCTTTTAGTATATTCTTCTTCTAATATTCTATTTTTTTCTTTTCAAATTCTCTAATTTTTTCGTTATATTCTTCTCTTTCAACTTGAAGCTTTTTGTTTTTAATTCATTAACTCTCAGCATTTAATTCTTCATATCTATTACTTTGTTCCTTAATACTAATTAACATTTTATCTACTTTTTGCTATCTTCACTTATATAGCTCTTAGCTCTTTCAATAATCTCATTTGATATACCGTATTTTGAAGCAATAATTAAAGCATTAGACTCACCTGGTATCCCTACTAATAATCTATAAGTTGGACTCAAAAGTATTTACATCAAATTCCATAGATGCTGATTTTATAGCTTCATTTGTATAAGCATGTACTTTAACTTGACTATAATGTGTAGTAATTATTGATTTAATCTTTCTTTCTATTATTTCATCTATTATAGACATAGCAAAAGCTGAACCTTCACTTGGATCTGTTCCTGAACCAAGTTCATCAAGTAAAATTAAACTCTTACTTGTGGCATCTTTTAAAATATCAGCAATAGATTTAACATGTGATGAAAAAGATGATAAGTTTTGTTCTATACTTTGTTCATCTCCTATATCTGAAAAGTACATTATCAAACATACCTATTACTGATTTTTCACTAGCTGGTATTGCAAGTCCTGACAGTGCCATAAGAGTTAATAATCCCTGCAACTTTTTAAAGTAACCGTTTTTACCACCTGTATTAGGGACCCTGTTATCAATAATACTTTATCATTTTCTGTTAATTCAAAAAGTAATTGGAACAACTTTATCTTTAGATATAAATGGATGTCTAGCATCTATTAAGCTAAGTTTTATACTATTTTTGTATCTGTGGTATATTAGATTTCGTATCTATTGCATATACAGTTTTTGCATTTAAAAAAATCTAATCTCTCTAAAACTTGAGAAGCCATAGAAATATCATCTAATCTTATTTTTAAAATTTCAGTTAATCTTAATAGAATTTTACGTATTTCTTCCTTTTCACGAGCCTATATTCTCTCAATTTATTATTTAGTGAAACAACATTTAAAGGTTCTATAAAAGAAGTTGAACCAGAAGCTGATCTATCATGCTCTATTCCTTTAACTAATCCCTTAAAATCAGTTTTTATAGCTATAACATATCTATCATTTCTTATAGTAATAACTTTATCTTGTATTGCACGTTGTGTATCTTTATTTGATATTAAAACATCAAATTTTTTCCTTAATATTAGAATATATTATTCCCTTTTTGTTTTCTTATTTCACTTAAATTTAATGAAGCATCATTTTAAATCACCATTATCATCAATATATCAGAAATTGAAGTTTCTATATCTTTTAAATCACTAAATCTTTAAAAATATTCCAAAATATTTTTTATATTTATCTCTAACATTCTTAGCACGAGATTTAGATACTCTAAAAATAACTAAATTTTTTTCTTAATTCGTTAAGATCTTCAAGTTCTAAATAATTTCCTAATATAGAAATTGGCTTTAGAAATCTTGATATATCAGATAGATTTTCAAGTTCCAATCCTCCATCAAATTTATAAAAATCAATAAATTCTTGTAATACTGATAATTCTTTATCTAATTCTGATTTTTCTTTAATAATATCTAAGTCTAAATATTTTTCCTTAGTGCTATTTAATTTAGCATTATCAATTAATTTATTTAATATCTTATGATATTCAAGTATTTCATATCTATTATTCATGTTAAAACCCCTTATATATAATACTATAATTATACTATATTTTCATAAAAAAATTACTAGAAAATGATATACAAGTCAAAAGACTTGCAAAAATAATAATAAATTGATGGCGTCCCTGGTAGGACTCGAACCTACGACCCTCTGATTAACAGTCAGATGCTCTAACCGACTGAGCTACAGAGACACATTAAAAGAGTTTGGCAACCACCTATCTTCCCAATTACTTAGTATTTTCGGCGTACACAGACTTAACTGCCAGGTTCGAAATGTTACTGGGTGTATCCCTGTGGCTAAAGTCACCAAACTATTGTCTAGGACAATTAGAAATGAATAGTTATTAGTAAAAAGTTATGTAAAGCTTACGTATTATTAGTATTGGTCAGCTAAATGTATCACTACACTTACACCCCCAACCTATCAACCACTTAGTCTCAGTGGATACTTAAAAGAATACTTATCTCAAAGTGGGTTTCTCACTTAGATGCTTTCAGCGATTATCCCTTCCAAACGTGACTACTCAGCCATGCCACTGGCGTGACAACTGATACATCAGAGGTTTGTCCATCCCGGTCCTCTCGTACTAAGGACAGATCTTTTCAATATTCTAACGCCTGTAGTGGATAGGGACCGAACTGTCTCACGACGTTCTGAACCCAGCTCGCGTGCCTCTTTTAATGGGCGAACAGCCCAACCCTTGGGACCTTCTCCAGCCCCAGGATGAGACGAGGCCGACATCGAGGTGCCAAACACTTCCGTCGATATGGACTCTTGGGAAGTATCAGCCTGTTATCCCAGGGGTAGCTTTTTATCCGTTGAGCGACGGCCTTTCCATACAGCACCGCCGGATCACTAAGTCCTGCTTTTCGCACCTGCTCGATCCGTCAATCTCGCAGTCAAGCTCCCTTATACCTTTACATTCTTTGGTTGATTTCATCCAACCTGAGGGAACCTTTGAACGCCTCCGTTACTCTTTTAGGAGGCGACCGCCCTGAGTCAAACTGCCCATCTAGCACTGTCTCAATTTCTTGATTAGAATTTCAATAATATATGGTTGGTATTCCAACGATGACTCCTTAACTACTAGCGTAGCTAGATCTCAGTCTCCCAACTATTCTATACACACATTACCAAAACCCAATGCCAAACTACAGTAAAGCTCCACGGGGTCTTTCCGTCCTACTACAGGTAGTCGGTATCTTCACCGACATTACAACTTCACCAGGTCTCCAGCCAAGACAGCTCCCAAATCATTTCACCATTCGTGCAGGTCGAACTTACTCCGACAAGGAATTTCGCTACCTTAGGACCGTTATAGTTACGGCCGCCGTTCACTGGGGCTTCAATTCGAATCTCTCAATCCTCCTCTTAACCTTCCAGCACTGGGCAGGTGTCAGCCCATATACGTCGCCTTTCAGCTTAGCATAGACCTGTGTTTTTGATAAACAGTTGCTTGGGACTCTTCACTGCGGCCTACATCAGCTCCAGATGTTCTCCTTCACCTACTATAGGCACCCCTTCTCCCGAAGTTACGGGGCTATTTTGCAGAGTTCCTTAGCTAGAGTTATCCTGTCGGCCTCGGGTTTCTCACCCAGTCCACCTGTGTCGGTTTACAGTACGGGCACTCCCTTTCAGTTTAGAAGTTTTTTCTCGGCAGTGTAGGGATTTGTAACTTATGTACCGTAGTACACTTCCCCATCAGGCCTAACATTTAATAGTATGGATTTGCCTCTACTATCATGCTTCTCCCTTTAGAATGCCTAATCCGTCAGACATCTTACATACCTTCCTGCGTCACTCCATCACTATAGATTGGAAGTGGTATAGGAATATTAACCTATTTCCCATTCGCCACGACTCTTCAGTCTTCGCTTAGGTCCCTGACTCACCCAGGGAGGACAAACCTTCCCCTGAAACCTTGACTTCCGGCCAGAGGGATTCTCACCCTCTTTCTCGCTACTCATTCCTGCATTCTCACTCTGATACCTCCAGATCATCTTTCAACTCTCCTTCAACAGCTTACAGAACGCTCTCCTACCAACAATTACTTGTTACATAGCTTCGGTTTATGTCTTAGCCCCGTTAAATCTTCGGCGCAGATACTCTCGACCAGTGAGCTATTACGCACTCTTTAAAGGTATGGCTGCTTCTAAGCCAACCTCCTGGTTGTTTGTGAATATCCACCTCCTTTCCCACTTAGACATAATTTGGGACCTTAGCTGATGTTCTGGGTTGTTTCCTCTCGTCCACGGACCTTGTCATCCATAGACTCACTCCTAAATATTAATATATGGTATTCTGCAGTTTGCTTTAACTTCAGTAAGCTATACGCCCCCTAGGTTATACAGTGCTCTACCCCATATATCTTAACTTTAAGGCTGCACCTAAATGCATTTCGGAGAGAACGAGCTATCTCCTAGTTCGATTGGCTTTTCACCCCTAAACCTATCTCATCTCCCAACATTTCAACGGCGGTGAGTTCGGTCCTCCACTGCATCTCACTGCAGCTTCAACCTGGACAGGCCTAGATCACTAGGTTTCGCGTCTATAACATGCGACTTTCGCCCTCTTAAGACTCGGTTTCCTTCGGCTCCACTCTTTTAACCTCGCCACATATCATAACTCGCAGGATGATTAACTAAAATCCACGCAGTCACCTTTTCGGCTCCCTACCGTTTTGTAAGCACGGTTTCAAATTCTTTTTCACTCCCATACTCTGGGTTCTTTTTCACCTTTCCCTCACGGTACTCTCCTCTATCGGTCAGTAAAAGTATTTAGCCTTACGAGATATGGTCCTCGCTGATTCACGCAAATTCCTCGTGTTCGACGCTACTCGGGATCTATACTAATATATACATACTTTACACTATACGAGACTATCACTCTCTTTGGTCTAGCTTTCCAACTATGTTCCGTTTACATATATATACATCGAGATTTATGACTATCCTCTCTTGTATATCCTCTACCACATAATAGCAACGTGTCAACTTTTACACTACTATGTTTTTAGGGCTCCTCCCCTGTCTCGCTCGCCGCTACTAAGAGAATCGTTTTTACTTTCTTTTCCTCCAGTTACTTAGATGTTTCAGTTCACTGGCTTACCTATTTCTCATATACTCTTCCAGTATATAGGTTTCCCCATTCGGATATCTCGGGATCTCTGCTTTATATGCAACTCCCCCAAGCTTTTCGCAGCTTATCACGTCCTTCTTCGGCTTTTTACTACCTAGGCATCCTCCGTGTGCCCTTTATTTAGCTTTCTTCATTCTTATTTTTATTCTTTCACAGTTAACTCTCTCTTTCTTGATTCCTTAACTTGTTCAGTTGTAACTTTTTACCCTAACTATTCATTTCTCATTGTCCCATATCTTTTAAAACAAGATAATAATAAAAAGCAAAACAAAATAACTTAAAAGTTTTGTTTATTTCTTTTCTCCTTAGAAAGGAGGTGATCCATCCGCACCTTCCGGTACGGATACCTTGTTACTGACTTCACCCCAATCACTAATCACACCTTAGGTACCTCCTCCCTTACGGTTAGGCCAGTAACTCAGGTGCAACTAACCTCGTGGTGTGACGGGCAGTGTGTACAAGACCCGAGAACGTATTCACCGCAACATTGCTGATTTGCGATTACTAGTGATTCCAACTTCATGAAGTCGAGTTGCAGACTTCAATCCGAACTGAGAGTAGCTTTTGAGATTTGCTCCATATCGCTATTTCGCTCCTCTTTGTACTACCCATTGTAGCACGTGTGTAGCCCAGATCATAAGGGGCATGATGACTTGACGTCATCCCCACCTTCCTCCTGCTCTTCGCAGGCAGTTTCATTAGAGTCCCCAACTTAATGATGGCAACTAATGATAGGGGTTTCGCTCGTTGCGGGACTTAACCCAACATCTCACGACACGAGCTGTCGACAGCCATGCACCACCTGTATCTCGGTTCCCGAAGGCACCCTTTGCTTCCAAAAAGATTCCGAGTATGTCAAGACTCTGGTAAGGTTCCTCGCGTTGCGTCGAATTAAACCACATGCTCCACCACTTGTGCGGGTCCCCGTCAATTCCTTTGAGTTTCATACTTGCGTACGTACTCCCCAGGCGGATCACTTATCGCTTTTGCTTCGGCACAGAGACTATTCATCCCCACACCCAGTGATCATCGTTTACAGCTAGGACTACCAGGGTATCTAATCCTGTTTGCTCCCCTAGCTTTCGCACTTCAGCGTCAGTTTCTGTCCAGTGAGTTATCTTCATCATCGGCATTCCTACACATATCTACGAATTTCACCTCTACTCGTGTAGTTCCACCCACCTTTCCAGTACTCTAGTTTTTCAGTTTCAAAGGCAAGCTTATGGTTGAGCCATAAGTTTTCACCCCTGACTTGAAAAACCGCCTAGATGCCCTTTAAGCCCAATAATTCCGGATAACGCTTGCGACATACGTATTACCGCGGCTGCTGGCACGTATTTAGCCGTCGCTTCTTCTGTAGGTACCGTCACTTTCTTCTTCCCTACTGAAAGCACTTTACAATCCGAAAACCTTCTTCGTGCACACAGAATTGCTGGATCAGAGTTTCCTCCATTGTCCAATATTCCCCACTGCTGCCTCCCGTAGGAGTAAGGGCTGTATCTCAGTCCCCTTGTGGCCGTTCACCCTCTCGGGCCGGCTACCTATCATCGCCTTGGTAGGCTCTTTACCCCACCAACTAGCTAATAGGATGCAAAGCTCTCTTAGCAATCTTATCCTTTCATGTTACCAAGATGCCTTAGTATCATAATATCTAGTATTATCAGCGTTTCCACTTGTTATCCCAGTCTAAGAGGCAAGTTCTTTACACGTTACTCACCAGTCCACCATGCTCCTTAGTAGTGCAAGCACTATTAATTTACATAGATTTGCATGTGTTAAGCATTCTGTCAGCGTTCATCCTGAGCCAGGATCAAACTCTTCATTCAATATTTTTATTTTTATATTAAATCTTTATTACACCTTTTTGTGTCTATACGTTTAATCCTTCTTAAGTTATTCCTAAGTAATTGACTTCTTTTCTTGTCTTTCACAGTTGTTTTGCTTTTTATATTTCTTATCTCATTGTCCTTCCACTCGGTTTCCCTCGTGGACAATAATTATATTATCATAAATTTATCTCATTGTCAACTACTTTTTAAAAATTTTTGTTTTTATTTGTTTTACCTTTTATTTTAGCATGTTTAAATAAAAAGCTACTCCAATGAGTAGCTTTCTTTAAATATTTAGAATTTTATTTTAATGGACCTTTAGTGTCATCTAAAAACAGTTATTTTTTACATCTTTAATATCTTGTTTTTAATTGGTTAATTTTATCAATTTTTTTCTTGACCCTATGATATCTTTAGTAAATTTGAATTCACTTGTTCCAACTCCATCTTCAGCTATACCAAAGTAAGTAGTTCCACCTGTGAACGAACCATCTAAAGCAGCTTTAATTGTTTCAAATACAGCTACGTCAACATTTTTAATCATTGAAGTTAAAATAGTTCCTTCTATTTCACCATCTTGATCTGAGTCAACACCTATTGCATAAACTTTATGTTTTCTTGAGCAGCTTTAAATACTCCAACTCCTGAACCACCAGCAGCATGCATTATATACATCAGCTTTTTTAGATATTAAACTTTCAGTTAATTGTTTACCAGCAACTGGATCATTGAATGGATTATTACCATTTATATAAGCACTAACTACTTGAACTGATCTGGATTAACATATTTTGCACCTTGTATAAATCCTGTAGCAAATCTATATATAACTGGAGATTCCATACCTCCAACAAATCCTACTACATTAGTCTTAGTCATAAGACCAGCAAGAGCTCCTGTTAAGAATGAACCTTCTTGTTCTTTAAATAATAATGAAGAAACATTAGGTTGATCCTGCAAACATCATCTATTAAAGCAAATTTTTGATCAGGATATTCTTTAGCAACTGCATCAACTGAATCTTTCATAGTAAATCCAACACCAATTATTAATGCATATTCTCCAGTTTGAGCATATTCAGTTAATTGGTTTTTAGCTTCAACTGTTGGATCTTTTGGTTCATATTCAGAAACTTCTACACCTAATTCAGCTTTAGCTTTTTCTAATCCTCTATAAGCAGAATCATTGAATGATTTATCCCTTTACCACCCAGTTGAATAAACAATAGCGATTTTTGAGGTGCTTCTGCGGCATCAGTAGTCTCTTTTATCAGTTTTAGCTCCACATGATAACAAAAATACAAATGTGAATAAAACAGCAAAAAAATGCTTAAAAATTTTTTCATTTGTAATTCCTCCCTAAATATTAATAATCACATTATTATACATTTTTCATCAATAATTTCAAGTATTAATAAAAATGTACCTTCAAACTTTTTATCAAGTTTGTTGGTACATTTTCTAAATAAATTATTTTTATTTTTCGTATGGTTTCCACTTTGCTTTTGGAGCTCTTGATTTACGCCCAAATAATACAAGCGCTATTAATGTTAATAAATAAGGAATCATTGCTAAGAATTCTTGTGGTATCTTACCACCACTAGCCTTAGTATAATCAGATAAAGCTTGTCCAAATGCAAATAATAAACTTGCAAGTATAGCACCTAAAGGATTCCATCTTCCAAATATCATAGCTGCCATGGCCATGAATCCACGCCCAGCTGACATATTATTAGTAAAACTTTGATAATATAACTGTAGTCATATAAGCTCCTCCAAGTCCACCAAAAGCACCAGATAGGATAACTCCTAAATATCTATATTTAAATACACTTATACCCACAGTATCAGCAGCTAATGGATGTTCTCCAACAGCACGTATTCTTAAACCAAATACTGTACGATAAACAACAAAGTATGTAACAAATGCTATATATATAAATAAAAGGCAATAACTAAAAGCATTATTAGGATGATTCGCTGCTGCAGGAGTTGAACCTGAAACTTTAAATATAGCTTTAATCAAATATGAAGTTGTAGCTGTTGCAAAATAAGTTAAACTGCAACTCCACTTATTATTTGATCACCTTTTAAATGTATACTTATTATTGCATGTATTAATGCCATAAAAATACCAACAATTATACCAGAAAGAATTCCTAAATAAGGATTACCTGTAAAATAGTTTACAACAGCTGCAGAGAATGCACCTGATAAACTATAATACCTTCAAGACCCATATTAACTACACCAGGTATTTCAGATAAACATGCACCTACTGCAGTTATTAATACTGGCGGTGCAACTGTAATAGTTTGTATTAATAATGTTTTTAAAAGCTTCCATTATTTATTCCCCTTTCTCTTACTCAATAACATCTTGAATAAGTTTTTCAGCAGCAACAAGAATTATAATTAGAGCTTTGTATAATAAATACAATTTCTTTATCTAACTTAAATTGTCTTTGTAATGTTTGTCCACCTATTTCAAGTGAAGCATAGAAAAATAGATGCTGCTAATATACCAAAAGGATTATTATTCCCCAAGTAAAGCTATTGCTAGACCTGTAAATCCATAGTCACCCATAATTAAATCTGTAAATCCCATATTCAGCAGCTCCTCCCATAACTCTTTCCGCTCCTCCAAGACCTGCTATAGCTCCAGATAATCCCATTGCAACAAAAAGATATTAATTTAGGATTAATACCAGCATTTTTCTGCAGAAGTAGGATTATATCCTACAGCTTTTAATTTCATAACCCTAATCTTGTTTTCAAAGAAATAATAGATAAGAATACTAGTACTATTATAATAATGAATCCTAAATTTAAATTTTGTTTAGTGTAGTTATAGAAAAATAATGGTAATCTTGATACTTCATCAATTTCTAGAACTTTGATTATTAGAAGATGCCGGATCTCTTAAAGGTCCTGTTGAAGGATTAATTAAATATCTTTGTAGATTAATCATAACATAGTTTAACATTATTGTACCTATAACTTCATTTATATTAAATTTAGATTTTAAAACTCCTGCTAGTGCAGCCCACATAAACCCAAATGCCGCTGCAACTAATAAAGTTATCTAAAAATATTTATAGGACCTAAAAACTTAAGGTTAGTAGCAACTACAGTTCCTCTATGACTGCTCCTAAACCACCTGCAGCCAATTGTCCTGAACCCCTATATTAAATAACCCTGCTTTATACGCAAACATAACAGCTATAGCTGAAAAACATTAATGGAGTGGCAAAAACCAATGTTTTAGCTAATCCATTAAAAGGAAATGTAGGCGATGATTGATATAATGCAGATTTAAACATTACAGCATAAGCTTCAATAGGATTTACACCTCTTGAAATCATTATTAAAGATCCTGCAATTAAAGCAATGATTACAGCTAATAATGATGGTAACATATTATATACTGATTTTTAAACTTATTCATCTAATTTACCTCCTGCCATTAATATTCCTAATTTTTCCATAGTAGCATCTTTTCTATCTAAAACTCCTACTATTTTGCAGAATACATAACAGCTATTCTATCACTTGAAAGTCATTATTTCTGTCAATTCAGCTGAAACAACAAGTACAGCTTTTCCTTTTTGTTCTTTCTGTAATATAGTATTATGAATCATTTCTATTGCTCCTATATCAACCCCTCTTGTTGGTTTGTGAAACAATAATGAATTTATTTTCTTTTTCTAATTCTCTTGCAACAACAACTTTTTGTTGATTTCCACCTGATAGTCCTCCATATGTTACTTTACCATCAGTAGGGTCTAATGTCATATTTTTCTATCATTTCTTTAGCTGTTTTTATCAACTAAACTATAATTTATTATTCCTTTAGAAACATATTTATCTAAGTCTCCTAAAATCAAGTTTTTCATTAACTGTGAATTCATCTATAGTAGCTCTTTTATGTCTATCTTCAGGAACATGTGATAAACCTGACAATCTAATTTGTCTTGGAGTATTATTAAGTAATTCAACACCATCTATAATATACGATCCACTACTTGCTCTTCTAAGTCCCGCTAGAACTTCAACAAGCTCAGTTTGTCCATTACCTTCAACACCAGCAATACCTAAGACTTCTCCTTCTCTAATTTCAAAACTTACATTTTTAACTTTTTGGTACCTAAATCATTTACAGCAACTATATCATTTACTTTAACTAAAGTGTTTCCTATATTTACTTTTTCTTTCTTTTATATCAAATAATACAGCTCTTCCTACCATCATATTAGCAATAACCTCTTTAGTAGCCTCACTAGTTTTAAGATTACCAACATCTTTACCACGACGTATAACTGTAATATTGTCAGATAAATCTAAAACTTCTTGTAATTTATGTGTAATAGAAAATTATAGTTTTTCCTTCTTTAATTAAATTACGCATAATTCCATAAAGTTCTATAACCTCTTGCGGAGTTAAAAACTGCACTAGGTTCATCAAATATTAATAATTCAGCACCTTTAAATAGTATCTTTAAAATTTCTATTCTTTTGTTTGGATTCCAACCGATAAATCCCTACTTTTTGAATCTGGATCTATATTTAATCCATATTTTTCAGAAACTTCTCTTACTTTTTCTAGCAGTCTCTAAGTCAAATAAAAATTTTCCTTTAGTAGGTTCAAATCCTAACACCATATTTTTCTGCAACAGTTAAGTTTCAACCAACATAAAATGTTGATAAACCATTCCCTATTCCTAGACGTGCAGCTTCAGTAGGTGTATCTATATTTACCTTCTGTCCTTTATAGAAAATTTCACCTGAAGTTGGATCATATAATCCGTTTAAAATTTTCATTAGAGTTGATTTCCCAGCTCCATTTTTCACCAACTATAGCATGAATTTCTCCTGTTTTAATTTTTTAATGTAATATCATCATTTGCAACAATTTTTACCACCTAAAAATTCTTTTCTTATATTTTGCATTTCTAAAATATATTCAGTAGAAACATCATCCAAAAGCATCTGTTTTTGTACCTTGATCTTTTTAAAAATATAGTCGCTCATTGTTTCCTCCCATTTAAAAGTATATATTATATTATACAACACAATCTATAAATAGTCCATATTGTTAAAATAAAAATTTTTCATTAATCTAACTTTATTTGTCTTGCAACACTTTCAGGAACAACTAATAATAATTCCTCAAATGAAGCTTCAAATATATTTTTACACTACAAATTTTTATAAGTTCCTTTTTCCTTTTTAGGTCCTACTCCTCTTATATTGTCTAACTTTATGATTTTAATATTTCTTTCAGATCTCAATTTTTTATGATACTCTATTCCAAATCTATGAACCTCATCTTGAAATCTAGTTATCATATTAAAAAGATTAAAAATTTTTCAGAAATATCATAATCTTTTTATCATCACATAAACCAAATGTAGAATGTTTATCATCTTATACATTCCATAAATATTAATATTTTTATAGTTTTAAATTTTTACCATTTTTCTAATAACAGATACATGTGTTTTTCCCGCCATCTAATAATATTAAATCAGGCAAACTTTCATGTTTTAATCTTCTTTAATAACTTCAGACATAGAACTATAGTCATCTGGTCCTTCAACACTTCTTATTTTTATATTTTTCTATAGCTCTTTTCTTTTTTTACCATTAACAAAAACAACCTTAGATGCAACACTATCAATACCTTGTGTATTTGAAATATCAAAACATTCAATAGTCTTAGGAAATACATCTAAGTTAAGTATTTTTCAAATCTATAAGAGCATTTTTAATTTATTTTCTGTTCTATAATATTCAGATATTATAAAAATCTAAATTTTTAATTCCTAAATCTAATAATTGCTTTTTCGTACTATTTATAATAGGTGATATAATTTTTAACTTTTGTATTTTTCAGTTTCAAACCATTTTTGAACCATTTCAATACTATTTTTATATTCATTTTGTATAATTATACTCTTTGGTATTTTCTTATTATCATAATAACTAGTATTAATCTTTTCTAAAAATATCTATGTCTTCAAAACTATTCTCTATATTACTATGAATTTTTATCAACTATCTTACCATCTCTAACATCTAAAAATACATACAAATATTTTCTTCTATTTGTTTAAATACAAATACATCTTCATCATACCGATCTATTTCTGTTCTGTAATTTTGACTCTTAAGTAAGGTGTTGGCACTTCAATTCTATTTCTTATAATCAAAAGCTTTTTCAAATTCTAATTTATTAGAAAAATCAACCATTCATCATCGTAATTTATCAATAATTTTTCTATCTTTATTTTTCACTATCATATTGTTTACATTTTTATATAATTTTTCATCTTTTTCATCAACAAATTTCATTCACTACTTTTACTATTATATCTTAAATTAGTTCCAAGTATCTTTTTATTATACATATCAATAGTTATATTATTTTATCTCAAAAGCCACCATTAACATTTTTAGCATATTTTTAAGATTTGTAGGATATGGACCAAAATAATAAGCCTCATCATTAATTTCCAAATGCTTTTACTTCTTATCATAGATATTTGGGGATATTTTTCTTTTAGTAATTTTTAAATAAGGATACGTTTTATTGTCTTTAAGTAAAATATTATACTAGACATATTCTTTTATCATATTATTTTTCCAAAATTAATGCTTCAAGTTCATTATTACATATAAAAACTCAATATCATGTATGTGCTTTACTAATTCATATGTTTTAATATTTGATTTGGGATTATTAAAATAACTTGAAACTCTATTTTTAAGATTTTTAGCCTTACCTATATATATTATTTTACCTTTATCATTTTTCATCATATACACACCAAGTTATGTGGTATATTTTTCAAATCAATAGCCAATATTACTCCTTTCTGAATTACTGCTTTTCTTTTTCATAATACTTACAAAAATCTTTTAACTCACATTCGCTACCTTAGGTTTACGTGCAATACATTTATCCCTCCCTTGAGTATAAGATAATGCGAATAGTAATACCACATTTTTAGGAATTAATTTCATGAGTCTCTATTTGTTCTACATTATCACTATCAACAAAAACCAATTCTATTTGATAAACGTTTTCACGTGAGTATCTACTACTATTCCAGATTTTATACCCCTATAAATCTCCAAGAACAAACATTTGCCGTTTTTCTTCCTCTCCACCTAACTCCAATAATTGTTCCATATTTTAGGAATTTCACCATTATACTTTTCAACCAAAGTTTTGGCATTTTCTTTTTATATTACGGGCTTTAGCTATAAAATCCTGTAGATTTTATATACTTTTTCCAGACTTCTATATCCATATCATATATATCTTGTGGAGTTTTAACCACTTCTAAATAATCACGTGTAACTATGTTAACTCTTTTATCTGTACATTGAGCAGATAATATAACAGCTACTCATCAATTGATATTCAGTTTCATAAGTAACTCCGTTTTAGCATCTCAAACTTATTACTCAAAATTTCCAATACATTCTGCTCTTTCTTTTACTAACATATTTCTCCATAAGAGCCTTATACAAAGGCTTATATTTATTTTCTGCGTAAATACTCTCTCTCCCTTTAAATGATTCAAATTTAACATATCATCTATTAATGCAAATAAAGTATAATCTTTACCTAATCCCATATTTACACCTGGGTGGAACTTGGTTCCTCTTTTGTCTTTCAATTATATTTCCTGCTTTTACAGCTTCTCCATCATATCTTTTAACACCCTAAATATTTAGGGTTAGAGTCTCTACCATTCTTAGTTGACCCTTGTCCTTTCTTTGGGGCGAATAATTGCAAATTCAACTGTAATATCATTTCCCATACCTCAAACTTTAAATTGTACATTCTTAGGATAATCATCTGCAATTTGTTCTGAAAAAGTTTAAATGATTTAAGAAAATCTTGAGATTTAACTAAATCTTCATCACTTGAATTACTCAGATCACATAGCATATATCCATCTTTCATTTCATACTCCATATCTTTAACATCTAATATTTCAATCAAAGCATTTAACGTCATTATAGATGTTGCTGAAAATAGATGCGCACACTATATCAGTTCCATATTCAGAATTATTTGTATGCCCTTTAATTAAAAAATTTTACAATTTTCTCATTAATTTCAGAAAAATTCAATTTTTGTCATAACTATCCTTTAATATCTTTAACTTCGATTAAAAGTATATTGTTGTCTATGACCTTTTTCTGTAGTATGTTTTCTTATTATATTTTAAAGTTGATAACTTTTTACCTTTTCCGTGTTCTTTAACTTCAGCCACAACTTTAGCACCTTCAACGAGATGGAGCCCCAACTTTATCTCCAACCATTAATACTTCTTCAATTGTAACTTCGTTTCCAACTTCAACAGCTAATTTTTCAACTTTTTAATAATGAACCTACTTTCAACTTTATACTGTTTACCACCAGTTTTAATCACTGCAAACATACGTTCACCTCCGAGTTTCTATCGCTGCATTAGGCATTAGCAAGCCTTTCGCATGCGTAAGTTTATTCTATCATATTTAATAATATTTGTCAAATTATATTATTACTCCATTTTTCACGTCTTGACATTGGAATTTCTTTTTCTTCATCTTCGTTAATTTCATCAACAGTAGGAATATTTTTCTGCATTTTCTTCTTGCTCTCTTAATTTAAGTCTTAATAAGAATGAAGTTGTTTCTATTTATTCCATCTATCATATCATTATATACGTCAGTACTTGATATTTTATACTCTATTTACAGGATTTTTCTGACCATAAGATTGTAGATTAATTCCTCTCTTAGTTCTGTTAAATCCCTTTAAATTTTGTCTCCATTTTTGATCTAAAAACTTCAAGCATTATATATCTTTCTATGTTAGAAAATTGTTCTTCGCCAATTTTCTTCTACTTTTCTTTATATCTATTAGAAACTAATTCAAATAAATATCATAGATTTCTTCTCTATTCTTGGCTTTCATTACAGATTCAGGAGTTCCATATCATAAACTTCTATTAATTTAGAATTTAAATCTTCAAAATTCCATTCACTAGATTTTTGTTTGAGGTAATAAATTATCTACCATAGTAACTACAGTATTATCTATCATATCAAATACTAATTCTCTTAAGTTTTGATTATATAAAAATTTGATCTCTTTGTTTATATATTACTTCCCTTTGCATATTATTAACATCATCATATTCTATCAAACTTTTTCTAGTAGAGAAATTTCTACTTTCAATTCTTTTGAGCATTTTCAACAGATTTTGATACTCTCTTGATTTCTTAATTCTTCATCTTCATCTATCTTTAAAGCACTCATCATAGATTTAATTTCTATCTCCACCAAATAATCTCATAAGATCATCTTCTAGTGATAAATAAAATTCAGAAGCACCTGGATCTCCTTGACGCCCGCACGACCTCTTAATTGATTATCTATTCTTCTACTTTCATGTCTTTCTGTACCAAGTATAAATAATCCACCAGCTTCAAGAACTTTTTCTTTATTTTCATTACATTCTTTTTCATAAGTATGTGAGCATCATAAAAATTCAGGAGTACCTCTTTCAGCAATTTTTAAAGCTAAAGATTCAGGATCTCCTCCAAGTTTAATATCTGTTCCACGACCTGCCATATTTGTAGCTATTGTAACAGTTTTAAATCTTCCAGCTTGTGCTACAATATCTGCTTCTCTCTCATGATACTTAGCATTTAATACTTCATGAGGAATACGAGCTTTTTTGTTAAATATGATGATAATAACTCTGAATGTTCTATTGAGCAGTACCCTACTAAAACGGGTTGTCCTTTTTCAAATAATTCTATTATTTTTCTTAACTATAGCTTTTATGTTTCGCACGTGTGTTTGATAAATTACATCAGGCATATCTTTTCTTTGAACAGGTCTATTAGTAGGAACCACAACAACACCTAATTTATATATTTGTTTAAACTCTTCTTCTTCAGTTTTTGCAGTACCTGTCATACCAGATAATTTAGCATACATTCTGAAATAATTTTTGAAGTGTTATTGTTGCTAATGTTTGATTTTCTCCAGCTACTTTTTATATGTTCTTTTTGCTTTCTATAGCTTGATGCAATCCATCAGAATATCTTCTTCCATCCATAAGTCTTCCAGTAAATTCATCAACTATTATTACTTCTTCTTTATCATTTATGATATAATCTCTATCTCTTTTTAAATAATTCTTTAGCTTTTTAAAGCTAGAAAGATAATGAGTTAACTCTACATACTCTGGACTATAAATTCTCTATACCTAATATTTTTCTACATTTCTTATACCTTTATCTGTAATCTGTAACAGTACGTGCTTTTTCATCGACCTCATAATCTTCCCAATCTTCATCAGGTATAACAGTATTTTTCTTATCTTTTTATTTCTTCTGTCTTATAATCTCTTTAATCTTAACACAACATTTATCGTAATACATCATACCAATGCGGTAGTTTCTTCTGCTGGTCCTGATATTATAAGTGGAGTACATGGGCTTCACTCAATTAAAATCGAATCTATTTCATCCACTATAGCATAGTTATGTTCTCTTTGAACTTTTTCCTTAGGATCATGTACCATATTATCTCTTAGATAATCGAATCCAAATTCATTATTTGTTCCATAAGTTATATCAGAATTATACGCATTACGTCTTGCCGTATTATCAAGATTTGCTATAATGACACCTGAAGTTAAACCATGAAAATCATAAATTTGTAGAACCCGTGTCTCTATCTCTCTTCGCTAAATAATCATTAACAGTAACAACGTGTACACCTTTTCCAGTTAAAGCATTTAAATAAACAGCTAGAGTTGACATCAATGTTTTCCCTTCTCCTGTTTTCATTTCTGCTATTCTTCCACTATGTATTATCATACCACCTATTAACTGAACATCATATATTCTCATCCCTGTTAATCTTTTTAGCCGTTTCCCTAACTACAGCAAAAGCTTCTACTAAAATATCATCTAAAGTTTCACCCTTTAGAAAGTCTTTCCTTAAATTCTTGAGTTTTAGCTCTTAATTCATCATCAGTTAATACTACCATAGATGGTTCTAATGCATTAATTTTTATCTACTTCTTTTACGCATTTGTTTTTATTATTTTTTCATCTGATATACCAAACATTTTATTAATAATATCTATTATTTTCATATTTTTATCTCCTTATATATTTTATATTTAATTTTAAATATATATATCACTCTAAAAACTTTAATATATTATTATTTAAAATATTAAAAATATTAGATTTATATATTGAATATAAATATACTTGTCATATATTTCAGGTAAAAATCAAATAGAACTTATTCTTATTAGGTTTAACTTCACATCCTTTTTCTATTTTGCTTTCTATAACCTTAAATAATGGAAATATATTTCTAGAAAAATCGATATTATTTGAATATATATTTTGTTCAGATACAATAAGTATCATTCCCAAAAGTAATAAATATATTATCTTTTTATTTTTCATTTTTAATCCCCTATTGTAATAATTGCTGCAGATCTGCCTATATTTTACCTTATCAAGTCTATGAGAAAAAGCATTTGCTTTTTAACACCTCTATCATCAACTATAATTTCTTTTTATACCATATCAAATTCAACATTTAATTTAGTATTATCAAAATATATTTTTCATTTTCAAATTTAAACGATGAATTTACATTCTCCAAATTTATCTAAAAATTTTTTATAAAAATCTTCACCAACTTCATAGTCATCTTGAGATATTCCTATACCTAGAGCTATAATTATATCCTCTACATTGGAATTAAATACTTCTTTCATTTTTCAATTAAACTTGTATCATTTCTTTATAAGTTCCCATCCAACCAGAATGTGCAACACCAAAAAGCTTTTTGTATCTAAAATAAATATAGGTAAACAATCAGCATAATATGTAAATATAACGAAATCTTTTAGATTTAGTCACAAATCCATCTATTTCTTCAAGATTATCTAAATTATCTAATTTTTCAATATATTCTACTCTATTTGTGTGTTTTTGCTAAAGCTTGTACCACTGTTTTAGATTCTAAACCTAAAGATTCTAATAATCTTTTTCTATTTTTGCATAACCATTTCCCCTATATAATCTGCCATATTACCACATTCTTTTTAGTAAAAATAGCATTAATACCATATTTTTAAACTCTTCCACTAAAAATATTTTCCTTTTATCCTTAAACATTAAGACTCCTATTTAAAAGAAATTCAGCAAATTCTATTAATTTTTCATTACCTTCAACTAATGCTTTTGCCTCATTTATAAAATATGTTCTAATTAATTCTGAGCTTTCAAGGCCAAGAACTGTAACAAATGTTTTTATTATTTCTAATATCAGTATTTTTGACCAGTTTTTCAAACTACCTCTAACTTCAAGTATATCATCTTGTATTTGATAAGCAAGTCCAACATACATAATATATTTTTCTAAGTTTTTCACGTATTTCTAAATCAATTTTTAAAGTATACAAGCAAGTTCCACAGAAGCCATTAAAAAGCATAGCTGTCTTATTTAAATGAATTTCATCAAATTATTGTAGTCTACTTCCATATTTTCAGAAATTATATCTAAATACTGACCCTTTTATCATTCCGTTATAACCAGAATAATAAGAAAGAGCTAATATACTATTTTTATTAGAATATTCAGATTCTGCTAATATTTGAAAAGCAAAAGGGTAGAAGTGCATCTCCAACAAGTAATGCATTAGCCTGACCATATTTCTTATGAACAGTTAAATTACCTCTTCTATATTCATCATCATCCATACAAGGCATATCATCATGAGACTAAAGAATATGAATGAATAAGTTCAATAGCTACCGCTTCATTTTTCTATAAGTCTATGTTCCTTACCATATATATCCGCTAAAATATACATAATTATCGGACGTATTCTTTTCCCACCTAAAACTACAGCATATCTTAACATTTCATTTAATTTTTCATTTTGTGAAGAATGCTTTTTAATTTCATATCAATAACTTCATTAAATTCATTTTTAATTCCAAAAGATATTTATCCATAATATTCCTAACCTATTCTTCATCAATTTTAATATTTTTAAATTTACCTTCTACTTCCAATAATTTTTCTTCAGCTTTTTAATAATTTAGTTGCTTTGTTCATAAATTACTAAAGAATCATCCAAGCTTAATTAGGATCTTCTAATTTAATTATATTTTCCTTAAGTTCATTTATTATATCCTCATATTTTTACTTTTGCAGCCATTTTCTCCTCCTACTTCAACTTATAGAAAGTAACAATTTTTGTTATATTCTCTTTCATCATATTTTAATAATTTATCTATTTCAGTATCTAATTTTTCATATTTACCATGCTCACAAAATTATTATTCCGTCTTCTTTTAATAAATTATGTTCTGAAATCTTTTTGTAAAGTTTTATGTGTTGAAATTTTTCCTATAAGGAGGATCCATAAATATCACATCAAATTTTTCATTCTTTTTCTAAAATTTCTATAGCTCTTAAAACATCATTTTTATAGGCCCTACATTTTTCTTCAACACCTAATTTATTAACATTTTCTATTATTACTCTTAAAGCCTCTTTATCAGCTTCTATCATTATAGAACGCTTAGCACCTCTACTTAAAGCTCAAAGCTGATATTTCCCGTTCCAGAATAAAAGGTCAAGAAATATTGCATTTTCAATTTTATCACCAATACTACTAAATATAGCTTCTTTTAATCTTTCAAGAGTAGGTCTAGTTTTCTTTACCTATTCTGCTAAATTACCCTATTTTTAAATAACCTGATGTCACTCTCATTTTAACCTCCTAGTATAAAAACATTGCATCACCAAAAACTAAAGAATCTATAGTTATTCTCGACTGCATGTTTATACGCTTTCATTATATTATCTTTTTCCTGCAAAGATGAAACTAACATTATAAGTAGATTTAGGTAAATGAAAATTAGTTATAAGCGCATCAACTATTTTAAAATCATATTCTCACATATGAATATATTTGTAGATGATTTTTGGGCAATCAAATTATAATTTTCATCCAAAGAAGACTCAGAGTTCTCATAGATGTAGTTCCGACCGCTATTGTTCTTCTTTTTCTAAACGTGCTATGTTTATAATATTAGCGTTTCTTCAGGAACTTCACATTCTTCACTATGCATAACATGATCTTTTAGTGTCCTCTACTTGTACAGGTCTAAAAGTTCCAAGACCTACTGTTAAGTATACTTCAGTTATAGTAACTCCTTTTTCCTCTATAATAATTCATTTGTGAAATGAAGCCCAGCAGTTGGAGCTAGCAATAGATTCTCCACTTTTTAGCATACACTGTTTGGTATCTTTCTTTATTCTCTAACTTTCTGTAATATATGGTGCAAAGGCATTTCTGCAAGTTCATCAAGTATTTCTTCAAATACACCTTCATATTTAAATTCAAGTATTCTATTACCATCTTCTTTTATTTCTAATAATTTAGCACTTAATTTATCCGATATTTCTCCACCTATTTTAACCTCTTAGCAGGCTTTTAATAAAACTTTCCCGACTTATTCAACTCAACTTTTTAAAAGAAAACATTCTATATTTACTCCATTTTCTTTACTACCAAAAAGTCTTGCAGGTATAACTTTAGTCCTATTTTATTACTAAAACATCACCTAAATAATCTATAATATTATAAAAATGATTATCAGGAATATTCTCCAGTATTTTTATTCAAAACAAGTAACTTAGAATGATCTCTCTAGGTTCTATTGCATGTTGTGCAATATTTTTCCTTAGGTAAGTCAAAATCAAAAATCACTTACTTTCATGTTCCACCTCTTTCTTCATTCCATATACAAATCTATTATTACCTGTAAGATCTTTTACCTATTTCCACATCTTTAAATCCATAAAATTCCATTATTTCTTTAACCTTTTCACCTTGTTTAAATCCTACTTCAAATAATATATATGCTCCATTTTTCATATACTCTTTAGCTTGTGAAGATATTTTTCATAAAAATATAATCCATCATTTTCTGCAAAAAGTGCATTTTTCTGGTTCATTTAGTATTACATCTTCACCCATATATTCCATTTCATCTCTTGATATATAAGGTGGATTAGATACTATCAAATCAAAATTTTTCAAATTCTACATTATCAAAAATATCAGAATGTATAAATTTTACATTTTCAACTTCTAAAAGTTCACTATAGCCACCCTTACAGGCATTTTTCTGAAATATCTACAGCTAATATTTTACCTTCCTTATTTTCTAGCCCTATAGTTATAGCTATAGCCCCACTCCAGTACCTATATCTAATACTAAAAGGTGCAAACATTAGATATTAATTCTAAAAGCTACTCTTTCACAACTGTTTCTGTATCCATTCTGGTATTAAAAACATTTTTATCAACATAAAAATTATATCCATAAAAATTTTTGTTCATTAAAATATATTGTATAGGTATTCTTTTTCTACTATAATATACTTTTAAGTTTATCTATAATACTTTCATCTAAAATATTATTATATTTTGAGCATAGCCATGTCAACATTTAATAATTTAGATAATGTTACATAAAATATTACTTTCAGGTATATTTTTCTTATCTAAATATTTCTTAGTCATAATAATATTTTAACTGTATTTAACTCAATTTTACTTCTTCACCTTCATCATATTTAATTATTGATTCTCTTAAAATATTTTCATTTTCTGATAATAATCTTCAAATTGAGTATATAGCTCTCATTCTATTTATATCAAGTACAGTACAAAAATCTTTTTCAACTACAAATCTTGGATTTTCTATTTCCCTTATTAGATAAATACTTTACTGACTTATCTAAAAATATTCAATAAAAGCATCTTCCATATAATTATCTCCGAGATGTTTCAACATCTCGCTGATTATAAGCAATTAAGGCATCTATTAATTCATCTAATGCTCCATCAGGCTACAGCTTCTAATTTATGTAACGTTAATTTTATTCTATGATCTGTAACCCTTCCTTGTGGATAGTTATAGGTTCTAATCTTTTCAGATCTATCCCCTGTTCCTACTTGACTTCTTCTTTCAGCTTCTACACTACTTCTTTTGTTTTTCAACTTCTATTTCATAGAGAGTTTTGAAGCAAGAACTTTCATGGCAGCTTCTTTATTTTTTATTTGTGATCTTCCATCTTGTGAAGTAACTACTATACCTGTTGGTTTATGAGTAATTCTTACAGCTGAATCCGTAGTATTAACATGTTGTCCTCCAGCTCCACTCGATCTATATGTATCTATTTGTAAATCAGATGGATTTATTTCTACTTGCTCTACATCATCAATTTCAGGAAGCACAGCAACTGTTATGGTTGAAGTATGTATTCTTCCAGAAGCTTCTTGTTTCAGGAACTCTCTGTACTCTAAGGGTGTACTCCACTTTCATATTTAATCTAGAATATGCTCCCTTACCACTTATTAAAAAGTTATTTCCTTAGGTCCACCATTACCTAATTCATTTTATCTATTAATTTCTGTTTTTCCAACGATTTCTTTCAGCATATCTTGTAAACATTCTAAAAATATCTGCTAAACTAAATAGAGCCGCTTCATCTCCACCAGCACCAGCTCTTAATTCTACTATTACATTCTTTTCATCATTAGGATCTTTTAGGTAATAATAATATTTTTAATTCTTCCTCCAACACAGGAATTTCTTCATTTTAAAGAAGATATCTCCATATTTAACATTTCAATCATTTCTTCATTTTTCTGTCTTTATTTCTTCTTTATATGTCTCTAATTCCTCTTTTTATTTTTTTATAAATCAAATATTTTTCTACAATTTCAGTCATAGAACTTAAAGTTTTATTGTATTCCATCAACTTTTTAGGGATCAGATAGAACCTCATTTGTCATCAATAATTTATTAATTTCATCGTATTTTTCTACAACTTCATCTAATTTTTGAAACATCTTATCTCCTCTCATCATTTCTTTTATCTATTACCATTCATTATATCACACTTAGTAATTCTTTTCAAATTTAAAAAGTCCAGCCTAAGCTGAACTTAATAATAATTTTATCATAATATAAAAATTAGATTTATAGTCATTTGAATTTCTTTTTAATTGAAAATTATTTACCTAAAATTTCTAATTTTACCTTTGTCACACCTTTACTATAATATTTTCAATTTCTCTAAATGCAGCTTTACTTAAATCAATTACTCTACCTTTAATAAAAAGGCCCTCTATCATTAATCTTAACAATAACTGATTTACCATTACTTACATTTGTTACCCTTACCTTAGTTCCAAAAAGGTAAGCTTTTTGTGAGCAGCAGTTAGCTGTTCCGTGTTAAATCTTTCTCCGCTAGCAGTAAATCTACCATTCCATTTTTCACCATAGAATGATGCACCTCCAGTTTGAAAAACTGTACCCATTTTATCATCTGTCTTACTTTGTTTCTCGATGCTTTCCCCTGTTTCTTTAACTTCTCCTAAAAGCTCATTCACTAATTTTTCTTTAATTGAAGCATTTTCCAAATGACTACTACTACTTTTTCACTTCAGCAAATCCTAAAAAGGTAATGCTAGCAGAATCATAGTTAGTAATTTTTTTCATCGTACCTCCATTTCTGACTTAATAGAATTCTATCATAAAAATATTTTCTCTGTCAAATTTCATAAATTTTAACAGCTTTAAATAAGACTTTTCTGAAAAATTTATATATAGTTGATCATTAATCCTTTTTATTTGATAAAACTTAAGTTTGTTTTCTTCATAATGTACAAAATATTCTAACCTTTTCCTTCTACAACTTCATTTATATAATCTATACCTATATTACTCATTCTAAAAATCATTTTCATCCATTTCAGTATATTCTTTAATTAAATACCACTTAAGTTCTTTTATATTATTTTCCATGTATTCATATTCATATTCTAAAATAAAAAGATATATAAATCGTTTCACTTATTTTTATCTATATATCCATATTTATCGATATTTGATTTTAAAAACTTCTTCTTTTCTGATTTATAATTTAAAGAATAAAGAGTAAATTCATTCTTTATATCTTTTAAAAATATAATCAAATTTTATTTCTCCTTTATTCTGTAATTCATCATATTTATATAAATATTTAAATAAATTTTCTTTATCACTAGAAGTATTATTTGATATATATCTACCTGGTATGTATTCTTTTAAAACATCATATATTACTTTAGTTTTTAGTAATTCTCCAGACATTTTAATATTAATAAATTTTTAATAATATCAATAGTATCATAATTTTTAAAAATTATCTATATGTATTTTTGAAAAATTCTTTTACCAAATAGTCTATTACCTCTCTACTTATATATTTACCAATTAATATTGAGTTATTATCAAAATTATATATATCATCTAATTTTATATATTGTTCATGTATACTATTAATATAAACATGCCACACACGTTCAATATATACTCAAAAATCTTATAATTTTGTTTTAGCTTTAGAATACAAATAATTATTATCAACATATTTATCATACATTATAGGATAGGTATACTCTAAATCATTTATTTTTCTCTGAAATTTATTAAATCTAAATAATATATATCATTTAATTCATTGTCTGTTATTAAAACTTAATTAAATAAACTAAAAATTTTTATGTTATCATTATTAAAAATATTAGACTGATATTTTTCTCCACATTAAGTACTAAATCGTATGAAACTTTACTATCTTTTATAGTATAGCTTACATCTAAAAAGAAAAACTCATTATCATCTATATAAAATAAAAGTATATGTACTATTTTTCTTATTATTATCAATATATTTGAATTAACATAAAAAGTATTTATTATATTTAGAATTTAATTTTTATCACAAAATCTGATATATACTCAATTTCTTTTATTTTTAATTAGTTTATCAGCTTCGATTTTTAGAAATGTATGAATTTATAAATAAACTAAAAATTTCTCTCCTTTTAAGACAAAAATATTTGAATTCATGTCTATACATTTAATTTCTTCATCAAAATAATTAAATACATCCTTTATATTTAAAAATTTCATATTCTCTATATTTAAAATTATCATTAATCAAATAATCTTTTAACATCTTCACCAAAATATATTATATTTTTAGTATAGTTTACAAACAAAATATAAAATTCTTTCATTTCTATATATAGACTCAACTTTCTTACTACCTAAATTTATATATAATTTATCTAAAATTTTTAGGTTTTATTATCTCATATTTATCAATAAAAACATTATAAGTATATATACTTTCATGTATTAAGTCATTAACATTAATCTCATCATATATGTTAAAACCCTTAAATCTGATCCTTCTTCAAAAATATAATTTTCAATTTATCATATATTTTTCTTTAATAAAAATTAGTGTCTTTACGTATACATATTTTTATATTCTCTATAGTCTCTACTAGAGCTTACATATTCTAAAATAACCAACTGCATATATTTCGTTTTCTAAATTAGATAATATTATTAAATCCGTAGAAATTCGTTTATCATTAGAAATAAATACTTTATTTACAATGTTATCTATATCTAAGTATATTCTAAACTCCTCTTCAAAAACTATATCATTTTCATAATATACTAAATCAACTATATTATCTTTAATATAACTACTTATATTACTTCTTTTATCTTCATTTAATTTAGATATTATATATTTATACTTTTTTTATTCAGATGTTCTAATATTTTTTATCTATCAATACATCTTTTTATTATACATAGCATATCTATTTAGCAATTCTTCTCTTTTAGCTATTTTTACTTAATTCAAAAGTCCGTTTTATCATCAAATCATTTCTATTAAATATATTCAATTTTTCCCCTGATATCATCTAATATTCTAGATACATTCATATACCTTTTATTAAAATTTTTATTTAATCCTTTTGTGTATAATATCCTTAAATATTTCTTGCTCATTTTTAAACATATATTTTATTAAAACAATCAAAGAATATGTATCAATACTTAAATCTGCAACTCTATATTCATATATCTGAACTAAAATCAACATTAATAGATACATACTTTTTTCAAAGATTTAATTTGATTAACAAATACAGATTCGGAAAAATCTATAATAACTACATCATTTACATAATTTACTAAAAATATTTTCTAAACTGATATCAGAATGTAATACATATGTAGAATTTCAAAAACTCTTAATATTTTTAATATATAAATAAAATCTACTTTTTAAAATCATGTTTTTCTTTTATATACAATCCTAAATTTCTGAATTTATTCTTTCAAAACATAAACAATTACCTTTTTGATTACAGAAAGTAATTTTGGAATATATTCAAAAAGCAACACTTTTTAAATAATTATTAAACATCACTTCCTTATGTACTATAGTTTTAATTGCTTCCATATTTTCTGATATATACATTTTTAAAAATAGATTTCACTAGAATATGTATATGTTTTCAATTTTATATTTCTATTTCCAAACTTCCCACCATTTTTATTTAGTTTTTCTTTATATATTCTATTTTCTTTTTGTGTTTTATATTTTAATATTTTTATCTAAATTAATATCAGAAGACATTTCTATAACTCTTTTGTATTCCATATAAGCATTCTTAAATTCATTATTTTTAAAGATACTCATCTCCTTTTTCTATACTAAGCATTATACTTTTCAATTTTTTGTTTCTTTATATTTTTCTTCTTTATACGGATCTCTAACAACTACATTTTCAACATTTCTTTTTCTATAATTTTTATTAATATATTTAATTCTACCTTTTATTTCTTTAATTCTTTTCAAAATCATTTAATTTATCTGCTACTTCAAGAGCAATTTTGAAATATTCAATTGAATTATCGTAATTTTTATTTTCATACGCAGAAATCCCATACTCAAAAATTCTTTTCTAACTCTTCTTTATTATATTTTTATTTCTTCACTAACTTTTTAATAACATATCATTTATTTCTTTAAGTTTATTCTCATCTTCTAGTGCCTCTAATTTACTTTTTACCTCAATTAATTTCTTTTTCAGCTAAAAGTAATATTTTCACTTTGTAAAATTTTAATATTTAATAAATCTTCTTCTAATTTTTAATTTATATTTTTTCAGCATCTTTTATATATCCATTTTAACCTATCTTCAAGATCTGAAATATTTATATTAAAACTACTAGTTTTATATACTTTCTATAATTTCTTTTCAAATTCTTAATAGATGAAAATAATTTATCTTCTAAAAATTTAAATTCATCTTCTTTTTCTTATTATCGATAAGCCTATTAATATCTTCTATATTAGAAACAACTTCATCTTTTAAAAGATATAAAATAATCTGAAATATATCTAAAAATATTATCTAATTTAATATATTCTTTTAATGAATTTTCAAATTTTCTATTTTTAATATTTCCTTTTTCTTTTTCTATATTTTTCTAAATATTTTTCCACTAAATTTATTTTTATCTAAAATATCTTCTTTTATTTGTTTTTATTTAATTTATTAATAGAATCCTTTTTATTCATAAATATATATTTTTATCTAAGTTTCTAAGTATTATTATTTCTTCATTTTAAATATTCTTTAGCTTTAGAACAACTTCTTATCCTTCATAGAAATTCTAAATTTATTATCTAATTTATCTATTTCTGTATATTGAAATGAAATATATAATTTAATAACAAAAATATATGCTAATATTAATAATGTAATAATCATTAAATATTTAAAAAAATTAAATTTAGATTTTTTATAAAAAGACTTCTATCTAAAAATTTCTACTATTTTTAAACTAGAAAGTACATATGACTTTTTCTAAATCAATTTCCATATCATCTAAATCTTCATATATTAATTACTTCAGATAAATTTTTTGAATATATCATAAATATATCATTTTTATTAATAAGAATATTTTCTTTATTTGTATTGACATAAAAACTTTTTATTTATTCCTATAAAATTTGTATCAACAACATTTGTCATGTATACATTATCATTTCTAATTAAATTAAAACTTAAAGAACCACAACTCATATATACCAACGAATTATAATCAGTTACTATATAAAAGCATAGAAAAATCTATATTATCTATATTTACCTCTATTATTTTTCATTTTAAATTATATATTATATTTTTGATATTTTTTTATACTATATTCTGGATTATTTTGAAATTCTTCTATACTAATATTTATTACTGTTTCAAGTAAAGTATCATCTTCTGATAATTTTTCTTTTTGTATATATGAATATATAGCATAATCTCATTTTCTATATAACCAAAATAAACTATTAAATCCATCTTTTTTATCTATATTTTTAATTTTAAATTCTATATTTTTCATCAAAGATTCCAATCAAACTTTTCTCCACATAAGGCAATGAATATAAATTTATTATCCCTATTTCAATTAAATCATTATTAAATATTTGCTTACTTTCATAAAAGTGCTATACCTTGTAAATAAACTATACCAGACCCCTCTCTGGACTTAATATAAATATTCTCTGTTTTTGGTGAATATAAAAATTGAACAATGATTTTTTCTTGAGATATTTTTTTATCTGATTGTATACTATATGCATTTCTTCACTTCTACCTATAAAATTCCTTTCACTAATTATTCTAAAATCTTTTCCTTTTTCACTACCTGCTATACAAAACCAACCAACCCACAACTGGGGCAAACTCAAGTTTCACTTATCCAATAAGCTATAGTCTTGTTTGAATTCTCCAAGACTATAGCATCATTAACCTTTACTTAACACCCCCGTATCAGCCTTAGAAATCATACAATAAGGACAACTTTTTATGTGCTTGAGAATTAAAAACATGACCATTATTACATCTTATTAATTTCATATTTTCCCTACTTTATTTAATTAATTAAAATCTTTATAGTCCCTATATATAAATAATCTCCATATTCTAGACTATATGGTACTAAACTATCTATTCTTTTTGTTTAATTCCATTATTTTTCAATTCCACTTCCATTTTTAGACTCCATATCTTCATATATCCAAGTGTCTTCAACCTTATTTAAAACACCATGTACACGACTAACAATATGTGAAAAATCATTATTTGATAAATCTATATCAACATTTTTACCCTTTACCCTATTAATATTGTAGTTTTTTAGATATATCCCATGTTTCTAAATCATAATTATCCATATCTTTTTAAAATTAATTTTGTTATACTTCTTTTTATTCTTACTCTTTTCTATTTGAATAAAATCTTTAACTAATTCATACTATCTAATACTTTATTAATGTATATGATATGTTTTTCCTATCATTTGGATATATATAAAGAAATATGCAGTATAAATATTAAGAAATATTAAAACTATAGAAACATATTTTTAAATTAAATTTAGTTATAATCTATAGTAAAAATTACAATCAAAAAAATAAAATTATATATACGATCACATAAATATTTAAAAATATTTTTAGCTACTTTGTTATTATCTTTTTAGATTATAAAAATTTTAATAATCTTAGTATATATTTATTCATTTATTAATCTACCTTAATTTTTTTCAAAATCATATACCAATTTTTCTTCTTCTTTATTTTTCATTATCTAAAACTTCATATAGAAAAGATATAACTTCTGTATTGTTATAATCTTTAACTCTATGTTTAATTTATCAACTAAGTATTTAATTAATAAAGATTTATTAATACTTGATATTTCGCATAAATAAGCTATGCATTTATCAAAAGATTTTTAATTTAGATAATTTAAGCATTTTACTAGACCAAGTTTTTAAAATTTTAGGATTTATACCTGTTTTAGAATATATAGTTTCTTCTATATTTATAGTATTATATCTATATTCAAATTTAGATACATCATAATCCGAATTTTTGAAGAGTAGCGCCATTTCTAATATTAAATTTTTGAAAGTTCAAAAACCAGGATCTTTAAAAACTTAAATATATTTTTAGATATAGAATATTCTTCTTCTACTATTTTAGTACATATATTTAAAAGTATACTATTTTCCTCACTTGGAATGTTTATAGATAGTTTAGTATCTAAAATATTATTTCATCCATATATTTATATATACCTTCTGATACATATACTTGATTACCATCTGTTGTAACTTCAAGTCCATTAATTATACCTGTATTATCATCAAAAAAATTCAAGATATGATGCATTGTATATATTATTATTGTCTTTTTAAATCCAAACTTCTAAGTATAGTATTACTTAAAAATTTTGGAACTCTACTATATGTCTTTCATTCATATTCCACCCCTATTAATTTTGGCTATATTGATACCCACCATCTACTGTTATATCTTTAATTTTTCTTTTTTCTGTTTAAGTTTTTAAATTAAATTTACCATTACCAACCTTATCATCATAACTTTCTACATAATCTACCACAAAAATGTTTGGCATATTATACTTTCTAACAACATTACCTGCTAATATAACTTCTAAAACTAGACTTCTATAGGCATCTGATTCTTCTGCACTTACTAAAGACCACAGTAAAAGTTTTCTTGTACCATCTTCACTATTTTTCTCCACCAAGTGGTGCAATAATTTTACCTTCTACCTCTATACCCTACATTAATATCTGTAGATCTTGCATTATTATCATCTTGTGTATCTGATAAAAACGTATATTTGTAACATTTTCTTTTTCCAACACTATTTCATCATTACTGCTTTTTAAACTAATTCTAAACCCCATTTATATCCCCTTTAATTATTATTTTTTTATTAATTTCAATTTTTAAATTCTTTTACCTCACCTGCAAAACTTAAATTCAATTGGCAGGTATTATTTATCTCATCTATTAAATGAGATATATCATCACCTTTATTCAATATAGAATTGACTCCTCCAATTTCTTTCAACCACAAACTCTTTTTGACTTGTTGGACTATTAGAGAAAAAGTGATTTAATTTATCATTTTTAAAATCATTAGTTATATATCTTAATACTCTTTCTATATAGGTAGTAGTTTGTGTTTTTATATTCCTTCATAACCCCTAAACTACTTTTTCGATAAATTTCCTTGCCTTATATACTGTTATATTACTTATCTTATTTCCTGCCTATATGCCCCAGCTTCTGAAGCAAAAACAAATCCATAATTATTCAAGTTAATATCTTCTTTAATCTTTGAAGTAAATCCTCTGAAATTTCTCGTGGTAAACTAGTTGGTAAAATATATGCATTATCATCTAATTCTATATTAAATCTTACACCTGGATTATTATTTACATTCTTGAATCTTTTTCTTAATTGTGTTGGTGATTGATACGATCCAACTATAGCTGCTGCTACAAAAAGCAGAATCTATATATATTCCATTAATGAAAAACTCTACAATAGAATCTTTTATCATTAGAAAAATTAACACATTTATCATCGAATTCAACTTTACTATCTATTTTAACTCCTGATTTATCCTTAGGTATTATAGTAAAATTAGGTAATACAGGTATAACATATTCTGAATACGCTTTTATTTTTCTAATATTTTAGTCTTTTCTCTATATTTTTCCCTATACCAAAAGTAGACAAATTTTCAAAAAGTTGTTTCTTCATCAAAACTCATAAATACTTCAACCTTATACTTTGCAAAATATTTCTATTATTGGTATAACAGTTTCTAACGAATGTGAATTCTTTTTTATTTGAACCTTCGTTACTAGCAAAATAATTTTTATATTGTATAGGTTTTTGATTCATGCATATCTATATCTGTTATAGTTGCAAACCATATAGTATTATTAAACTCATTTTTGTATTAACTGTATTTAAAAATTTGTCCAACTTTTTCTAAGTGCTTCTGATAAAAATATAGTTTTCAACATTAGTTATTAATAATTTAGGTTTCATTTCTATATTAGAATCAAACTGATCAAAATATATTTTAACAGCCAATACTTTTTCTATAAGTGATTTTGCTTGTTTAATAAAAATCATCTTGAGCTTGTTTATATAATTCTAAATAACTATTATAATTATCTACCTCTTTTTAAAGTCAATCTCCTCCACTAAATTCATTGGAACAAATGTTCTACAAATCAAATCGCCTATATACTTATTAGGATTTTTAGAATTTTTGATTGTAATCTTCCTTAAATATTTCAACCAATTCATTACGTGTTTCATTTACTAACGCCAATTCATTACTTGAAGTTTTTAACTCTATAAATTCAAGTTTTCCATCGTTGCTAAACTCAATTAACCTCCTTTAATATTTTTCTATAGTTTGAGAACTTCTCTCTCTCCTATAGAAAGTTTTAGTTTTTGTGTCTTCTATTGCAAGTGGTAACATAGCTAATATATTATTGTAATTTTTTAGATGCTTGATAAAAATTTATCATTAGTTGATCTCCTATATCTAACTTTTTAGGATTACTGTCCGATAATTTTTCGTATTTATCATATAGATAACTTATATCTTTTCTTAATTGTTTAATATCTGATATTATTCTTCTAGGTGAAAAGCATATCAAGTATATCTTCAAATTTAAATTCGATATTTTTCAAATCTATACTTTTTCCTATTCTCAATAAGAGTTACCAACATTTTTATAAATGAATTTTCTAAATTAATAGGATTTCATTATACAAGCTCTCTGGTAATCTTATATCCTTTTCTAAAGTATATGAAATTTTTATTTTCAACATCCATAAAAGCTGTATATTTTGGGTTCAAACTTTATTAAAAACTCCTCAAAAACTTCCTACTACAAGTTTATCATTTATTTCAGATATAATCTCATCATCCAAACTTTCAATATTTTTCAACATCACCTATTAAAGTTAAGATATTATATTTTTCTTCGTTTCTAAATTTTTCCAAAACAATAGTTCTATTTGTTTGTTCAATTATTTTCATCTCTCCCCTTTCTATGAATTCATTATACTACTTTATTAAAAATCAATATTTTTAATTTTATTTTAATTTTTATTATCTTGATACTGATTCATGATAAAAATATTATAGTTGGCTGGGTGGCGAAATCGGTAGACGCAGCAGACTCAAAATCTGCCGGGAAACCATAAGGGTCTCGAGTCCCTTCCTAGTCACCATATAATAAAACTGAAAGGAATATATACTATGGAATTAAAAATGACTGAAAAAGAATTAGAAAAATTTATCACACGATGAAAAAGCAATAAAATTAAAACCTTATATCTAAAGCTTTTATACAACTGAAAGTTTAAATTTTGAATTTAACGAAGAAGATTTAAAAACATTTGGTTCAATGAACAAAATTTAATACTTGACCTTTTATATGAGAAAAAGGTTGAGCCAAGAGTTATGGATAATGAAAATCTTGTTATAGAAGAATATAATAACAATAAAAATATTTGAAGAAAATAATGTTAATTTTCTGAACAAGCACGAACTACATTATTGAAAAATTAACAACTAAAGTAAATGAAGGCTTATTTGAAGATTTAGTAAAAATTAATGAATGAAATGGGAAATAATGTAACTACTTTTCTAAAGAAGATGTATTATTCACTAAAGGAGATCCTAATTTAATAAAAGCTATACTATTAATATCTGTGTAAATGAAAATGCAAAACAAGATAATTTCTCTTAATGATTTCTAATGAAGAAATAGAATTATTAAAAAGATGCTCGTTTAAACTACTATTTAAATAAATTAATTGAAGAAAAAGCAGTAGTAAGTAAACAAGAAGTTATTGATACAATGCAAGAAATTTCTAAAAACAATTTTTGAGGCTGTTAAAAATTATTCTCAAGAAGAATTATTCCATAATGTTGGAAATACTATGTTAAACCAAAAAGTTTTAGAAGTTAGAGATGAAATAATTAATAAAATAGTAGTTGATTTTTAAAATAGATGATATAGTTAAGGAATATGTTAAATAATGGAAAAGAATTATGGCAATACTTTTTAATAAACCTAAGAAGAATTACAATAAATATATGTTTGAAATGCCAAATTTCCCAAATCACTTAATGTATGATAATGAAAGAATACTTTCATTAAAAGGAAATTGGTGTAAAACTTATTTAAAAATTCAAATAATCTTTATTTAGAAATAGGAAGTGGAGTGCAAACTTTACTTCAACACTTGCAAAATTAAATCCTAACAATAACTATTTAGTGTAGAGATAAGATTTAAAGACTAATACAAGCTGCAAGAAAAAGCTGAAAAACTTAATCTTAATAATCTTGTATTTTTAAAAATGGTAAATAGATTAACTGAATTTATAGGGAGAAAATGAACTTTCTGGTATATACATTAATTTCCCTGACCCATGGGAAGGTGAAGAACATAAAAGAATTTTTAGGAGAAAAACTTTTAGAAGATCTTGATGTAGTACTTAAAAATCAGGTAAAATATTTTTAAAACTGATCACTTAAATTATTATTTAGATACATTAGAATTGATTAATAACTCAGATAAGTATGATGTAGTGTATCATACAGATGATTTATACTCTACACATCTTATAGAAACTAATATAAAAACTGAGTTCGAACATCTATTTTTATCTAAACATAATATGAATATTAAATATATTGAGATTATAAAAATAAGGAATAATTAATTCCTTTATTTTTATTTAATAACTCTAGATAAAAACTCTTTTTGTTCTATCAAATTTAGGTCTAGAAAATATATCTTCTGGGCTTCCTTCTTCCAATATATGTCCTCCATCCATAAATACTATTTTATTAGATACTTCTCTTGCAAACTCCATTTCATGAGTTACAACTATCATAGTCAATCCATCTTTGCAAGTTCTGACATAACTTTTAAGAACCTCACCTACCATTTCAGGATCTAAAGCTGATGTAGGTTCATCAAATAAAAGTACATCTGATTCATACATAATGCACGTGCTATAGCAACTCTTTGTTTTTGTCCTCCTGATAAACGAGTCACCTTAGAATTTATAAAACTATTCATTCCAACTTTAAAAACATAATTGCTCTTTTCTTTAGCTTCTTCTTTAGATATACCTAAAACATTTATAGGACCTAGTATACAGTTTTCTAAAACATTTAAATTGTTAAATAAATTAAATTGTTGAAATACCATTCCAACTTTGCTTCTATATTCATTTAAATCCATTTCTTTATTTAATATACTTTTACCCCTATAATTAATATCTCCACTTGTAAAATTTTCTAAAAAGATTTATACATCTAAGTAATGTAGATTTACCTCCACCAGATGGACCTATAATAGACACAACCTCACTTTTCATTAACTTCAAAAGATATATCTTTTAATACTTCTCTATTTCCATATTCTTTTTAAATTTTTCAATTTTAATTACACTCATATTAAACCCTCCTCATTAACTACTATTTCTGCTCTTTTTCTAAATATCTAAATAATCTAGATAAAGTAAACGTTAAAACAAAATATATAACACAAGTAATTAAAAATACTTCATAATATCTTACATGAGTTCCTACTATAGATCTAGAGGTTGTAAATAACTCTGTAACTCCTATAGAAAATAATACTGATGTATCTTTTATATTAATAATAAACTCATTTGCAACTGAAGGTAGTGTATTTTTAATGGCCTGTGGTAATATTATTTTTCTCATTATATTAAAGTGTGTCATACCTAAAGCTTGACCTGCTTCATATTGTCCATTATCTATAGATTTTATACCACCCTCTTATTATTTCAGTTATATATGCTCCAGTATTATAAGAAACAATAATTAACGCTGAATACATAGCCGGTATATTAACTCCTGTTATTTGAGAAAATCCATAATAAAAATATTATTGCTTGAACTATCATAGGAGTACCACGTATTATTGTAACATATATAGCAATTAAATATTTAAATAAATTAAACATTAATTTAGATAAAAATAGAATTATTATTAAGATTTCTATCATCTCTTATCAAAAGATAGGATAAAGTCCTATAAAAAGCCAAAGAAAGTACCAACTAATGATAGGTATATAGTTGTCCAAGTTCCTCCAGTCCTTCCAATAATTTTTATAAAATATTTTATCCATCCTGTAGCATATGTTGGTGTTTCATCGATATTATTAGAACTAGGTTGATTCTTTATACGCTTTTTCATTAATTCTTCTCTGTGTTCCTTAGTTATACTATTTTAAAGCTTTTTCAACTTCCTCTCTAAATCTTCTCTACCTTTTTAACACCTATAGATACATTGACATCATCTCTGTTATATTTAAATCCATTATCACCACTAAACTCTATATATGTGACTGCATCATTTGAAACTCAGCTGATATGTACTTGTTTTTCTAGATATATATCCATCTATTTTATTTGACTTAAGTGCAACTAACATATTAGCAAAAATTATCACTTGCTGACAGCTTTATTAACTCTTTTATTTGATCTATCACTTTATAATGAAATGTATTTAACTGAGCGGTAATATTTTTGCACTATAATTCTTGTATATTTTTATATTTTCAAATTTAGAACCTTTTTTACAACAACAACTAAATCAGATTCATAATAGGGACTTGTAAAATCCATGTTTTTACGTCTCTCTTCAGTTGGACATTCTAGCTATCACTGAGATCTATCTTATCTGAATTAAATTGCAGGACCAAGTAAAGTAATCCCAATCACTTTGTATTATTTCTAATTTTTTATTAAGTTTATTTGCTATTATTTTTAGCTATCTCTACATCATATCCTCCTGCATAACCATTCGATATTTTTACTGCACCATTTTCATCTGTATTTTGAAACCAGTTACAGTGAGCATATCCTACCTCCATACCTACTCTCAAAACTTTTTCATCAGAAAAACTTATCAAAGATAACATTAATAATATTGAGCATTAATATTTTCATATATTCTCCTTCAATACTGATATCTCTATCAGTTTATATATATATATGTAAACTGATAGCACTCCATTATTTTCATAATGACAATATATAGGTATCTGTAATACCACCAGAATTTGTCATTTTCACAGTTCAGCAAAAATCCTTTTTAAATTAATCACTGATTTGACCATCTCCTAATTTATACTTTTCAATTTTCGCACCTCTATCAATTTTAAGCTTTTTGTATATCCTATCACATTTAATTATTTTTGTAAAAGTATTACAAGAATAATTCCATTATTTGGACAGTATTAGTTGCTGCACCTTTTCTAATATTATCAGCTACAACCCATAAATTAAGTCCCTTGTCTATTGATTCATCTCTTCTTAATCTACCTACAAATACTTCATCCTACCTTCAGCATTTATAGGCATAGGTAAATATTATTCTTAACATCATCTTCTAATATTAAACCTTTAGAATCTTTATCATTTTTCTAACATCATCTAAATCAAAATCATTTTCTAATTCAACATTTATCGATATTGAATGAGAATATCTAACAGGTACTCTTACACAAGTTGCTGTTATTTTTTTAAATCAGGTTTCGATAATATTTTTCTTGTTTCATTAACCATTTTCATTTCTTCTTTTAGTATAACCATTATCTAAAAACATATCTATATGAGGTAATAAATTATGTTCTATTTGATATGGAAATTTAGTCAATTCTCTCCTTTGAATCCGTTATCAAGATCATTTAATCCTTTAACTCCAGCTCCTGATACAGATTGGTAAGTTGAATAAACTACTCTTTTAAACCATACTTATCATCAAATGAATTTAAGAACCTCCATACATTGTATAGTAGAACAATTAGGATTAGCAATTATACCTTTTTGATTTCTTTTATAGCTTCTGGATTGGCTTCTGAGAACAATTAATGGTACCTCCTTATCCATACGCCAAGCACTAGAATTATCTATCACTATAGCTCCTTTTTGCAGCAAATTTTGGTGCAAATTCTTCAGATATAGAACCACCAGCTGAAAAATAAAGCATATGTAATATCATCTAATATATTCTCTTCTTTAGCTCTATTATTGTGTATTGTTTTCCTTTAAATTCTACTCTTTTACCAGCTGATCTAGCTGAAGCATATAGATATAAGTTATCAAATTTTATATTTCTTTCTTCTATAACCTTTTAAAAAGTTGTACCTACAAGTCCTGTAGCACCTACTATCGCAATATTAATCATTATTAACACTTCCTTTAAATATATATTCACTTAAACCTGTCATATATAGATCATCATCTATTTTTCTATAAATAAATTTACCACCTAATAATTCAACATTTATTTTTCATCAGTTAACTTCAAAATATTAGAAATATATGCAGCAGCAACAGAACCAGTCCCACAGGCAAGTGTAAGCCCCTGCTCCTCTTTCATAAGTCATAACTTTAATACTTTTATCTATAACTGAAACAAAATTAACATTTATCCTATCAGGAAATCTATTTTTATCTTCTTGTATTAATTTTTCCAAATTTTCGTTACATAAATTCTTTCTGTTAAATTTCTTTCATTAACATATATTACTATATGAATAGTACCTGTAAATACATAATGATATACAAACTCTACTTCATCAATCATTAAAATATTATTTAAAGATAAATCAATAGCCTTTACCCATATTTACTTTTTACATTAAAATTACCATCAACTTTTGAATATTCAACTTTTTAATACCTGCTAAAAGTATCAATTTCTAAACTTCCATTATCTGTTACTAATTTATTTTCAACTAAATATTGTGTATAACATCTTATACCATTACCACACATTTTAGCACGACTTCCATCAGAATTATAGAATTTCATAAAAACTTATCATTCTTTTTTCAGCAATAATTAAACCATCAGCTCCCCTATACCAAATCTTCTATTGCATAGTTTTATAACTTTATCCTCTGAAATATTTTTTATCAGTAATAATAAAATCATTTCCAAGACCTGTATATTTTTGAAATTCCATTTTAAATCAAACCTTTTGATTTAAATAATTCTTTTAATTTATTATCAGTTTTCATCTGATGTTTCCATTAAAGGTTCTCTAACTTTCTTATTATCCATTAAGCCCATTATTTTCATAACAGCTTTAATTGTTACAGGATTACCTTCAATGAACATATTTTTATGTATATCATACATATATTTATGTAGTTCTAAAGCCCTCAGAATTTTTCTAATTTAAATTGATCTACAACTCTTTTTGGAAAAAGCATTAGCAGTTACTGATATAACCCCTACTGCTCCTACAGATATCATAGGTCTTACTAAATTATCCTCACCTGATAATATATCAAAATCACTATTTACATTATTGGCAATTTCTATCATTTGCTCTATACTACCCGTAGCCTCTTTAATTCCTACTATATTTTTAATTTTTAGATAATTCTATTGTTGTTTTTTTGATTCTATATTTACTCCAGTTCTTGAAGGAACATTATATAGTATTACATCTATACCAACTTCTGCTATTTTTTTAAAAATGTTCTATTATAGCTTTTTGTGTAGGTTTATTATAGTATGGTGCCACAGAAAAGAACTGCATCTACTTCTAGTTCTTTACAAATTTTAGTTAATTCTACTGCTCTTTTTGTAGAATTACTTCCTGCTCCTACCAACTTTTTAATTTACCTTTAGCTTCTTCTTTTATAACTTTAATAATTTTAATATACTCTTCTTCACTTAAAGTTGGAGTTTCTGCTGTAGTTCCACAAGCTACTATACCATTTGTTCCATTTTCTATATGAAAATTAACTAATTCTTTAATTTTATCATAATCTACTTCTAAATCTTTTCTTTAAAAAGGAGTTATAAGCGCAACATAACTACCAAAATATTTCATATCAATTCCTTCCTTTTAATCTATGATCCACAAAACCGTTAAATCTGCTTAAATCTAATTCATTTTCTAATTTTTGTACTATTTACTCTCATTTTAAGTTCTTTTAGTTTCATAAAATCTTTAATATGATATAAATAATTAGCTTCCATAAGATCAACTATCATCAATAATTTTATCTTATATACCTCAAGTTCAGGATAAAATGAAGGGCCTATTTCTAAATCTTTACGAACTTCATTAAAATCTTTTATTTTTATTTTATCTATATCAATAAAGAGTATTATATAGTTAACTTATTATATTTATTTAAAGGGTAATCTTTAAATTTCTTTTCCATATCATATAAAATTTCTTCAGTATTCTCCTTATCATTTAACATATATATAAATAACTCATTAGAAAGATAATTATCCTCACTGAGTTTTAGCTATCCAAGCATCATTATATGCATTTTTAAAGAACCTCTTTTTAATTCAAAATAAACCTAAATAATTAAATATATTGATTTTTATCATAAGAGTTAAGTGAGTATAAATTCTATTTATTTTATTTTTCATCTTTTTATTTCAACATCATTTAACATAAGTGATATTAAAGATTTCTATGTTTTGAAACATAAACTCTATCTACACTAGTTTTATACTGACTTATATTATATCAATAACTTTATCTATAATCTTTATAACCTTTCATTTTTAATTTTTTCTTTTAAAATGTTATATTGATAAGTTTCATCTATCCTATAATCACTTTTTATCAATTCTATCTATATTTGTACAAGATATTATTGGTATAATAAAATAGGATTGTATATACTAATTTATTTTTCATAAAAACCTATAATTCAAATTTTTTAGCTAATAAACTAGCTACCTTATCTCCAACTTCTTCACTAACAATTATTGAAATAGTAATTTCTGATGAAGATATTTGATGAAAACTTATATTATTATCAGATAATACTTCAAATATCTTTAGTAAGCATTGTTAATAGATGTTGAGATAGATCCTATACCAACAAGTGAAACTTTAACTACTATCATTATTTATCATAATATTATAATTTTTCATCTAAATTGATTAAATATATTATTAACAGTTTGCTTCATCTGTTTTAGCTGTTGTAAATGCTATACTTCCACTTTTCTGATAAATACATCATTTTGACTTATCATATCTATAGTTATTCCATTTTCTGATGCTAGTTTTAAATATTGGATATAAATTTTTGCATAAGTTGCTATATTATCTATTGTTACCATACTAATATTTTTATTAATTGATATTCCTCTAATTTCTTTTCTTTTTCCATTACTTTCTCTCTTAAATGTAATAATAGTTCCATTTTCTTCACCCTAAAGTCTTTACAACATATATAGGGTATACCATATTTAAATCCTAATTCTACAGCACGTAGGTTCCATTACACCTGCTCCCAAGATAAGCAAGTTCCATCATTTCTTCATAAGAAATATATTCTAATTTTTTTAGAATTTGGATAAACTCTCGGATCTATAGTATATATACCATCTACATCTGTATATATTCTACATTCTAGCACCTAAAGAACAAGCAAGTGCTACTGCAGAAGTATCTGATCCTCCTCTTCCTAAAGTTGTTACATCACCATTTTTCATTTATACCTTGAAAACCTGCTACTATAACTATGTTACTCTTCATTTAAGATAATTTAACTATAGTAGTATTATCAATACTTTCTATAGTATTTTTAGTATGTATTCCTAATGTTTTTTATACCCAGCTTGTGCTCCAGTTAAAGATATAGCCTTTGCTCCCATCTCTATCAAAGCCATAGAAAGTAAGGCTATTGTTTGTTCTTCTCCTGTTGACATTAATCTATCTAATTCTCTTTTATTTGGGATTACTTGATATTTCTTTTTGCAAGTTTTATTAAACCATCAGTTGTTTTACCCATAGCAGATACTACAACGACTAATTTTTACCAGATTTTTAACTTCAATTAAATGTTTTTGCAATATTTTTTTAATTTTATCCGTTGTTGCAACTGATGAACCACCATATTTATGAACTATAATATTATTTCCCATCACTATTTCTCCTATGTTATTTTCTTATATTTCTATCATATTTTTCTAATAAATATATAAATATTAATCAACAATATATATTGATATATATTTTGATGATATACTTTTTAAAAATATTAAAAAAACTTAGGGAGGAAATATGTACAATTCAAAAATTTCGATGGTAATATTATAGAATATATAGCTTATTCTCTATTAATGTATATTTCAACATTTATTTCTTTTTGGTATACTTTACCCTTTTTCATATATTTTATTTAAACGTTGGGAAGTTAGTCACACTATTATATGATGGTAATAGATTAATATTTGAAGGTAAAACAGTAGATTATTATTTAAAATGTATAATTTTGGGCTTTTACTTTTTTAATAACACTTGGTAGTTTTATGGATTTATTGTTCCTATTAGACAAAAACAATGGGAAACAGAAAACATACATTTTATTAAATAGTTTTCAGGTTATAAATTTTTAATTTTTAATTAAAAATTATATATTTTATAAAAAATTTCATTTTAATATATATTTTTGAAAAATTTCTATCAAAAAGCTATTTCTTTTTCAATATTTTTAGGATATACTATAATATATACTATATGAAAGTGGTGGTAATAATGAAGAAATATCTAGGTCTAGATAATACAACTATTTTTGAATGGTACCTATAAACTCATTAAGAAATTCAGATACTGAAACTGAATTTATAGGTGTTGCTAATTATAAAGAAGGTTTACTTGATGGTGACCAATTACGTTTTGACAAAAGAAGGAATTATATGTCTATAAACGTTTACGAAAAAGGTGAACTTAAAGATACAAAAGAAAATATCAAGTCTGAACGTTATGTAGATTTTGATGCCCTGAAGAAACTCAAAAACAAAAAAAGAACAGGAAAATACATACTATATAATCATAATGAAACTTCTATTTTCAGTATGAAAAAAATGGATTATTAGAAGGTCATAAATGGGTATTTTATGATAATGATTCATTAGAAAAAGCCCATTTTATTATCAATAGAAAATTTCTAGATAATCATCATATTGGATGAACAAGTATTTTTCCATGAAGATGGTAAAAATAATGTTAATTGAATATTATTCTGAACTTTATCAATCTTTCCCTGAAAAAAATCAACTTGGTTTGACTATGATGAAGATGGTATTATTAACAGCTGAAAGAAACTATAGAAAAAAATAAAAAAAGATGGTCACCATATATTCTATACTGGTGGTAAGCTAACAAGAGATATAGCTTATAGAGATGGAAAATTATTTGGACCTTCTATATTCTATAAAGAAGATGGAACTAAATTAATCGTTGACTATGAATACGGATTCAAAGTTGGAGAAAGAATAGAATAAATTAAAAAAGAGGATAGTTTTTACTATCCTCTAACTATTTATTCAATATATTTTCTATAACCTGCTCTGCACATCTAATACCATCAACTAGCAGCACTCATTATTCCACCCTGCATATCCTGCACCCTTCTCCCAGATGGAATTAAACCTTTAACACTAGAATTTAAGTTTCTCATCTCTAGTTATTCTTATAGAGAAGAAGTTCTACTCTCAACTCCAGTAATTATAGCATCTACCACTTCCAAATCCTTTAATTTTTATTATCTAAATAATCTTTAATCCTTCTCTTAACGAAAATGTAATATATTCAGGAAATAAAGTTATTCATATTAACCAATTTATAACCTATACTATAGCTAGGTTTAACTAGACCCTATTTTTATCACTCTGTTTATTATTTATAAAAATCAACTACCATCTGAACAGGAGCTTTATAATTTGAACCACCTAAAATAAATGCCTTTTTTTCTATTTCTCTTTGAAAAATACATACCTGATAAAACATGTTCATTTAAATCATCAGGCATAACATTAACTAAAACTGCAGAATTCGCATTTTCTAAAGTCTCTTTTACTATAACTCATTCCATTTACTACAATCGACCTGTTTCTCACTTGCTGAAGGTACTACACACCTACCTGGACACATACAAAAAGTATATACCCTCTATTATTTAGATGTTCTTACATTTAAGTTTATATTCTGCTGGTGGTAAAAAATCTTTGTATTTACCATATTGCGCTTTGATTTATCATATCTTGTTTATGTTCAATTCTAACACCCATTGAAAAAGGTTTTTAGTCATATCCAATTTATTATTATATAGCATTTCAAAAGTATCTCTTGCACTATGTCCTATAGCTAATATTAAATTATTAGTTTCTAATTCATAAATTTCATCATATCTAATAGTTTTATACTTGAAATTTCATTGTTTAAATCAGTTGTATAATCTATAAATTTAGTATTAAAATAATATTTACCTCAAGTCTTTCAATTTTTATTTCTAATATTTTTCACTATCTTTTATTAATTCATCTGTACCCTAGATGAGGCTTTTAGATATATATTTTATTTCAGGATCAGCATCACATTCTATTAATTCTTCTACAACCTTTTTGTATATCGTATATTATGAGTATTTAGTTGTTAATTTCCCATCTGAGAAAAGTTCCAGCACCTCCTTCTCCAAATTGGACATTACTTTCTACATTTAAATTTGCAGTATTAAAAATCATATACTGTTTTTCTCTTTCTCTTACTGATTCTCCTCTTTCTATAATTATAGGTCTTAAATTGGCTTGTGCAAGTATTAAATCCTGCAAACATACCTGCAGGCCCTGTTCCTATAATAACAGGTCTTAAACCTTTAAAATTTTTCTACTACTTTTTGAGGATATACGTATTCTTCTATTATTTGTAAATTCTTGTATTTATCTACATCAATATCACTATATCATCAGTATTAAAAATCTATAGAATATACATATTTTATATTATTTTTATTTCTTGCATCAATAGATTTTGTACTTAATTTCTGACCTCAGCTAATATCTTTAATATTTAACAATTCTTTATAGATTTCTATAATATCATTTAAATCTATGTTTAACATCTACTTTAATATTTGTTATTCTTAACATTTTCTCCTCTTAAAAACATCTTGCAACTGCAAATGAAGATCATGAAGCACCAAGTAAGATTATATCCCTCCACAGTCACCAAAATACATCTAACACTTCTCCTATTATATACAACCCCTTTCACAATATTTGATTCTAAAGTTCTATTATTTAACTTCACTTAATTTTATTCCACCTGCAGTTACTTGGGCATTAGAAAATCCCATTGTATCATAAACCTTTAATGTGATAATTTTTTTAAATTATCGACCAATCTATTAATTATAGATTTATCTATTTCTAGAAACCTTTAATATCTAATTTTTCAACGTCCAGACTTTTTAAGTAAAAACAGACAAGTTTTTATTGACTAAAACCATTTAATAAATATTCTGAAATTTAAATATCCTAATTTATAAATTCTATCAAAATATTTTTTCAATTCTTTTTTTATCTATATTTGGTAAAAATCTACATAAAAATCTACATTTTCAAAACCATATAAAGCTGTTAAATATGATAAGTTAAATACAGTTGGACCTGATATTCCATATGGTGTAAATAAAAAGCTCATTTTTATCTTCTCTTATTTTTATTTCCATTAACAAAAGCTTTTAATATAACAGGAAGTTTAACACCTTCTAATCCCTTTAATATATTCTTTTTTTCTGACTTTAAGTTGAACTAATATAGGATATATCACTGCATAAGTATGCCCCATTTTTAGAAGCTAATAAATACCCACTCCCATTAGATCCAAGTTCTTTATATGAATTTCCTCCAGCAGCAAGTATTACCTTATCAAAGATATATTCAGCATTATTGGTTGTTAAATTAAATTTGTTATTCTTTTTTTCTAATCTTTTTCTACATCTTCATTTAAAATTATATCTATATTATCAAAACTTTCAAGTTTGAAATCTTAAAGCATCTACAACTGAAGATGCTTGATAAGAATTTGGATAAACCTTCCCACTATCTTCAATTGAAGGTTCAATTCCAATACTTCTAAAAAAATTCAAGTACATCCTTATATGAAAAATTCTTCAAATATATCTTTCACTTATTTTCTTTTATCTATTGAAAAATAATTTGAATATGTAGCTTTTAATATTAGTATAATTACAAGTTCCCATTACCCTGTAACTAATAATTTTTAATATTTTATCTTTTTCTCTCAATTAACAGTTACTCTATAACCTTTTTTTCAGCTAATAATATTGCAAGTACTAGCTCCAGAAGCCCCTGCTCCAATTATTCCCTATATTCATAAATTTTTCTCTTTCTTTTTTGTTGTTTTTCAATTGATCTCTAAGTGCAAATATACATCCACAATAGCATTGTCTATATACATCATACTCATTGCAAAGCTCTATACTTCTTTTGTATCCATTATTCTTTTTAAAAATCTGAAGGTAGATATTTAACATCGTATATTTCTTGAACTTCAAATCCAAGTTCATTTATTAATTTTAGAATTTTTTTAGGAGATAAAGTTAATGCTGAACCAAAATAATCAAATTCCATTTCTTTTTGCATAATTTGCTACTATATCTAAACGCATTTGAAAAACAAGTGATACATCTTTTTACCACCTTCTGGTTCATATTCTTCACCTTTAGTCAAATCAACAAAATACTTTTGGATTATATTCATCTTCTATAAAACCTACATTATTGCCAGTTCTTTTTATTGAAATTCTAGTTATAAACTCTTCTTGAGCTCTAGCTCTTTTTATCATATTCTGATTTAGGGATGAATATTTGAATTTGCAAAAGTATAGTTACATCTGCATACTTAGACATGAAATTCTAAATGTATATGTTGAACACAGGTGCACAACAACTATGTAAAAGTATTTTAGGTCTCTTTTTGATTTTTAGTCCATTGTTTTATAAGTCTATCTAATATTTTTATTATAGTTTTATAACCTGATTTTTATTCATACTAGATAATATTTTTAAATCCATCCTCAAAAATCAACTTCTTCAATAAAAAGATTTATCTTGTATTAGACTATAAAGTTTATCATTACTACTTCCAGAAGATAATATTTCTTCTTTTATACTATTATATATTTCTAAAAAAATTTTTTTCCCTTTTTATTTTTCCATAACTAAAAGGTGTCATTATTTGACACCTACTCTTTCTTTACGATTTTTTTATATTCTTTATACTGTAAATATTCATAATTTACTTTTGATTCTTTTTCTTCTTCATTTATTATATTCTCTAGCTTTATTTAATAAATTAGCTAAACCTTTATCGTTAAATGTATGAAAAATATATTCTAAGTAAAAATATAATATGAACGTTTATCATTTTTCTTCAAGTGCTTTTCAAAAGATATTTTTCAGCATATTCATCCATACCTTCATTAAAATATGCAATCCCAAGATTATAACCTCTCATCTGAATTCATTTCTAAGATAATTAGTATATTTTTCTAATATTTTGTGTATCATTCAAAAAAATTGTTGCAAGTTTTAAAGCTTGCATTACTATTCTTGGTGTATATGATTTTTCAAGCATTATATTTATTATCTTATATGCTTTTTCTAATTGATTATTGATTATATATATATTTTTAAGTTCATCTAAAATATTAATATCAATATCATTTTTTATAGAATCTATATTTATATCTTCTATATCTAATAAACCATCATATATGTTCTTAAACTTATTTGCATACACAAAATATGTTAATTTAGCTTCACTAGTTTGAATTAACTTTAATTTTATCTAAATACTTTAAAGATTTATCTATATTTGTATCTTCATAAAACATATTAAATAATAAAGTATATAACTATAAGTTTTATTATTTTTCTGACATTTTTATCTATAAAGATTATTTAAATTAAATAATTTATCTGATTTTATTACTATTCTCATATAAATAAATCAAATTAGCAACAAAAGGAATTTCAGTATATTTAGTTAAACTATTAATATTTTCTATATATCTTAATTGCACTATCATAGTCTTTTTCATCTCAAAAGCATAAGATAGTAATTTTTGATTAGAATTTATATTATACCAATTATCATCAGAATGTAAATTCCAATATTTTAGTATAATATTTTACTAGATTCTTCTACATTATTCCAACTATTATATATCAAAGCTAAATTGTTAAAAACTCTTAATGATACTTCTTTACTTAAATTTTTCTTTACTTAAATTTTTCAAGTATAATTTGAGCTTTTTAATTCACCCTTAGTTATAAGTTTACTAGCTTTTTGAAGTTCATCATCAGTGCTTGCCATTGAAAAAAATAGAGATAAATAATGAAAAATAATAATTAATTTTTCATATTTAATTATTTTCTTAAACCTTCAACAAGTTCTGTTTTTAGATTTAGTTTTATCATCTATATTTTTTATTATTTTTAGCAGGCATTCCAGCAACCATAACACCACTAGGAACATTTTCTGTTACTACAGCACCTGCTGCAACAACTGAACCTTCTCCTATTCTTACACCTTCTAAAACTACAGCATTAGCTCCTATAACTACATTATCTTCAACAACAACAGGGTCTGCTGAAGGTGGTTCAATTACTCCTGCAAGAACTGTTCCTGCACCTATATGGCAATTTTTCTACCTACAGTTGCACGTCCACCAAGAACTACATTCATATCTATCATAGTTCCCTCTCCAATTTTAGCTCCAATATTTATAACAGAACCCCATCATAATTACAGCCTTTATCACCTATAGTTACTCTATCTCTAATTATAGCACCTGGTTCTATTCTAGCGTTAATTTTCTTTATATCAAGCAAAGGTATAGCTGAATTTCTTCTATCTACTTCAAGATGATATTTTTCTATATTATTCTCTTTTATTAATCTTTCCACCTCATCTAAATCACCTATAACAAGTTTTAGAGTATCTCCAAATATTTGACAAGAGTATTCACCCTTAATTTCTGCATCTGTATACATTTTTCACAGGTGTCTTTCTAGTTGAGTTTGAAATATATTCAATAATTTCTTTTTGATCTTTCTAATTCTGTCATTTATTTATTCCTTTCTACATTTTTATAAATTCTACCATAAAAACTACTAAAAAAACAATTAGAATATACTTAAATTACTTCATTAATTGAGTACATACTCTTTTTTAAGTTAACTAATATTTTCTAAAGCTGCAAATTGCACCATCTGCAAATATTTTTCTAGATAAAGCTGTATGTTTAATTTCAATAATTTCATCACCCTTAGTAAATATTACCTCATGTTCTCCCAACTATAGATCCACCTCTTATAGAATGAACCCTATCTCATCTTCTCCTCTTTTTAACATCATGTCTTCCATATACTCTATTCATTTTTATCCAAAGCTTGATCTATAACATCAAGTAATGTATTTGCTGTACCACTTGGTGCATCTAATTTTCTATTATGATGTTTTTCACAACTTCTATATCAAAATCTTTTTAATATTTTAGTTGCATATGCAACTATTTTATTTAAAAGCATTAACTCCAAAATGAAGTATTTGTAGCTTTTTAGTATAGCTATTTTTTCTGACATTTGTTTTTATCAAATCATTTTCTTCTTCATTATGTCCAGTAGTTGCTATTAATATATTTTTATTATTTTTACAGCAAATTCTAACAATTCTTTAGTTAATGAATGATGTGAAAAAGTCTACTATAACATCAAAATCTTCATTTATTTCTTCAAAATTTGAAAAATCACCATTGCCAAATTTATCATATCTTCCTATACATATATTTTCACTATTCCTAATTGAATCTAATACATAATCTGACATTACTCCTGTTCCTATAACTAATATTTTTCATTTCTTTTTCCTTTCTTGCATATAATTAACAAAATATAACACAATATTTGTTGGTAGTATCTTTACTAGAAATACTGTTATTTTATTACTCCATCCAGGTATTATTAATTTTTCACCTAAATTATCTACAGTATATTTTTGCAACATATTCTGAACTTGTACTTTCAAAACTTTTATCCAAGCTACTTCCTTTAATATTGGCATTTTTTCCTAAAACTCTGTATTTGTAGGACCTGGAGCTAATATAGAAACTAAAATATTAGTTTTTCTTAATTTGAAAATTAAGAGCTTTTGAAAAATGAAGTTACAAAAGCTTTACTAGCATAATATACTGCCATCCAAGGTCCTGGCATAAAACTTGCTATGGAAGAAACATTTAATATATACCTTCATTATATTTTTCATATCTTCAAGATAATTTCTAGTCATAGTAATTAATCCTGTAAATATTTTAAATTTATCATATCTATATTTTTCTGTTTTATCACTTTCTATAAATAAACTATAATCTCCAAAAACCTGCATTATTAATTAATTTGTATACAAATATATTCATTCTTTTAGTTTGTTTTATAAATATCATTAACTTGATCTAAATCTGATAAATCTGCTTTTAAAAATTACTAGTTTCTGGAAATTCTTTTTAAATTCTTCAAGTATATCCATTCTTCTTGCAACTAAAATTAATTTTTCTCCCTCTTTTTGCAAATTCATAAGCTAAACTCTTTCCTATACCTGAACTTGCCCCTTGTTATTAATATATATTTTTTATTCATAATGATATTTCACCCTCCAGCTACTTCTTTTAACTATTATATAGAAAATTATTGCAGCTCATAAAATTAGAAAAAGATTACCATAAACACAGAATAATAACTAAATATATTATGAGTTAATAGTATAAAGAAATATCTAAATACCCATATTCTTAAGAAAAGTCATAATCAATGGATATATATTTCTACCCAGAGCGTTATATACTGATTGACACATCATAAATACAGAATAAGGAAAATGCTGAATATGTATAATAATTTAATGCATCTATTGCAATCTTTTTCTAATATTTGTACCTGGTTTAAACATCATTACTATATATCTAGAATTTAGGTATTATCAATCAATATCAATATTAACGCTACTATATTACCTATTAATAATCCTTTTTAAAATATTTTTTGATTTTTAATCATCTACCCACATTATTCATACTCAACCATAGTAGTAACTCGATAGTAAACACATGGCATAGTAAAAGCATATACCATTAATTTGAGATGCTATCGCAAGACCATGCAAGTACATCTGCTCCATATATTACAACTTCTCATTTATTAAAAAGAATCCAAGATTTATACCCATATACGACATCATAGATGGTATTGATAATCTTATAACCTCTTTTAAAAAAATTTAGGTTCAAATTTAACTTCTCTAATATTTAATTTAAACTTATATTCACGTATAAATAAATCATAATACATCCATATCCCTAGTTAATATATATGAACTAAGTGAGCCATTATTGAACCATATACCTAAATTAAATACTAAGTAAATAAATACTGTTAAATACTAACTTTAATATCAATAAATACTACCATTCTATAAAAAGAAGATTCTGGTTCGCCTATTGCACTTTTAATTGAATTAAAATATAGATGCCATAAATTGAAAAAGGTATAATTATAGAACTTAAAGAAAAATATATTAATAGCATAAAGTTTTAAGTCTATTATCATTTTGGAACAAAAATTGAGAGGCAAAAATAGCGATAGGCATCACATATACCTATCGTCAAACCCAAAAAATAATATTTCTAAAGAACGTCACCCCTACGACATCATCCTTTACCATTTAGTTGACCAATTATTGACATAGCTACAACCCCTAATCCTTGGGATAAGGATATTAGAAATATTAATAGCCGGTTGTACATAAGAAATTGCAGCCCTACATCTGTTCCTAGTTTAATATTAAGAAATAAGGAATCTGAAAATGGAATTAAAGTTTGTACTATTGCCATCATAAATGTTGGTATTGTTAAAAAGTATAGATTTAACAATATCCCATTTAATATCATTTTCTTCTATCATCTAAATTTGTTTTAAATAAATTCATATCACATCTTTTCTATTTAAAGAAAAGCATATGCCTTAAACATATGCTTTTAAACTTAATCTAACACTTTTTATTATTTTTTCTACAACTATTATTTCTGTGCTTCCATGCAACACCTTTTACCTGAACTAATGATTTCAACATTTTTAAAATCGTCAGGTTCAAGTACAACTACTGGGAGTTACAACAGAATCAGCATTAGCCTTTAAAGAAGTCTAAATCATATTTAACTACTGGATCTCCAGCATTTACTTTATCTCCTCTTTAGCAACTGCTTCAAATCCTTCTCCATTTAATTTAACAGTGTTTAATCCATGTGTTAATACTTGAATTCCCATCTTCAGTTCTCAACAACAAAAGCATGTTTAGTTTCAAATAATTGTACTATTGTCCCACTTACACTGGAGCACCAAACTACTCCACTTTCTTCGGAACTACTCCAACACCTTTACCTAGCATTTCTTCTGCAAATGTTGGGATCAGGTACTTCACTTAAAGGTATAACTGTTCCATTTAAAGGTGAAACTATTTTAACCACTACTGGAGCTTTGTTCTACTTCTTTTTCTTACCTAATAAAAAAA
>BNJS01001219.1_pt1 | contig 87922 bp, 121 predicted proteins | sample 8540461 | NCBI WGS metagenome assembly BNJS01 (sample SAMD00202454, study PRJDB9452) | human saliva metagenome | isolation source: human saliva | place: Japan
ACACACACAAGGCCGGGCCACACACACAATAAATACACACACACAAGGGCGGGCTGCCGCCGCGCGCGCTGCCGCTGCCGCGCACACGGGGCTGCTGCTGCCGCCACACAACACACACATAATAATAATAAATACACACACACACGCCGCCATGTTTTTTTGCCTGTACAAATAATACGGTCTCGCCCAGATTAGCTGCAAAATCGCAGCGACTCAACTCAAAACTGTCACTCATTATCTTATTCGCAACATGGCGATGTATCATCCCGATGTTGAGCTCTCGCTCTACAGCCAGAGAATGTATGGTCAGTGACTCGGGATCCAGTTTTTATTTCTTCAAGGGTATGCTCAACTTCTTTTACCCCCTCACCGGGAAGTCCCAATATAATATCGGTATTGATATTATCAAATCCCAGATCTCTTGCCATAACGAAGCTTTCGATTATCATATCTACGCTGTGATATCTTCCTATTTTATCCAGAGTACTTTGGTTCATAGATCTGGGATTTATCGATATCCTTGTTACACCATTGACTTTAATACCTTTAATTTATCTTCACTTATACTGTCCGGTCTTCCGGCTCTCGACCGATAGTTCCAACAGACTTTCGGTATCAAATTCTCTCTTACACAGGAAAGTATTTCTTTAGGGTTCATCCGCATCAAGTGAGGTTGGGGTCCCTCCGCCCTATATACTGTTTGAAGCTTTCTGTAAGCATTGGCTTTTGCAACCGCCTTAAGCTCCTTACACAGAGCTTTTACATAGTCTTTTTTACTATGCTGCCATGCCTTTATAGGATAGGCTGAAAATGAACAGTAGTAACATATACTGGGACAATACGGTATACCCATATACAGACTGTAATTATCCTTTAATATATATCATCCAGTATTTTTCTTTTGATGCTACTTATAACTAGTTCTATCTTTTCATCGGACATAAGATAGGGTACTCTTTAAGTTCGTGTATATTTCTTCTTTATCGGCTCCTTGTCAGCATATTAAGTACTATCTTTGTAGGTCTTATACCCGTTAGTGTACCCCAGGGAAGTTGTGTGCCGGTATGTTCAAAAAATATATCGTAAAGATTTCTTTTAAGTATATTTTTTACTTCATATCTGCTAAGTAAAGCATCTATGGTGAACTTATGTTCTTTGTCGGGATATGCTACTTTTCCCACATACAGCTCTTTTTCTTTTTTTATATTACATGAAAATATGACTTTCTCTCCGTCTGTATATATGTATGATACACTCGGATAGAAAGCCATACATAGCTCTCTTATATCTTGTTCATATGGAAAATCATCCAACAATATAGCTATCATTTGTCTTTGCCTTACAGATACCTGCGTATCTCATTATATTTCTTCTCATCACCTATAGTTGTTTTTCTTTCATGTCCCGGCAGCACCAAAACATTCTCATCCAATAAGAAAAGTTTTGAAAGTGAAGCTATCATTTCATCGTGATTGCCGCTATACAGATCGCATCTGCCGTAAGTATGATAAAACAATGTATCACCCGATATAAGAAGTTCTTCATCTTTTATATAAAAGCACACCGAACCCTCGGTATGACCCGGAGTATGAATAACTTCGATTTTCTCACCTAGGAACTCCAGATCGCTGTGGTCATTAAAGTATTCATCTATATCTATTTTTACTTCTTTTCTTAAAAATCTATCCGAAGTATTTTTAGAAGGATCCGAGAAAAGGTCCCTTTCTTTTTCATAACCGTAGACCTTTATATTATAATGCTTTCTTACATCATCGACTGCCATTATATGATCGAAATGCCCATGTGTTAGCAAAACAGCCACAGGTCTTAAACCATTAGTGTCTACAGTCTCTGTGATCTTTGCAGCATCATCGGCAGGGTCTATGATAAGACAATCTTTTGTATTTTTATTATATAATATGTATGTATTGGTACTTACAGGTCCGAGCACCAAATCTATATATTCCAAATTTTTCATACAGTACCTCCTTTTGCTTTGATTAAGTAAACTAACTTGATGTTCTTTCTATATCGATAACACCGGATATTTGCCTTATTTTTTCGGATAAGGTATGCAGCTCTCTGGTTCCCTTGGTTTCAAATTGCATAGATATAGTTGCAAGCCCCTGTTTATTGGTCCTGATATTGACAGATTTTATATCTATACCCTTTTCGGTAAATACCTTGGATATATCAACAAACATACCTATACGATTATTCGCATATATTTGGATCTCTACCTGATACTTTCCTACCGATGCATCTTCTTCGGTACTTTGCCATTCGGCAGGTATAAGCCTTACCCTTTCTTCTTCCGGAAGAGATATTATATTGATACAATCTGTTCTGTGAATTGAAACTCCACGACCTCTTGTAACAAAACCTACTATCTCATCTCCCGGTACCGGAGAACAGCACCTTGAGAATCTTACGGCAAGATCGTGCATTCCTCTGACAACTATCCCGCTCTTTGACTTGTTCTTGGTATCCTGCTCAACTGCCTTATAGCTTTCAGACGATATTCCTTCTATTATTTCGGTATCAGTAATGTTCTTTTTAGCCTGTTTGTTCTTTTCTTCAACCATCTTGTTGATGATCTGACCTTCTTTTATACCTCCGTGACCTACACTTGCAAGTACGGCATTCCAATCTCTGAAGGCATATCTTTTCATTACCTTTTCCTGATATTCAGGTTTATTGATATCGGGTAAATTGATCCCCTTTGCCTTACAATATTTCTCTAAAAGTTCTTTACCCTTTATTATATTATCTTCTTTCAGCTCCGTTTTAAACCACTGATTGATCTTATTTTTTGCCTGAGTGCTTTTTACGATGTTAAGCCAGTCTCTGCTCGGTCCTTTTGAGTTTTGAGAAGTAATTATTTCTACTCTGTCTCCGTTATGGAGCATATAGTCTTTATTGACCAATTTTCCGTTTACTCTGGCACCTATCATTTTATTACCTACAGCTGAGTGTATCGCATAGGCAAAATCTATGGTGACAGAACCCTTCGGAAGGTTTTTAACATCTCCCTGAGGGGTAAAACAATATACATTGTCTGTAAACAGATCCAGATCGCTTTTTATAAAGTTGAGGAACTCTTTATTATCTGCGGTATCCTTTTGCCACTCAAGGATCTGTCTGAGCCAATTCATTTTGGCATCTTCAGCTCCCGCAGCAACTTTACCGCTTCCGCTCTCTTTATATTTCCAGTGTGCAGCAATACCGAATTCAGCAGTTTTTATGCATTTCCTTCGTTCTTATCTGTATTTCGAACGGTTGACCGTTATCAGCTATCAATGTAGTATGCAAAGATTGGTACATATTCGGTTTGGGCATGGCTATATAATCCTTAAACCTTCCCGGTATAGGCTTATAAAGCTCGTGGATCACACCCAGTGCTGCATAACAGTCTATAAGGGTATCCACTATGATCCTTACGGCAAAAAGATCGTATATCTGCTCGAGGTCTTTGTTCTGGCTGACCATTTTTTTGTATATTGAAAAAAAATGTTTAACTCTTCCGTTGATCTGTGCTTCGATCCCGGCTTCTTTAAGATTACTTTGTACATGTAAGACGATATCGTGCACAAAGTCCTCTCTTTGTTCTTTCTTAAGAGTTATTTTCTCAACCAGATCCTCATATATATCAGGCTTAAGGTATTTAAGTGCAAGATCATCGAGTTCTACCTTGATTTTTGAGATACCGAGTCTTTGAGCTATGGGTGAATATATGTCCAAAGTTTCCCTTGCTTTCTCCTTTTGCTTTTCGGGCTTCATATATTGTAAAGTTCTCATATTGTGAAGTCTGTCCGCCAATTTTATCAATATGACTCTTATATCCTTAGCCATAGCAAGAAACATTTTTCTTAAGTTTTCCGCTTGTAATTCTACCTTATCCTTATCCCATGAAAGTTGTGTAAGTTTTGTAACTCCGTCTACAAGGTTAGCCACTTCAACTCCGAACATATCCTTAAGCTCATCATAAGTAAAAACGGTATCCTCAACAACATCATGTAATATTCCCGCTATGATACTCTCTTTGTCAAGTTCCAGATCCGCCAATATTTTCGCAACACAAAGAGGGTGAATTATATATGGTTCACCTGACTTTCTCTTTTGATCTTTATGTGCTTTATCAGCTAATTCATAGGCTTTTTCGATCATGCTGATATCATCGGAAGGATGATATCTTCTTATAGCTTTTATTAATTCGTCATACAGATACTCCTTAGATACGAAATCATCCGGCTTATCTATAACTATATCATCAAAATTCCTCATAGATATAACACTATCACCTGTTGCCATATTTCTTCTCCTAACTGTCTGCCCTTTTTCAGAATATATGAGAGTAATTATAATTATTTTTATATAAAAATGCAATATTTCTTCCACTTATCCTTGAAATAGGTTATAATTAAAAAATATATTAAATCTTTTTTGGAGGAGCTAAGTATGTATCAGCAACGCAACGTTTTAGATAATGTATTTTATTTAGGATCAAGCGACAGAAGACTTAATCTTTTTGAAAATGCCTTTCCCGTTCCGAACGGTATATCCTATAACTCTTTTCTTGTCGTAGATGAGAAAACGGTTTTACTTGATATGGTAGATAAGTCCGTAAGTAAAGCTTTTTTTGAAAATCTTGAACACGCACTTGGAGAAAAAAAACTTGACTATGTGGTGATCAACCATATGGAGCCCGATCACACAGCAACTTTGGAGGAACTTGTATACAGATATCCTGAAGTGACTATAGTCGGCAACGCCAAGACATTTACCTTTATAAAGCAATTTTTCACATTTGATATAAGTAATAAGACCTTAGAGGTAAAAGAAGGAGCAACTCTTTCTTCCGGACAGCATACATTTTCTTTCTATATGGCACCTATGGTTCACTGGCCTGAAGTCATGGTCACATATGAGCATGAACATAAAATGCTTTTCTCAGCCGATGCTTTCGGTACATTCGGTGCTTTAAGCGGAAATATTTTTGCCGATGAATATGACTATAAGAGCGAATGGCCCGGCGAAGCAAGAAGATATTATTCAAATATAGTAGGTAAATACGGTCCTCAAACTTTAGCATTGCTTAAAAAAGCCGCTAATCTTGATATAAATTATATCTGTCCTTTACACGGTCCTATATGGAGAGAAAAAGAAGGTATCGCGTGGATCATGGACAAATATTCACATTGGGCGGGATATGTTCCCGAAAGTGATGATGTGGTCATCTTCTACGGCTCTATATACGGAGGTACCGAAGATGCTTCCAATCATCTGGCTGCGGAACTTGCCAAAAGAGGAGCAAGGAATATTAAAATGTATGATGTTTCCACTATCGATCCTTCTTACATGGTTGCAGAGGCTTTCCGTGCTAAGAAATTGGTATTTGCAGCTTCTACATATAACTTGGATATATTCCCTAAAATGGAGATATTGATAGACGATCTGATAGCACACAGCCTTCAAAATCGTGTGGTTGCTCTTATGGAAAACGGTTCATGGGCTGTAACTGCCAACAAGAAGATGAAAGAACTTATTTCAAGCATGAAAAATATGACTATACTTGAAGAGACAGTAAGTATTAAATCATCTCTTAAAGCAGAACAAATGCCTGAAATAGAAAAATTAGCCGAGGCTATAATTGCCGCTAATTAAATTTATTGTTTGAAAATTTAGTATATCTGCCTAAAAAAGCTGTCGCATCAAGGAATACTTGCTGCGACAGCTTTTTATATATCAGCTGATATTATTTATATCTAAATCTCCGGCTCTATCATTCCGTAAGTATCGTCATGTCTCTTATAAACTACATTGACCGTATTAGTCTCTGCATTTAAAAATACATAGAAACTGTGGTTAAGAAGTTCCATTTGTAAACATGCTTCTACAGGATCCATAGGCCTGACATTAAACTTCTTGGTTTTAACTATTCTGATATCTAAGCCCTTATCCTCTGAATCGTCATTTAAGAAATATTCTGTAAATGACTGTACGCTATGCTTTTTATCTATGAGCTTGCTCTTATACTTTTTGATCTGTTTTTCAATAATATCTTGAACTAAGTCTATGCTCATATACATATCAGGACTTGACTTCTCAGCTCTGATAAGTCCTACCTTGGTAGGTATGGTCACCTCTATTGTCTGCATCTCTTTTTGGACTCCGAGTCTTACTCTGACTTCGGTATCCTCTGTAAAATACTTTGACAATTTACCAAACTTGCTCTCTATTGCAGTTCTGATTCCATCTGTTACCTCAACATGTCTACCTGTAATGTTATAACGCATAATATAATCTCCTTTCGATTAGGATATATTTATTATAGATATTTTCCATAAATATACAGTATAAAAATAAAAATTTTTACAGCATATTTATTAGGGATTTATCAACTTTAAATAAGCAAATCATATTGCAAATAAAAATTCCTCTGAGTATCCATGATAGTATATTCATATTATACAGGAAATTCAAAAAGAAACTGGATTCTATAGCAGCCAATATATCTCTACCCCATGAGGTACTTAAGCTCACTCCCAGAAACAAAAAGACCATCCATACTATAAATATTGCATATATGAAGCCTCCTACCGCTCCGGCTATTTGGTTCAGCCCGTATATGATAGGTACTTTGGATACTATATCGGACAAATTGACTGCTATCTTAAGTATTATCCATACAAATACAAATACAAGTATAAAACTCAATATTGTGGTTATGATCTTACTTAAAGATTTTCCTATATAGTCCGCAAAATAATCAGCTCCAAGCTGCTGCCAGGTCTGTTTTTGGTTGTTGGCATTTAACACGTTTTTTATTTGCTTTGGAAGTTTAAGCTTTTCTATATATTCTTCCTGCTTAAGAGGGTCATGTTCCATATCTTCATCATACTCCGTAGTTATACCGTTGAGTATTTCTCGTTTGATACTCTTCTCTACATTGGTATGTTTTGATATGAAAGCACTTGTCCACGGAAGCAATAAATTAACTATGGTTATAGTCAATACCCAAAAAGATACCGAAACCGCAAGTCTTAAAAAACCTTTTTTATGCCAATATAAGGTATTGCCTATCACAAAAAGGAAGACCGTAAGTTCTATGGCATGTTTCAGTAAAAACTCTATCATGGTAAGAAATGCTCACCCTTAAGTATAAGCTGTCCGTCTTTATTGTATCTTGGTGAAAACTTAAATATTTTCTTTAACATAGGAGGTTTCTCCGCATAATCGGCAACTTCCTCTATCATATTCTCAGCTTCAGACTTCGTAAGCTTTATACCTTCAGATTCCATGATCTCAGCTCTTTCATAAAGGGCATGCATACCTTCACCCATGATCACACAATCTATAGACTGTGCATAATCACTGGCATACTCGGCGAAACTGTCTATATCCATTTCATCTTCATAGTCCGCAGGCTTATTCGAAACCTCTCCTTCACCGCCCAATGCTTTTATACGTCTTCTATCGCTTCTTCTATCTTCATCATCTCCTTGCGGCATTGCTATATCCAGATTCACGGTCTTGTCATAATTAGTATTGTTGATATTAAAACCGTTGGCTTCATCTGCATCTCTTGAGATCGTATAATCTATGTTTTTATCGTTGCCGAAGCTATCTTGGTCATTATAACTTATATTATAATCAAATGAAGGCTCCTTTTTATCATACGCAGCTGTTTCATGATCTTTGATTTCCTGATTCCCGGTATTATAATTATCGGCATATTCCACAGTCGGCATGATCGTTGGGATCGTTACGGTTTTTCTTCCTCAAATTCCGCCTCGGTATCTTTACCGTCTACGCTTATGTATGAACAAAGGGTAAATAATTCGGGATCTGCACTTCTTAATTTACCGATTTGAAGAGAATTATCTATAAATATAAATATTGAATCACCGGCATGGTTCTTTATTGTCTTATTAAGCTCACCAAGCATATCAGGATTCAAATCTCCAAGCTCCGTAACTACCAGATTATTACCGTTGATCTGCTTGTATACTGCTTCCACTCCTCTTTCATTGAGCTTCATAGCTTCGACTTTGGAGGCTCTCTTTTTAACGCCTTCCTTTGAATAGATGGATTTAAGTATTTCCTTTGCTCTATCAAGACCGTCTTCAACATTTCTTGATTCGATTATATAGGCATATTTTTTGGTATCCACTATGTCTACTTCTTCAATACTTATATCTGTCGGTTCACTGTTAAGCTCCTTGGCACCTACATCATACATACCTGTATCGCCGTAACTTGATGCGTTTATACTTTGAACTTTTTCTTTTTCCTCTGAAACATCCACAAGTTTATCTATAGGAACTTGCTTTACCAATAATTCATCGGTATGTATACTCGGAGTTTTAACCAGCTCTTTTTCTTCTATACTTACGTTGCTGTTATTTTCATCACTTTGAGCATAGTTGTCATAGCTTTGGCTATTATCGGTACTGTTACTTTCAATATTCTGATCCTCGACATAAGTATCCGTATTCTTAGGATATAAACTTGTATACTGATTTACATTTTTGTGAACCTCTTGACTGTTTGCCTGCTTTCCGGGTTTTGAAAAACTTCCCTGTGATGAAGGATAGAGACTGTTATCACTGCTTGCTTTTAATTCCACAGCCCTGTCAACATAATCACCTACACCGAACATCAATATAAGTTTATCACAGGCATTTATACAATCATCGATACGACCCGCTCTGTAATAGCATTCCGCAAGTTCATATAACCACTCTTCATTAAGCTCTTTACTGTTATAATTTTCAAGTGCAAGCAGCATTTGCTCTATAGGAGCATCCTTTGCCTTTAGTATCATATACCTCAGCAAATAAACCCTGCTGTCATCAGCGGCTATAGTGTAAAACTCTTTATAATATTCCTCCGCTTCTTCAATCTTTCCCTCTTTTAATGCCAGACAGGTAAGTCTGTATAACAGATACTTTCCTGAAATAAGTCTTTCATAAGCTAAAAGAAGTATGTTCTTAGCTTCAGAATAATCTCCTATCTTCTCATATACACCGGATACTGTAGACAATAAACTCGCACTGCCCACTCTTCTCCAGTCTATACTATTGGCTATATCTACAGCTTGGTCATAATTATTAGTTTTAGCCAACTCCTTCAGCTGATCCACTCTCTCGTCAAATTCATGTTTATCCATAGCGGTAGCTATCCTTTCTATACATCATACTATATTACAGTATGGTTCTTCCTTCCAATGCCCTAAGTAAAGTGACCTCGTCTATATACTCCAAATCCCCTCCTACAGGAACTCCGCTTGCAATACGACTTACTTTGATCCCGGTAGGTTTAATAAGTTTTGCTATATACATTGCGGTAGTTTCTCCCTCTAAAGTAGAATTTGTAGCTATTATAACTTCCTTTACTTCTTTTTCAAGTCTTTTAATTAATTCTTTAAGTTTTATATCTGCCGGTCCTATTCCAAGCATAGGAGATATGGCTCCGTGAAGAACATGATATACACCGTCATATCTTCCGGTTTTCTCGTATGCCGCCAGATCTCTGCTGTTCTCTACGACCATTATCACTTCATGGTCTCTGGACTTACTTTTGCATATAGGGCAGATTTCTTCATCTGTAAGCGTATAGCATTCAGAACAATATTTTATGTTTGACTTGGCAAGTGATATAGCGCAGATCAAATTTTCCACCTGTTCATTCGGCATATTTATCATATGAAACGCCATACGTTGAGCCGATTTGGCACCGACCCCCGGCAACTTGGCAAGTTCTTCAATAAGCTTAGTTATATGATTACTGTAGTATTCCATAGATTAGAACGGTAAGCCTCCTAAGCCTCCTGTAAGCTTGTTCATGTTATTTTTATTATATTCTTCCATCTTACGAAGTGCTTCATTGCATGCAGCCATAATAAGATCTTCAAGCATCTCAACATCATCCGGATCTACCACATCCTTATCAAGGCTTACTTTTGTGATCTCTTTCTTTCCGGAAACAACTACGCTTACGGCACCTCCACCCGCACTTGCTTCAAACTCCATGGATTCGAACTCCTTAGCCTGTTCCTCCATCTGTCTTTGAAGCTTTTGTGCCTGCTTCATAAGATTATTCATATTTCCGGGCATCATGCCGCCTTGAAAACCACCGTGTCTTGCCATAGTATACTCCTTTATTCTTCAATATCTATATCATATTTTATAACTTCGGACAGTTCATCTTTTGTAACATATTCTTTTTCAACTCTGTCCTTAGATTCTACACATATTATATCAAAATTCAATTCTTTTTCGTAAATCTTAAGTGTATATGTTTTAAGTTCATTAATAAGCTTTTCTTTATCACAAAGATTATACAGTGTTTTTCATTAAATACTATATTTATAACATCTTCTTTTCGCTTCTATATAGGTATTTTTAATTTTACCGCATTTACTGTACTTATATCATCAAGGATCTTAAACCAGTCTTTTTTTACAAGTTGATAATCTTCATAGCTTGACTTTGAAAGTTCTATTCTTTCGGTTTTTTTTACGGTCTCCTCGCTTTCATCTGTCGGCTGCGTGATTTTAATCGTAGAAGCTGAAAAATCCACACTTGAGAAATTAGCCAATCTGTCTTCCAGCTTCGATATCCTTTCGTATAAACTGTCCGTATTCGAATCCATGACCGGGGTACATATCTTAATAAATGCAAGTTCCGTAAGAACTCTTTTTGAAAGATTATTTTTCAGATCGTTAAGCAACTGAGAAAATATCCTGATATAGCGGTTTAGACTCTCTTTATTCAAAAGCCCCGATGTATATCTCATGATCTCAATATTATCTGCGGACACATCTATGATACTGTCCACATCTTTGCTTACCTTAAGTGAGCAAAAAGGTTTCTGAAATACCAAAGCATATCCGTTACAAATTGAGACAGATCCCTTCCCTGCATACATATATCGTCAAAGCATCAGCAAAAAGATCAACGGTATTATTCTCTATTATCTTTCTGCAAATATTATCGAAGACCGTCATATCCACTGTTCCCAGTATATCGAGTATGTTATCATAAACTATAGGTTCATCCGGGTAGTAAGCCCTGCACTCTTCCAAAAGGCTTAAGGCATCTCTAAGAGCTCCGTCCGAACATCTGGCTATATAATCCTTTGATTTCTCGTCAATATTTATATTTTCTTCTTTACACACCTTATCAAGCTGTGCGGCTATTGTTTTTGATCCTATTCTTTTGAGATCGAATCTTTGGCATCTTGAAAGTATAGTTATAGGTATTTTGTGTACTTCCGTAGTAGCCAATATAAATATAGCATAGTCCGGCGGTTCCTCCAAGGTCTTAAGAAGTGCGTTAAATGCCCCGGTAGACAGCATATGTACCTCGTCTATTATAAAAACCTTGTATTTACCGGATGTAGGAGGATAATTAAGTCTTTCTTTTTATTTCTCTTACATTGTCTCACTCCGTTATATGAAGCGGCATCCATTTCCACCACATTTATAGATGCATCTTTTTAATATTTCAAGGCAGTTTCTCGCATTTATTGCAAGGATTACCGTTCTTCGGATCTTTGACAATTCTACCGCTCTCGCCATGATTTTTGCCATACTGTTTTACCCTGTACCTCTTTTGTACCGCAAAACAAATAGCGCATGAGCCAATTCACCGGATACGATCTGATTTTTAAGCGTTTTGGCTATTGCAGTCCTGACCCTACGACTTCGTCAAAAATCCTTAGGACGCCACTTTCTGTAAAGTGCTGTATATGACATATCTAACTCCTAAAGATGTTTTTAAGAATCTCCAAAACTTATACCCACAAGTCTGGCTTCTTTTTATTATCTCGGATTTTGGGTCTACCTGCTTTATTTTAGCTGCATGATATCCGAAAGTTCCACAGCTACTATCTTTTTCACCTTGAATTGCCACCATCTTTTATGGAAATCCTTTGTTGTGATCATTACGGCAGCCTTGGCACCGAGCCTTGTTGACAATACTCTGTCATATGCACTCGGCTCTCCTCCTCTTTGCATATGTCCGGCACTGTCACCCTTTATCTCATGTCCCTGTAAGACCGAATATTTTATCTCCGACCTCATAGGCTACAGAAGGGTAATTACTGAGTTTTCTCTTTATTTTCAGCTCTTTTTGGTAAGTCTTGCATCTTCTATCGACATGGCACCTTCCGCAACTGCAAGTATGAGAAAACTTTTTATTGTTTTTCTTCTCTTATTTTAACCGCATTTGCCACGGTTTTATATCATATGGTATCTCCGGCATAAGTATTATGTCCGCACCTCCAGCAAGACCTGCATACAGAGTAAGCCAACCGACCTTATTCCCCATAATCTCGACTATAAACACCCTGCCATGTGAGGCTGCTGTGGTATGAATATTATCTATAGCCTTTGTTGCCACTTCCAGGGCGCTGTGAAAGCCGAAGGTCATTTCCGTACCGAACAGGTCATTGTCATATGGTTTTGAGTCATCCTATAACATTAAGCCCTTCATAAACATAGATTGGCAGTCTTTTTGACTTCCGTTTCCTGAGCACCACAAGAACAGTCAAGCCCCAGTTTACTGTAAGTATTTTTCATAGCTTCTACTTTATCTATGCCGTCTTCTTCTATCTCCCTAATGCGTTTAAAAGCTTCCCTGCTGGTTCCCAATATAGTTCCGCCTCTGGTAAGAATACCTGAAAAGTCACCTTCTTGCACTTAGGTTTGTACTTTTCGTGTATAAAGACCCTTATGCCACGTCAAGAAACCGATAATTTCCAACATCTTTTCTATATAATTTATATAAGCGATTTTTGCCACACTCCACGCATGGTAGCATTTTAAGGATTGGCAATCTCCTCCGCTGAGTCAGCATACTACTTTTGAGCATATTCTCTCCTTATAAAGTCTATATGTTATAATAAAAATTATAATGCAAATATCTGATTTTGTCGACCTTTTATCATAGGGCTTTCTCTATTGCACACGACACTCTTAGTGTGCCTTAATTTTTCAACCACACATCTTGCTTCGAATCCTGTTCATAAACGTTACCATAGCAGTTAGCTCTATGACGGCTGTCTTACGGCACATGAAAGATCTCATTTATTGCTGCTACATTCCTGTCCTGACAAAGGTTCACAAGTTTTCATTGCGTAAGGACCCTCGCATGTCAACACCACTTACTATGGGCAGCCTCTACAAACAAAGACCCTGGGCAAGATATCACCTCTGCTAAAAGCGGATTGCAGATACAGGGCACCGCTATCTCCCGACTGTGTGGAGTAAATTATAAACTTTTTGCTTTTGTTTTGTCAAGGGCTTATTACAACAAAAGGCGCTATAAGTCTATAAATAATATGAATAATATTTAAGCTCCTTCTTACATCCTTGTATTGTTCCTTACCTCCTCAGACACTTCAAAAAGCTTAAGAAAATCTTCATATATTATATCTATTGCCTTATATTTATATAATAACACCGCATCTTCAAAGTTGTGATACAGGCTTCTGTAATCAAAAGTTTACCGTACCTACTATAGCGTAACTTCCGTCTACTATAAGACCTTTTTGATGTAAAAATCCGGGACTGTACTTATAAATTCTTATACCTGACTTAACCAGGAAGAATAGTAGGACTTTGTTACTCCATATATAAATCTCTTATCCGGAATCCCCCGGAGTTACTATCTCTTACATCCAGTCTCTTTGAGCTGCCATATTGAGCTCTCTTATCGTCCGTCACTTATAATCAAAGTAAGGTGTAGTTATATAGACCGAATATTTTGCACTTTTATCAAATTAAGATAGGCATTTTTCCTTACACTTTCTTCATCCAAGCGGACTATCTGCATAGACTGATGACAAATCCATCTTCCTTAGACTTTATACGGTATAAAAGAAACCTTCCATAGTCCTCATCATTTTACAGCCATGACCACATTTCAAGAAACATCACAGTCAAAGCTTAGACGGCATCACCTGTAAAGTTTGATACCGCTGTCCCTTCCAATGTCCGTATCTTTGCTGTCGCTAAAAATATTTATCCGCTATATGTTATATCTCCGGTAAATCCTACAATACCGTCTATTACACCAAATCTTTCTGTGATCCCTGTTGTTCATAAATATGATTAAATATCGGATGCACCGGGTTAAATACCCTGCATTTGACTCCTATGACTTCCATCCGCCTTATAAAACCCGGGTCTATAAAAGCCTACACTTCCCACATCGTCATAGATGATCCTTATATCAACTCCTGCTTTGCTTTACTTTTAAGTATAGGACTTATTTGCTCAAATATATCCGCCTCTTCTGTGGCATAATACTCCATAAATATATATTCCTTTGCATCCTTTAGAGCTCTTTAACATAGAGATCCAGAGCAAGTCTCGTTTCCGGGAAAACTCGATATCCGGTATTTTGATACAAGGGATAACCTGAGTATTTTTATATATTTTGATTGATTAAGTAGTACTCATCTTCTTTCCCGGTTTAACATAATATTTTCATCCTGAGCTTTGTAAGGCAGGAAATGATGTGCAAAGTAATCAAATTTTTATAATAAATCTCATTGAATCTTTATGACCGAAAAGCAAAGTATATACAGATCCCAAATACAGGCAGGGGAAAGTATAACTATGATCCATGACAGCTTAAACATTGCATTTTTACTGTTATCATATGCTCCTATGGCAAAGTATTACTGCCAAAATTCTAACAAAACAGAGCAACGGTATAATACTCAATCAATATATGGCTGGTTGTTATACAGCCAAGCCGCCTGTGTCTGTCACCAAAGACCTACAAAATATAATTCTGCTTATGCTGTTTTTGATAACGCCCTGCTCTACTCATACCTTCCCTAATGTCTTCTTATAACAAAAGCTTATTCTATATTAAGTTCAATACTCTTAGCTATATCAATACTTAAATCCTGCTTATTACAATATATATATCATTTTACTTTTTCAATTGTAGTATACTCAAGTAAATATACATCAAGCCGTAGTTTTACTTTTGTCAAATATTCTTCAAAGTATTCTCTATCCTCTTTGCTGTTTTATTTTGAAATGTATTATTGTTAAAATTTATAGCTGTGTATACACTTTCCTGATTGACTCCTTGTAAAAGCTCTCCCCAAACGATCTTCTTCTGTAGCTTTTGCACAAAGACATCTCCTCCGTTTATATAAATATCCTTATCTAAGGTATGAAGTTTATCCAGTATACTTAGTAAAGATTCATATATTTCTTTCGGATAATGATAGTACACATCCGCATTGTCCAAAAGAGGCATCCACTCCATATCTGAAACTCTGTGACTGTATATATCTCCTGCCAAAGCCTTGTCTGAAATATCGACCCTCTTCCTCACATGATTCTCATACTTTGAAAGTGCCAAATGCTTAAAACTCATCATAATCGGCTCTGAAATTTTCTATAGAGCCTATATTAAGAGTAACTCGATATACGTTTATTCCCGTTTTTCCTTAGCTTTTCTATATCCGCTTTAGTAAAGTAATCGCATCAGTACTAACAGTTCAAGTTTCTCAGTTCAGAACCTCTCCATGCCTATAACAACGGCATGAGCTTAGTATCAGCACTGCAGGCTACTATGATCAATAATATTGTTAAAAATAAAACTGTTGCCCGTACATTTTCTTCAATGCCGATCTCCTCAAGTTTATTTTCATAATAGTATAACGCGCTTGTAGTAATATATTATCTACTCAACTTTGGATTCAAAATATAAAAATCTTTGTATACACCTTATTTTTGATGATACAAAAGATTTTTATTTATAACAAAATATCATTATGTCAATACACTAATGTACAGTATCATTGATATCGGTCTTATTGCTACTTTGTTAATAAATTTCAGCAGATATATAATAAAGAACTATTGCTGATATTAATTGCATATCAATGATACCTACACTAATTACTTAATTTGCCCTTAATATCCTTCTTAGCGATTCATCAAGGCGTTCCTCAGGAATTTCACCGTTTTCTAAAGACTTCAAGCAGTGAAAAGTAGGCTTCCTTAAAACTACTTGTAATTAGCAGCATATCCACCTGCATTAAAAGATTTCCACAGCCTCCTTTATACTATAGTGATTGTTGATTGCTCCCATATCCAAAGCATCCGTTATAATGATTCCTTTATAATTAAGCTCCCTCTCAAAAAGCTCACTTAACATCTTTTTGGAAAAGAGTCGAGTATTATCTCCAATCACATTGGAAGTGAAATATCGGGATACCATAATAACGGGAACTTCTTGTTTAATGGCCTCTAAAAACAGTACAAGCTCCGCTTTTTAAGTTCTTCAAAAGTCTTATATGAGTAGGCAAAGTCACTGTGACTATCTTCCAAAGTTCCTCCATGACCCGGAAAATGCTTATAACAACCTAAAATACCGCACTCATTTAATCGCCTTATGTATAGCGCTTGCCATGTCCGATACCAGGTAAGGTCTTTTCCGAATGACCTGTCACCAATTACTTTATTTTTAGGTTCAGTCAATACATCCGCATCCGGTGCAAAATTCAAATTAAATCGTATTCATTTACATGCCTGCTATTTCAAATCCTACCTGTCTTACTTTTTCAACATCATTTTCTTCTAGCTCCTTCATCGTAGGAGTTTTAGGAATATCAAAAGCACTGCTTTTCTGCAGCCTTGAGACAGTTCCTCCCTCTTCATCAATTGCTATATATACCGGAAAGGAGCTTTTTCATTTTGCAATTTTTGCATATTTTTAACATTGTTTTTGTTTGTTCTGGGCTTTCAAAATTCTCTGAAAAATACAAAAAGTCCTCCAACCGGATACTCATTATACTTTGCTCCGCCGCCCTTGTTACCTGAGCTATACCTGTAAGTGCTTCGGGTGTTACAAAAATAACTGTGCCACTTTTTCTTCCAAAGTCATTTTTGCAAAAGAGTCTCATCTACCTTTTTGATAACATTTCTTCCTATATGCTCATTGTCTTTATTTATATATGTAGTTTGTTCAGAGCTTTCATTTGATATATTGATTTTAGCAGCTTCTTTTTGTACTTTGTATGCTATCTTTTGACTTAATTCACCTGACATTGCATTATTGTCCTTTGAATTATACATATAACATGTAAGTAAAAATACACTGCTCGTAATCGATAGTAAAAAGCAAATAATATGCAAATTTTAATAAAACCACTATTCTTCATATTCCACCACATATCCTGTTTTTCCTAAAAAGTAGGATAATGCCGGATCGTGAATCGGATCATCTCTTTCATCATTCCATGACCAAATACCGGCTACATTCCACAGTATAAGATACTTCTTCTGTATGCCGTCCCTATCATTTCTGGACGGCTCTCGGTATTTTCAGTACCTGATATTGTGTCAAAAATTCTCCGGTGATCAATGCCGCGTAACAATAACGAGTATTGATCATTGTATATCCGCCCATCCGAAACATAAGTAAGACCTGCATCAGCAGCCATTTTGCTAACAGTCTGCATTCTTCTTCACGATAATTGTTACCAGGTGCCCACCTCTGAATAGCCTCTGCATTTGCCTGCGACCATGATACATCCCCTTAACCAATTCATACTTTACTGTCATGTTTGGTATGTGCTGTATAACCTTACTGGCTACAAAAGTGCTTTCATTTTTCACAAGTGTAAGTATTATCCAATACCAGGCACTGTGCCGACCTCTCGGTATAGGCATCAATACTTTGATCTGTAACATATTCAATGCAATACAAATCCTTTTGCTCAGTATAGATATTTTTGTAAAATGCTTGACATGTCATACAAGTCGTTTATATTTCCAATAACGCCCTTTGGTTTGCTCGGCAATATAAGTCAATCCGTAACTGTCAACATCTCCCGCACCTATAATATAAATCGGACCGAAGATGCTATGGCGGCATTTATAACATCCTGTTCATTGTAATAACTTGCATTATCCTGTCCGTCAGTGAATACAATTACACCTTTTGCTCCGGCTTGTGCAGAAGCATTGCGCACTCCTTCCATACAAGCGTCATATAAGGCTGTATTTCCATTGGCGGAAAGACTTGCTACACCGTTATTTAGAAATTCCAAACTTCTTGTGTAAGAACACATATACATAACACTGTCTTCAAAGGCAAGAAATTCAGCCTGATCCCCGTTATTGTAATCAAGACTATTAATAAACTGACTCATAACATTTTTTAATTTTAGGCATATCCTGTTCCATAGAGCCTGATTTGTCAGCTACAATATCAATACTGAGCCCTGATTGCCCTCAAGTTTCTCAATCTTCTTTACCTCACGCTCTATATAAGCACCTCCGGCAATAGATTCTTTAACGGCAGCTGTAGGGAGAACTCAATGTAACGGCAGCGTCGCTTGTGTCCAAAAATTTGATAATATACCTTTACCACAGGATACTCCGACACATCGGAAGATATGTATTTCATATTTGCAATAATACTTCTTGTTACTGATTTTTCTAAATCTTCGTAAGCGGAGACCTTGCTTTTTCTTTTTCTTTTGTTGCAACTTTTGAATCGGATTCATCATTTGCCGATATCGTTTCTTCTTCAAAGAATCATCTTCCATTTGTAGCAAAGCATATCAACAATTATTTTATCATCTTGTATCCTCTTCGGAACATCGGTTAAACACTTATCGCCTTCTCATAATCCCCATCATAATAGTATGCCTTAGCCAAATATACGTAGCCTTGCGGCTTTTTAGGATCTATGTCTATTGCCTTTTTGCCGCCTCGTATCTTTTCATATTCTCCGTTTTGCCAATATTTTTCTGAAGCTGCACAGTTTCTGTTATATCTATTACTCGGAAGGTTATAATTATATACAAAAGCACCTATTCCAGTAAAATAGACAAAAGCAGTAGTCCTACAAGCTTAAGTATCAGGAAGTATTATTTCGTTTATTCACCGGCGGTATCGGGTTTTGTACAGGCTCTCTGTTTCAGAAATTTGAAGATAGAGTACTGCCCGAACTCACAGTATTATCTTCTAAGGTTTTTAGATATTTCGGTATTTGCAGCAGTTATATTCTTTTCCAAATTTACCGCCTTGTCTGAATTTCTTTTGGAACTGTAATCCAAGTGCTACTGTCGCATCTTTATCGTCATATATTTCCTCATCATCTTCTGCTGCATTTGTTTTAGTATCGTCATTTACCGCTTCCTTAATATCATCGAGTATTTTTCATCCTGAAAAATAACTTTTGCTCCGCTGAGTGGGCAAAATCTTGCTCCACTTCTGTCATCAGGAACTTTTATAACCACAACTTTTTACAAAACATGTCCCCCTCAATAAAAGACATTGTATGAATTTAACATATCTTTTCTATGTCAAATGTCATAAAAACAAGGTTTAACACACAGTTACCTAAAATCTCAAGTATGTTATATAATAAAATACTTAAAATTTTGCAATATTCTCTTCATATTTACTTTTGTTTTTGTCATTAGTACAGTAAAAAGCTTTTTGTATTTTCAGGCTCAGTATTTGGAAAAATAAACTTGCTATTGACATACTTTTTAATTACATTGCTGTAGTTTATTGACAATATTATCAATACCGTTTTTTACTTTAATTGAAACTATTTTTGTGATAATATAAAATACTGTGAAAATCAAAGTATTTGCTGTAAGCATAAAAGTACTTTATCGGACAAATACATGCTAAGACAAAGAGTTAAAAGTCAAAAGGATCAAACACTATGTATAATAAAAACTTAAGGAAGTATTACCGTTCCGGGAGAGTAAATCCATCTCTCACAGAGCTGTGATGTTTTGCTTCAATAGCAAAGGGTGTAAGCCATATAAACGGGTTTTCTTAACGGGCCGACTGCATTTCCACTATTAACTGCTTTAGGCAGATGGGTATAGAAATAGAGCAGGTAAATGATAAAGTTACGGTAAAGGGTAAGGGTATGTACGGACTTACAAAGCCGGGTAAAGAGCTTTACTGCGGAAACAGCGGAACTACCGTAAGACTGCTTTCGGGTATACTTTCGGCACAAAATTTTTCTTCTTCCTTAAACGGTGATGCATCCATACAAAAAGACCTATGGCAAGGGTAATAGATCCACTTAAAAGCATGGGGGCTAATATAACTGCTTTTAATAATTCCTCCAAAAAGCGCCGCTTTTTATAGAGCTTCCTGCTTACAGCATACATTACAAATCACCTGTAGCCAGTGCTCAGTAAAGAGATCTGCAATCTTGCTTGCCGGACTTTATGCAAAAGGGCGAAACCCTTGTTGAAAAATCTATAAATCACGCAATCATACCGAGCTTATGCTTGAGAGTTTCGGTGCCAAAAAGTATTATCTGCCTTCAGTGCCTCGGTTTCGACAACTGCCGAGCTTTGCAAATGATATCACCGTTCCGGGGATATATCCTCCGCAGCCTATTTTTAGTTGCGGCACTCATCAGTCAGCTCTGAGCTTCTTATAGTGAGCATAAACCCTACGAGACGGTATACTTGAAGTTCTGAAAAACATAGGGGCCGATATAGAAATTGTTGATTCTTATATGGCAGGGTTCGAACACATGCCGATTTACTTGTAAGGCACTCAAGCTACATGGAACAAGTATAGGTGGCAGCATAATTCCAAAGGCTTATTGATGAAATTCCGGTTATAGCTATGCTGCAAGCATGGCTGAGACTACCATAATTAAAGATGCCGCTGAACTTAGAGTAAAAGATCCGACAGATTAAAGGTTATGAGTGGAGCTTACAAAACTCAGGGCGAAAATAGAAGCTACTGAGGACAGACTATAATAGAAGGTGGGCACAGTCACCTGGGCTGCTGCCATAAGCTCTTATAAGGATCACAGGATTGCTATGAGTTTTTATATTCTGAATACCCTTACTTAAGGAACAGCTTAAAAGATAATTGATGCGGATTGTGTAAATATATCTTTTCCGAACTTTTATTCGGATTTTAATAATTTATTACAATAGGAGGTTTTTATGGACTTTTTAGAGCTTGCCAAAGGCAGATATTCAGTAAGAAGTTTTTTAGACAAAAAGTTTGGAGGCTGAAAAATAGCCAAGATACTTTTTGCAGCAAATGTTGCACCTACAGCCTGCAACAATCAACCGCAAAGATTTACATACTTCAAAGTGAAGAGGCACTGTCAAAGCTTTCCTCAGTATGCAAGTATACCTTTGGTGCTAAAACAATATTCTTGCTTTGCTATGATGAAAACTTAGCCTGGCAAAATCCTCTGACCAAAGGATATAACAGCGGTGAAACCGATGTAAGTATAGTATGCACACATATGATGCTTGAGGCTCATAATTTGGGGCTTGGCTCCTGCTGGGTAGGCTATTTTGAGCATAGTAAGATAAGTGAGATTTTTTCACTTCCGGATAATATAAAACCTGTAGCCTTACTTCCTATAGGCTACATGCCCGACTCCTCCCGTCCGAGCCACCCTACATGAAACTTACGGAAACAGGATGAAATGGTGGAAATATTATAAAAGGACTCAGTAAAGAGCTTTTTGCATTGAGAATATAATATACAAAACTTAGCAGTAAGTAAAAACCAAGACTTACCTACTAAAAGTATTACTTTATTCAAACTTCCCACACTCAAAATTGGGTCCAGTATGTTAAAAATCATTATTTTTATTAGCTAAAATGTCGAAGTTTCAATGTACTGCTCCAATTTGAGGCATGGGAAGTTTAACTTATTATTAATTCTTTATTCTTCTTTACATTTACCAAGGCATGGCTGCTGCAAAATCATATTTACTAAGAAACCCCTTGGGGTACAGCCATTCCGGTAAAAGAATCGTTTCTCGTTTTATGGGATATATGGGGTACCAATCCACTACTTTCGATTCTTCCATAATGCGTATCATAAATAACAACTTCACCAACTTTCTTCTCCACTTTACATAAATAAATATTATCCAGACTCTTTAGGAGAAGTTATTATAGGAATATCTGCAGTTCTCCAACCAAACTTCGGAAATATTATTTTTATCATAAAATCCATTATCATCTCCTACCTTTACCCAAGGAGCTCCGGTATAGATATTCTCCTTAACTAAAATATAATCTTTATATTTATCAAAATTATCTTCTTTCACAGCATATTTAACAGGTATCCAAGCCGGAATAAGATAAATTGTATAATTATAGTTAATACTGACAGCAGTGTAATAACGGTTTTAAGCATTCCAATTAATCTAATAAATTTTTCTTCCATAGATATATTACTTCCTTTTTATTTATTAAACATAATTTATCCTAAATAAAATTTACTTAATGCCTTCAAATAATATATAAAACTATAGCCTCTAATTTCTTTACTTTCCGCCGGTATATTTTACTTCATAAGTATCTATCTTTTTTTAATACTGTAGGGTGTTTTTATCACATTACAACGCATACAAACCGTGTAATTAGTTTATATGTTTTTAAGATACTAAGTTCCTTTTATTGAAAATATTCTTTTAAGTAAATGATTTCCCGCTTCAGGATGCACTGCCGTATCATAGCCTTCTACTTTAATATAAATATCATCAGATTTCCTACACATAAAAAGTAAACTCGGCATTATATTCTATCAAGGGTAATATTACGGTTTATCTTTTTCCAACGATAAATATAGCAGTGCCGGACTTGCTCCAGTCTACTTTACTAAGTCGCCTAAGCTGTATGTTTATTTCTTTTTCCCCATTACTTAGTTTGTATGTAACTCCTGTTTTTAAGTTCCGTATCTCCTTTTTGTAACCTCTACAACCTCTTTAGTCATATCTTCACATAAATCCAGTATTCTTTTATCTCTGTCAATATATTTGAGAGCATAGCGAATTTCAAAACCTTTGCACTATATTATTTTCATCAAAAGTATTTGTACCATAATAATAATAGTACAATACATCATGATTATCATAATATTTACCTCTTATCAATTGTTCACCCTTTTTATATCATTGAATAATTCAAAAATCTACATTTTGCCAATTCCTTCCAACCTGTGTTTTTCTAAATCTACAACATACCAGTCTTTTATTTTTATGTTTCCATAATATACAAAAATCTTTTTCTCCTTCTTTTTCAAGTATGATTTCTTTCCTATCTTCATTATCAGGCAGTTTTTCATTTGCCACCCAGCCATTTTAAGCACTTCATCTAAGGGTATTGGCATCTTATACATATCAGCATCTAAACTAAAACTGTATTCATCAAAGGATGAACCGAAATTCATTGGGGTTTTATATTCATTTCTTTCAAAATCTGCCAAGAAACTCTCTTCGCTCTCGACAGGTTCTACAGGACTTAACATCATATAATCTGCCGTATATCCTCCAAAAGGCACTTTTATCATTTTTATAAAATCTGACTTCCATATCATAAATATCACCGTACACCGGTTCATCATTGATCCTGCACTTAACCTGCAATACATCATCATTAAATGTAAACTGCCAGTCCTTATACTCCTTATATGATTCCCCACCCCATCTGTTTTGATCTGAGAATATAAAACTATCCCCTTCAACTTCATACCTTTCTTTATAATCTAAGATGTACTCCCATACACCCATATCCTCTTTAGCACCTGCCATCTTCAAAATATTTACAGCATTTGCTTTATCTATTTTCATGCTGTCTTCTTTCATATGCATATAGTCTTTAAGAGTAGATTCGGCGGACTCATTATAGTCGATTTCATTAATAGCTATCAAAAATCTAAACTGTTCTTCTCCCGTACTTAATATACTTCCCTCTCCTATATGGTTAGATGTGCCTGCGGAATAGTAGAGCATCTTTGCCAACAGTTTTATCTGCTCTATTTCAGCTTCCGAACAGGTATTAAAACTGCTGCCTGTTGTGGCTTCTACTATATAGTCTTGGCTTTGTGATACAGCTTGTTCTATGGTATCAATATTATTATCTGATTTTTACCTTGCAAGAATATAAAATAAATATTGTCAGTAGACTAATTAATCCTATGATATCTTTCTCATTTTTCTATTCTCCGATATCCTGATTTTCTTCCAAACAGTTTTTAGTACTTTCTTCGTAGTTAGAGAATTAATATATCTTCACCCACAAGCACAATACAGTTTATTCCTGTCATATAACAGCTGCTTAATTTGGAAAATCTGTATTAAATACTTCCGATTTTTAACATTTTTAACAGCATACATTTACCAAAGGCATACCTGCTTCAAAATCATATTTACTAAGAAATCTCTTGGGGTAGAGCCATTCCGGTAAAAGAACAGTTTCTCGCTTTATGGGATATACGGGATACCAGTCTACTAACTTATATGCTTCAAAATATTCACCACCCACTTCCCAATATTTACCTTCCTCTATCTTTTCCACAATGCACAAATAGGTATTACCATATTCCGAAAGCGGCATTTCTCTTATCGGATTATCATCAATTTCAAGCCAAATATCATGAATATGTTCTTCATCATAAAAACCATTGCTATCTCCTACTATTTTTCCAGCTTGCACCTGTTGCATAAAAATGTTTCTTTAATTAATATAGCATTCTTATATTTATAAAAAAATCTTCCTCTGTTTTTGTATATTTAACAGGTATCCAAGCGGAATGAGGTAAATTGTTAATACTGACAACAGTGTAATAACAGTTTTAAGCACTCCAATTATTCTTTTTTAATAAATTTTTCTTCCATGGATATGATACCTCCTTTTTATTTATTCAACATAATTGTTCCTAAATAAAAATTTGCTCGACAACTTCAAATAATATAATCGCTATAACTATCAAGCTTTTTATTTTCCGCCGGTACATTTTTCTTCATAAGTATCTATATTTTTACGACTGTAGGTGTTTTTATAAAGGTTTCATCACTATGTCCCCATTCTCATCTATTACCAAAAACAGGGTTGCTGCCATCTCGGTTGATTCTTGTAATACGGGTCTTTCCATAATTATTATACTCATATATAAAAATATGATTATCTGTACAAAAATCTCAGGATCTGATTGTTCTGATGAAAGAGTCTTTCAAAAATCTTTTTGATAAACCGGTACTGCTATCTATAGCATATACATAAATATTTCTGTAATCACTTTTTATTAACAGCATGATCTTTATTTAATAAATATATTGTACTATCTTTAATAGCAAATCTTCTTATAATACCTTCAATATCAGGATGTTTATTTACTATTTCATAATTAATGTAAGAATACTCATAGCATTTTTAATATCCTCTACCCTAATTCGAAATATAGGATAATTTAATATCTCACATTCTATTTTTGTATTTCTTCATCATCTACCAACCCATTTTTTATTCTTTGTTATTTTTCTTTATAATCCTTATCTCTGTATACAATTCTTTGTGTTCCAAAAAGATAAATATACCCGTTAATAACTTCAGAAAAAAATGTGAAAAATAATTCTATACTTTTTAATTCATAATCATTAAAAATCTCTACTCCCCTATATATTTAAATGCTTTCCTTCTCTAGCTATGTTATCTATATTCTCTGCAAAATGCATCAAAAAGGAACTACTTTTTCTTCACTATATGAGTCCCATTCAGCAGGAAATTGATAATATCTTGAAAGGTCAAGAGTATATGTTGTGTATTTGATTTTATTTATATCAAATACATAGTATCTTGAGCACTAAGACCCTATTTCATCATATTCTTTAAAGAATATATATTCATCAAATAAGAATTGCATGAAATATTGTCATACTCTGTGTTAATTGAGAAAAATATCCTTTCCGTTTTAAATCATATTTGCTCAGTCTTGAGTTTTTCAACATATATATATTCTCCTTCCATATATGTTGCTCACTATTGTCAATAATCTTTGTTTTCATCCCATCTTGTGCTATCTTATAAATAAAAGGGCTGTCATCTTCTATTAAAAATACTGTTCTCTTTCATTAAAACTCTAAGATCTGTTCCGGTATTTCACATATCTCACTTACTTTATCTTCTTTGTTATCTATGTATAACAAACGATTTTTCATACACAAAAATACTCTCCGTTTTCTCCTTGCTCTACTTTCTAAGATTGTTTTAGCACCTGTATTATTGTCTGATCTGCTATCTTTTCTTTTTAACCAATGCTTACCTGCAGGTACATACATAAAAATCAAGCCTTAGAAGTACAAAAATACAATTATAAATAAAAGCAGTACTATGATCACAAATGTTATAGAAGTTTTTCTCATTCTCTACACCTACTCATTCTTCTTTTTGTATCGTTTCTGTAAAAATATTCTAAACCTATAAGTTCATCATACTCACCATTCCCTTACCATACAGGTGGTATCCTCTAAAAGAATTAAGTTTTACAGGGCATTTTTCCAACTTTTTATTATGTTTTATTCATATATAAAGCTGGCGGTATCAAGTATTATAATTATATTTATCTTATGAAAAACGGACTTAAATAAACGCAAAAAGCTCTATTTTCAGTCCGTCTTTTTATAACTTAGTAACTTATCTTAAAACAATATATTTAATATGATTTAAAAATACAATTCCCCTAGTTTAAGTTTTGTTTTTCCTTTTTATATTTTTTATCTTCTATGTATTTATATAAATTATCTGTAGTATGCTCCATACTTATCTTACACAGTAATATTACATCTTTATCATATTTTGAAAAAGACTCTTTTCCCTGTAAAACTCTTAATATCAATCTTATCTCCTATAACAAAGTCTGCATACATTCTTTAAGTGTTTTTCATCTTGTTCCGTTCCTGCATAAGTTTTTCTTTTTATCAAAAGAAGCCTTGAGCATTATATTTCACACTGTTATAGCACCAATAATAACCGTCTGTATTTATTGTTGTATCTGAATCAGCCACAAAATATATAAGTGTTTCTTTGCCCATGTAAGCTATTTCATTAACAAACATATCTCCAACTAATGCCTTATCTGTCAAAAAACAGTTTCTCCCTGTTTTTCATTTCTTTATTGTACATAGTAGAGATAAGTATCCAATCCTTCAATTGTTTTAATCCTTGCAACTAATAATTCTGATTTTCCATCACTGTCAAAATCATCGATTTTCATTGCCACAATGCCCTTATACTCTACTTTCTAACTCACACTTATTTAGTTCACTACTTTTTTCAAGTATTATATACCTATCCGATTTTTGTATTAACTAACACTAATTCTTCTTTTTAATCTATCACAATAATTTTCAAGCCCTGACTTATCATCATTTATCTACCGCTGCTTGAACTACTGAGTTTTGTGTAGCATAGGTGCAGAACCCACAAATATACCCATCAATATAAATGCAAAAATATTCCTTTTTCATAACTGATTTTCCAACCTCCAATATCCTACTTTATTTTGTGTAACAAAACTGTAGACAAAAGTGGCATATTTTTCTGCAGTAAAAGTCAGTAAAGATTGTTAGAATCGATATCTCCGGTCAACAATGTAGAATTATTTGCTTTATAATCTCTTTTATCATTCTAAAAGCTTTTTAATTCTATAAAATCTATCTAAGAGATTAAGTTTTTCGCATATAAAATAAAGGAACATACATAGTAGACTACCTACAAGATACAAATCCAATAAATATTTTATCGGCAGTATAGAATACAGAATAATCAGACAAAGTGAAAGTGGCACTGTACTGTTTATTTCTATCTAAACCTTATTCAACTGCCAATAGCTAACCCTGGTTGAATCCATAAAAATTCTTTTGCTTTTTACAATCGGTTAATATGTAATATTTACATTAATATATCTATCTTTACTTACAACTCTTTATATCTTCTTACAAGGTCATAGTAACATATCAATAAAATAATTTCAATATGTTTCAATACAATTTTACAGTCTTAGCATAATATACAAAAATAATGATTGGTCGGGGAGTTGGCAACATAAACACATTATGCTTATAAAAATTAGTGCTGTGTAGATATATTTATAATTGTTTATATTGCCAAGGAGCGTGTCCAAGGCAAGATATGTTTTGTAACAGTTTTATGTGATAGATAAATTAAGACTTTTCTTTCTCAAAAATTTTGGCAACCAACATAAATACATATATAAATGTAGGTAAGGCTATATCAATATAAAACATAAGCATCAAAACACTCTTATCCGCTCCCGTAAATGCAAGTACGGCTGTCATTATATAGGAAGCTGCCAGAATAATATAACTATGATTGCCAATATTTTGCTTTATTTTCTTCCTATACTTTTTCCTTTTTGTTTAAGACTCGCTTGAAAGTTCTTCCATAAGTTATAAAAAGCTCTTCAAGCTCCGGCTCAATCTCTCTTTTTAAGCTGTGAGGCATGTAACTTTACGGCATCTGATTGGTTTTTCCTCTTTTCTCAGGAATTCTTCTTCTATATCGGATAATTCTTTTTCCAAGACGCTTATTTTATCCTCACAGCGTTTTATGGCATTTTGCCCTAAACTTGGCTCTATCTTCCTTGGCGCTCTTCAATTAGTTTGGTCTCGGATTCTATATTTGCATCCGCCTCAGGCTTACTATCCGCCTGTGCAGCATATATAAAACCTCGACTCACGTCTGCCTTTTTCAAGATAATAGTCGTAATTTCCTGTGTAGTTATAAATTTATTATCTTTTCAAATTAAGTATTCTTGTAGCTGTTTGATTAATAAAATACCTGTCATGGGATACATAGATAACCGTACCCTATAAATTCCCTTATCGCATTTTCAAGTACTTCCTTACTGACCATGTCAAGATGGTTTGTCGGCTCATCAAAGTACTATAGGTTGGCAGTGCTTAGCATAATCTTTGCAAGAGATACTCTTCCTCTCTCACCTCCGCTAAGACTTGAAATCGGCTTAAATACTTCATCTTGGGTAAAATAAAAAGCTTGTACAGCTACATTTCTTACTTCGGTGTTATTCATATCGGGATACTCGTCATGTATCTCATCAAATATAGTCTTATCCTGATTAAGTACCTGATGTTCCTGATCATAATATGCCATACATACATTTGTACCGAAATGTATATATCCGCTGTCAGGCTCGATAATATTATTAAGTATCTTTAACAAAGTAGTTTTACCTGTGCCGTTATCTCCAAGTATGGCTACATGTTCTCCTCTTTTTATATCAATATTTACATTTTCAAAAGTTTTCTATGTCCGAAGAACTTGGACAAACCTTCTATATGTGAGACATCCTGACCGCTTTCTATGCTTTGACTAAAGAAAAGGTTCATATCAGACTTTTCTTCTACGGGCTTGTCTATTCTTTCTATTTTATCCAAGGCTTTTTGCCTGCTCTCGGCTCTTTTTACAGACTTTTCTCTGTTAAAGCTCTTAAGCTTTTCTATAACCTCTTCCTGCCTTTTTATTTCAGCCTCCCTGATTAAGGTAAGCCCTCATGGCAGTTTCCTTTAGTTCTTTTTTCCTTTTTGTAAACTCTGTGTAATTGCCGTTGTAAGTCTCAACTTTTTTATTGTCTATATCTATTACCTTTGTAAATCATTTTATCCAAAAATACACCTGTCATGCGATACTATAAGTACAGCTTTTTATAGTTATTAAGGTATGATTCATTTACTCTATACTTGATAAATCAAGATGGTTTGTAGGCTCATCCAAAAGTATGATGTCCGGCTCCGAAAGAAGTATTTTTGCCAAATATACTCTGGTCTTTTGACCTCCTGAAAGAGTTGAGACCTTTCTTGAAAACTCTTCTTCAATAAAACCAAGTCCCTTTAATATACCTATAAGTTTGCTCTTAGCCATATAAGCGTTATTAAGCTCCAACTCATGCTGCAATCTGTCATACTCCGAATACAACTCTTCAAGACCTTTCTCATCCGCCTTACTTATTTCTTCCTGAAGTTTTATAAATCTTTCTTCCATATCAAGTATGGGCTTAATTACTGTAGTAAGCTCTTCTTCTACTAGAGAGGTTGGTATCTATATCATTAATTTGCTTAAGGTAGGCAAAACTTGAGTTTTTAGCAAAGGTTACTATTCCTTCATCAGGGCTTAATTCACCCGCTATGATTTTTAAGAGTAGTCTTTCCCGGGATCCGTTTATGCCTACTAAAGCTGCCTTTTTCCCTTCATTTATCAGTATACTTGCACCTTCTATAAGTTTCTCTCCCGCAAAAGACTTACTTATATTACCTGTACTTAAAACCAAGCTTACACCCCCATTTCATAATATTTATCTATATACTATATTTTTAATTGTTAAAGTTACCCTGTTAGGCATGACAGTAAGTATCAGGTGCGGCGTTTATCAAATATAACAGCCGACTCCTAAGTAACTACTTTTTACATTCGATCTGTCATTAAATGCATCTAAACTTTGCTGTAGTATTTACTTACACCTTGCTTATTATAGCAAATGCTATGCACTGATTTTCTATCTGTATATTATCTCATCACGCCCCGGACCGTTACTAATCATAGCTATAGGAACTTCCAGTTCTTTTTCGATAAATTTACATACTTTTTGCAATTTTCAGGCAATTTATCATATTCCCTTATACCCCTGATATCACACCTGCCATCCCGGAAGGTAGGTGTATATAGGTTTTGCTCTTTTTAAAAGATTGGTCGTCGGGAAGTCTTTGTAGATTTTTCCGTCTATCTCATAAGCTACGCATATAGGAAGCTCGTCCAAGTATCCAAGTACATCCAGAACTGTAAGTGCCGCCTTGGTAGTTCCCTGTATCCTACAGCCATACCTGCAGCTACCGCATCGAACCAGCCCATTCTTCTCGGTCTTCCGGTAGTTGTCTCGTATTCACCCCTTATCCCGCCTCTTTTTCTTAATTCTTCAGCTCTTTTCTCATCAGGATCTCGCCTACAAACTCTCCGCCGCCTACGGCACTTGAGTATGCCTTTACAACGGTTATGACTTCTTTAATTTGATAAGGTGCTATACCGGCACCTATGCTGCCAAATCCCGCCAGTGTAGAGGAAGATGTAACCATAGGATATATGCCATGATCGGGATCTTTAAGAGAGCCGAGCTGTCCCTCTAAAAGCCTTTCTTACCGTCTTTTAATGCTTCGTATAGGAACTTGCTCACATCACATACATAAGGTCTATCATATCTCTATAGCTTTGTAAGGTTTCCATCAACTCTTCTTTTTTAAGCTCCTCTTTGTTATATAGATGCTTAAAGAGTACATTCTTTAAAAGGCAAATCTTTTCAACCTTTTCTGCAAGAATTTCATCATCAAAAAGCTCACTTACCTGTATACCTATTTTGGCATATTTATCAGAATAAAAAGGTGCTATGCCGGACTTTGGCTGAACCATATGCCTTGCCTGCAAGTCTTTCCTCCTCGTAGCTGTCTTGGAGTATATGGTAAGGCATAAGAAGTTGCGCCCTGTCCGATACCAAAATCTTAGGTTTCGGTACATTACTGTCAACCAAGGTTTTTATCTCATTTATAAGATAAGGTATATTCAGCGCCACTCCATTTCCTATAATACTTGTAGTATGCTCATGAAAATACTCCTGAAGGCAGCAAATGAAAGTGCAAACTTTCCATAATTGTTTATTATCGTATGCCCTCATTACTTCCCTCCTGAAATCTTACTATTATATCCGCTTTTCAGCCAACATATCGGTGATTTTACCCCTTTCCTTCATCACCCCTAGTTAGCTCCAACTATGGCTAGCTACCATAAAAACTCTTATACATATATATCTAACAGGCACTGCTGCATTCATCTTCGTCTGATTTATAAATAAATTTGAAATATTTTTAAGTTTGACTAAGATGCAATGACCTACCTAAACCCTAACTTTAAAAGAACTATTATTAAGATATGAATTCCCAAACCATAACTCAATATATTCTTATTATATCAAATATTTTACCTACATACTACACCTTGATGTCAGGCTTTTCTCCCAAATCGGCACTGAATTTTTCAAGTATGGGACTTATATACTCATCTATAAACTCAACTACCTGCTCACTGCTTCTTCCTACATAAAAGTTTAGGATTCATAGCCTCTTTTAATTTATCCTCACTAAGATTAAATATAGGATCGGCGGCAATCAACTCAAGTAAGTTATTATCCTTGCCCTCCACCTTTACTCTTTTTCCTGCTCTCATAGACAATTCTCTTTATTCTTTCATGAGAGTTCACTGTCTGTCACCGCCATGCTTTATAGCTTCCATTAAAATATTTTCCGTAGCCATAAAAGGAAGCTCAGAGAGCAGTCTTTTTTCTATAACCTTAGGATATACCACCAAGCCATCTACCACATTAAGATACAAATCAAGTATTCCGTCTATACTAAGGAAACCTTCCGGAATGGATAACCTCTTATTTGCAGAATCATCCAAGGTTCTTTCAAACCATTGTGTAGATGCTAGGCAAGCATAGGATTCATGAGATCACTCATTACATACTGACTAAAGAGCAATTTCTTTTCGCTTCTCATAGGATTTCTCTTGTATATCATGGCAGAAGATCCTGTTGATCAAACGGCTCTTCTATTTCTTTCAAATGTTGCAAAAGTCTTATATCATTTGAGAACTTATGTGCGGATTGTGCAATTCCTGCAAGCACTGAAAGTACCTTGCTGTCTATCTTTCTTGAATAAGTCTGCCCTGATACCGAATATACCTTATCAAATCCCATTTCAGCGGCAATCATCTTATCAAGAGCCTTTATTTTCTCTTCATCACCGGCAAAAAGCTCCACGAATGAGGCCTGAGTTCCGGTAGTCCCTTTACATCCGAGAAGTTTAATATTATCTATTGTATAATTCAAATCTTCGTAATCAAGTAGGAGTTCATTTAACCAAAGCACTGCTCTTTTTCCTACAGTAGTAGGTTGAGCCGGCTGAAAATGAGTAAATGCCAATGTTGGAAGATCCTTATATTCCAAGGCGAACTTACTGAGCTTTTCCATAACATTTACAAGTTTTACTCGTACAAGCTCAAGAGCCTCTCTCATAAGTATCAGATCCGTATTGTCTCACTACAGCAGCTTGTAGCTCAGGTGTATAATTTTCTTGCCTTAGGACATTGCAAACCGTAAGCGTATACATGACTCCATTACATCATGTCTTACTATCTTTTCTCTTTCTTTTGGCTTCTTCATGGTTTATGTCATCCTTAAAAGCCTCAAGCTCTGCAATCTGTTCATCACTTATATCAAGTCCGAGCTTTTCAGACTTTGCAAGAGCTATCCAAAAGTCTTCTCCATGTCTTAAATTTTTCTCAGCAGAAAAATATATTGCATCTGCTGCCGCATATCTTTCCGATAAAGGGGCTTATATACTTATCATACATATATTATACATCCTTTCATCAAAAGTGTCTGTTATAAATCATTGGGTAAATTTCGTTGTTAAAAATTCAATTTATCGCACCTGTTTATGATACTATAGCTTAAGTTCACTTGCAAGCTTGATAAGAAATTTGTTATTTATTGTTATAATCAACGTTACAGTTCAGTTAGGTCATTCATCTTCGTCAAAAAGACTAAAAATATTTCATTTTTATCTATAAATTAGACGAAGATGAATTCGCGGTAGCTTGAGTAGATATACATGTATAATATACACCTGAAAGCAAGCTTTCATTTCGGTATATTATACATGTATACCCTAAACTACCTGAACTGTAACTAATCAACAACATTATAAGGGGCTGTCAGAAGATATAAACTCTATACAAACTAAAACGCCCTCTAATCAAGTCATTTTTGTATAGAAATTTATACCCTCTGACAGCCCCTTATATGAAAATCATTAAGTCAACTTCTAATTTTTATTCAGAAAAAGTAGCTGTGGAAAATATCTGTCTCCGCTGTCAGGAAGCAATGCTACTATAGTCTTTCCTTTATTCTCCTCTTTTAGAGCAAGTTCTACAGCCACACTTAAAGCTGCTCCTGAGGATATACCCACTAAAAGTCCCTCTCTTTTTGCTACATACTTTGCATATTCAAAAGCCGACTCGTTACTCACCTTGGCAATCTCGTCATATACATTTACATCCAGGGTTGATCAGGTATAAATCCTGCCCTATTCCCTGTATCTTATGAGGTCCCGGCTTAGCTCCCGGGAGTACTGCTGAATCTTGCGGCTTTCACCGCAATAACCTTACATAAGGTTTTTAGACTTAAGAAAATGCCCTACACCTGAAATAGTACCTCCTGTACCTATACCTGATATGAATATATCAACTTCTCCGTCAGTGTCATTCCAGATTTCCGGTCCGGTTGTTTCTTCATGTATTTTAGGATTGACAGGATTTGCAAATTGACTCGGTATAAAGCTGTTTTCTATGCTTTCTGCAAGTTCCTGTGTTCTTGCTATGAGATCCCTTCATACCCCTTGCTTCCCTCTGTAAGCTCTACCTCAGCTCCATATATTTTAAGCATGTTTCTTCTTTCAACGCTCATAGTCTCAGGCATGGTAAGTATCACTCTATATCCCTTTGAAGCTGCTACAGAAGCCAATCCTATACCTGTATTACCTGAGGTCGGCTCTATAATCACCGATCCTTCTTTTAACTTTCCTTCTTTTTCAGCCGCCTCGATCATAGCCTTTTGCTATACGATCTTTTACACTGCCTGCCGGATTAAAAGTACTCAAGTTTTACTAACACTCTTGCCTTTAAATTCTTATCTTTTTCTATATTTACAAGTTCTACTAAAGGTGTATTTCCTACTAAGCCTGTACTGCCCTTATATATATTAGCCATAAATCCTCCTAAGTTATAAACATATATTCATATCTGTTTGATAGGTTTATATTAAGCTATTTTTTATTAAGTTGTCAAGTATTAATTTTAAAAAATTATTTAGATTTATAATACATATATGATAAAGTCCCTATTATACCCCAAATAAAATGTCCTGTTTTGATGGTATAATAATGTTCTAGATTCTATCAGACAGGAGGAGTTGACTTATCAGAAAGGTAGTTTTCATCAATGAATGAACAAAAAGAAGTATGAGGTCATCAAAAGCCTAGCAAACCACCCGGAAACTGCTAACAAGGACAGAGCAGCTCTTATTCTGGGTTGTACCAAGAGACATATAAATCGTATGCTACAGGGATATAGCAGAAGTGGCAAGGATATTCATGGTAATAGAGGCAAAAACCGGCTACCACAATCTCTATAGAGATTCGCCAAAAAGTCATAGACCCTATACAGAAATAAATACTTTGAGACATAACTTTGAACACTATACAGAGCTTCTCAAAAAGAATGAAGATATAAGCATTTCTGCTTCTTCTGTCATGAGTATTTTGGAGTCTGAATACATCCTCTCTCCCAAAGCTACCAAAGCAAAGCGTAGACGAATTAAGCAAAAGCTCAAAGAACAAAAAGAAAAGCGGCAAAGACACAAAAGAACTATCATCTATACAGTCTAACTTAGGTGTCAGTTGAGAATGCTCACAGTCGTCGTCCCAGGTGTGCTTATGGCGAATTGCAGCAAATGGATGCGACACCTTATGAGTGGGTACATGGGCAGGTATGGCATCTGCATTTTGGCTGATGATGCCTCCGGCATTGTCACGGGTAGCTTGGTTCGATACTCAAGAGACGCTCAACGGTTACTACCATGTACTTGAGCAGATCCTTACTGATTATGGTATACCTTATAAGTTTCTTACTGATAAACGATCTGTATTTACTTACAAGAAAAAAGATGTCTTGTCTGATGACAAAGACACCTATACATTCAGTTCGCTTATGCCTGCAAACAGCTTTGAATAGAGCTTGAGATCAAGCAGTATACCGCATAGCCAAAGGGACGCACAGAACGATTAAATCAGACTTTTTACAGTCACGCCTGCCTATTGAGCTGAGGCTCGCAGGCGTAACCGATATCAATAAAGCCAATGAATTCCTTCACTCCCTACATAAAAAGATTCAATGAGAAGTTCTGCACTTCCACTTTTATGATATCAAATCTGTCTTTGAGATGCAACCGTCTAAAGAAAAATAAACCTTACTCTGGCAGTTTTGACTGAGAGAACTGTTGACTGCGGACATGCAATTCAATTCGAGAAAAAGTTTTTGATAAGATGATAGATTATAAAGGAGTGCAGATCCATTATCGAAAGGGTACCAAAGTTATGCTTATCAAGGCATTAGATGGGTCTATGTTTTGCGTGTGTTAATGACAAAGATATTTATGCACTGGAGGAGATACCGACTCATGAGCATAAATCTAAGGACTTGGATGCTGATTATAAACCACCAAAACCCAAAAGACTTACATTCCGGCTATGAATCACCCTTGGAGAAGTGCATTTAATGAAATTTGCACACTCACAGCCACATAAATTGAGAGATTTAGAAGTAGCCCTTGTTTTGGGGCTTATAAATTAATTTTCTGGGACATATTCATTTATGCTTGACAGTATTAATTTAAAAATTATTTAGATTTTAAAACAATGTTTGAGTTCAGGTAGTTTAGATAGATGATATAACCTGACAAGCGAGCTTTCATTTGGTATATTATACATCTATATCTATCAGGCTGCTGCCGGAATTCATCTTCATCTAATTTACAGATAACAATTAAATATTTTGACGAATGAATAATCTATCAAAAACTGTAACACAAGCAACTTTTCACCCTACTCAAAATAGCCCTTCTATCTCACCTTTTTGAATAATAGCTTATCTATAAGTTTTAATATTTTACTTTTTAGTCGAAAAATGAACTTGCCTCAATGAAAAGAGTCTCATCGCATAAAAAGTAAAATATATACCTATGTATTTTTCCTTTAGGAGGTTTTGGACCTGCATATTTTTGAAAACCGTCAGCAATTCCTGCCTTGCATTGTCAAGCTCCTTAACTTTGCACCTATTGCTCCGGGTATCTTATTGGCTGCCGGGATATTCCATATCCCATCCAATGTGTAAATTTATTTATAGGATGAGTCAGATCCTCCAAAGTTATAACCAATGATTTTGCATTTTTCTGATAAATTTTTGAACATTAAATTTGGGAGATATATTTTCACCCCTGCCTGTATATTCTATAGGAAATTTCTCTTTATTTTTCATACCTTTTACACTCAATATCCACTATATAATTATCCATACTACAATCCTCTTTTATTTATAATAACTTTAAGAAATCCACCATTTCCGTCTTCGCCTTATTTAAGTTTCCCATCTCTTCTAGAATAAACCTACCCCAAAAATCTCTTGTACAAGTTTCTCATAATATTTATAATTATCACCTGCACAATTATTTTTCTTCATCATAAAGTCTCTTCTATCCATGCACTAATATAAAACCTTCTCCTCATCAATAAGTACAAAACTCATTCATTGGAAGGTAATTTAAAACTTAAACTTACTTGGATAATAACACACGAACTCATCATCACCGCTTATAATATTAACACCGTTTCCGATAATCTTTAGGTTATAAAGATTCACATCTTTAATATCAAATTCTACAACATTTCCAAAAATCTTTCAGGTAAAATATTTATATAAACTAATTTTATTTTATTAAAATCCCCTGTAAAAATAAAAGAATCCCTCAAAATAAATAGGAGCACGCAAACCGTATTTATGGTTTTCTCAAATGAGAGTAAACATTTGCCGTATCATAATCATAAAAATAAAGCTTTTTGACCTCTATAGTCTTTGTAATTCAAATACTCTTTTATATCATAAAAAGTCTTCAAAATTATTTTTGAAAAAGCAAATCTTATCTGACCCGATATAGGCTCAGGATAAAAACCCCGTTTATTTTGTTAAAACGCTGATTATCATTACTACCTCCATGCTCAATATAAAGAAGTCCTTAGTATACCTATTTATATACTATAACCCCTTATCACTGTTATCTTTCTAAATCGGAAGGTTTTCATGCTAAGGTCTATCTTACCTCTTACAGCATCTACTTTTTATAACCTTTACCTGACTATATCCCCTATATTGACTATATCTTCCACCTTGGCAACTCTCTTATCCGAAAGTTTTGAAATATGTATCATGCCGTCTTTGTTAGGTGTGATCTCCACAAAAGCACCGAACTCCAAAATTCTTACTACCTTGCCTTCAAACACCATGCGCGGCTCTACTATCGGTTACTATATTTCTTATAGATCTCAACCGCTCTTCTTATCCTTATCGGTACTCGCATACACTTACCTTACCGTCATCGTCTATATCGATCTTAACACCGGTTTCTTCAATGATCTTGTTGATAACCTTGCCTTGCTTACCTACTACATCTCCTATCTTGCTCGGATCTATAGTAAGAAGCTCTATCTTAGGTGCATACTCTAAAACTTCTTTTCTGGGTTCGGCTATACAAGGACTCATACAGGTATCCATAATAAAGTTTCTTGCCTCATGACAGGTTTTTATAGCACCCTCAACTATCTCTCTGGTAAGTCCTCGGTTTTATATCCATCTGTATTGCGGTAATTCCATGCTTTGTTCCGGTTACTTTAAAATCCATATCTCCAAAGAAATCTTCCAAGCCTTGTATATCGGTAAGAAGTACATAGTCATTATCATCTTCTCCGGTCACCAAACCGCAGGATATAAGCACCTATACCATGTTTGTAATAGGGCACACCTGCTGCCGCCATAAGACATACAGGAAGCACAGGTCGATGCCATAGAGGTCGATCGTTTGACTCAAAGGTCTCCGATACTGTTCTTATAGCATCAGAAATCCTCCTCACTTGGAAGTACCGGTATCAAGGCTCTTTCTGCCAATGCTCCATGCCCTATCTCTCTTCTTTTTCCCGGACCTCTTGACACCTAGTCTCTCCTACAGAATAAGATGGGAAATTATAATGGTGCATATACCTTTTTAGCAGTCTCTTCAGCATTAAGACCGTCAAGTCTTTGCGCCTCTGCCAACGGTGCCAGCATAGATTTACATTACATATCTGAGTCTGTCCTCTGGTAAACATCGCTGAGCCGTGTACTCTCGGTATTATATCTATCTCGGCGGAAAGCTCTCTTATTTGATTAAAGAGCCCTTCCGTCAGGTCTTTTTATCCTTCAATATCATCTTTCTTACGGTCTTTTTCTGATATTGATAAAAGGCTTCGGAAAGAGAGTTAAGATAGTCTTCATTTTCCGTAAATGCTTCCTCAAGCCTTGTCTTAAGCTTCCTTAAATTTTCTTCCCTTACCTGCTTTTCATCTGCAAATACAGCCTCTTCCGATTTCCTGTGGGCTAACCACTTCCTTCATAGCCTCCACAAGTTCAGGCGCTATAGCAAATGAGTCATAGGAATGTTTTTCCTTGCCTATATCCGCTACCATTTCTTCTATAAAGGCTATTATTTTCTTATTGATTGCGTCAGCCTGATATATAGCGTCTCATCATGGTTTCATCATGGTACCTCGTTAGCCCCTGCCTCTATCATAACTACTTTTTCTTTTGTAGATGCAACGGTAAGTTTTAAGTCTGATACGCTCATCTGTGCATCATTCGGATTTACTATAAGTTCTCCGTCTATAAGTCCCATCTGCGTGCTGGCACAAGGACCGTCAAAAGGTATGTCGGATATGGCAGCCGCTATAGCAGAACCGAGCATGGCTGTAAGTTCAGGTGAACAGCTTGGATCCACTGACAAAACCAAATTGCTTATAGTAACATCATTTCTATAGTCACTTGGGAAAAGCGGACGCATAGGACGGTCTATTACTCTTGAAGTAAGTACTGCATTCTCACTTGCCTTTCCTCTCTTTTATTAAAAACCTCCCGGCATCTTGCCGACTGCGTACATTTTCTCTTCATTCATTCTACAGAGCGGGAAAAGTCTATTCCTCTCTTGGGCTCCCCTGAGCCGTAATTGTAGATAATACTGTAGTATCTCCGTAGTGCATAAAAGCAGCGCCGTTTGCTTGGGCGGTCTACTCTTCCTATCCACCCTAAGTTCTCTGCTGCAAAGTTCCATAGTATAAGTCTTATATGTTTTACCTCATATACCTCTCCTTAAGTTTTTAAGACTATTTACGAACTCACAGATAAAACTCCGTTTTTAAATTCAAAATTTATCTTCAATTGTATACAAAAACAGTTTTTATCTGTGGTCTCGAAAATCTAGTCTTTATTTTTATTTTGAATCTATGCGCATCAGCCTTGTCATACAAATACTGATTTGCAAAATCACTTATAATCATTTTGTATTAAAAATAAAGCTGTTGACAAAAAGCAAATATTATACAGCAATGCTTATGAATCTACCAACAGGCATATTTTGTATAAAAGATCAGCTCTTTGCAACAGCTTCATAAAAATTAATCTACTTTTCTAATTTCCAATTTTTCAATCAGGCTACGAGTAGCTTTCAAGGTTGGTATCTCTTAAGTACTTTTAATAAACCTCTTCTCTTACCAACCATCTTAAAGTAAACCTCTTCTTGAATGGTGATCTTTCTTATTAAAGCTTTAAGATGCTCTGTAAGTTCTGTGATTCCTAGCTGTAAGTATAGCTATCTGAACTTCAGGAGATCCTGTATCACCTTCTTTTTCTGGCATACTCAGCTATAACTGCCGCCTTTTCCTTTGAAATCATTGCTTTTTCTCCTTTGCTTTATCCTGTCTTGCACCTTCAACGAAGTCTCAGTTTGGAGTATCCTGAAAACTGCGTCCCGGGTGAATTAACCTAGATATACTAACATATAAACTTATGTTTTTCATAGGCTAATTATAAAAAGCAGCTACTGCTGCTTTCTATTTGTGACCAAAGTGCCGTTCTTGCTTAGTGACGCCTAGCAGGTGCTAGGGTGGGTTTCCTCACCTTAAGATCTGTCTTCCAAATTAAAAAGGCATGACATCCCTTTAGAAATAATTAGAATCCCTTTATGTCAAAATGTAGGTTCAAAATTGGCAAGGTTGTCGCACCTCCAGCGATATGCTTTAGTATACTATTATTTGATACTAAAGTTCAATATTTTTAGTATTTTTATAAAAATTTAAATTTTTATAAGTTCTAACCTATTCCTATTATTATGCCGCCGTCTCCGGCATATGCCATATCACACCTGCTGTCTGTGTAATTAAAACATCTTTGAACTTGTTGCTGTCTTTAAACATCTTAGCCACAAACTCTCCACGCTCAGGATTGTTACACTCTGCTATAGCTACTCTCTTTCCTTACTGTCTTCTCCTGCATCTTTCAAAGCTATATCCACCATGCGTGCCAGCGCCTTGTTAATACCTCTCGCCTGATCAAGCTTTTATAATCTTACCGTCTACCGCACCCATAACAGGCTTGATATTAAGAGGTAGTTGCAAAGAGGCTGAAAGTCCGCTAACCTTCCGTTTTTTCTTAAAGTTTCCAAAGACTCAAGTACAAAATATGTCTTCATATTATCCCTGAACTTTGTGATCCTCTCGCATATTTCCTCATAGGCAAGATCAAGTTCGCATAATCTTTCCAGTTCCAAAAGTATCCTGTACTGTCCGGCTGAGGCTGAGTGGGAGCTTAATACCAAATACCTTCTTATTCGCATTTTCCTCCTCTTCATACATGTACTTGTAAGTACCGCACTTTGGTAAGTTCCGCTCAAATGTCCGATAAGGTAACTACAAAATACAGTCGGCATCAGCATCCTCATAGGCTTTTCTGAAAGCTTCGGGAGATGGACAGGCTGTCTTTGCTCCTACTTTTGCTCTCTCATTCTTTTAATAAAATCTTTCCTATCAAAATTCTCATCATCAGCTATATGATAAGAACCTATTTTGACAGTACAAGAGGTACTGTTTAAGTAGTGCTTTGACTTAAGCTGCCTTTGATCCAAATCTGAACAGCTGTCTCCTATAAACTTTATAGTTCATAATCTTCTCCTTAATGCATCTTGTATACTACTACTTGAAATGTAGTATTGATAACTATCTGCATTATGAAGAAAGTCTGTCGTGTCAACCACCCTATATAAAGCTTTACTCAATCATAGCAAGTATAGTATTGGCTCTTTGTATAAATGCGCTCATTCTCTCCGGTGAAAGACTTGAATTACTAAGCTCTGCCAGGTCATAAAGATGCTCTATTATTAATTTTTCATTTTCCTTATTTTCCGTAGCTAAAAGCTTTTGTACAAGGCTGTGTGAAGAGTTAAGTATAAGCGTTTTGTCCGTATTTCCTCCAAACATTGAAGGATCCAATCCCATCATCGCATACTGTTTCATCATATCTTCCATACGCCTTGACTCTTCGGAAATAATTAAAAGCGAAGCTATTTTCTCATTTTTAAGACTTTTAACCTCTATGTTAAGTTTATCCTGAGCAAGATAGTCCTTTGCCCTTTGCACAAGCTTATCAAAGTTTTCTTTTTCAGTTTCACTATGTTCTTTTTCCTGCAAGCTCCTCGCTTAATTCACCGTCTATTCTTACGAATTTGACATCCTTCATCTTAGCTTCAAGACTTTGAATAAACGGCATATCTATATTATGAGGAAGCACTACAGCCTGCTTACTTGCCTCTTTAAACTATATTTATATACTGACTTTGAGCATTTACATCATTAACATAATATATCTTATTTCTATCCTTTTACTCTTCTTTAACTCCTCTTCCTTAACCTCTTCTTTAGCTTCTTCAAGCTCCAAGTCCTTAAAGGTCTGGTATTTATCGTAAATGTCTTCTAAATAGTATACCGTCTTTTTACCTTATCGGCAAATTTTTCATCCTTTTAAGCAACCGAACTTAATAAAAGGGAGCTATGTCATCCCTAATACTTTTCATAGTTTTCTCTGTCGGTTCTGCACATACCGCTTAATTTATCCGCAACCTTTTTGGATATATATCGGATATCTTCTTTACAAAACCGTCATTTTGCAAAGCACTTCTTGATACATTAAGAGGAAGGTCCGGACAGTCTATAACACCCTTAAGCAGCATTAAAAACTCAGGTATAACTTCTTTTATATTATCGGCTATAAATACCTGATTGTTATGAGAGCTTAATAGTTCCTTCTATACTGTCATACTCTGTATTGATTTTCGGAAAATAAAGTATACCCTTTAGGTTAAAAGGATAATCCATGTTTAGATGTATCCAAAACAGTGGTTCTTTATAATCCATAAATACTTTTCGGTATAAATCTTTATAGTCCTCATCACTGCATTCATTAGGGTGCTTAGTCCAAAGAGGTGTGGTATCGTTTACGGCAACTTCTCTTTTTCTTATCTTTGCCTTCTCTCTTGCAGGAGCTACCTCAACCACTTCCTTAGTTCCGTCTTCAAGAGTCTTTTCCTCGGTCTTTGCAGGCTCTGTTATCTTCTCCAAAACCACATCCGTATCTTTTAAATCAGCCACATCTATAGTTTCGCTAAGCTCGCCCGCATCACTGTCTTTAAGATATATCGAAACAGGCATAAATGCACAGTATTTATTAAGTACTTCTCTTACCCTGTATTCATTGGAAAACTCATAACTGTTATCATTAAGGTGCAGGGTGATTTTCGTACCGTGAGTTTTTAAGCTGCCCTCAGACATCTCATACTCCGTACCGCCATTACTTTCCCAATGCACCGCTTCCGATCCTGCCTATATGAGAGTGTATCTATTTCAACCCTGTCGGCAACCATAAAAGCCGAATAAAATCCAAGACCGAAATGTCCTATGATCTGCTCTTCATTTGCCTTGTCCTTATACTTATCAAGAAAGTCCTTCGCTCCTGAAAAAGCTATCTGGTTAATATATTCATCAACCTCTTTATAGTCCATACCTATACCGTTGTCTATAAAACTTATAGTTTTTCCTTAGGGACTTATTTCTACATATACTTTTATACTCTTCACTTTTTCCTTCTTCGTATTCTCCCCATAAGAGAAAGTTTTTAACTTGGTAATGGCATCACAGGCATTCGATACCAACTCTCTTATAAAGATATCATGGTCAGAATATAACCATTTTATAATCGAAATATATTTTCACTGTTTATTGATAAACTTCCCTGTTCCATTTTTCTATATCCTTTCTAATGTATAACAAACTTAGTAAGAATATACTAAACTGAATTTTATTCTCTGTCCAAGTAAAAATATTAGCACTCATTAAAAATGAGTGCTAATATTTTGCTTGCGAATAGTTTAGATAAACATACACCCAAAAAGCTGGCTTTCATTTTGCTATACTATGAGATATGTTATTCATCTTCGTCTGATTTATAAATCAAATATAAATACTTTTTGTTTTGACGAAGATGAATGACTTTCTAAACTGTAACTGTATTTTTAATTTATATCACATGAAACTAATACTTTTTACTCGGTAACAAATGCTTCTGAGATATCAGCATCCTTTGCTCCATCCTTTTATGCAAATAAGTTATCCGCATCAAATCTGCAGGTGCTAAAAAGGGCTGTAAATTACGAAGCAAATCAACATATCGGAAAAAGTCGTGGGGTTAATACAAGCAAAATTCATGTTATAATTGGCAGTTTGGGTAATCCCATATATTTTGCACTGACTGCCGGAAACGAACATGTTTGTGTTTGCACTTTGGATTTACTGTCAAAATTTTACATTGAAGGCAGTAATATTCTTACTGAAAAGTATATGGAAATTTTAGAAATACGAATATATTACCTCCCAAATAGCTTCTATACCATTATACAAATCAATTACCACCGGCTTAGCCGGTGGTACTCGATTTATTCCTATTTACCTACTATATTAACTATCTTCCCGGGTACATATATCTCTTTTACTATATTCGCAACCGGTTTTCCTATTCTCTCAAGCTCCGCCTTTGCCATACTGATAAGCTCATCCTTATCAATATTTACATCAACTTCAAGCACCGCCCTGGTCTTGCCGTTTACCTGTACCGGTATGGACATTACCTCTTCCTTCATGGCTTCTTCATCATAGCTTGGCCAAGCAGTATTAAATACCGAGCCTTCACCTCCAAGTTCCTGCCAAAGCTCCTCACTTATATGAGGTGCAAACGGTGCAAGCAAGGTTACAAAGGTCTTTAAGGTTTCTGTATCTATGCCACCCGACTTTCTTGAAAGCTCTATAAACTTATTGTTATACTCATAAAACCTACAACTCACAGTATTTGGCTGAAATCATTAAGTCTGCGATTCTATATCGGATACAAGTTTGTATGTCTAATCTAGCATTTCCTTGCTCGGCTCTACCTTGCTGTCCTTGGCATCCATTACCATGTTCAGAATCTGTTCAGGAATCTGCTTACACCCTCTATACCTCTGTCATCCCACTCGGAGTCAAGTTCAGGAGGACCTACGAAAAGCTCATACATACAGAGTGCATCACAGCCGCTAATCTCTTACCAGATCATCAGGAGAGACTACATTACCCATGGACTCTACTCATCTGTACCGTTTTTACCGGTAATCATACCCTGGTTAAATAAGGTCTTAAAGGCTCATCAAAGCCTACTACACCGATGTCATGAAGACTTGGTATAAAAATCTTGCATACAAAAAGATGCAGTACAGCATGCTCCACACCGCCTATGTACATATCTACCGGCAAATACTTATCAGCTTTTTCCTTTGAAACCAGTTCCTTGTCATTGTGATTATCTATATATCTTAAGAAGTACCAGCTTGAGCCTGCCCACTGCGGCATGGTATTGGTCTCTCTTTTTGCCGGCTCTCACAGCAGGGACAGGGTGGTGTTGACCCACTCATCTATAGCTGCCAACGGAGATTCTCCGCAACTGCTAGGCTGATATGACTTAACTTCCGGTAAAAGTAATGGAAGTTCTTCTTCCGGCACAGCCATTCATTGCCGCACTTTGGACAATGTACTATAGGTATAGGCTCACCCCAGTATCTTTGGCGTGAGAATACCCAGTCTCTAAGCTTATAATTGACAGTCTTTTTACCAAAACCTTTTTCTTCCACATATTCAGCCGCCTTTTGCTTAAGCGTGGATGACTCCAGTCCGTTCCACTCCCCTGAATTGATCATACACCCTGTAGCCTCCGTATAAGCTTCTTCAAGCTCTCCGTCCCGACTTCACTGTCCTTGAGATAACCTGCACTATCTCAAGCCCGAACTTTTTGGCAAACTCAAAGTCTCTTTCATCATGTGCAGGAACGCACATGATGGCCCGGTACCGTAGTCTGCAAGAACATAGTCTGAAAGCCATATCGGAACCTTTTTATTATTAAGCTGATTTATAGCATAGGAGCCGGTAAACACACCGGTCTTTTCCTTTGCCTGCATACGATTTACATTGGACTTCATAGAAGCTTCCAATATGTACTTGTCAACCTCTTCTTTCTTATTCGCAGTGGCAAGTTTTGCCGCAAGAGTATGTTCGGGAGAAAGCACTATAAATGTAGCACCGTGCAAGGTATCCGGTCTTGTGGTGTATGCAAGTACTGTCTTCTCCACCCTCACCTTGAAATTAACCTCAGCACCGTAAGACTTACTCATCCAGTCCGCCTGCATCTTCTTTACCTTGGCAGGCCAGTCGAGCTTATCAAGGTCATTAAGCAACCTGTCCGCATAGGCTGTGATTTTAAGCATCCACTGCCTTAGGTTTTTCTTGGTAACCGGGCTCTTACATCTCTCACATACACCGTCTCACAACTTCTTCATTCAGTAAGACCTGTCTTACATGAAGGACACCAGTTTATCGGAAATTCCTTCTCATAAGCAAGCCCCCTTTTAAACATTTTCACAAAAATCCACTGTGTCCACTTGTAAAGTTAGGGTCTGTGGTATTTACCTCCATATCCCAGTCGTAGATTGCAGCGATTTCGTCTCATCTGTTTTTATGTTTTGATACATTTTCCGCTGTTGACTGCAGGGATGTATTCCCATCTTTATTGCATAGTTTTCTGCCGGCAGACCGAATGCATCCCAACCCATAGGATGTATTACATAATGTCCCTTTAACATCTTATACCTTGACCAAACATCAGATATAACATAACCCTCCAATGTCCGACATGAAGTCCGGAACCTGAAGGGTAGGGAAACATATCCAAACAATAATATTTTTCCTTCTTACCGTCATCAACATTAACCGGATGCTCTTCCAATATTTATTCCACTCCACCGCACTGTGGTTGTATTGTCTAGTCATGCTATCCTCCAAAACTTTTCTTATATAATAACTGTTATAAAAATGCAAGTTTTAAACCTACTGATAATAATGTCATAATTATAACTTTTTCAGTAAAAATTTCATGTAAAATAAAAATCTTTTCAAATCATTACTACGTCCATTAAACACGCTGATAATTCACATTAGTTATGCTATTTTAATTAATAATATGTCAAAAATCGACAAACTATATACTTTATTATTACTGTATCATTTCTAACAAATACTTGTACTATAAGCTAAAATAAACTGATAAGTCCACTATAATGTCTTGATATGTAATTAAAATCCAAAATAGTAGAGCTCAGTTCTCCTTATACTATATAAAATGTCAATACACTTTACTCGTAAAATCAAAAATAATTTCGATATTTTTGTACATGATACAGTGAAAAATCAACCATCATTAGCGGCTGAATCTTTCTTTTATGTATATGATTCAAATACTCAACGATTTTTCTAAGACCCTCATTGAGTATTCAAAAACTGTCTTCAATCTCTTCTTTTGCTGTCATTGTCATAACTATAAGGCTCTTTCCAAACACTGAGTTTAAGCTTTGCCCCCTCTTTTTTTTCAGGCGGCAAATATCTTACATGCTCAAAGGGCTCTCTTGCTATTCTATACCTCATTCCTTTTAAAACTGCTGGTACAAGGCAACCTTATATTCATAGAAAGATATGTTAAGTACATCCTTTCTTCTATCATGACAACCTACGCCAGTAAAAAGAGTTTTTAAGGTCAAAGACAGTATCGCAGATATAGTCCGCCCGGCTGCTTAATTCGATCGTAATCGTATACCGCTGCAAAAGTACACCCACCGATTCCATACCTATTGTCTTAGCTCCGACTCACATCATGGCTTTTATCTCCTACCATGACTATATCTTCAATATCGGTTAGATTGTTTTCTTCACATACATACTTTATTACATCCGCCTTAGTAGCTCTTTTTGTGTTATAATCTCCGTCAGATCCGCCCACATACTCAAAGCATTTATCAAGACCGAATTTTACTTACCCTTCTGGCCTCAAGCTCAGTTTTGAAGTTGCTACATAACTTCTTTCCCGACTTTAATAAAGCCTCCAATGTATCCGTCATATGAGGATAATGACTTGCCTCAAAAATCCCCGTTTGTCTGTAATATTCATGAAAAAGCCGCTAATGCTGTATAGTATTCTTCCATATTAAAGTTATATAGTTTACTATAGGTTTCAGTGGAGCGGAGGTCCCATAAAAGGGTTTGAATTTTATTTTAAATCATTTTCTATAATATTCATAATGAATACTGCACAGCCTTTGTAATACCTAGACCGGTATCCACTCAAAGTTCCAGTCCATATCATATGCCCCTTGCTTCATTCATATCCTCTCTTAAACTGATTTTTCTATGTCTTAAAGACTAATAGGCTATATTTTACAACCTATTACAAGTATTTACAAGTCATAGTAAATAAACATATCCAAAATGAGATAAAGCTATAAATGAAAATGTCCCACCTATCACTAAATGAAAATGTCCCGTTTATGCCGGGAAAACTTGTTGATAGTGAGTTAGCCCTTTTGATATGTACTTTTGCATCACAGACGGCTTCAAAGAACATATTTAAGCCGTCCGGATGCTTCGGGGATTCCAAAGGGTGGGAGGCTCACTGTCAACAAGGAAACTGAATAAATGGGGCATTATATCTCATTTAGGACATTTTCTCATTTGTGTTCGATAGTCATAATAAATAAAACATATCCAAAATACTGAGTTTTTGTGTATATTAAAAACATAAGTGTATGTACTTACTACACTTTATGTTTTATCATTAAGACATTACACAGCTTTATTTTTGCCGGCTGCAGTGTGAAACAAAAATATAGGCAGCATTATGAGATTTTGGTGTATACAAATGTATTGTTAATTGTTTATACTGCAACCTGTAATAAAAAGTGACCGCCTCTTATTTTTATTCTTCCTAAATCGTGATATACCGCCTGTACATCATCATCTTCTTCTTAAGCAAGTCTAAAAGTTTGTTCATTTTCTTTATATCTTCTTCGTCGGTAAGTCTTACCTTAGTCTGCGGTATCATAGTAAGTTCGGCACTTACCATAGGTATGTTTTGCTTCGAGCTTCTCTCTCTTACAGTAGAAAAATCATCAGGTGCGGTTATTACTCGAAACTGTCATCTTCCGCACTAAAATCCTCGGCACCGGCATCAAGTGCCATCAGCATAAATTCATCACTGTCCAAGTCCACTCTTCTCTGTCTATTATTATAAGTCCCTTTATTATCAAACATATAGGATACGCAGCCCTGATGCTCCTATGTTGCCGCCTCCCTTAGTAAATGCAGTGATCTTACATTGGCAGCGGTTCTGTTCTTATTGTCGGTTAAAGTTTCTATTATCACTGCCACTCCGCTTGGACCGTAGCCTTCGTATACATTCTTTTTCATAGTTAACGGAATCCACATCACCTGCCGCCTTTTTAATACCTCTTTCAATTGTATCATTAGGCACATTATTTGATTTAGTCTTTTACTATAACATCTCTTAATTTAGAATTGTTATTAGGTCGGGACCTTCCCTCTTTAACCGCAACAGCAATTTCTCTTCCTATTACGGTAAAAATATCTTACCCTTGGCAGCATCATTTCTTTCTCTTTTTGTGTTTGATATTTGCAAATTTTGAATGTCCTGACATCCTAAAACAACCTCCTGATATAATTATTGCCCTATTATTCTATATATATATGCTAATTTCGTCAAGTGATGAAAAATTATGTGAATTTATGATTTCAGTGCTCAAATTTCCTATGACAAAAATGGAGTTGGTAGATTGAAAATTCAATATTTCAAATATTTAGTCTATACTTATATCTCCTCAATTACTTTTCATTATCTCCTGGGACTTTCTATAATATAATCCGGCTTTGCCTCCATCAGCACCTTAGTCGATCCAGACTCCCCACTTTACTGCCACGGTTTTACCCTCGGCAGCCCTTCCGGTATATACATCCACATCACTGTCTCCTATATACAAAACCTCATCTTTTTCACCTCAATTTCATCCATCAGCATATTAAGCGCAGTAGGATCGGGTTTTATAGGGACTCCCTTTCTCTCACCGTAAAGCTTAAAAAAGCTCTTCTTATCAAAAAAGGTATAGATATTGTCTTCAACTCTTTCCTGAGGTTTGTTAGATAGGGACACAGGCTTTAATACTCCTATTATTTAAGTTTTTAATCCAGGTCTTCTATACCCTCATAAGGTCTTACCCCTTGAGGCATTTAATTTGAAATTATCCTGGTAGAGCTTGCAAGCCTTATCATAATGCTTTAACTCCTTATCTCCCGAAAATATCAAACTTCTTCCACATATTTATCGGAACTGTTTCACATGAGGCTTTTTTACATGAGCCCCATCAATACTGTCAAACCCCAATCTCATTTAAGGTCAGGTTCATACTCAGCATAAGAGCAGGTGCGGTGTAGACGTGTTCCGTCCAAATCAAAAATACAAGCCTTTATCAATTTCCCATCTCCTTTATAAGTTTTTGTATAGATTCTTCATCAGAAATAACCATAAGATGCGCTTCCTTTTCAATAAAATCAGTAGCTCTGTATATGCTCCTTTCCTGCTGATACCGATTATATGAATTCCGAGCTTATTTCTGATATCAAGCTCCTAATACTTTTTCCCCACCCATGCCTTTGGAGCGGATATCTCATAGATAGAATAATTGTCCGTAAAATTCTATAAAATCAAATATGAGTTGAACTGTAATCTATGGCTGTCTTCATGGCTATATCCCTATCAGGATATATCACTCGTCAGCTCCGTTTCTAAGCAGGAATTTTGCCTGTATATCCCTTGTAGTGACTTATCACCACATACTTTGTAACCAGTTCTTTTGAAAAGTGAGGGTAGCCTCAAAGCGTAGCTTTGAAAGTCGGTACCCATACATACAAAGACCGCATCATAATTACCCACTCCAAGGCTTTTTGAGCACCTCTATGTTAGTACAGTCTCCTACCTTTGGCTTCTTGTGAATAGCATATCTCTTCAAACCTGTCCTCTTCTTTATCTACGATCATAATTTGATGCCCAAGCTCTGAAAGATTTCTGCAAAGGTGCTGTCCGAATCTTCCATACCTATTATACAGCATTGATTTCGTTAAATCTCCTCCAAGCTATCCTATACTTATGTCTTCACCGATTTCTTAATTTAACCTGATTTTTATTATGTGTCAATGACAAAAGTAAAAGCTTTAAGCCCCGACTCTGCCAAGATACATTAGTATAATCAGTACACATTTGGAAATAGTATTAAGATCCCTTATATTTCTGTTGTTACTTCGATCATTACTGCATGAAGTTACTTCAAAAAGTAAATCAAGTATATTTATCTTATTATATAATTTATTACTATAGCTGATACTAAAATCAGGCTTATGTTAATAGCTGCTTATTGTAGCCGCTCTGACCACTATATCGTTACTTATGGTTCTGTTAAATACCTCTGTTATCTTTTTATTAAGCACATTAGCCCCCACCTGTAGCCAAAAGTACAAAAAGGTAGTCATCTTTATACCTCCTGCGGTTGAACCCGAGCCCCTCCTATAAACATTATTATAATAAATATTACCATCTTACCGGCATCGCTAAAAGCTTAAAAGTCAACCGTATTAAATCCTGCGGTTCTTGCCGTCACATCCGAAAATGTCGATACAAGCACGGCCTGTGAAAACCCCATTCCCCTTAGAACCGTTGTTTTGTGTCTGTTATAAAGAAAATCAGAGTTGGTATTACAAAAAGTATCATCACACTTGCAAAATCATCATCTTACCGTGCAACCTATACTTTCTAAAATTAAGCCTGTGTTTTTGTAATATCATCCCAAACTATAAAAGCCTATTCCGCCTCATAAGTATCAAAAGCAGTATAACTATATTAATTAAAAATCCGAAGAATATGCACTCAGTGAATTATATGCTCCGTACTTTATTCCATAGATCAGAAACCTGCATTACAAAAAGCGGATATGGCGTGAAATATTGAAAACCCATACTCCTTATGTATGCCGAATTCAGGTATAAATCTAGAGCAAAACGCTTCCTATGGCTTCCACATGTGCTATAAAAGTATCTTTTTAGTAGCTTTTACAACTCCGCCTACAGACAGCGAATTGGTACTTTCCTTTATAAGACTCCTTGCTCTAAGACTTACTTTCTTTCTTAAAATAATTGAAAATAAAACTCCCTATACTTACAAAACCGGAGTCCGCTCTATCTGTATCAAGATAATAATCACAAGTTGACCGAAAAAGCTCCAATGAGTGTGCTGTATCTACTAACACAAGACCGGTAACATTAGCAGGAACTCTACAGCGTAAAAGTGCTGTTACAAAATCAGTACTCTGTCCACCTCTTGAAGCTATGGGCAACATTAAAAATACCGTTCCTATAAGTAGTACTGTTACAAAACCAAGCGCTATGTTGTGATTGTGATAGATTAATATTTTTCATATCTAATATTTAAAAATAGTCTTAAAATACCTTGCAAGGCTTTGCACCGACATTCCACCCAGTTTTACCAAAACGTCCTCCCTACAGAACTTCCAAGCGCATTGCCCCACCTCTCCGCCTATAGTTCCTACAGCGGTATTTCCACACTTTTATTTCTTGCCATTCTTTTCTTATCTTTTCTTCCTCTTGGCTCTTTTTCTTTGCTCTCCTTATCCGAAAGCTTTTCCATTCTCCCTTGCTGCTTACACGGCTTAGGAATTCATAGGCTGAGTCTCTGTCTTATTTCTATATACTTATGATACAGATCACTGCCTCACTATAACTGAGTGTCTCCTTCCCTCATAGCTCCAAGATAAGACTGTGCGGCAATAGTATAGGCTCTTTCCACTATATCGGGTAGGAACTGTCTTCTTGTATAAAGGATACCAAAGCCCTCCTATACCAAGCTCGGTAATAGCCTTTTGCGTATCCAAGTTCGGGTTAATTCTGTAAGACTGTGCCGCCGCCTTTACCGCCTTTTGCTCTGCAGCGGTATAAGCTCTTAGGGCGTGCTGTATTTTATTACCCAGTTGTGCAAGTATCACCGGCATATCACCGGGGCTTTGACTTATGAAATAAATTCTATTCCCTTTGATCTTATAAGCTTCATTACCTGCTCTATTCTTTTGCATCATAGCCTTTAGGGTATTCTTAAAAGTAAATGTGCCTCATCAAAGAAGAATACCATCTTAGGTTTTTCAAGGTCTCCAACCTCAGGCATAGTTTCAAAAAGTTCCGAAAGCAACCAAAGCATAAAGGTCGAATAAGCCAAAGTATCCTGTATAAGACTTGAGGCATCTATTATATTAATATAGGCTCTTGAGTCTTGAGTTGTCCTCATCCAATCTCTTATATTAGGTGCCGGCTCCCTCGAAAAACTCTTCGGCCCCTGTCTGAAAGTGCCACCACCGCTCTCATAATTGCCGCCATACTTTGCGAGGACATATTGCCGTAATCCGCCTTATACTGTGCGGAATTCTCGATACATAATTACATAGCCTTTTAAGTCCTGATATCTATTAAAAGCAGACCTCATCATCCGCTATTTTTAAACACTATGTTTAATATATCACTTTGAACCTGATTAAGATCAAGTAGCTTAGCCAATAATAAAGGACCGAACTCCGATATGGTCGTTCTAGCGGCAGACCCTTCTTAGCAAAACAGATCCCAAAAGCAGGCAGGAAATGCCTTAGGGTAAATCCTTTCTAAAAGCCCCAAAGCTCGATACTTTGGCTGATTGTCGCATTATCTCCCCGGCTTTTACCACTACCCTGCCAGGTCACCTTGACATCTGCCATTATTACCGGTACTCCCGCATGTCGGAAAAAGACTCTGCCAAGACCTTTAGGCTTACCGTCTTTCCGGTACCGGTAGCACCCGCTATAAGTCCGTGCCTGTTTGCCATCTTAGGCAGTATATATAATTCCCTGTCAAAAGCCTTAGCTATATACAATCCCTTATCAGTATACATAATTGCTCCTCCAAAATAAAATCAGGTAAATAATTGAAACTTTTTACTCATTTTGTATATTTTTATAAAATCAGCCAACTAATCTCCAACTTGAGTCACAAGACAAGTTAAATAACAGCTCGTTTCTAACTTATAAACTGCGTTTATTGCTAAAATCAGTTTTGCTATTTACATTAACTGATAGTTTACAACAAAATCTCTTTATATAGGCAATAGAATATTTTCCTTTACTTTTATACATTTCACATTTCAAGGTGATTTGCTAAAAATTAGTGTATAGGATAAAACTTTGTATTTGAAGGAGTTTTTAATAATGAGAATTTCCACAAAAAGGCAGATATGCACTTAGGATGATGATAGAATTTGCTCTTAATGAGGAAATCCCATGTGAAATCAACCAGGTAGCTAAAACCAAAATATATCTGAAAAGTATCTTGAACAAATAGTAGCCAAGCTTCATAAAGCCGACTATGTTCGCAGCATAAGAGGTTCACAGGGGCTATGTGCTTAATCGAGCCCCAAAGACTATTCTGTAGGAGACACTAAGAGCTACGGAAGGCAGTCCCCACTCCATCTGCCTGCCTTGATGATAAAAACAGTAATTGCTACCGTAATAATCTTTGTGTTACACAGAATGTATTCAGAAAAATCGAAAGATGCCGTTAACTCGGTAGTGACAACATAAGTTTAGAAGACCTTTACAGAAGAACTTGAAATCCGCCGACACATCTACACGGACTCGCAAGATGATATATCTTCACAAAAACAGCCAATCTTTTATACTTGACAAAAAGCCTGCCTTAGTATGTCATATCATAGCGCTAACAAATTAGTTATTTGACATATTATGTGTGTGTAGCTCAGCTGACAGACACTGGCTACGGACCGGTGTGTCGGGAGTTCTGAATCTTCTCACGACGCTACACTGTAGATACTGAGCTATTTACAGTGCTATTTGCAAGCATTACTGTCTTATATTTATTTTACCTTGCTTAATACTTATGACAGACTAGGAAGTTGGCACTGTGGATGAAATGACTATAAGCACACCTCTTTATATTTAATGCAAAATTAAATGCTTGTAAAATACTCATAGTTGCTTTGCCAAATAACTTGTTATCACCTATATTTAATGCAAAATTGAATGCTTGTAAAATATCACCTACTTTCTTCTTTCTCTTGTAATATGGAATATCCTCAAAAGCACCTCATCCGAATATCCCTTTTTCTTCCATGAACTTACCGAGAATACATAGCATACCCCAAGCAAAGTCCAAGCTACTGAATTATAAGCTCTTCTTTAGAAAATCCGGATGGCTGACCTGGTATATACATGTACAAGACAAGCAGTTAAAATAAGAGCTATAGTTCCCATAAGCCTTTTGAAACCTTACTCTATAAGGTCTTCTATCTCAGGCTCATTCTTTCTAAGTAAGATAAAAAGAGTGACAAAAAGTATGCAGCACAGTCTCGAAGCTTCCAACATTAGTAAAGTCAGGTAAGCATTTGTTCGCCGAAAACGGGTGCTATCATAGAAAAATGACCCACAAATATTATATAGAAACATAAGGAGTCTTATACTTTATGCAATTTTAGAAAAATACTTCCGGTATAAAGTTTGATTTGATAGGCAAGATAGTCTCTGCCGCCTATAAAATGAATTCCAACTGCTGGGTATACCTGCCACTCCTCCTATTATAACCATATCTGCTGCCAGCTTTTGATTATTACAAAGCTTTTTCATCGCATCTGCAGTTGCAAGTTGTGTTGAAAGCTATTCATCGGCATTCATAGCCATTGACACTGCAAAAATTATAGCCACATACCATATGGCTACGCAGCAATAGATCACACCCCTTCCTATCTTTTTAAGCGGAACTTTAATTTCTTCTGCCGCCTGAGGTATTACATCAAAGCCTAAAAACACAAAAGGTGTCATTACGTAACGGTCAATACTCCTTGGTACCCGTTTTTCAAATAAGGGCTCCATATTATTCACTATCACCTTACAGCCGACAACGCTATCAGGGTGACACCAATGGCTGCAATTATATAAGTAGTCAATTTTTGCAGCTTTTGCTGCAGTCCCCACGCCCCTTATATTAATCAAGGTAAGTATAAGTGCTGAAACCGAGCCGATTGCAAACCCAAGAGACATATACATCGAAAAACCTGCTATGGTATACATATAACCTTGCATTATCAGAAAATATGTATTGCAGTACTGAAGGTAATGCACAAAAGCTTCAAAGGCGGCAACCCAACATAGCTAGTATCAAACCCCAGGGTACAGATAAAAGAACCGTTCTTACCCATTGCCCTCATGTTGAATTGTTGTTTCGCCTCGGTAAGCGGCATGGCACCGAAGCTCCGAATAAATCAATCCTTCAAATATAATCATACAGGCAGCTATCAAAAAGGCTATCATAGCTCCCAACGAACCCGCACCATTTACCCATGAACCTACCAGCACTACCCAGCCCCCAGCCTATCATTGCACCAAAGGCTATTGCGAAACATCTTTTTCTCTTAAAATCCTGTCAAACCGATTTACTTCACTATTATTGCTTTTGCCTTTCATGTTTCATAATAAATACCCTTTTTAAATTTGTTAAATTATTATCTAAATTTGCTATGGCAAAATAAATAAATCTGCTTATTTCTGATATTCAAAAACACACTTCATGCTATACCCATTAATATAATTTGTCTCCTGAATGAAATATAAAGATATTGTATGAATATTGTCAGAAGTATAGCATAAAAGCATTCTTTATTTGGATATTTTATATTATTTTATTTTATTAAGTTCATTTAATTAATTTGTGATATTTATGTAGATAAATACTCATAAAATTACTTAAGCACTATAATTGAAATATAATATTTTCTTAAACTGAATAAACTTTTAAATAACAGTCTCAAAAGTTCTTGTAAATCGGCTTTTATTATGCCGATTTACAAAGGCTTTTACTAGCATGTAATATATTGCTTAATATCTAAATCTATACGGACTTTTAAGTATTGCGGTAACCTCCTCATGTCATATCCTTATTTTCTCCGTCTTTATATAACTTTAATGTTCTCTCCCTATCACTAATCACATAAATATAAAATACTGCCGTCCTCAAGTTTTATAAAATCATATACAGCTTCTTTAATCGACTTAGTTTCATTTCCAAGTCATGCTTTTAACTCCTTCATTTTTACGGATATCATAATATGTATAATACATTATATCGGGTACCGTCACGACTATACATTACATTTGTCACTTTTGCGTATATACCTTTTCATCAATTTTCTGTCAATATAAAGCGTACCTAGATTTGCCTCATAATCCCCTGAACGCCTGTTGGGATTATCTGTACAATTCTTATACTAAAGTTCACTGTCATAAAAGAGAGAGATATTCACTGTGTACCTCGGTATCATATATTTGAGGAGTTGATATATCGCATCTTTTTACTTTATCTCATATATGCTGCCGGTCTTTTTTCACCTTCATCAATATCTGCCATAAAAGTTGCACAGTATTCTCCCTTTGAAGAAACCCCCAAAGCTTGTTGCCCCTTCTTTTCAACATTAAAAGTCTTAGCACCCACAGCTATTACCGCTCTCCTTTTTCAGATAAATTAGTAGCTCCAATTTTACTGTATACATCATGTGTATCCCTAAGCTCCGATAATTTAACTTTTTACTGTTTTCACCTGCCTTTTCAATAAGAACGATAACCGGCTCTTCAAGTACACTATTGCCGTTTTCCACCCGTATAAATTTACATCACTTATTTTATTTGATTCTTTTTCCGTCATAAATAATATAATTCTTTAGCGCTTTTCAGAAAGTTCCTCCTTCTGAAGCTCTTCTCTTAACATATTCTCTTTTTCTCATACTCATCCTTAGCCTTGCTGTACTCTTCTTCGGCTAAAATTATAAGCATCCATGCTGCTTGATACTCCTCCTTGAATTATATTCGGATTGATCACGATACTTCATAGTTCATTTCAGGCATTTCCATAGCTTCATCCTGTTCTTTCATGTCATCTTCCACATAGTCCATAAGTGTATCCGTACTGTTGTCGGTATTTTTACTGTAGTAAAACTTGTATTCACCACAAGGTCTTACAATATCCTCAACTCCCCGAATAAGCTCTGCTTCTTCCTTACTCGCTTCCTTTTTGTAGACTTTTTGATCATTCTTTAGGTATAATACAGAAACTCCCTTCTTCCATGTACATGTAACTTGTCAATTTTGAAACATCACTGCTCAGTTTCTTTATCCTTTCCATTTTCCTTAAATACAGCTCTCCGTCTTTCTTAAGGTAAAAGAATATGCTCTCCCTCATCTCCCATATATAAACTGAGAGAATCTTTTATTTTAGAGTCGATCTCTTTGTCCCTTTTTGTTTGTTCCCATATCATATTGATAAATAGTATTGTCGCTAATATAAAGTAACTATGTTATCATCACTGACTGCATGGAAACTCTCTTGATATTCCCTCATCTATCATTACTGGCTTTTTTATTCGGCTTACTTATATCCCCTATAATACAATGTATAAGAATGTTTTTGGTGTCACCGTGAATAAAAATAGCAGTTTTGCTGCATTACTATAGGCGTGTAATGTTCTGTGTCTCGTATAAACTCAGCTTAAGAAACCTTCTTCATCACCTTTATGCTTTAAAATCCCAGTCTATATTATTAGGCTTTTCTGTTTGACAAACTCGATATAACAATTCATTGCCCTTAATATATACAAACTTTTTCGATACCTCATCAGCATGGACTTTATATTTACAAACTAAAACACTGAAACTGGACATAAGTTAAAAACACAAAACCCCACACCAAGCTAAAAGCAGGTAAGGAACAAAGATTTCTTTTAGTAACTTCTGTATCCACTCATCCTTAACAAGCAGTAGTAGCACAATTATCACAAAACTCGGCATTGTCATCAAGTGCTTCGTTACACTCTGTCACAAACTATCATTTTCATTCCCTCCCGTCAACAAAATAAACATAATACCGGTTATCAACGAAACATATTGTTAACATCACAACTCGCTTTATAGGCTTTACTTTATGATACTTTCAGAGGTTTGCCAAATACCACACACACAAGCACCTTTTACTGAATATATTTAATTAATTTATTATATTGATAAATCACAGAGCTGATTACTCGACCATAATCCATATAATGAAAAATCGCCGTTACATCTTCATCGACCTGCTTATCCATTCCTTATAATAGTTTTAAACTTCCTTATTTTTATTGATTGAATAGTCATATAAGCACATCGCACTTCCGTCATCGTAGTTTTACCCTCGAAGTCATTAACGTCTTCTGCAGTCGTCGCTGGCCTTCTTTCCATGGTAGACTAGACTCAAACTGCCTTTATCTTTATCAGAATTACAATCCATATAGTAGAATATTTCTTTTCGACGAGTAATTGCCCAGCATTCCGTATGAATATACATCTTCATCAACTTCTTTCTCTTATTGATATACAATGCTCCTTCCGAGCTTCCTTTATAGTCCTTAAAATAAAGAACTGACTATCCCCCGATACTCCTATCATTTCGCAACATACATCTTCACTCATACTGTGCTTTTGCTTTTTCTAATCCTGCCGTCACCTTCACTTCATACAACCACCGTAGTTTTTATTCTTTTAAGGCTTTGTAACAAAGTAGTAAGTGGCTCTCTCTTGGAAAGTAGGTAGCTGTCTTTATATTCTCTCCTCTATCGATCGCTTACTTTGTCACCTATGGCTATTGTTATTTTACCTGATGAAGTAGATAAGCAATCGTAACCCACTCAGTCACATACATCATAGATGCCTTCTTTCAATCTTTGGATAATTTAACTCTCTCTCTTTTACTTTCACTCTACAGAAAAATACCAAAATCGGTGATGTTCTTGACTCAAGAGTACCGAAGTTATCACTTACCTTATTCTCTTCTTTCCGTCAGCTTAGTAATATATAATGTCCTCTGTTTGATATCTCTTCTTCTTGGGTCTCTGCCCAAAGTGCATTCTGCCCTTTTTGCTTCACATACTTATCTTCTTGGCTTTAAGATACTCAATCACAGGCTTCCATTATACTACCTACAGCTTTTTGATAGGCTGCCACAGAACCGTAGTCACAACGAGGATACGTAGTTCATCCCCGGATCTTCAATATCGGCGTCCTGCTCCTATCATACTACCTCTACATAACCCATACAGTGCGCACCTGTCTTCTTTAGTGTAGTAAAATTCCCCTCCTTTTAAATGCGCTTATAATATCTGTGACATCTGTGGCACCTTTTTCCTCTTCTCTTTACCCTCTTCTATATATAATTCTATCATCTTTTAGATATGTTGCCGCCCACAAACTTCTGTTGTATAATCAGTAGTTATAACCTATCAATATCACTGTCTATCTTTTTCCTTATCTTTTCCGGCTTTTCTTAAAGTATAAAGTCCCGCCTTCTTAACATAAAATATCCCATTATCTTCTTACATAGAAACTACCCGGGTCTCTTAAGCCGGAGTCTATCTTTACTTTATCCTTTGACTATTCATATTGTATTGATATGTTGTCATTCTTCACATAGGTAAATCGTATATTATTGTCATCACTTCTTTACATAGAACTTAGGATTCCATTGGAAACACCCGGAGCTATCTCACTCGGCTCTAGACTTACTTATATCTTGCAATATAATGTATATTCTGATCAGTAATCTTTCAGGATAGAATAACATATTTCCGTTCTTACTAAAGCGTACGGCACTCGCTCATATCATAACCTCACGTAGTCCATTACATCAAAACTGTCTTTCAAGACTTACATGTTTGAAGTGTTCATAGTCACTCCTTTCTTAGTGCAAAATCCGATACATGCAACTCTTTGTCTTTATTATATAATCCCTCTGGAGCACTTTTCTTTTTGCTGCGACTCGAGATTTCCCACACACACCCAAGCAAAACAAGCTAAAACTAAAGCTCCTTGTCTGATTGAAAGCAGGCACAAGAAAAGACTTCTAGCAGGCGAATCAGTTACTGAATTTGCTTTTAGTTTTTATAGATACAGGTGTCTCTGTGCTTTTCTTTCAGTTTTTACGGCTGCCGCAAGTTCGGCATTTACTTCGGTCTTGGCAACTGCCGCACCGCACTATCATACAAAAATTGTGCATCATCTTGCAGTTCCTCCTTATTACACTTGCTACATATAATCATTATTCAAACTCCTCCTTTTTAAGAAATATAGAACTAAAAGTGCTTATGCATTAATGCTTTCCACATAATTAACCTCTCTTAATTATCATCATTACATCTTGCATTTATCAGGCTGTTGCTCTTTGTCTTGTAAAGTTTCAAATCTCCTTTTGAAACTGCTCAACCCGTAGTTACACAGTGTATAAAAGCACCGCCATCGTAACATATTTTAAAAATCGTGTACCTTTATCTGCAATAAGTTGCGGGCTGTTTTTGCTATAAAAATATTAAACTCCCTCTCTCTATATCGATTATAGTCCTTATAATAGTAAACTTCTTCACTGTGTGTTCAATGACTTGGACCTCTATATTATTCACATATACACACATCAGTATCAATCTGTCTCATATAAAGTGTAGCCCTTCATCTTCATAATCTCAAAATATGCCAAATCATTGCTTTTATAAAGATACAACTGCTTTACTGTATACCCTTATCGTATATCTTTGGGCCTCTGATGCTACAGCATTTTCTATACCGATCTCGTATAAATCACCCTTTCGCCGCCTTTCTTTAATATCTCTGAGTGTGTCAAATATGAGCACCGCTATAAGACACTTGAAACTTGAATATCATCCTCCTCGATTTTTACACTTTTATCTCCTCAGCAGCTATTGCAACATCTCCTTTATAGACCTTTAATTGACTGCATGCACATCTTCTCGTATTTTTAATTTCAGATACTACTTTATCATTACTCACTCACTCCTTGCACTATCATGCCAGGTTCTTCTTCAAAGGTCCTGCTTTCTATATTGCGTACAAATTATCACTTAACTCTTTTCTTCTTTTCCGTCATAGTAGTATAATTCAGTAGTTTTACTTTCATACTCTTTCTTTATTGAGTGCTCTGCCTTACTTATCTCTCTCTCTTTTTCTTTATCCCTGTACTCATCCAAAGCTCCTTGTTATACTCTTCTCCTTAGTCTTATCATATAAAGCTCCAAAGCTTCTTCGTACCTTTCCGTTGAACTCATAGCTCATGCCATCGAGCTTTAAAGCCTCCTTAGTGTCTATAGCGGCATCACTTTCCTTCATATCATCTTCTTACATAATCCATATGAAGTACTGGCACTTCCTTCCTTTCTCTTTTTGTATAATAAAATGAATTTTGTTTCTTGTGATAAGTTCGGAGCAACATTATCAACATCCGATGACAAGCTTTCTTTCCTTTCTCTTTCCATCTTCTTTTTATAGACATTACCTTTCCTTTAAGTAAATACACCTGATGTTTCATCTTTATCATAAAACCAGATTTGAAGCCACAGAATTTCTTCCACATCATCGTCTATCTTTTCTTTATCCTTTTCCGGCTTTCTTCAAATACAAATCTCCACCTTCTTTTAATATAGTATACTTCATTTCTGCTTTCCAAATAAATACTACAAGCTGCTTCCTAAGTCTGAGTCTATTTTAGTCTTTTCATTTTTACTGATGTTATACTGATATAGCTCACTATCGTCCTCCTTGAAATACGTAACTATATTTCCGTCACTACTACAAAATAAAGAGAATCCTCCGATAAGTCAGGAGTCTATTTTTACCTTTTCTTTTGGACGATTTACCTGTATCATTGTGGTATAAAGTATAGCTTTTGCCGTCGAATTTATCAGGAAAATACTCTTTTATTATCATCGGCAAATATCAATCGAATAGCTGATTTTATTATAATCAGTTGAATACTATTCTCTCATGTCACCATCCTTACCTTTTAGAAGTTCGGATGTTAACGCATCCCCTTTTTACCGGGCATATCCGATAGAATAATCCTCATCTTTAACATAGAGTTCTTTTAATAGTCCATTCCGTCTCTCTCCGATACCCCTGGATTTTTATAATAAAAATGCCCTATTACAATAAGCAATACCAAGGTGCCGGGCACCAATTAAAACAGGGACAAGTAGGGATACAGTTTGTTCGCTGCCGCTATCTTTTTCGTCACCGACAAGCAAAGTACCGCAATTATCACAGACCTATACTGTCCCTGAGTACACTTTACTGCATATAGATGTTCATTCTGATATCCTCCTTTTAAGACACCGTTCATTGTAATACACTCTATGCTATACTATATAACAGCACAATATATTTTAATGTGTTCTTAATAGTATAGCATAAAGTGTATTATTAAGTCAAATGTTTTATATTCTTGACAGTGATCCGTTACACTAATTTTCATACTTACCGCTTTCTCATCTATGCTTTTAAGTTTCATATAGTATCAGTCTTAACAGAAAGTTTCTTCTTTCCTCAGGTATATATGGTATACCTTGACACCCACCTGTAAATTACCGCTCCAGGTAGGCACTGGCTATTATCATCATACCCACTACTCCGAATCAACCTCCGAACAAAAGTATAGAAAAAAGTATCCAAAAACTCGGAAGCCCGGTAGTCTGTCCAAGTACTCTGGGGCCTATAACATTGCCGTCCAATTGCTGTAATATGAGTATCCATACCCAAAAATTTAAGCGGCATTGCACAGGTGAGACTAAAGCAGTATAAAGGCACTCGGTATTGCACCCAGGAAGGCTGAAGAAGGGTATAACATTGGTAATTCTTACCATAACACTCCTATAACCAGAGCGTATGGCATGGACGAGATAAGCATTGCTATATAATTAAGTATGCCTATGATTATCGAATCATAATTTTTCCTACAATAAATTGTGAAAAAGAAGTTTTACATATATCGCTCTCTATCAATCCGTTCACAAATTCCACCGGACAAAAAGCATATAATATTTTTCATTTGGGCAATTAATCGGTTTTTTATATTAAGTAAGTATACCATGACCATTACACCTACTAAAAATTAAATATTTCTTTACAAAACTGTATATACCTGAAGAGAAATACTTTTTGATGTAATCGCTTAGATTAGCAGTAAAAGTCCTCTTGATAAACTCTTCTATACCTCAGACCACTGATTATAACAATCTGGGCACTGTACCGGCTATATCAGAGTTTATCTGTTAAAAGTTTATCAAGCATGATATAAAACTTCTGTGAGTTTTTCGTGATATGTGATACATATCTTCAACACTCTTTAAAAAGCTGTGGTATACATCCATATCAAGGCTGTAATAATTGATAACATAAGCACACACAGGCTATGGTTGCCATAACTCTTGACAGGGAATTATTAAAACCCGGTATTATTTGGATATCTTTGCCAAAGAAGTACCGGATACTTTTATACACTTTATTATATATAGTGAAAAATAAGAAAGTCAATATAAAACCATAAAGTATAGGCAGTAATATTGAAATAATCTATTAAAAGTAGCAGATATAAAATGAAATCTGTTAAATGTAAGTATATCGTTATGGCATATAGCTATTACACTTAAGGCTGTAATTCCGCTATACTAAAATAAACCTGATATCCGTCTTCACTGCTCTTTAATCAGTAGTACTCTTTTATATTGATACCATTTATTTCTATGCTATCGTTAAGTTCTATCACCAAACACTCCTTCCACCGTCTTTTGTAGAAATATACGGCAAATAGTTTGTAACGGTATATTGATTCCCACGGATTTGATGTCAACTTTTTACCTCGGCCATATTGTCCGCTAAAACCATATCCGCCTCCTTGAAATCTCTATATCTTTCACAGCCTCTTTAGTCGCTCGCTTTGCTCCATCATGCTTTAATCCATATCCTGCTTTGAAAGTACCAATGGAGTATCACTCTTTTGTTCTTTCTATCATTTGATTAAGATTTTCATGCAGCCTGCTTTATGGTATCGTAACCGTAATCATCATCCGTCTTTTACAAGCTCTTCTTGTATGATTTCTCTTGTTCACCGGCAGGTATCGAGCAGGTGTTGCGAATATAGCCCCAATTAAATCCCTTTGATATATCATCAGCTTTTTAGAGAACACAAGGTTGCATTAGGTCCGTCCTTCTGTCATTAAATGCAGGAAAAAGCCCCTCATAGGATCAAGCGATTATCCAATCTCTACCCTATGCGCTTATACTGTCGGTTTCTGCATTATAGCTAGACAGGGCTTACTGGCAAGGTTTACGGGACATATAATTGCAAAAAGTACGGCATTATAGGTTTCCTCAGAGGCATCATCAAGTCCCATCTATCCTTTTGTCTTAAAGGGTATATCATAACCATATTGGCTAAAACTATGTATATAGTTTTCTGTGTATATAAAATTTTCTATAATTTTATTGGACTTAAGATTAAGCTCTTCGTTTTCAAGTTTACTTTCTAAGTTCCATTAACAGCTTTATGAGAAAGACTGCTTAACCTCTTCAAGTCCTATATCTATATATGCTAGCTAGCTTTCCGACAGTTCCGCTTAGAGTTTTCTTAAACATATCTTCGTACTTAAAGCCGTCTCTCCTCAGGTATAAGATCAGGCGATCGGTGCTTAAAAGCTTAATGTTTTTCCTCATGATCCATACAGCAGGTGACTGAACTTTGATATTACGGAGGCATCTTTGTGAAATAATTTTTATTTCATTAATTTCGGACTTTATCATAACTTACTCCTAATCAAGTCTTTAACTGATATATTATAGCATTGATTATGGCAGCAGCTATGTTATTTCCGCCCTTTTCTTCCTTAGCCACTATATGAGTACCTTGGTTTCAAGTATCAAATTCCTTTTGACTCAACTACATTTACAAAGTCTACAGGTACTCTATGATCGAAATCAGGCTTAAAGCCCTGTTCTATAAGCTCATACAGTCTTATAAGGGCTGTAGGTGCATTTTCCACAGCTATAAAATTATAGCCTTATCCGTAGTCTTGCTTAGTTAAAAGTTTCTTTCCATGCTTACGCAAGCCCTTTGTAACCCTCTTCCTTAGCTTCTTTTATTATATCTTCATCGAAATAAACATCTTGCATCAGAGTTTAGTACCTGCAAGGAGGTTTTTATTGATTCCGGCAAGTGCCATCTTGGTATCGGTAATTATAAATGCTCCCCTTTTAAAAAGCCTCAAAGCTCTGTTTTAAAGCATCATTTCCAAAAACAAGATTTGTTTGATAATCAAAGTCTGCAGAAGTATGTATACATCTTTTACAACTTTAAGCTCTTCGGCTGTAAAGCTCTCCAAAGCTCTTCTTATCCATCTCACTCTCTATCATTCTCTCATGCTTTCTGCTCTATCTCTCAGGAGCTATTATCATTGTATCTTTAACATGAAAACCTTTTCATCTATATTATATAATTCTATTTTTAATAAGTAAATTCACACCAGGATAGTGTATCATTGACATCCGGCCTCATTACTGCTTTGTTGATATATCATAACACTATATAATAAAAAGAGAACTGAACTTGATTTTAATATTTGGTTTTTAATTTATAATATCAACGATACATTACACTAGTTTTAGTTTTTAACAAATATGAATGACCCGTTCAAACTGGTAACATGCAAGTAAAGTTTATCTATCAGTCTTTGTCAAGTATCTTATAAAGCTTTTCCATCAAGGGAATTCCTTTACCAAGTCCGCTAATTTATCATACTCTCCCTTCTTATAATCCTCGGTACTTACAAAGTCTCCTAAGTTCCACCCCTCTGCCACTTTTATTAAGTAAATCCTGAGTAAACCTTCATTATCAAAAATGCCGTAGATAGTCTGAAACACTTTTATTAATAAGTCCACACCTTTGGCTATCCGCCCCATGCCTTCCTCAAGTAACAGCTGTCATCATCGCCTGGGCTGTAAGTTTGCCCCATGTGTATTTCATAGCCTTCCACACTTGTGTTACTTAATCCTTACAAAGTCTCACCTGGTGTTTAGTTTATATACTCCGTTATTCAGACTTTTATCGGTACTAAACTTTGTATACATCCAAAAGCCCCATACCTTCAACTCTGCCTCTATACTCTACTCCTTCTTCATCAACTATATACTTTCCGAGCATTTGAAAGCCTCCGCATATACCTATTAACATACTGCCTTTTTCAACTAATTTCATTATTCGGCTTTCAAGACCCGATTCTCTTAACTTAAATAAATCACTTATAGTACTTTTACTTCCGGGCAGTATAACAATATCCGGCTCTTTAAGTTCATCTGCTCTTTTGACATATCTTAGCGAAACCGAATCTATTCTCGATAAGGCATTAAAATCGGTAAAGTTGGATATATGGTCAAACCTTATTACCGCTATATCTATAGCTTTAATTGCTTTATTTTTATTCTCCTCAAGCCTTGAAGAAAGGCTGTCCTCATCATCTATATCGATATTTCATAGGTATGGTACCCAGTACCCTCTATACCTAGTTTTTCTTCTATCATACCTATGCCGGGCTTTAATATATCTATATCTCCACGAAATTTATTTATTATAAGACCTTTACTCTTTTTGATCTTCGGGCTCTAAAAAGCTTTACGGTACCGTATAAAGAGGCAAATACACCCTCCTCTGTCTATATCACCCACAAGCAGCACGGGTGCATTTAAGCATCTTTGCTAAGCCCATATTGACTAGTGTCATCTTCCATAAGATTGATCTCGCCGGAGAGCCTGCACCTCACAACTCACAATTATATCATACTCCTAGAAAGCTCCTCAAGAGTGCATTATGTATTCCACATAGCTCTTTTCGCAAAGTACTCTCTTGCCTTCATATTGCCGTAGACCTTACCCAGAATAATGACCTGAGAGCCCATATCGGAGTTAGGTTTTAGGAGTATAGGGTTCTATATACACATCGAGTTTATATCGCAGGCTTCGGCTTGTATAGCCTCAGCCCTTCCCATTTCTATACTGTCTTTGGTAATATATGAATTGTTAGCCATATTTTGAGACTTAAAAGGAGCCACCTTGTATCCGTCTTGCTTAAATACTCTGCAAAGACCTGCCGTTACAAAACTTTTTCCGGAATTGGACATAGTCCCCTGTACCATAATTACCTTTGCCACTATTTAATCTCTTTACGAGTTCTTTTAAGCTTTTATAAAATATTCATTTTTCTTCAGTGAGTCCTTACAGCTATTCTGGTAATGATTTTCAAAAAGCCCCTTGATAGTCTCACATTTTCTTATTATTATATTTTTAGTAAGCAGCTTTGAATATAGATCCTTTATATTATCGCAATAAAAAGCAGGGTAATTTGCATAAGACTTATATAATCCTAAAGCCCAAGCCTTGAAGCTCCCAGCTAAAGATAAGCTCTTTCTTTTGACACAGTCGGGAAGACTCATAATCTTTTTCATGCTCCAGTGCCTCTCCTGCAAGAAGAGCCAGTATTACAACCCAGGTAGGCGCTACCAGCCAGTTCCTTGAGTAGCTCCTTATCTTCTAGTATACAGGTATGCCGCCTAAGTCCCGAATTGCATAGACTTTGGTAAAGAATTTATTAAAATTATAGTTCTCAAATTGTTTCGCATAGCTGTCATACATCGATTTTTATTCTGCTCAACAAAGTCCATAAAAACTTATGTCAATTACCAACCTCTCACTTTTAGTTTTTGAAGTCTTTTTATAATCTCTAAAAGCACATTTTCATCTATAAGAGAGCCTATAGGGTTATTCTGGCAAACAAAGATACATAGGTCTAGCTCTTATGAATACAGTCAAGTATATCTTTGTTCATACCCTTATCAAGATTCATATTATAATTCTCAATAATATTTTCCTTATTATAACTTAAGGACCCTCATAAGTCAGTAAAGGTAGGGAATCTGGTATAAGTGCCTTAGCTTCTATAGGTATGTATAAGCCCTATACATAAGCTCTTCCCGGCTCCATTGCCTACTACTATATTATCCTTTGCTATGATACTTGGCAACAAGCTCTTTGAGTTTATGTGCATATCTGTCGGGGTAATGTATAGCTTTTCCACATTTTCGTGATGCTGTCCTTTATAGCCTTACTTAGACCTAAAGGATTAATGTTTGCTGAAAAATCATATACTTCTTTGTAATCCTTATTCAGCTCTTTAGAAACATTATATATATCTCGCCATGCATCTTATACGCTTGCCTTTCTATACTCATGCGAAAAATGCTTGTCATAGAGTCTGGATACTCTAAACTCATCTCCTAAGGCATTGCCCACTATTACGAGGGCTGTCTTTCCTATACCTGCTTTTTAACTTCCTCGGCTATATTTTCCAAGGTCGATACTATGCGTTTTTCATCTTCCCAGCTCGCTCTAGTATATACAACCGCAACCTTGGTGTTCTTCGGATATGAGGTACATAATTTTTCAACCAGCTCTTCTATCATGGATATACTTAAAAATATAACCATGCTTGCCTGATGTACTGCAAGTTCTTCTATACCTCCCTTTGGCATGGGAGAGTTCTTCCTCCATACGGGTAAGTATTACTGTCTGATGAGTACTCCCGGAAGGGTATTCCAAATTAAGGGTTGCGCAGCTGCAAGGAAGGAACTTATCTCCAGGTACAACCTCATTTTTATAATAATCTTATCCAGTTCTCTCATTTGTTCCTGTGGGCACCGTATATTGAAGGATCTCGGTATGCACCTTGCGACCTTAAGCCCTTTCATGTGCATCCTCATAACTTCTATAACCTCATCCAAATTCATGGAGGCACTGTTATATATTACCGCACCTCATAGCCGAGCTTAGAACTTTATTGACTAAAGAGCCTGCATATATAATTCACATCACTTTCATCTATAATTTTTAGCTTTTTTATAGTAAGCAGTTCCGGATCACCGGAACCGGCACCTATAAAACCAAACCATAATATTCTCCTTATCTACATAAGAGCATCTATAGCCTCTCTTATATTATTAACGACTATAAGCTTTCATATTTCCTTTGTAATTTAATTTATCGCATACAGCCTTTGGCAGTATATAGGTTTTCAAAGCCTAATTTATAGGCTTCTTTATTCTAAGTTCCGACATAGACACGGCTCTTACTTCTCCGGAAAGTCCCACTTCCCTCGAATATAACCGCCTTGTCGTCATGGCTTATTTTTGAGACTTGATACCAGGGCTAAAACATAGCCAAATCAAGAGCCGGTTCATTCATTCTCATGCCTGCCAGGTTATTAATATAGGCATCATACTTACTCATTTGCATAAGGCAGCGTTTTTCTATAACTGCCATAAGGAGGCTGACTCTGTTAAAGTCCGTTCCCACCGCTGTCCTTTTTGGCATCCCGAAGTTTGTGGGAGTAACTAATGCCTGTACCTCAACCAAAAGCGGCCTGCTGCCCTCAAAAAGACAGGAAACCACCGAGCCCGAGGGCGCTTATCGGTCTGCCTGAGAGCATATATTCGGAAGGATTACTTACCTCCACCAAGCCCTTACTGCGCATTTCAAAAACACCTATCTCATTGGTAGAGCCGAATCTATTCTTAACGGCTCTTATTATCCTGTATGACACGCTTCTTTCCCCCTCAAAGTAAAGCACCGTATCTACCATATGTTCCAAGGTTCTCGGACCTGCCACCTGACCGTCTTTTGTCACATGACCTACTATAAATATTGCCGTGGAACTTTGCTTTGCCAACTGCATAAGTCTTAGGTACTTTTCCTTACTTGGGTAACGCTTCCCTGTGCAGAGTGGGAAGTTCTATCTATATACATCGTTTGTATGGAGTCAATTATAACTACCTGCGGCTTGTACTTACCTATAATTGCCACTATGGTATTGACATCGGTCTCACATAAGAATCTGAGATCTCCTTCAATACTGCCTATTCTTAAAGCCCTGAGTTTTATCTGCTTTAGGCTCTCTTCCCGATACATAAAGTACACTTTACCGGACATTGCAAGATTTCTGCATACCCTGCAAAAAGTATGGTGGATTTTCCTATACCCGGGTCGCCTCCCACAAGCACCAGTGAGCCTGCCACTATGCCGCTTCCCAAAACTCTGTCAAGCTCTTCAAAGCCCGTACGGTATCTGTCCTCTTCATACAACTCTATCTCGTCAATATGCACAGCCTCTTTATCAGCATAGAGCACCGGAGCCCACAGCCCCGGTACTCTTTAAGTTTAAGTAACCGTCTCCTCGGACATAGTGTCCATCCTTACAGCTTGACATTGACCCATCCACTTTGAAGACTCATAGCTGCACCCCTGCTGCAAAAATACACTGTCTTAAGTTTCGCCATATATTATCTTTCTACTATATTAACTTCAAGACTCTTACCCTTATCAAGTTCCAAACCTATAGCTAACTTACTCGCTTAGATTGGTTTTTCATGCTGCTAAAGCAACACATCATCCACGTAGACTTCATATTCTGTCTCTTCTTCCAAGCCCATAGTTATTTGAGCATCTTCAGGTCCTTCTACTATAAAACTACGCCCTCTGCCTTCATGCTGAAATCATGCACGGCAGTTCCAGGTACAGACTCATATACAAAAGTCCGTTTTTCTCAAGCTTAGTTATCTGTTCAAAGGTCTTAACCTATATAAGTCACCCTCATATTCATAATCACTACGCTTCTCAGGCACTCATAGTTTCAAAACAAAGTTTCCCGTTTGATCTCCTTGCCTCATTAAGCTGTCTACTACAGACATAGTATATCCTCCTTCTAAACATAACAAATCCTTTAGTAAATAAAAATGGAGCTGCTATCTGTCTACTTTAATAACAACTCCATTATAACCTTTTGGAAATTTTTGACACAAGATACTTTTATAGGCAAGTTTCCTATTTTCTGATTAAGAGTTACAGTTAAGGTAGCTCATTAATCTTCATCAAAACAACTCAAAAATGTTTAATAACTCACACTTTTCCATGCCCCAAATTGGAGCAGTAGATTGAAACTTGACATTTTGTTAGCTGAAGTATGGATTTTAATATACTGTCCCAATTTTTGAGTGTTGGAAGTTTTAGTTAAACAAGTAAAACTGATTATTGCACCATGGTTTCCTCTTTAATTTCCTTTTCTATATTAAGAACTATGTGTCTATTTTCATCGAGATCCTTCTGTAAACTACTTCTACTACAGAATCTTCCTTTATCTTTCCGTCCAGTATATCCTCTGCCAACTTATCTTCCAGAAGATTTTGCAAAGTCCTCTTTAGCGGTCTTGCTCCGTACGCCTTGTCATAAGCCTTATCTACTATATACTCCTTAGCATCTTCACTTATTTTGAACTTGATGTTAAGCTGCTGCGCTCCTCTTTCTTCTATAGACTTAAGCATAATATCATGATCTCTTCATATCTTCCTTATCAAGCTGGTGAAATACTATAGTTTCATCTATACGATTTAGGAATTCCGGCTTAAAGATACGTTTAATTTCTTCCATTACACCCTGCTTCATATTTTGATAACTTTGCTTGCTGTCTTCCGCTGAGGCAAAGCCTAAGTGTTTAGGAGCTACTATATGCTGTGCTCCGGCATTGCTGGTCATAATAATAATAGTATTCTTAAAGTCTATCTTTCTTCCCTGTGCGTCAGTGATATGACCGTCATCCAGAACTTGCAAAAGTATATTAAAACACATCAGGATGTGCCTTTTCAATTTCATCAAGCAATATTACGGAATAGGGATTTCTTCTGACCTTTCAGATAACTGTCCGCCCTCATCATAGCCTCACATAGCCCGGAGGTGAGCCTACCATTTTTTGAGACGGAGTGCTTCTCCATGTATTCGCTCATATCAACCCTTATAAGAGAAGACCTCGTTCTGAACATAGCCTCTGCCAAGGTTTTACTAAGCTCAGTCTTACCTACTCCGGTAGGTCCCAAGAAAAGGAATGAACCTATAGGTCTTTTCGGATCTTTAAGTCCTACTCTTCCCCTTCTTATTGCCTTTGATACGGCAACTATAGCTTCGTCCTGACCTATAACTTTGGTATGTAATATATTTTCAAGATTTTTAAGTCTTTCAGCCTCTTCCTGAGCTAATTTTTTAACAGGTATCTTAGTCCAAACCGACACGACATCCGCTACATCAAAGCCGTCTATAACTATGGTCTTGTTGGTCTTTTTCCTCCTGCCACTGGCTCTTAAATCTTCTATTTCTTTTTTTATCTTACTTTGCCTGTTCCTTATTCTGCCGGCTTCCTCATAGTTTTCCTGCTTTACACTCTCTTCCTTTTGCTTTTCAAGCTCTTCCACATCTTTAATTAATTTCTTGATTTCTTCCGGCTCTATATAACTTGCCAGCCTGCTTTTTGGAAGCTTCTTCATCTATTACATCTATAGCCTTATCCGGTAAAAATCTCGTCGAAATGTATCTTGTTGAGAGCTTTTACAGTCTCTTTAAGCGCCTCATCGGTTATCACCACTTTATGATGCTCTTCATATCTATGCCTTAAGCCTAAAAGTATTTTGTAGGCATCTTCTTCACTTGGCTCTTCCACCCTTATAGGCTGAAACCTTCTTTCAAGTGCGGCATCCTTTTCTATATGCTTTCTATACTCTTCAAGAGTGAGTTGCACCTCATAAGCTGTAACTCTCCTCTTGCCAAAGAAGGCTTTTAAGATATTGGATGCATCTATAGCACCTTCTGCACCTCCGGCACCTATTATAGTATGTATTTCATCTATAAATAAAAGTATATTGCCTGAGATCCATGATCTCAGACATTACCTTCTTAATTCTTTCCTCAAACTCTCCTCTGTACTTTGAGCCTGCTATCATGCCGGATAAATCCAGAGTAACAACTCTTTTATTAAGTAAGGTCTCAGGCACCGAACCTGCAATTATCGACTGTGCCAAACCTTCCACCACTGCTGTTTTCCTACTCCCGGCTCTCCCTATAAGGCAGGGTTATTCTTTGTTCTTCTGCTTAAAAACCTGCATTACCCTGTTTATTTCCTGCTCCCTGCCTATAACAGGATCCAGTTTACCCTGTCTTGCAAGCTCCGTTAAATCTCTTGAATACTTATCCAAGGTCACTGTTTCGGACTCTGCACTGCCTTCATAGTCGCTGTCCGCATCCGCTCTTGTACTTTTTATATCTTCATTGCCTGCACCTAGGATCTCTGATATAATTTATGTAAATTGATATTAAGTGTGTTAAGCAGCTTATTGACTATGCTGTCCGGCTCTTTAAGTATGGCTATAAGTATATGCTCCGTTCCTATAAGCGGAGACTTAAACCTTACAGCCTCTTATTATAAGCGCTCTCAAACACCCTGTTTGCTGCCGGAGTATAGTCCGGTAAAATCTCCATTTCCTATGTCATTATACTCATTGAACATGAGTTTTTCTATTATTTCAAGTATCTTATCTTCACTAAGTCCGTTAGCCATAAGCACCTGGCAGCTTCTCCCTGCCTTCTCTTACAAGTCCAAGCAGTATATGTTCTCGTCCCTCACATGCCCGTGTTCCAGTTCTATAGCGCTTCCTTTGCATGCCTTAATGCCTCTTTAGCCTGACTTGTAAATCTCCATATTCTTTTCTCCTTATGTAAATACAGACTTCCAAACGATATCCGTCTATATTAATTTAATGTATTATATATTTCCAAGGTTTTCCCTGATGTAGTCCGCTCTTTTTAATATCCAACTCTTCTTTTTGAAAGAGGTCTTTTGGCTTCCTGCAAAAGATTGGATGCTTGTACTCCAAACATCAGCTCGTATACATTCCTATCATTCTCAAGCTTTTATAAGCCCGTCCGCTATACTCATTACCGCACTGAGGTAGTTAAGAGCTCTTTTAATGTAAGCTTCCTTGCGTATTTAAGAATTCCATAAGACTTATACACCCTCATCTCTTATTGATATATGTGGTCTTTAAAGTGCCATACTTCTTATGTAGTCTTCCTGCACATTTAACTGTACCGCAACTCTTTCTACCTGATCTATTATCTCTTTTTCACTATGCCCCAATGTTTTGGGATTGGATATATCGTACAAAGCCCCGAAACTCTCTCCGTTATCTCCATATACGGACTTTATGCTGACTCCAAATCTGCTTATTCCGTTAATAAGGTTTGTAAAATTCTTCCCTACAGACAGCATTGGCAGATGCATAACTATATTTGCCCTTATACCCGTACCTACATTGGTCGGATAGGAGGTAGATAGCTGAGTTTTTCACTGTATGCGTAATTAAACTTTTCATTTATATAGTCATCAAATTTATCCGCCGTACTCCAAAGCTTATCTATGTTCATACCTGAGGATAAAAGCTGAAGCCTTATATGATCCTCTCCGTTAAGTACAAGACTAAGCTCCTCTTCATCACTGTATATAAGACCTGTTGCAGTCTTTTTGGCGGCAAATGGATGAATTAATAACTCTTCTTTCTTTTTAAGGGTTTGTTTTTCTATATCCGATATGGTATTCAAATGTACTACATTAAGTTCTTTTTCATAGTACCTCATTTATATCCGAAAGTTGCGTAAGCATTCCGTCAAGCAAGACCTGTGAATCCGCTTGGCTTTAACCTGTCCGGAAATACAAAGAATCCAAATTCCTTATAAGCCTTACCCTGATGCTTACATAATATAATCTGCTTTTTAATTTTACATCTTCGAACCACTTACTCATCTTGCTCCTTTTCAAGCTCTTTTATCTTATCTCTGTATTCTGCTGCCAGCTCGTACTCTTCCGCTTCAAGTGCTATTCCAAGCCTGCGTTTTAACTCGTCCACTTCATTTACACTGTCTATATGCACAACTCTTGACTTCGCCTTCATATACTTGGGTTTTTTACCCTTGTGTATGTCGCTTCCTTGTAATTGCTTGATATTGTCGGCAATAAGTATGCCGAACACCTCATAACATTCTTTACAGCCAAACTTTGATGAACTTATAAACTCATCATAGGATGTCCGGCAATTAGGACATACAATGCTTGAAGTTTGATTATTTCTGGCTGATTTTTCCACTTCTCCAAGTAGGCTTGATAAAAACTTGGCAAATGGAAACTCACCTTCAAAACCTTCCGTTCCGTAAGGGTTATTCTCCATCTCTCTGGCACATTGGGTGCAGAAATGGTGATCTCTTTGCACTCCGTTTATTATTTCGTATATTGAATATTTGCTTCTCTGATCTTGCATTTTTCACATAGCATATTTTAATATCTCCTTATTAGACCTAAGAGGTAATTAGTACCTCGTCAAGTCATCATATAAACTCATCTATAATAGCATGGGCTTCTTCTCTTGCTACTCCGTTGCATATACCTCTGGCAAACTGCACAATGATATCTCTTTTCATACCTTCCAGTACCTTAATTTATCCATATCTATGGATATAATAGCGCCTTTTTCTTCTGTCCAGTTTTATAAAGCTCTCTCTTTTGAGTATCGAATATGCCTTATTGACTGTATGCATATTTATACCTCTATCATCCGCCATCTGTCTTACTGAAGGCAGCGACTCTCCCTCTCTTAGCTTGGATGTGGCAATACCCAGTATTATTTGATTACATAACTGTATATAGAGGGCTTCCTCATCTGTTAAAGTCTATATACAAATCCATAATATATACCTCTTAATTATATATATTTATAGTGAAAGTATAACATATTGTTAAATATAATCTCAATAAAATATCTGTGATAAGGATACGATTTAACAATATGAAAAATTATAAAAACAGCGAAGAGTATCAAAATAGCATGATGAAACAAATTCAGGATAAATTGCAGTATTTATGATAGATAATAAATACTAGTGAAATAGCAATCCTCTTATTAGAACATTCAGCAAAAAGCTACAACATATACTATGAAACATTTACTAAAAGCTTCCAAGTTCATATAGAAATCAACTTACCCTTAAAACCTCTGAAACACTTATTTTTATAAAACAACTTCACATACTACCTGTATTTCCTCCACCCCCGCAACGAAGAAATCACCTGCCCTTCAATCTTTTTAACGCTTAGTTTTTTCGATAAAGCGAGCTACAAATTGCACACAGACGAGGACTTGTTTGAACGCAGCTCACCGGTCTTTGGTGAGCAAGTGAGTTCTGCAGTCTGTGCCAATTTGTCGAAGCTTTAAGAAAAACTGTGAGTAAGATTGAAGGGCAGGTGATTCCAACCTCTATGAAGGGCAGGTGATTTTCGCTCCTTGAAGGGCAGGTGATTTCACTACCCCAAATACTCATTAAAACAATTTATAAAACGCCGCCGCAGCGGTATCAAAACATCATTCTACAACTCCGAGACAGTCCTCCCCCCATCACCACCGCCGCAAACACCCATATTCCTCGGCAGCCCTATGGAGCTCCCACAACCCTCGGATATATAAGTTGATTTTCAAGCTGCTGCAGCATCATAAGATACAGTACAGTGCCTTCGGAGCGGATGAAGTAAATACCATCAAAAACCCCACTATTCCTCCTATAGGTCTCTGGAACACAGGTATAAAGCGCAGTAACTCCCACTACAACTCCCACCATAGCCGCATAAGAAATCCGAATATCACCATTCCCACACTGCATAAAACTCCCAGTATTATAGCCTCAAAAACTGCCCTATGATAAAGTTCGTATGAGGATTTATTAATCACAGAAATGATATAATCCATTCTTTCTATGACTTTAGGCTTTTAGAAACCTTTGTTGTATAAGTTTAAACTTATCGGCTAATCCCTCTTTCCTGCCAATATATAAATAGCAAAAATAAATCCCATAAAAGTTACCATGGTCAGATTCATAGTCGACTTTATTGCATCAAGTAAACTTAAACCTCCTCCTTTAGTAATAAAATCTACCGCCATAGCTACACTTTTACTTATAGAGACTTTTGAGTAGACATAATTTCATCTATATACTCAGAAATATAAGGTTCTTTTTGCAATATCTCTATAAAAGCGACTACATTGCCATATATAGTCGGTATCTGCTTTTGCCAGCGTATTGATTGCTGTCTGAAGCTGAGGATAATAATTATAAGGATTATAATCATAAATAATATGAAACTTATAATAGTAAGAAGTATTGATAAACCCTCCGTATAATGCTCTTTTTCATACGAAACTTCAATAAAAACCTCATAAAATGACAATAATATTAAGTATATATGCCATAACTATGCCTGTTATCAGACTTGAGAGACACAGTTACAAGTCTGGCTGCTCCGAGACAGCCTCGTCCCAATATCTTTATTAGCAAAATAGCACAATTATAGAGTATGGCATTAAAGCCCTTAACTTTCTTTTCATAGTTACAACTCCTATAATAAATTTGTACTTAAAAATCAAATATACATAGGCTTTGGTTTTATGTCAATATAAGTAATACACGATTTCTTGGTACGACTTCTCTTCTTATCCCTTGTCTTTGTAAATAATTTGTTATATACTTTCCCTAGGTTACAAAGGAAAGGGGCTTTTTGAGCATAATTAACTATGAAATACATTATAGTACTGGCAGACGGTATGGCAGATTATCCTATTGGCAGCCCTTGGAAATAAAACCCCTATAGAGCTTGCTGAAAAAGTCGGCAATCAATTCGATTCTACCAAAATCAATTATAGGATTGGTAAGAACTGTTCCGAAGGGTATGATACCGGAGTGATGTGGCTAATTTATCAATCAGGTTATGACCCTTGTAAAGTTTTATACGGACGCTCTCCCCATAGAGGCTGTGGGAATGGGTCATAGATATTCATGAATCCGACCTTGCTGTGAGGTGCTAACTGGCAACTCTTTCTGACGATGAGTGTTATAATAAAAATTATGCTTGATTTTTGTGCAGGGAGGTATTGAAACTGAAGAGGCAAAGAACTTATTGAATTTGTAAATTCAAAACTTGGCAAATGAACTTTATCACTTTTATGCCGGAGTATCTTATAGACATTGTTTACTGGTCAAAAACCTTACAGCAGATCTCAAGTCCGCTCCACCGCATGATATAGTTGATAAATGTATATTTGGATTACTTACCTGAAGATGGAAGGTTTCTTGAACTTATGATAGAAAGTTATGAGCTGCTTGAGACTCATCCCTATTAATAAGAAAAGAAAAGAAAAAGGATTAAAAGTAGCCAATTCTTATGGCTGGGGAAGGAAACTTAAGTCTGTTAAAAAGTTTTTATGAAAAATACAAACTGCATGGTACCGTAGTTTCTGGAGTTGATCTGGTCAAGGGAATAGGTATTATGGCAGGCTTGATGTTCCTGATGTCAAAGGTGCTACCGCTACTTAATACCGATTATTCTGCAAAAGTTAAGTGCTCGGTCTCTTATTCTTTATTAAATAAAAACAATGATATATATATACATCTTGAAGCTCCCGATGAATGTGCTCATCGGGGTGATATAAAAAGGTAAGATTTTGTCAATGAAAAATAGATGAATTAATCATTAAGCCTCTTATAGAAAAACTTGGAGAAAGTACAGAAGATTTTGTCTTGCTTTTTCTTCCGGATCATCCTACACCTGAGCATTAAAACACATACGGATGAGCCGGTACCGTTTTTACTTTACAGATCCGAGTACAAACTATAAGCAAAAGTTGGAGGAATACAGTGAAAAAGTGCGAAAAAGCGGTATTTATTTAGAAGAAGCTCATACTTTAATTGATAAAATGTTAGATTTTGAATTTATGCGGAGGTATTATGTCTAAATATGATTACAGCAGGTTAAATAAAAAGTAATTTTCATAACAGAAGGAAAAAAGAAGAAGAGAGCTTTCCTGCTTACATTGTTATTATATTGATACTATATTATTATTGCAGGAAGTGTTTTTGCTTTTAAAGTTCTTTTCTTCAAAACAAAAACCACAGAAGAGGCAAGTATTGAGTACACTACTCTGCAGAGCAGAGTTCTCAAGCAAGAGAGTAGGCGAGGTTGGAAGATTTATTGAATAAGGCTGATAAATTAGCACTTGGCTACGATTATGATAAAGCCATAGAACTTCTGTCTACTAATGCTTTGAAGGATGATCCTAAGGTTGTCGGAAGCTATTGCAAAGTATAATGAGACCAAGTCTACTTTGGTAAGGCAGGATCGAAAAGTTCCTCATGTATTCTTCCACAGCCTGATAGTTGATAAGTCAAAGGCTTTTGACGGAGATAAAAAGCAAATGAGTTATAATCAGGTTATGACCACTGTCGGTGAATTTGAAAAAATTCTTAATATCTTGTATAAGAAGAGGTTTTGTATCTTGTAAAAATTCACGATGTTACGAGATATAGTTAAAGGATGAAAGTACCGGAGAGTATGTTATGAAAGCACAGGATATCATGTTGCCTCCCGGAAAAACTCCTATAGTTATGTCACAAGATGATGTATGTTATTATGAATATATGGTAGGAGACGGATTTGCCAGCAGACTGGTTATAGGTGATGACGGTAGAGTTACACACTGAGATGGATATGGATGACGCTGCAAGCAAGGTTGGAGATTATGACCTTATACCGATACTTAATAAGTTTATGAATGAACATCCTCGATTTTTCATACAAGGGAGCTAAGGCTATAATAGCATTAACGAGGTTATAACGGCATATTCGTTTACAGAACTGCAACTTTCCTACTCGGAAAACCCTACTTACGAAGAAGATAAGAAGAAAGCGACCGAAATAGCCAATGCATTAAGAGCAGACGGTTGGGAAATAGCTTCTCACAGCTGGGGACACAGACACCTCGGTAAAGAGTCTGATGAACGATTTAAAACCGACTGTGACAAGTGGCAAAAACGAAGTTGAAACATTGGTAGGTGAGACAGACATGCTTATCTTTCCATTCGGTACCGATATGGGAAGTTGGCATCCGTATACTGATGACAATGCCCGCTATGTCTACTTAAAAATCAGGGATTTAGATATTTTTGTAATGTAGATCTCTTCCTCACCTTATTGGGTACAAATAGAAGGAGCTATATGAGACAGGAAGAAGAAATCTTGACGGATACAGAATGTTAAGGGATATACAAGAACCCGATAATGCCAAATTAAAAGATTTATTTGATGCAAATGAAGTATATGATAAGGACAGACCTAAGGAAATGGGTGAAATAACATCATCAGTTTTGTTATTATAGGTATAGAAAAATTTATCTATAAAATATCAGTCTTAAATTAACCCGGGCTGTTGTAAAATAGAAAGTTGCTATCAGATATTGCGGTATTCGAAACAAACTGCCGTTATCCGGTGCGATGTCTTAAATGCAACAACCTTTTTGTATAAAGGCTGTCTTTACCTATAAAAAGCTGTTGCTACATAGATTTTTATCTACTTCGCAACAGCTTTTATGTCAGTTCAGTCATTTCATCTTCGCTTGAAAATTCATTTTAGTCCTGTAACAGCATCACGCTACCTCATATCTCGGTATGTCGCTTTTGGAACTCAACATCATACTCCACTCTTCCATCATCCCTGTCAAGATGAGCATTGATAAATAACGTATCTCTACTTTTACTCCCCGCTTTTTCCAAAGCAATCTCCTTAGCTTTTTCAGACACCTATATCCTCACTCGCTGCCGGTAAAAGGCGCTGTTACCGCTACAGTTGTAGCCACGGTTTCCTGAGCTTTGAGTGCCTGTCTTTCTGCTGCATGAACTATCCTGCTACTACAGTGCTTGAGCTGTCTGATTATGTTTGAACACGCACTTACAAGTCCTGATAAAAGCCAAACCTGAAATATGAGTGCTAAAAGCCTTTGTTTTATTTAATAACATATACCAATCTCCCTATCATACAATTCTGTATAAATTTTTAATAAGAAATATTATAGCCTTAAAATATTAAAAACATTAGAAACTTTTAATTATTTTTCTTCTGCACTGTAATTTCTTTTGACTTACAGCCTTGGCACAATGTTCACAGCAAAATCTCTTTTTCTTATTTGATCACTGACAATAAAATACTCTCCACAATTTCCCTATTATCACACTTTCTTATAATTGATGAAGAAGAATCAAGGTTAAATATTGTAAAATAAAGGCTGTATACAAATTGGGAATTTTCCAGCACGGTCTTAATTTTTCAAAATCATAACTTGAACAAGCCCTGATAAGGCATTATTCAACTCCTTGGATATCAAATATTTACGCTATGTAAAGGCTCAACTGTTTCCATAGAAGCTTTTATTATTAAAATCCTCATATACTTGTGCATTAAGTATATCCTCAAAAAGCATGTCCTTCACATATATAACTTTCAAAATCAACCCACATATGAAAATAAAAAGTCTATTATCATCCGGTCTTCTTTTTGCTTTTATAAGATGCTTATTCTTAAAAGCTTTGAGTAAAGTTTCTGGATAAACTGTGATGATTAGTACTGTCTGCAATAAAGTCGCTGATAATCCTGTATGGCAATCTCAAAGACTTCATCTTCCATAGCGAAAATCATCTATTCTGTAAAAGGAGCTTTCAAAACCGTCCAGCATTGGTCTTAACTATCACCCTGTCATAAGAACTTTGTAAATTCCTCATATTTAGGAAAAGTGGAATAAGAGATTTGATAATGTTAAAACTGTTTTGCTTTTTCTTTCATTTGAGATTTGAAAGGTAAACAAAAGTAAGTATATAGCATTCAGAAAACCTCTTTATAATCCTTTAATTCCTCATTAGCAAACATGATAAAAGATGAATCAAAAGACTTAAAAACAGTTTTTAGCATATAAAGATCATCCTTTAGTCTCACATTTCCTTATATTGTCACTTGAACTTAAACATAACCGTACTTTTTCTATAAAGTTTTTGGAGAGCCATCAAGTCATAGTCTTCAAGCTCATAAACTCCAATTGCTGTTATCAGTATCTTTCTTCCAGATCCAAACTTAATCCTGTTCGGAATTTAAAGAGGATGCTCATCAGAGTTTTCACACTGAGCTGTTCTTGTATTTCATTATTTATAATATCGGTCAACAAGTGTTAAAACTTTGTAACTTGTAAAACATATAAGGTCTCCATTAAAACCCCTCACTCCAGAGTATAATTAGATATAGTTTTCCACACCACTCAATTTTAATTTCTGTAAGTAAAGATCTGCTGCGAGATACTAAAAATCTCACAACAGTCTTTTATTCATCTAAAATTAAAAACATAAACAAGTAAGTTTAATTAATCGTCATATTCTACATCAAAATCTAAGATATGACCTGTGCAGCATCAACCTCAACATCATATTCCGTAGCCATTGTAGAAAAACTCTATCTCTCTCTCCTTATCTTCCATGTTCATGAGTCAAGCTTAACCTTTTGTATATTTTGCTCCTGAAGCCCGGAACTCCCGCTCTTAACTGCTATTTCCTTTGCCTGCTCAGGTGTTATCTTAGTATTTTCGCAGGCTGATGCATTAAATCCAAATGCTCCCCACTGTTAATGCAAAGTGCTGCGAATGTCTGTTATTTTATATGTAATTTTCTTCATCTACTATTATCTCCTTTTACGGTTTCTAATTTTCTGTGTTCTTCAGTATCATTATTAAACTGTTATTTTGCGCTCACTACTGTTTCTAATCTCTGAACTTGTGCTAAGTATATAATGCAAACATTAAACAACATTAAAAACAAAAATTTATATTTCAGGGTCCAGCGGTGCAGTATGCTAAAGCAGGATCCTTTATTTTCACTTTCCACAGCTTATATCTCCACCATGCCTACCTTGCTATTTCCATAGCCATTCATGTCCAGTCGGTACCTTTTTCCTGTACGAGAGCTTTCCGACTGATAAAAATCTCTCAAAAATATGGCTCAAATCTTTTATCCGATATACCTATACCGTCATCTCTTACAACTATATTTTACCTCTATGTCCTTATATAGACTTGCATAAATATGCCCGTCTTCTTTGCGTAAGTATATGCATTGCTTATAATATTTACGAACATCCTATAAACAAGGTTTTATTTGCATATACATATATCTCATCTTCTATTTCTTCATCAGAAAGCTTATATTACTGTCAGTATTTATAAGTTTCATATCGTAACAAATTCCTTTGATAAGTTCCGATATATTAATAGGCTCTTTTCATAAAAATTTCTTCCAAAGCCTTATAAAGTCCAAGAGATATAATATCATTCATTCTTCTTGCCTGTCTGTAAATAACTGAACCTTCAAAAATACTCGTTCCTGTAGCCCTCATCCTCATTTATTGAGTTCAAATACTCACACTCCGCTATAATTACAGTCGATAGTGTGTTCTTAATTCATGTGAGGCATCTGAAGCAAATCTTTTCCTTTTCAAACGAATTATAAAGCCTTTCAAACATATCATTAAAAACTTTTACCAATTTATGTAACTCATCATCTCCTTCACCTATATCTATATGTCTGTTCAAATCCATGCTGCTACCTATCTTAGTGCCGACTCCCTTATACTTTCTATAGGTTTTAAGGCACCTCTTGCCATCATATAGCCCATAAGTACAGATATCAAAACCAATATAGGCAAATGTATAAACCGCTATTAGAAATTCTTGAAATATCTCTTAAACCGTCTGTAGGCATTACAATTCCTCTTACCCACAGGTTCTTAAGTCTTTGTCCTTTACCGGCATATCATATATGTAATAGCGTAACCCCTCTTCTTCAACTTCCTTTATCTCTTCTGAAAAAGCAGGTAACTTTTCTATATTATCTAATGGAGGCAGGCTACCGTAAAAAGCAAGTCGGAGTTCCAAATTATATAAAACTATAGACTCCATTTCTTTCTTTAATATAATCTTCATCTATCTCAATATAGGCATCCCCATACTCTATATAAATATCATCTTCTTCAGATATATTTTCTTCATACTCAATTTCCTTAGAAGCTTTTAGTAATAGTATCAACAAGTGTACACTGTCTATAGTTACTCTCCTTACTACATACAGTAAGAAACCTATCATCAAACTTGCTATTACAACCATAATAAACGAATACCACAATGTAAGTTTACTTACTATTCCTAATTTTTCATGCCTTTGCCCTTAGTACATAACCCACCCTCTGACAGTTTTTGTCATTTTTCCTCATCAACCGTCATCTATCTTTTTCTGGGATAGCTTATATACACATCTATTAAATTTGTTCCCCCTTCATAGTCATAGCTCAAATATAGTTTTCTATTTTTCCTGCTTAGTATTAGTTCACTGTTTCTCATCATATATTCAAGTAGATCAAACTCTTTAGTAGAAAGATTTATCTCATTATCAGCTCTTTTAACCAATCTTTTCGACACATCAAGCTCCAAATCTCCCACCTTTAGTACATCCTTTTCGCTATGAAAGTTTGTTCTTGTAATAGCTCTTATTCTTGCAGCCAATTCATCAAAAAGCAAAGGGTTTTTATAAGATAATCATTTGCTCCCATATCAAGTCCTTTAACTCTGTCTTCTATAGAGTCCTTGGCAGTTAAAAAAAGCACCGGCATATCTTTCTTAACTTCTCTTATGTATTTTAATACCTTATAACCGTCTGCTTTTAGTAACATTATATCAAGTATTACTGCATCATAATCATTTACTGCAATCAAAATCCATCGCCTCCACCCCGTCAAGACAAGTATCCACATGTATTTCAGTAAAAAGGCTGTTTTTATTATATTATTTAAGTCTTTCTCATCCTCTGCAAGCAGTATCTTCATGGCACTTCCTTTCAAAATATAGTTATATAAAAGGTACTTTTTAAGGCGGCAGATTAAGCTCTTTAATTAATACTTTATCCTACTTACAAATAATATTGAATAGTAACAACATACAAATAATGAGCTGACTTTTAGCGACAACCCACAGAAATAACTGTATAAGTAATTGATTCGGTGTAGTGTATCATTGATATTTAATTAATATCTGTAATAGTAGAGTAAATCTCAAATTTCTTTATTATGTATCTGCTGCAATCTATTAACAAAAGCAGCCGTAAGGCTGAGATATCAACGATACACCACACTAGATAATATGCTTAAACTACACTTTTGGAGTCTATCATAACATATAAATTATTAGAATTTTTCTTAAAAATTACATATAGTAAGTATATCTTATCTTGATACTCCTTCTTAAACAAAATCCTCACAACTATACTATTTTTTACTATAGATTTAACTTACAAAGGTAAAAACAAAAATAATAGACTAAACACATAATATGACACTTGAAAGCAAACTTTCATTGGTCATATTATGTATTTAGCCTGTATTGAGCTAATTTCTCTTGCACTTAGTAAAATTTATAGATTCATATTACAAGTTTTATTATCTTAACAAAATCAATTACCTGTATAAACTATAACTAACTTATGTAAGCAAACCTGCTTTATAAAGTTTATCATTACCTTTTACATGATAAGCTGTTATTTCCATACCCTTATTTATAAAATTAATATAATTCTATACAACCTTCTCCACATCTTCTTTTGAAAAGCTCCACATTTTCAGTGATTTGAGTAAGTTAGGTACCTCTGAACAAATCCTTTAATCCCGATAGGCAGTACAAATCTCTTCATCCGAACCACTGTCATCACAAAAACCTGACATTGCCTCATGCCCTAAGAAATCACAAAAATCAAACCCTAAGGCAAGATGTTCAACTCCTACCAGATCTGATATATGTGCCGCATGCTTTGCCAACATATCAACTGTTTGATGCTTTTCATCTCCTACAAACTCATAGTAAGAATTAAGTCCTATTAAACCTCCGCTTTTAGCAATTTCTTTTATCTGTTCATCTGTAAGGTTTCTTCTATGCTTATGTATGGCAGATGCATTGGAATGTGTCGCCATGAACGGTCTATTGGTAGTAGCTGCCAAATCCCAGAAGGATTTTTCATTAAGGTGTGAAACATCTACAAGTATACCCAAATCATTGAGCCTTTTAACCGCCTCTTTACCAAACTCTGTAAGACCTCTGGCAGGATCTTGTGCAACTCCTGTAGCCAGGCATTAGCCTCATTCCAAGTAAGGGAAGCATGCCTCAAACCGAGCTCATAATAGCTATTCAGTATATCAAGTCCGGTACTTTCGTCAACATGGCTTAAACCTTCCATACCGAGTACCATGTTTACCTTTGAAGTATCTTTAGAAAGTCCTTCTTACTTTTATAGTAAAACTTAGGTGCAGTATCCGGCTCTGCAAGCTCTCGTATGCTTTTTAAAATACTGAACTCTTCTTCGGCTCCGCATCCTAAGGAGGATCTATCCATATTACAAAAACAGCTCCGCTAAGACCACCTTTTGAAATCTAGAACAAATGATATTTATTGAAGATTTTATGTGTCTCTATGATTTCTCTTAATGCATATGTCGAGTTAATATATCCGTATGTCCATCAACATCATAGTTCACACTCCTCTGATAATAATACCTCATTACTTGATATGTCAACACAATTTTTGTTAATTATTTATTTATATAAGCCATATATGATAAAGTCCTATTATACCCTCAAATAAAAATGTCCTGTTTATGGTAGAATAATGTTTTACAGATTCTATCAGACAGGAGGAGTTGACTTATCAGAAAGGTAGTTTTATCAATGAATGGATCAAAAGAAGCATGTAGGGTCAATATCAAAGTCAGCGGACTACGAACTATGGTAAGGCAACTCTAACTCACAGGACATGCCAGAGACTACTAATCCGGCTGCAAAGTTTTGGCAGGTATTAAAGTTTTTATTTCATGTGTGACAAAAAGCTACCTAGTCTATGAGATTCATGAAAAGTCATAGAACCTGAAATAAATCTTCGACTTTGAACCTACAGGCTTCAAAGGCATTTCTGTAGTATTTAGAATTCAGATACATCTCTATTAATGAATAGACAGCGT
>BNJS01002522.1_pt1 | contig 87921 bp, 111 predicted proteins | sample 8540461 | NCBI WGS metagenome assembly BNJS01 (sample SAMD00202454, study PRJDB9452) | human saliva metagenome | isolation source: human saliva | place: Japan
AAACTATATACCAGTTTACACTAGACACAATATATAGTGCTTACGAGAATATCAAAAAAGGCGAGTTCCAAGTGGAAATCGTCTTTTAGTTTATCTCAATTCATCTGAATGTTCGGTCATGTATTCTGCTAACCATTCCATACCATAGGCTATCTCAAATACTTCCAATATCAATGAAAGGTCTGGTTGAAAACCATATTCTTTGAGCTTGTTGGTAACATCTTTTATGGAACGGATTTTGATTAACTTAATAATATCTCCTGCATCTTGTCTATCCCTATCTCGTCCGCTTTCTAGCTTCATACCAAGAATGTAGGATAATGGCGGTACAAAAACAGTCAAATTTGAATAGCTAAATGCCTTCTCACAGATTGACCGTGGCGGTACTCTATTCATATTAGCAACGTTATTATTCAACCATAATTCTTCAGGTTCGTTCACACCAAAATCATCGCCAACTTTCTCAATAATGCTTCTGATTTTAGCATCTTCTTGATAAAAGGCATCTACATCTTGTGTTCCTCGGAGATTGTAATACTCCAGAACAAAACCACCAACACAGATAATTTCTAGGTCAATATTTTCCTTAGCTAATTCTGTATTGAGAGCCTCAAATAAAACTTTCTTATCCATAGTTACCCTCTCTAAAGAGTTTCAAAATATCTTTTGGCTGACTTTTACGGTTCGCCTGCAAAACGTGTTCTCTTGTGTGTGTACCTTCTGTTAAAGCATCTTGAAGGGTTATTTTTTGGAAAGGTGTTAAGGTAGGATTTTTCAACAATTGCTCTACATCATCAGTAGTTAGTTTAGTCTCCTCATCTTTAATGACCTTATAAAGATAGCGAAACCACAAATCACCGTCACTTCCAGCATGTTCACTAGCTCTCACCATGTAATCGTACCATGTTGTCATTATTATTCCCCCTCATCTTTTCTAGGGTTATAGTGCATTGCTATCCAAAGTTTTTTGTCAAAATCAGATAACTCTTTTTTCTTCTGATAAATGCAATCGTTCAAATCAGGAAATTTGAGACTGTATTTTTTCTCAAAAAAGCTCTGAAACTCCTCTTTACTTTCTGCAATGTCAACCAAGGCTTCTAACTCTGCCATTTGTTTGGCAATAGCCTTTCTGTCAATTCTCTTTTGACTATCTCCAAGTACGTCATAAACACAACATTTTTTGTCAGTTTGAGTATAAAAAGAGCGATGTTTCAGTAACAAAATCAAAAGGAATAGGTCTTATTCCCAGAGTTTGGTGTATTTATTGTAAAAACCATCTGAAAGGCTGACCTGATAACCAATCAGCTTACTATCAACTCTACGAGCGATAGACCTTTCCAATTCAAAATGTAGGTCATGTAATGTATTAGTAGCCATAAATCAGCTCCCTGTATTTAGTTCGAACACAGGCATTTGAAATCAGGAGATTAAAACGCTCACTATCCGAATAGTCACGAGTATTATAACGAAAAACAAATTCATCTACATAGTCTTGAAGATATTTCTTAGACCACGAATGGTAAATTCCTAATACTCCACGTTTCAATCCAGCCCAAAAGCCTTCAATCGTGTTGGTATAAACATCACCTTGCACATACTCACTAATTCCATGATTAACAAAGTCATGATTATACATCTTAGCCACTTTATTATAACCCAGCCATTCATCTGTGTAAAGTTGAGCTGTTTCCTTTACGTATTTGACAATCTGTTCAGTCAATGTTTTCGTCTTTGTATCTGGAACATGATGAGCATTAACTTTACCTTGACGTTGTACCATGCCTACTACAGCAGATTTGTCTTTCAATGAACGCCCTTGAGCATTTTTTTGACTTTTTGGAGTTATGACGGTTCTTGTTTTTACCACCTATGTAGGTTTCATCAACTTCCACAACATCATCAAGACTATTGTTGTTTTTCAGAACTAAAAACACTTACGGATACGTTCCAGCATGAACCAAGCTGTTTTTTGCGTAACACCAATATCTTTTGATAATTGTACAGATGAGATTCCTTTTTTGTGAGAAGTCACAAGCCAAATTGCCATAAACCATTTACGAAGTTCAATTTTAGTATTGTCAAAAAGAGTACCAGTCTTGACATTGAAGTATTTTTCCAGTATTTTTTTACAACGGTATTTGTTACCTTTACATTTGTAGACCTTTGAGGTAGCATCAAAAAGGGCTGATAATCACATCGCCCCAAATCATATTTTCTAAATGGTCAATACATGACTGTTCGTCTGGAAAAAGCAGATTGTAAATCGAAATAGTGATTTAAACTCAAACTTCATAACTGGCACTCCTTACTTCTTGATTATATTATATCGAAAAATAAGAATGATTGTCAATAAAAAAATGTAAACTTCTACTATACAAAAAGCCAGAATTTTGATATAATAGAAGTATCAAAAATAAAGGAAATTAAGCATTATGAACGCAATCACAGCTCACAGCTCACAGCTCACAGCTCACAGCTCACAGCTCACAGCTCACAGCTCACAGCTCACAGCTCACAGCTCACAGCTCACAGCTCACAGCTCACAGCTCACAGCTCACAGCTCACAGCTCACAGCTCACAGCTCACAGCTCACAGCTCACAGCTCACAGCTCACAGCTCACAGCTCACAGCTCACAGCTCACAGCTCACAGCTCACGCTGATTATGTAATCGGACGTGTTTTTTGTCAAGCTCTAAAACAGGCTTTTTCACATTTTTGTGAGGAAGCCTTTTATGCTCCCTACGAAAGTGGGGTGGCATAATGGCTGGCTCACTCCACAACGCTAAAAAAGCCAAAAACGATGAGTTTTATACTCGTTATAAAGATATTGCTGAGGAAATGGGGCATTATAGAGAACACTTTAGAGATAAGGTTATCTACTGTAATTGTGATGACCCAACACAATCAAATTTTTGGCGTTATTTTCATAACAATTTTGCTAGTTTGGGTATTAAAAAACTGATAGCAACACATTTTCAAGAAGATAGCGAACCTTCGTATGCTCTGATTTATGAAGGTGGCGATGACTTCAATATGGAAGCTGGAAATATTGAAACTATTTATGGAGATGATGAGTATACCGCTGGAGATTTTCGGAGCGAGGACAGTATAAACTATCTGAAAGAAGCTGATATTGTTGTGACTAATCCTCCGTTCAGTTTGTTTAGAGAATATATTTCTCAATTAATGGAACATCAAAAAAAATTTATCGTTATCGGAAACAAAAACTCTGTAACATATAAGGAAATTTTTCCACTTATTCAGAATAACCAAATTTGGATCGGTGCTAGAAGTATGAATTCAGACTTTTGGTTGTACGTTCCAGAGGGAGCTGATTATGAAAAATTGGATGAAGATGGAAAAAAAGTAAAGCATATAATGGGTTGTTGGTTTACTAACTTAGATTTACAAAAACGACATGATGGTTTATGGCATGTAGGTGATGTATTTGACCAAACAAAAGCTCATAAATATTACGAAGGGTTTGAGAGTAAATACCCTAAATACGATAACTACGATGCAATAAATGTAGATAATGTTAAAGACATTCCAATTGATTATGATGGTGTAATGGGAGTACCAATAACTTTTATCAATTATTTCAATCCAACTGAATTCGAGATTATTAAATTCAGAAAAGGAGATGACGATAAAGATTTAACAATAGATGGGAAACCTCCATATTTCAGAATTTTAGTTAGAAATCTAAATCCAATTAGTCGTGATGAAGATAAGGGATATTGATAAAAGGAGAATAAAATGAAAGTAAGAAGATTAAGAGATATACTTGATAGACCATTCACTATCAGAGATTTAGCTAGTGGGTATACCAATAATGATGATGGTGCTACTACTGACGCTGTAAAAGGATATAATGGTAACTTGAATATTCGTCCTTCTTATCAGAGAAATAGCGTATATAACGAAGATAAGAGACAAGCTGTAATTCAAACCGTTTTAGATGAGTGTCCTTTAGGTATTATGTACTGGGTTGATTTAGGAAACGGACAATATGAAGTTCTCGATGGTCAACAACGTATTTTAGCTATTTGTAATTATGTTATGGGGAATTACTCTGTAAAATCAAGTAAATTTCCATCCAGTGCTCCACAACAAGATTTCCCAAATCTTCAGATGAACCTAACTGACTTAGCAGAACAAATTCTTGATTATGAGTTAGACATATATGTTTGTGAAGGAACTGCTTCCGAAAAAATGAAATGGTTTCATGTTATCAATACAGCAGGCGAACCATTAAATGAGCAAGAATTAAGAAACTCTGCTTATACAGGAACTTGGCTTTCTGATGCTAAACAAAGATTTTCAACAAAGACTGGACGTGGCGTTGTACTTGCTGACGAGAATCCGAATAACGATAAAGCAGAACCACTATTAAATGGTAATTGGAATAGACAAGAGTATCTACAAACTGCTATTAAATGGGCTTCACAAAATGATAATGACGATAGTACAAATACAATCGAAGATTATATGTTGAAGCATCAAGGAGATGCAGATGCTTCTGAATTATGGCAAAATTTTTCTGCCATAATTGAATGGGTTCGTGGAAAGTTTATAAGCTATCAAAACAGTTTGAAAGGGATGGATTGGGGAACAATCTACAAAGAGTATCAATTAGGACAGTTAGACAACAATATCATCAAAAATAGTGCTTCTGTCATTAACGAAAAAATTGCAGAGTTGGTAAATGATGATGAAGTCACAACTAAAATGAAAGGGATTTATCAGTACATCATTTACGGAGATTCCAAATATCTCCAACTTAGAGCTTTTGATGATAAAACCATCAAGCAAAAATATGAAGAACAGAGCCATCACTGCGTTTATTGTGTGGATGAAGGAAACAACAGGGAGTATGCTCTTAAAGAACTAGCAGGCGACCATATTACACCGTGGTCTTTAGGTGGAAAAACTGTCCCTGAAAATTGCCAACTATTATGTAAAAAGCATAACTCTTCAAAAGGGAACAACTATTAAAATTGAAAAGGCGACTTCCAAAACGGAAATCGTCTTTTTTGATATTCTCATAAATACAATATGTTGGTGGTGGTGTAAACTGGTATATAGTTCCCTAAATAAATATCACTCAAATAATGAATTCCCAAAACAGGATCACGACCATCTTTGTCCAAAGTAAATGCCCAATCAGTTCGATCAACATCAGTTGGTCTAATCGGATCAACAACCCCGATGCTTATGACATCTTCTAGTCCCAGTAACTTCAAGGCAATCAATTGACGGTGTGCCCAAGGACAAGCATAGGAAACTAGTAGGCGATAACGATTTTTCTCAACTGGAAGTTCATTGTCACCGTCACCAAAAGGCGTCACAAAACGTGTTTTCTGACGACAAAAACGACCTTTCTCATCTACTTCTTTTTTTACAAAATCAGTTGTCATAGGTTGCCTCCATCTAGCCAGTCATTAAACACTAATGAGATTTCCTCTGGAAAATAAGTTTTTAAGTGACGAGCATAAAAATCCGATGAGACTTTTTCATCAAGCCAAAAAGACTTAAAAAGTTTTCTTATCATCTCAATACCTCCCTTTCTCGCTATCAAATCGGTAACCTTCTGGTAGAAAGAACCCTTCATCTTCCATCCACTGCAAGCTTTCTGCGCTACCATGGTCAAAATAGGAAAAGGCTGTCTTATTGCGACGAAAGCCATATTTCTCATATAGAGTAAGGGTCTGAGGATGTGTGTAAAGAATCACATTGATGCCCTGCAATTTTTCCAAAAGTGTCGTGATAATAGTATGACCGACATGCTGTCTCTGATAATGCAAATCAACAGCCACATTGTAAATAGCACCTTGAGAAACAAAGTCTGTCAGGGCACGGCCGACACCAATCACTTTATTACCGTCCTTGATATAAATGGTAATATCGCTGTTTCTAAAAACTTTTTCAGTCCCCGTCGCATCACTATGACGAGAAAGCCCAGCTGAGTGCAGAACATCAGCAACTTCTTGAAATCCACCTTGTCTGAATCGGTTTCAATCTTATACTTGAATGTCATTTTTCCACCTTCTATCTGAGAGTCGAGTTGGCAGACTAATCATCATAGCTTGGTGAGTAATCTTGATCGAAATACTTTTCGTTGATTTTCTTAGAAGTACCATCTTTAACAACTTCCTTGAGCGCTTTATTGATCTCTTTGGCTAGTTTGGTATCATCTTTAGCAAGAACAAAGTAGCTGTAGGGTTCTGGCAACAATTGTTTTTCTAAATCACCACTGACGTTTTTCCCAACCAAGTTCAACTTATATTCCTTTTGGTAATATTCAAACATTGGCTTGTCCATAACAAGAAAGTCATACTTCCCACTTTCAACACCTTCTAGCTGTGCCTTCAAGTCTTCAGCTGAATAATTAAGGGTAATTGTTTTATCTGGATTTGTCTTGTTGTAGTCCTCAATAGCCGTGGTTGAGTTGACACCAGGTGAGCCAACAGTTGACAAACCAGCCAAGTCTGACCAAGATTGAGCTTTCTTAGCAATCTTACTGTCTTTATTGAAAATAACCACATAAGAATTTTTGAAGATAGGATCAGTGAAGAGATAGTTTTTCTCACGTTCCTCATTTTTAGCTAAATTGTTAACGGCAACTTGGTAGCGACCAGATGATAGTCCTGGAAAAATAGCTTTAAAATCTGTTCTAACAATTTTCAGTTTATACTGAGGCAATTTTTTAAAAACAGCTTTTACCAGTTCAATATTATGCCCTTTTAATTTGCCATTTTCCTCAAAAGTAAAAGGCCTTGGCTCACCTCCCGTAACAACTGTTATGGTTTCTTGCTTATTACTTTTAGCCTCAACTGTCCTAGGCTGGCTTGCTAAAACTGTTGTCAAAGCTAAACTAGCAATGGCTAACACACCTAAAATATATTTTCTTTTTCTCATATCTTTACCTCTCACGTTGAATTTGCATTTATCTTATCATCTCCAAGAAAGCTTGCATAATCTATATTTTTTATGAGTGGATATAAGATTCACTTATAGCTATGTGGGCTTCCCCATCATTTTAAGGAGATAAATTGCAAGAATAAGTGCAATTTATCATAAAAAAAGAAGTGTCCGAAACACTTCATTATAAATATTAACGTGATGAGAGAAAAATAAAACCTGTGAGACGTAAAAAAAAGAAGAAAATGGTCAAAATGACATTAACTATAAAGAAAAGCAAGTGAAAAAGCAAATTTTTACCAACCACCATAAAACACTGAAGATAAAAGTCAGTCCTTTCCAAAGGCTTCTCCAGACTGATTTTTTGCGATAATTAGGACTATGATTTGACATATAATCCTGATTTTCGATAGTTAAAGGGTTAGACGACTCAGAAATTACAAAAATATCACCATTTTTTTCGGCTTCATAAACCTCTGAAATAGAAGGTTTATGACCATTGATACTTTCATAATAGTCAATCCATTCTTCTCTATTCATAATTATCAACCTCTTTCCTAATCTTCTTCTTATTGTACCATAATTATTAACGCTTTTATATTTCTCTTAATACCTTTTAGAATTGAATTGCGATGATTGCACCAACAATTGCAGCTGCAATGCCTACAGCTGAGAAGACCATAGACAAACCAATAAGAGCCTCAGATATAGATAGCGTCACAACGATAGTGAACCTGGATTAAGTCCAGCAAAAAATGTATTATTAGCAAAATCGAATATGATATCTCCAATTCTGGATATTCCTTAACTACTAACCAAATACAATATATTCTTTTGGTTTATCTTTTTCACGATATTCCTCAACTATTTTAAAGACCAATTGGTACTACAAATATAAGCCTTTTTCTACACTTTCCTTAACCAACTCTTCAGTCAGTTTCCATAACTCTTTAGATTCACCTTTTATAAATTTTTTCTTTTCTAATACCATGACTGAACTAATATTATCTGGATTATAATCACATTCTGACACTTCCAAATGATTTATTAGAGGTACCAATGCGTCAATGACTCTTGCATATCTTGCCTCAGCACTCTGCCCTTTTTCAAATTCTAGCCAAGATTTTTTCATATTCAAATATTTTTCTTCTGGAAGGATGCTCATTGTTTTTTTAATAGATTCTAGCTCTCTATCATGAGAGTGGATCTTTTTTTTATCGTCAAAAACCCAAGTATCTCCAGCATAAATCTCACCTAGATCATGAATCAGTAACATAGAAATGACCTTTTCCATATTCAATTTTTCAGGATAATAATCTTGAAGAACAATTGAAGCTATCTCACTCTGCCAAGAATGCTCAGCGCTATTTTCAAATCTTCCATCAAGAGTTCTATTAAATCTTGTTACTGACTTTAATTTCTCTATTTCTTTAATAAAATCAACTGTATTATTCAAATTACTCATTGCTACTGTAACCTCTCTAATATTTATTTACCCTTAAATTCTTCGATTATTGTATTTAAACTTTTACCTGTAACTGAACAAATATAGTCCTTCTTTTTCTTCAACTGGGGCAAGCTTAACAATCTGACTTATTGGCGTAATTATAAATGGTACTACCGTATTCTTCTAAATCAGGATTTAATTCATAAAATAAAGTATTACTCTTGGATGGTATTCTACCATAACGTGTCCATAAAATCATACTAACATCAATAGGGTGTTCGTAACCCAGTGACACCTCTTAACTACCGATTCTCATCGGCATGTTTTTGATTATTTACATCTATTTAGGGCTCTCTGTCCTTGTTTAGCTACTTCAAAATTGATACAATCAAATAAATACAATCGCAATTATCTTTCTAGGAGGGATTTTAGGATGCTAGATATTTTACAAGATTTCTACTTTTCACTCTATATAAGCACTTGGACCTCATTTAAATGGTTACTTTGTTCCGCACTCATCGGTATTGCCTGCTTACTAATCAACCTTCTTTTTTCTATGGTAAGCGATGCTGCAGAAATGATTTGGCTTAAATTTTCTTTGTCTCTAACTGGAATCTTTGCACTATTTTGTTTATTGATGACACTTCATGGTATTATCCATTCTGTAGGAATAATCATAGGGGCTGTCTCTGGTTTCTTTTTCCCAGTATTTGGTTTACTTATTGTCTGTGGTATTATTCTATTCATCATTGGTCTTTTCAATCCTCTGTTCCTCTTCTTTTTAGTTAAGAAATAAAAAAAAACAAGCCAATTTAAAGTCTTTCCGAAGGAGAAAACAGACATTAGGTGAAATTATCCAATAGTTGAATTCAGCTTGAAATCACCATTTTAGTATTGTTGTAAACACTACATATGTATCTAGTGTATATTGGTATTTTGTTCCCAAATAAAATATCTGATTTTAAACCGCATCCTCAAAAGTCAGAGAAAAGAATCTAACTTTTGAGGTCTTTTATTTTACCTTTTATTACTACAACATTCGATTTAAGGTGAAGTCAAAACCACCCGTGAGAACGGGTGGCTTGCTCTTCGGCTGAAAGCCTCTGCTACCGGCCGAGGCCTAAAGGCCTACCGAATGGTTTCCCTTCAGCACCACCTTTGCTAGCTGACCCGTCTAGCGGGTCTCTTTAAGATTACTTTCTTTTATTCTTCTCACCTGTAAACGGATCATATTCCTCAAAAAGACTGAGCTGATCTGCTATCACGTCTTCTTGTAATTGATTACGAATATATTCTTCAATTCGCTTCTGATTTCGCCCAACCGTATCAACATAAAAGCCTCGACACCAAAATTTGCGATTCCCAGATTTATACTTTAAATTAGCGTGTCGATCAAATATCATTAAACTACTTTTGCCCTTTAAATATCCCATAAATGAGGAAATACTTAGTTTCGGTGGTATACTCACTAACATGTGAATATGATCTGAGCAAGCTTCTGCTTCATGAATTTCTACGCCTTTTCTTTCACATAATAACCGTAAGATTTGACCAATACTTGCTTTGTATTTCCCATAGATTATCTGACGTCTATATTTTGGGGCGAAAACAATATGATACTTACAATTCCATGTAGTATGTGCTAAACTATTATTATCCTGTCTCATCAGGGGTCCTCCTTTTGTATATTAGTTAGTGGTCGGGAAACCTTATCTAATATAACACTTTAGGGGGACTTTTTTGATACATCGCTAAAAGCTTTTCGGAACCACTAGCACAGCTAGTGGTTTTCGTGAGACAAAACAAAACATACTAAGATTAGTAGTGAGGAAATCTCCGACGGGAGAAAGTACTCACTACTTTTTCGTTATGTTAAAGTAGAGGTGTCTTGTTAAGTCGATGAGTCCTTTGGCGCTAGACGTCGTAACTAAAACTGACAAGACACCTGTTTTAGGAAGAATGTTATCAAAGTATGTGGGACGAAAAACGTCGAGTATTGAAAATGGCATCACTAAAGCAAGGAATCATTCAAGACAAAGAGGTAATATCATGCGAGTAGTTTTTGGTATTGACGTGAGTAAAGCAAGTTCAGAAGTGGCCATCTTGGTCAATGGAGAAAAAGTACATGGCTATACCATACCCAATGATGCCATCGGATTTAATCGACTACTTGGGGACTTGAAGACTGTTCACCAGCCAGAGATTGTCTTCGAGGCGACTGGTGTCTATTCTCGTCGTCTTCAGGTCCTTCTTTGAGGATAATAGTTACACTTATACACGGCTCAATCCTTTAGAATCCAAAAACAACTAGATAGCTTACGAGTACGTAAAACCGATAAGATTGACGCTGAAAAACTAGCTATGTCTCAGTTCATCCTCAATCGTAAACCAAGCTATGTCCAAGAAGCGCTTTACCAAGAATTACGCGACCTCAGCCGTTTCTATCAGAATCTTACTGAGGATATTGTCTGCGCTAAAAACCGTCTGCACAAGGTTTTACAGATCACTTTTCCTGAATTAGAAAACATCTTGTCAGCACCAACTGGGGAACAATATTGGAACTTGGTAATAACTTTCCCATGTAATAGTTTTGTACTGGAGTCGGATGACGCCACATTAACAGCTATCATCCGTCAGTCTACGGCAAAACGTATCTCTGAAAAACGTGTGACTTACTTAGTAGATAAGCTTACAAAACTAGCTAATCAGTCTTATTGTGCGGTCAAGAAAACCTCTCCAGTGATAGAAGAGGTCAAATACTATGCAGGGGAGTTACTTAGGCTTTCTGAACACAGACAAGGTGTTGTAGAGGAGATGGTAACATTGGCTCAATCTTTGCCAGAATATGAGATTCTTCTCTCTATCCCTGGAATAGCTGAAACCACAGCGACAAGTATTATTGGCGAACTTGGTGACATTCGTCGATTTCACTCTGCCAATCAAATCAATGCTTTTATCGGTATTGACCTCAGACACTATGAATCTGGAAACTTTCTAGCCAAGGAACATATCACCAAACGTGGGAATCCCTATGCCAGAAAGATTCTCTTTAAGTGCATTCATAACATAGCTTCAGCTAGCCACACCAATCCTTGTCATATCGCAGACTTCTATGAGAAACGGAAAAGACAATCGCAAGTGACTTCAACCAAACCACACACGATTGCCTCTATACATCGTCTCATTAGAACAATGTATTACCTCATAACGCATAACAAACTTTACGATTATACTTCTATCCAAAATCGGTAAAATTGTTTATGCCATATTATTGTAACGCCTTATCAAAAAAATCACCATATAAGGTGTTGGTTTAGTGTACACTTTTTACACTAAACTTTAGTTCAAAAAAAGATAATTTCCTTAGTTTGACTATGGAACTCAAACTATTTTTCATCAAATACCTTGATATACTTGACAAATGGTAGAAAAAGGACTTAGCCCTGTGCAACACAGGACTAAATCCTTTACTTAAAATAATGGTCTAACTTAAAAAAATCAGCAAGTTTCAATCAATTATTCTCTTTTTTCTTAGAAATAAAACCAAGTAAACCTAGTACAAAGACACCAATTACACTTAAAAGATTAGAATTTGAACCTCCAGTATTTGGCAATTGGTTCACCGCTTCTTTAGCTGAATAAGACAATTGAGAAGAAGTGCTTTGTTTTAGTGTAGTTAATGTTGGAACATCTGTTACTGCTTTATATCCAACAATTGTTTGAATGCCTTGTGATTAAAAATGAGTGAACTAAAAAAGAGAGCATAAGCTCTCAAATTAGATATATATATTCTGTCTGATACTTGATTAGCAAACATGCGATGAAAAACATCTATAATTTCTTCAGAATAAGATTAAATAGCTCTTCTAGTTTATCTTTGTCTCCGTAGACAGTGCCGTCCATATACAAGTGATAAATCACGTCGTCAGTTCCAATTGAAATATCACACTCATAACCTTTTGACAAAGCTAAAGAACGAATGACCTCACGTTGTGTTCTACCATTACCTTCACGAAAAGGATGGAAGTAATTTAGATTATCTAAAATCTCCGTCAAAGACTTGATGATATCCTGTTTTACTATTTGTATTTTGGTAAAAATTCAAATAGTAAATGGTTTAAATATTTTTCCGCCATATCAAACGACTGAATGGGCATAAAAGCATCTCCACTCTTGGAAATATTAACTTTCCGATAATGCCCTGCCCATGAATAAATGTCACCAAACAGATATCTATGAATCTTGAGGATATCAGAGACAGTATGAACTTCTATAGGATGAAGAAATAGCTTCAAGCTCTGACTAGCAACTAATTGATATTCTAACTCTCTTGCTTTTATCACATCTTTCTCATTAAATTTATTAATTAAGACCGATGAATTTTTGTAAGTATAGAGATAATCAGGGTCAATATAGTCATAGCTCTCATAACTTTTACGTCCCATTATGCAACACCCAAAGCAATCGCTTCATCTCTCAATCTTTCAACATCTCTAATGCTCGGTGCCAGCCTTCAATCATATTGGTACTTAGAGCATACCAAACACTTTTAAAAACTTGTTTATTGGTAAAAGAAACACCCATAATAGTCATCTTTTCTGTGTTTACGTCTAGAGTCATAAGCCACCTCCTCATGTTACTATTATACCATATATCTACTATCTGTAGCCTTGCCATTACTCAACACCGTCTAAAGAACTTCGTTTAGTCAACACCAAAAACTAACACGGTTCTTTCAATCCATCATTATTGTGACAATGTTCCCTCTGTTTACCATTAAGTTTTAAAAGGCACTACCTACTTGACGACGATTGTATTCAGGATTATCTTTGTGAAACATAGGAACACCTCATCAAATACCTTTTTTTATTATACTCCTTCGAAGCAAGAAAAGTCCCCAGAAGTATAACTTCTGAGGGCTTTGTCTTCAATCTGACCTTGTCCACATGGACAAGGTTTCTTTATTCAACTGACTTAAGTGCTTCCAGCATATCCACCTTGCGTAGGTGATGGTTTACGAACCAACCTAGCACGGCCAGAATGAGGATGATGGTAAGGATTGGTGTTAGGTAAACATGCAGAGCTACGTCAGGGTCAAACATGATATAGCTAGACCCAATCATACCTAGGATAGCGTGGTGAAGCACCAATCCCCCGACAAGTCCTGTGACGATGCCGATAAGGGAGAGGACAATGGTCTCACGGTAGATATACATGGTCACTTCCTTGTTATGGAAGCCCAGCACCTTGATAGTTGACAGCTCGCGAATCCGTTCTGCCACATTGATATTGGTCAGATTGTAGAGAATAACCACCGCCAGCAAAATTGATAGGACGATGAGGATAATCATAACCGATTCCAGTGAATTGGCGACGCGGTTGAACTGATTGATAAGACTGATATTCTGCGACACGCCAGACACAGCATCCAGTTTCAGGAATTGACTAGCCAGGCGCTCAATGTCCTTGGTCTTCGTATCCTTTAGACTGACCAAATCCGCATTCTGCTCTGCTACTTTCCCCGTCAAGTCCTTATAATAGCTAGGCGTCATGAAGATGAAATGGCCCGTGTACATCTCCGTGATGCCAGCGACCTTGACCGTGACCTTCTTGTCGCCCATGGTTAGGCGGATACTGTCGCCCTTGCTGACACCATAGAGGTTAGCCAGCTTTTCAGAGATGATAGCGCCCCTATCAGTGAGGCTGAGCTGACTACCGCCCCGATCCTGCAGGCTGATAAACTTACTGAGCTTGGCATTATCGGCGACCATAAGGGTGATGTTCTGCTCTTCGCTCTCCTCACCCACTTTTTCGCTCAGGCTTTCCGTGTAGATAGCTTGGTGGCGGGAAATGGCAGAACTGTCCAGCAGCTTATCCACCTTGGTCAGTTGCTCTTTGTCAGCCGTCCTATCCTTGGCCACAATCAAATCATAGCGTAATATATCACCGAATTGTTTGTCAGCCACTCCTGAGATAGAAGACTGGAGGCCCAGACCAGCAAAGAGCAGAGCGACCGAACCAGCCACACCAAAAATGGTCATGAGCATGCGCTGTTTGTAGCGGAAGATATTGCGCGCAGTCACCTTGTGGGTGAAGTTGAGCCGTTTCCAGATAAAGTCGATACGCTCCAAGAGAATTTTAGACCCCGCAACAGGCGGCTTGGCCTGCAAAAGTTGCGCTGGCTTCTCCGTCAACTCCTTACGCACCACCAAGTAAACTGGCAGCACCGTTGAAAGCAGGGACAAGCCAAGCGCCAAGCCAATGTAGCCAGGGTAAAAATAAAGCTGAGAACTACCGATAACAGTCGTGGCTGTGATGATATTGCCAATAGCTGGTGACAGGATAAAATTCCCAAAGAGAATACCTGCGATAGTTCCCGTCAGCCCAGCAAACAAACCATAGAGCACAAACTTAGTCATGATTTGGCGATTGGTGTAGCCCAACGCCTTGAGAATACCAGAATTATTGCGTTCTTCATCAACGAACCGCGTCATGGTAGTCAGAGTCACCATGACCGCCACCACATAGAGCACAACAGGAAAGATATTACCAACCGCAGCGATACTTGAGGTCGAATTATCATAGAGGCTGTAACCTTCGCCACCCGGAAGGCTAGTCCGTGTGTAAACTGTGTAGCTTGGTTCTGCCAGAGCATCTAGCTTGCTTTGAGCATCAGCCAGTTGGGCTTTCTTGCTAGTTAGTTCTTTTTGGGCGCTGGCAAAATCAGACTTGGCCTTGTTCAGAGCCTGAGCCTGTGAGCTGTTGGCTGGCAGACCTGACTGCGCCAGCGCTGCTTCTTGCTGAGTGAGTTTTTCTTCAGCCGCTGACAATTCCTTTTCCTTACTGGCAATGGTTGCACGCCCATCGTCAATGGTCTCTTGCTGCTCTTTCTTGATTGAAGCCAGATGTTTGGCACCATTGTCGGCCACTAGTTTTTCAAGGTCTTCCTGTTTATCCGCTACTTTTTTCTCATACTTGCCTGAATAATATGGTGTATTTTTCAAATCATTATAGCGAAGGCGAGCAATCATGTAGACATCCGAATCAAAGGCGGAGCTGGTCGTTACACCGTAGCCAGACAATTCCCCGTCACCAGCCGACGAGCTGCCCATGGTCGCATTGTCCCAGATTTCTGACGAATCCACAAAACCAGTGATGGTAAAAGTCGTTTGCTTGAGCGTCTTAGAACCCTCTTTTTGCTGGAAGGAAATCTTGTCACCAATCTTGTAGTCACCCTTTTGCTTAGAGTTGAGGGCGATTTCGTCAGCTTTGCTTGGTAATTTTCCAGAAACCAACTTATAAGTAGAGATAGCCTTAGGTTTTGAGAAAAGGCGAAAGGCCTTGTGTGTGCCTTTGACCGTCACATCGGTCAGATAGCCGTATTCAACTTGAGCACCTTTGATTGAAGACAATTCCTTCTGGTCAGCATCGTCCAATCCCATGCTGGACATGACCGACAAATCTGTCATCTTATGTTCTTGAATATAGGCTTGTGCAGTCTTTTCCATGTTAGGAGGGGTCGCCTTGAGGCCGACCAAAGTCAGCGAGCCAAGCGCCATGAGGCTGAAAATGGAAAAGAAACGTCCCCATGACTTGGTCAAGGCCTTGCCCATATCTTTCCAATAAGTCTTATATTTCATGGCAACCTCCTAGTATTCCAAAGTCGCAATGTCTTGCGGCTGCTCATTGACGTTAATGGATTTGACCGTCGCGTCGCGCATGTGGATGACACGGTCAGCAATTGGTGCCAAAGCACCATTGTGGGTCACGATGATAACGGTCGCTCCCTCCTTGCGTGACATGTCTTGCAGGATTTGCAAGACTTGTTTCCCCGTTTGGTAGTCAAGGGCTCCTGTTGGTTCATCGCAGAGCAGGATTTTAGGTTTCTTAGCCACCGCACGCGCGATAGAAACCCGCTGTTGTTCTCCGCCCGACAGCTGCGCAGGGGAAATTATTGAGACGCTTGGCGAGACCGACCTTGTTTAGAATCTCAACAGGATCCATGGCATCCTTGACAATTTCCGAAGCCAGTTCCACATTTTCCTTGGCCGTCAAGTTTGCTACCAAGTTGTAAAATTGGAAGACAAAGCCCACATCATCGCGGCGATAATTGGTGCGCTCATGCGAATTGAACTTGGCAATGTCCTCACCGTCAATCAAAATCTGACCCTCATCATTGCTGTCCATACCGCCTAGGATATTGAGTAGAGTGGACTTTCCAGCACCTGACGACCCCAAGATGATGACCAGCTCGCCCTTTTCAATCTCAAAATTGACATCATTATTGGCAACGATTTGCTGCTCACCTTCTCCGTAACGTTTATAAGAATGTTTCACTTCAATGTATGACATAAGTTTTCCTTTCGCAGGCTGTTGACAAGCAGCAGCCTTATGACTTATAATATAATCAATGTTATCTGAACAACATGTTGATTTAACAATAGTATAGCTTGCCTACACAAATAAATCAATCATCAATACTCAACAAAGTGTTGATTTAAGGAGACGATTATGGTCAAAAAGAGACAAACCGAAACAAAAAAACTCATCAAGAAAGCCATTACTAAGATTCTTTCCAAGAAAAGTTTTGAGGAAATGACTATCACCAACATTTGCCGTGTGGGCTGGCATCAATCGAGGTACCTTCTATCTTCATTACGTGGATAAATACGACATGATGGACAAGTTGAAGGCGGAGACGCTGGGCGAAATTTACGGCATCATCACTGAGGAAACCATGTCTTTGGACTATGATGTCATTCTGCATTCGCTGCAATTTATCCATAAGAACATTGACTTCCTCGCCGTCATTGCCAAAACCACCTACGTCAACATGCACCAGTCCATCCGCGACTTCATCGGACAAATTCTCAATAACGTTCCTGAGTCAGAAGAATGGCTACGCAGCAAATACAAGATTCCATATGAGTATGCAAGGACTGCCTATATCGCTTCCATCGAAGCCCTCATTATGCAATGGATTACAAGTAGTAAGCCCGAAACGCCTGAAGTTATGGCGACTATTATTTCAGCGGTTGCTCAGTGATATACAAAGAGAGTGGGACAGAAATCGGTCATTCGTTAGAATTCGATTTCGTCGTCCCACCTCCGCACAGTTGAGTAGGGCTGTAAAAGCTGATGAAATCAGCGTAGTAGAGCCCACTCAACCACTGCGTCTTGCTCGACAATCCAAAAACAATAAAGAGGCTAGGACTTTTGTCCCAGCCTCTTGTCATTATTGACAGTATCTTCATTTTAAATGTAATAACTACCAAAGAAGCATCTGAAGTTAAACTCAGATGCCTCTTTTATTATTTCACTTATACATCCCCTTATGTTTCTTCAAATACTTCTTACCATACCATTCTTCTACTGACTTGCCTTCCCAATCTCGGTATTCTTCAGGATATTTCCATTTGTAGTAGCCTTGCAGCATGTAGGGGAATATGAGATAGATTTCGAAGGCAACAATTACGAGAGTGATAAGATACCACATCCCTAAAAACTGTAGAAAAATAAATCCCTCAGATCTAAACTCTCCAAATCGTGGCATAAAAAGTTTCATAAGCATATAAAGCGCAACAAGTGTCCCACTATATTTCATAAGAACTTTCACAATTCTACCAATAAAATCATTTTTCACAGTGTCATTATTATTATCTCCATACATTAATTGTCTTAATGAAAAGAGACGATTTCGAAGCATGAGAAAGATGACTAAGAAAATAGAACCAATAAAAATTGTCATTTCCCAAAACTCTAAACTTCCATATGCAAGTGTCATGAAAAACAAATTAACTTCGACTAATAACCAGAGAAAATATGTAACTAATAGATGAAATTGTGTTCTATAAATTAATATAAATTGTTTGTTTGACCCTTTTTCCAATTATAATTAGAAAAACCATAGGAACAAACAAAGCTAAAAATACCCAAGGGGAAAAGAAATTTATTTTTTGAAATAGGAAATGTGAATTCCGATTTATCAGGTTCATAAAAGAAATAACTATTTACAGCTAAGAACCCCCAATTAAGCCCTATCACAAAAATGAGTGTTAAGATGATTTGCCAAACATATGACTTCAAGGTCCCTCTGTATTTTTCTTTTTTTAGAGCATCTTGATAAAGATCCTCAGCATATTTTCCTGAAACGCTATCATCTAATAAATTTAAACTCTCTTCAAAACTAGCTTTAAAAATCGATTTATTTTTCATTTTTAGCTTTCAACAACTTCTTGTATTTTTTCAAGTACCGCTTGCCATACCATTCTTCTACTGACTTATCTTCCCAGTCACGGTATTCTTCAGGATATTTCCATTTATAATAGGCTTGGAGAAAATATGGTAAACCTATAAAAACAATTATTGCAAACACCACAATATTACAAAAGACCCATAGGAGTTAAAAAACCAATGCTTTCATGGAATTTGAAACATCTACAGTAAAGATTAATATATTCTTAGCAAGATCTTCATCATATCTTTCTGCTTATTTTCTACTTTGTTCATCTAATTTTCGGAAACTTCCCTCTTGTAATGTGTCCTTACTTTTATCACGTTCCATTAGTTTCTTATAAGCATCACTGTTTTTGATGTCCTTATTTGTCTCTGGCGTCGGGTCCCCAATTTCCTCCGCCAACTTTGCATCCGTATCCTTAAATGCAGTAGCTGCATCTGCTAAAAATTTATCAAAACTATCTAACATTGTTTTTGTCAATGAAGTTGTCGTTTTAATCGCAGTATTTCCTGAGTCAATCGCAGTTTTCGAATTTTCATCTAGACCCGCATCTGAAAGATTTGAAATTTCTTGATTTAGGTTTTTCAATGAGTTCTGAACTCCCTCTAATTTCTCAGTATGTATTTCTTTTCTGGATTTACTCACTCAATTCACCACCTTTTCCATTGTAGTATTGTTTAAACTCATCATAAGAACGAATTTCATGTTCTTGACCATCTATTGAATACCGAGCTTCAATTTTTACACCAGGTAATGTGTTCTGTCCTTTAGGTGCAAACCAGTGAAGAAGAGTATCAAACCATTCCTTACTACTTAACAACTGTAATCTAGGTTCAATCCAGTACTTACCACTCAACATTTTCTCTTTGAACTCCGGATAATTTACAAATAAATTGATATCTGTATTTACATTCTTAGCCTGTTTCAGAAACTTAAATCCTGATTGAAGGTCAAAACCGGTATTTTTATCGATTAATTCCATTAAATTTGTATAGTCTATAATTTTTTCCTTAACTGCACTGCCCTCTGGAATGGCATACTTGCTGTAGTATTTCTGTTCATCCAACTTGTAATAAATATTTTTCCCATTTCCAATACTACGTTCCATTGCACTACGAGAATCAAAATAGATTAGATCTACAACACTTACTCCACTATTAATATTTATTTGATAATCATAAATAAAGGCTTTTGGTGCTGTCTTTCGAATCTCATCTAAAGCATTTACTGTTGTTTCTTTAAAATGATTATCAATCTCGTAATATCGGAATCCGACATACTCCCATTTTATTCTGTCATCGGTTTTTACATAGTCAAAACCAACCAGATACTTCCCATCAACCAAGGTCAGATCCTTACTCAAAACAAATTGATTTTTCTCACCAAATAACTGAACATCCTTGAGATTCCCTTCATGAATGATTTTTGTTGAGCTAGGTCTCTTTTCGATAGAATTTTTCTTGGTCTCTGAAGGTTTAAAATAGAGTACTAAACCAACTACAATGATTGCTAGGAAAACCAGTTTCAAACTTAAAAATTTTTTCAATACGTCCACCTACTTACTTCCTACTAGGTCTGCAAAATATTCATCGTTTGTATTTCTCCAACTTGTGTATGAATCAAATGAATACTCTCTAAAAGGATTTCTACGGAAATAATTATCCATTTCCTCAGACACATCCTTTGCGCTTACCATTTTTCCTCGAGTTGAATCGTCACCGACAACCATTTGACTGTTACCTTTTAGCAGTTTAGCGGCATCCGAGTCATTATTATAATTAGATTGGAAATCATTAACAGATACTTTTTTATTTTGTTCCTTCAATTGATACTGCAAAAAACCATCATCTTCCAAATTTAAACTTTCTTCAAAACTTGCTTTAAAGATTGATTTTTTCATCTATTATTTTTTCCTTTTGATAGTCTTTGTTTGTCATTTGATTAACCAGCTCGTACACTTCTTATTGCGTGATATGACGCATCTATCAGATTGCCATAGTTAAACAAAAAATCGTGATGAAAACAAGCGTCAAAACCAATATCCAATAAGTAAATTTATAAACTTTCACAGCTCCACAAAAACGTTCGACATAGGATTCTTTGGGATTATCTGGATTGTACCAAACTGTCAGAGTTGATCCCAATGGAAAGAAATCTTTGGCGGTATATGGTACTGAAGCATTGGTGTAAATAACAAGTCTTTTAGCCAATAAGTCTGGATTAGAGGTTGCTTTAGAATTCTTCCAAGGAAGCGAAACTGTCGTGACCCATTCATACTCCAGACTTCTTCTAAAAGCTTTCTCATTGACGACATACTCCACAATCGGAGCAATAGCATCAGTATAGTATCTATAACCAACTACCCTACCTTTTATGCTCTCTGTAGACCTCTTTTTACGATTGAGTTCTTTGAGATACAAATAGCGAAAAAGAAATATCAGAAAGGATAAAACGACGAAGCTTATAATCCAAGCACAAAATAGAATCTGCAATTTAGACATGATTTTCCTCCTCAAAGATGATTTTTCCACATTAGTCTTTGCATTTTTCTCACCCAAATAAGCACAACTGCCTCCATTTTACCATGTCTGGACTTTGCTTGCTTGTGAATGTTTAGATAGATTATAAGGCACAAGAAAAGCCACCATCTGGTGACTTCATTCTTATCTACTTCTCCTCACCCTAGCCAATCTTTTTCTTTGGCAATGCGAACGGCTTCTGTTCGGTTGCCTGCGTCAAGTTTGGTTAGGATGGCTGTCATGTAATTTCGGACAGTTCCATTTGAGAGGAAGAGGCTTTCGGCGATTTCTTGGTTGGTTGAACCTTGGGCAACCATGGCCAAGACTTCTTGTTCACGTTGGCTGAGTGGGTTATTGTCAAAGGCGACACCTTCAACCAGCTCTGGTGAGTACTCCTTGTGACCTGCTAGGACGGTATGGATGGTCGCCATGAGGTCACTGATGGAACGTTCTTTGAGCACATAGGCATCCACGTGGGCTGCGAGGGCTCGTTTAAAATAGCCTTTACGTTTGAAAGTAGTCACAATGACAACCTTTATTTCTCTTTGATTGGCACGGATCCACTCAAGAACATCAAGGCCTGTTTTAACTGGCATTTCAATGTCTAAAATGACCACATCGACTTCTTCTTTTTCCAAAAGAGTAATAGCTTCTTGACCATCACTGGCTGCATGGACCTCTTCGACATCGTCCTCCAACATGAGGAGTTGGCAGAGGGCATCCCTCAACATTGACTGGTCTTCAGCGACTAATAATTTCATGCTTTTCCTCCCTCTTTCAAATGCACACGAATGATTGTTGGATGCGATTGAGACAGAATTTCCAAGTCTCCATCTACCAAACTGAGACGCTCCCTGATACTGTGTAACTCTTGTCCTGTGACTTCCTTGAAGCCACAACCATCATCCTCAAACTCTAAAACAATACCATGATCACGTCTTAGACGAATTTGACAGCTATCGGCCTGACTATGTTTGATAACATTATTGGCCAGTTCACGAAGCACCATGGACAAGGTCGACTGGCTAACAGGTGACAGGCCGTCTAAGTCAAGGCTACTATCCACGGTCAGGACGATATCAGATAGGTCAAAGAGTCGCTCGAGTTCCAGTAACTCCTCTGCCACCGTTCGGTACTTGAGCTTATTGACAATCTCACGCACCTCGTACATGGAGTCACGGCTAATCTGGTTCAATTCTTCCAGATTTTTTCTAGCAGCGTCATACTGCTCCTTGTCCATCTGTTTCAGTGCCAACTCTGTTTTGAGACTCATCATGGCAAAGGTGTGTCCCAAGGTATCGTGCAAATCACGACCGATACGGTTGCGTTCATTTTCAGCCGACAGGATATTGATGGTCCGGTTCTGCTCTTCTATCTTTCTCTCCTGACGTATACGATTTTGAAAATAGTACATTCCCAACGAAAAGAGGAGAATAGCCAGAGACATGAGCTGGGTACTCAAATCGTCTGTCAATAGGAAGGATGATGACGTCAAAATTAAGAGTGTCGCTAGAAAGGATAAAAAGCGATAAGATGATATGCTATCCTCAAAGCGCCAAACGAGAAGATTGACGTTGAAAAAAACAAACCACATCATGCCACCTTGGATGCAAATGGACATAAAGATAATGTAAGCTAGAGTGTAAAACCACAGAAAGGGAATCCACTTGCTATAGGCCTTTCAAATACACCATAAGGAGATAAGCGATGGTAAACAGTCCTGTCAAAACTAGGCTCCAAACTGGATAATACCCACCAAGGACTCCCAATACTGGGAAGACAAGGAAAATAAGACTAACAAAATAAGCGAAATCATTTTTCTGGTAACTTCTAAACATGGTCACTTTCTCTGTAAGATTTGATAAAAAGGGCTAAGCCTGTAGCTATTGTAGCATAGACCAAGATAAAAATGAGCGATTTCCATGAAAATTCCCCTTTTTTTGCGAAATTGACTACTAACTGATTGATATGATAGATGGGTGTCCACTCCGAAATATGCTGAACCCATTTTGGAAACATGGTTACTGGCATCCAAGAACCACCGATAATAGCAAGTCCAAGAAAGACGATATTTCCGACGATAGACATGATTTGTTGAGACTTAATTTGAGCTAGGAGCAAGCCAAAGGATAGGAAGACTAGGCTTGACAAGAGTAACAGAGCACCTGAACCAAGCCAATGTGAGAATGGCATCTCAACATCACGCGCAAAAGCTCCCACACAGAAAGTCACTAGGATAGCTACCATAAAGTTCATAAGAACACGGAAGATTTTAGAGAGGTAATAGGCCTGAATACTGATTTTTGAATGTTCGATATAGGTTAGCCAATGCTCCGTTTGGTCCTCTTTAAGCATGTAGGGGGAAGGTAAAGAAGCCAAAGCTGGACATAGAGAATCCTGTCATGGTCAACATATAGGACAAGATAAATGCTTTTTGTGACTCTGGGTCAGGACTCATTTCCATACCTGAATACAAGAGGAAAAATCCGACGGGCATTCCGATAGACATGATAAAGACAGGCCAACTGCGCCATGTTTTTATCCATTCGATTTTAAGTAGTGCTTGCATTACTTGTCCTCCCTTGTGCTATCAAATAGGCTATCTAAAAGTGTCTTATTTTGAATTTCAATGTCAGAAATGCGACAGCCTTGAGCTTGTAAACTACTCCAAATACTTTCAATATCTTTAGTCATAAAGGTTACAACATCACGTTTTTCAGTTACTTCATAAATGGCTGCCAGTTTATCAAGACTTGGCGCAAAGCGACTTGGTAAAGTGACTTGTTTTTCCTTTTCCTCGCTACGCATGGCATATGGTGTAGTATCCCTGATGAGTTTCCCTTGATTGAGGACCAAGATACGGTCAGCTGTGTGTTCCACTTCTTCAATATAGTGGGACGAATAGAGGATGGTTACACCAGACTTTTTCAGGTCATTGATGATTTCCCAAAAGCGTTGGCGTGTCGTCGTATCCATCCCTGCTGTCGGCTCATCTAAAAAGAGAATGTCAGGCTTGCCAATGAGACAGAGGACAAAGGCAAGAAGACGTTTTTGTCCCCCTGAAAGTTTGTCCGCAAACTGCTGATACTGGTCGTCTTTGAATTGTAAGAGTGCTTGAATCTCTTCCTTAGATAATCCATTTTCAGAAATATCTTGGAAAAAAACAATCAGTTCCTTAACTTTTAATTGTGAGGGAATGGTATTTTCTTGAAGGAGAACAGCAATTTGATCTTGTGCTTTACCCTTTTTGCCCTTGATAAAGACTTGACCGCTACTGGCTTTCTTATCACCAAGAATGCAGGACATTAAGGTCGTTTTACCAGCACCGTTGGGCCCGATTAAGGCAAGACAGTCTCCTTGTCCCACCTCAAAGCTAATTTGGTCTAAAATTGTTTTTCCTTTGATTTTTTTGACAAGATTTGTGACTTGAAGGATTGCTTCACTCATGTGTGTGATTTCCTTTCTTTTGATAGAAGGCTAAAAAAACATAACAAGCTGCAACTGAGACACCCATGACACTGTAGAGAATATCACTGCTGCCATGAAGTAGGACATAGGCAAAGAGGATGGTCCAAATTACCGCTAGGAGCATGATGCTTAGTATTTTCAATAGTTTCATGCTGGGCCTCCTAGTTTTTCAACTCATTAATGACAAGATTGATAAAACTTTTAGCCATAGTGATAAGAATGTAAGCTGAGATAGACAAGCCAATAATCATGCCCAAATTTGAGAAGATAGCTTCAAAGTTCCCTTTTTCAAAGATGTCAGTAAACATGCTAAGTCCAGCAAAGACAGTTCCGATAACAGCGTAGATAAGGTAAGATGTTTTGATTTTCATGAGATGACCTCTTTCGTTTTTTATTATTTCTAAGTTATGACTAAAGTATATCTTTTTGGTCATTCTCTTTTTAGCACCAGATGTCATGACATGACATGACATTTGTCATGTGACGTAAAAAAGCCGACCCAAAGGTCAGCTCCAAGAGATAGATAAACTATTTCAAATGCGCCACGAACTAAGAAAGTCAGCAAAGAATGACAGATGATTCTCTTTGAGAACGAAGTGAGTATAACTGAGACTTTCCGCTGTGATAAAAAACCCTGAAGAACTTAAACTTCAGGGGTTCGGAAGTTTCGAGACCATAGACTCGAAACTTAGGCATGGAACTTCTTTGAAGTTCGCTCACGTCCGTCATCACCTAAGGAAAGTCTCGAAAAAGATTCTTTATTAAAATAAAAGCCGACCCAAGGTCAGCTTTTCATTATATTACTAATTATTTTTTGAATGGTTCTTCCACCATGATGAGAGGATGGAACCTGAGATATTGTGCCAAATACTAAAGATAGTTGATGGGATTGCAGCTTGTGGCACGAAATATTTCATAGCGAGGGTTGCTCCAAGACTTGAGTCTTGCATCCCCACTTCGAAGGTAATGGCTTTTTGTTGTGGTTCTTCCAAACCAAGGATTTTTGAAAATCCAAAACCAAGGGCATAACCACAAAGATTGTGGAGCATAACGACTGGAATGACAAGGGCTGTCGCTGCTGTGAAAATATTAGCATGGTTGGCAGAAACCACTGCTCCAACAATCAAGAGGATGGCAGCTTGTGAAATCAAAGGCATAATCTTGATGATGGCATCAATTTTCTTACCAAAGATTGAGTGAACAAGCACACCCAAAATGATAGGAACAACCACGATACGCAAGGTACTAAGGAAGAGGCTTTGAGCAGGGACGCTCACGTACTGACCAGCCAAGAATGACAAGAGAGTTGGAATCATGAGTGGTGCCAAGAGAGTTGAGAGGGTTTCAATAGAGACATCCAAGGCAACATCCCCACCTGAAAGGAAGGCCATGACACTAGATGAAGTCCCACTTGGACAAGACCCAACAAGGATAACCCCTGCTGCTGTCGCACCTTTCAAATGGAAAATCATACAAAGCAACCAAGCCAAACCAGGCATGATGACATAGTGGGCAACAGTCCCAAGAACAACTGGAATTGGACGCTTAGCAACACGTTTAAAATCTTCAGTGGTCAAAGTAAGCCCCATGCCAAAGAGAATCAAACCAAGTAGATAAGCCGTATTGGGAATAACCCAACTACTAGTTGTAGGAAGGGCATAGTTAAAGGCCGCCCAAAGTAATGGTTTGACGTGTTTTGTAGTCAACCATAAACTCCAAGTTACGATTGTCAGGATGGAGTTCCATTAGAAATTCTCGACAAGCCCCACAAGGCATGCCAGACGGTCCACCATGAGGTGGCTGGTCACGAAAGGCGATAATTCGCTTAACCTTGGTCTGACCAGACTCTTGATACATATTGAAAAGAGCAGCTCTTTCAGCACATAGATGGAAAACACCACAAGTTCCTTCCATACAAAAGCCTGTAAAAATTTGTCCATCTTCAGCCTCCACCGCAGCCACGACGTGCCTTGCATAGACAAAGTCTGAGACTTCCTGTGGCTGATACAAGACTTGAGCCTTTTCATACATTTTCTGCCAAATATCCATTATTTCTCCCTTAACCGTGATCACTTTCCCTTTGAGACTTGATAAAGAGTGCAAGCCCTGTTGCTACTGCAGTATAAGCTACAATAAACAGGAGTGATTTCCATGAAAATTTCCCATTGATAGCAAAATTAACGACCAATTCATTGACATGATAGACAGGTGTCCACTCAGAGATGCTCTGAACCCACTTAGGGAACATGGAAATAGGAACCCATGAACCACTCACTATAGGCAAGACAAGGTAAATAATATTGCCACAAGAGACATGAATTGTTGAGATTTAATCTGAGCGATAAGTAAACCAAAAGCTAGAAAGAGCAGACCGGACAAAAGTAAGAGAGCACCTGACCCTACCCATCTAAAGAATGGCATCTCTACATCTCGGAAAAAGGCACCTACACAAAAGGTCACAATGATGGCAACCATAAAGTTTAGAAGCACACGAAAGATTTTAGAAAGATAATAAGCTGCAATACTAACCTTTGAGTGCTCGATATAGGTCAACCAGTGTTCAATTCGGTCCTCTTGCAACATATAGGGAAAGGTAAACAAACCAAAACTAGACATGGAGAAGCCAGTCATGGTCAGCATATAAGACAGCAAAAACTCTTTTTGAGCTTCTGGAGTAGGTGCTGAGAAGATACTAGAAAAAAGGAGGAAAAATCCGACAGGTATCCCGATTCCCATGATAAAGACTGGCCAACTTCGCCACGTTTTAATCCATTCAATTTTTAGTAATGCTTTCATGCCTTGTCCTCCCTTGTTGAATCAAATAAGCTATCCAAGAGTGTTTTATTTTGGATTTCAATATCAGAAATTCCACAGCCCGAATTTTCAAGACTTTGCCATACCTTTTCGATATCTTTGGTCATGAAGCTGATGACATCCCTCTTTTCAGTGATTTCATAGATATCTGGCAGGCCATGAACAATGCTAACAAAACGACTTGGAAGAGTAACCTGTTTCTCCTTCTCTTCGTGTCGCATAGCGTATGGCGTGGTATCTCTGATGAGTTTTCCCTGATGGAGAACTAAGATGCGGTCAGCTGTATGCTCTACTTCTTCAATATAGTGGGAAGAATAGAGGATGGTTGTCCCAGCTTTTTTCAAGTCATTGACAATCTCCCAGAAACGCTGACGAGTGGAGGTATCCATACCCGCTGTCGGCTCATCCAAAAAGAGAATTTTAGGTTTATCAATCAAACAAAGGACAAAAGCCAGAAGACGTCTTTGTCCACCTGAGAGTTTGTCCGCAAACTGCTGGTACTGGTCTTCCTTAAATTGCACGAGGTCTTGAACTTCTTGATTGGTCAAGGGATTATCAGAGATAGATTGGAAGAAGGCAATCAACTCAGTGACTTTCAAACTATTAGGAATGGTATTTTCCTGAAGGAGAACAGCGATCTGATTTTTGGCCTTACCTTCCTTTCCTTCAATGAGGACCTGACCACTGCTGGGCTTTTTATCACCAAGAATACAAGACATCAAAACGGTCTTACCCGCCCCATTAGGTCCAATCAAGGCGACACAATCGCCCTGGTTTATCTCAAAACTAATATCCTCTAAAATGGTCTTTCCCTTGATGCGTTTTCCAAGAGAAGAAACTTGAATAACTGTCTCACTCATGTGTGCTTTCCTTTCTCTAGTATAGGAACCTTGCTAATTGGCATTGTTGGTTTACTCTTAATACTCTACTTCCAACTCGGTACAGAAGAGACTTCCGCTCAGATGAAGCCTTGTTTCAACTTGCTCGAAATCAGATTCAAAACGATCCACCTTTACAGATGACAGAGGATGTGAAATTCCAGTGGCATCCATGACACAGCCGTGAGGAAGTCGGATATGAACTTCACCAAACTTAGCATCAAGATGAACAGCTACCTGATCTGACGCAAAGCTGGCCTGACTCAAATCCAACCAAAGCTCACCAAAAGCTAGATTCATATCAACTGTTTCGACTTCTTGAGAATAGATGCGATACCTATCCTCAGCCATATAGGTCTTAACAGAAATATGAGGTCCCTCTTGGTCGTTCTTATTAACCTTATAGTCTTTAGTAAGGCCTTTGTTTTGACTACGGCCATAAAAAAGCTCTAAGGCCAAGCCAATTAGAAAGATACCACTAAAGAGATTCCACTGTGCAAAATCGAGGTTTAACAAGTCATGAACATAGGGTGATAAGAAGGCCAAACCAAGAAAAATGAGGAGGGGTCGCCTATTCAAGATACCAAAACAAAAGAAGGCCACGAAGAAAACCAGATTATAATTGACCATGATCCAAAAATCTGGAATAAAGGCACTAGCGATAAAACAAGCTGCTAGTAAAAGCAACAAGAAACTCCGAAGATTAAACCGTTGCATAAGAAGACTCCTTTCTAGTAAATGATTGCAAATTTCCAATTATTTTCACTATCAGTATAGCACTATTTGTAAACGTATTCAATGTTATATAAGAAGGATTTGCAAGAAAAAAAGAGCTTTCGCTCTTTCATTATTTTCAATGTTTGACAGTTACTTGTCCAAAGGTTACAGAGCCTGTTAGAGAAACTGTCGTTCTTGATAACTCTCGATCTCCTAGACTATCGTAGCCTTTCACTCCTGCTAAGCTTGTATGAAGCCCGTGTGTATCCACTTGCCAATCCTTAGGAACTCGAATGATAACCTGAGAAAAATTTGCCTGAACCACAATCTGAGGTCGGTCCGTCATAAACTGAGCCTGACGCAAATCTAAAGTCAAACGTCCAAAATCGGCATTGGCATAGACAGTTTCAAGATTTTGCGAAGTCACCACCTGAACAGACTCTGAAAATAAGGTCTTAGCGAAAATCTCTCGCTCATGTTCTTTAGAAACCTTGTAAGAAAAGTTCTTCTTATAACTTGGCTTGCTCAAACGGTCCACCGCAATTCCCAAGATAAGAATCCCTACAAACAGGGTCCATTCTGAATAGTCCAATCTAAAGAGGTCATGGATATAGGTCGACAGAAAGGCCATCCCCAAGAAAAAGAGAAATCTCCCCTTAGATTGCCAGCTCAAAAGCACAAAAAGCAAGGCCAAAATCAACTTATAATTAAAGGCCAAATAAAGATCTGGAATAAAAGCTGTCGCGATAAAATAGGCAGCAATGATAAGTAGGGTGATAACACCTGCATTAAAGCGTCTCATAACAGTTCCTTTCTAAATCCTATCCTTGAGTTTTTCCACAAAAAGGTAGGCTGCTGGACAGAAAAGCGTATTTTTAATAGTCAGATGATTGATCTGATAGATTTTCTTACGATCCGTGTGAGGAAAGGCGGCACAGGCCTTGGGACGGACATCATAGATGTCACAGAGATTATCAGGCCCTAAGAAAGGGCAAGGCATAGACTTGAAGACCTTGTCGCCATCCTCATCTACTTGCAAGTACATCTCCTCGAATGCAGGTAACTTCATGCGAAAATGCTTGGCAATACGAGTAATGTCCTGCTCTGTGAAGTCTGGGCCTAGTGTCTTACAACAATTGGCACACTGGACACAATCAATCTCCTGAAAAACTTCATTGTGCACCTGCTGAACAATTTTGTCTAAATTTTTAGGAGCTTTCTTCTTGAGTTGTGCTAGAAACTTTCGGTGCTCCCCCTGCTTTTGACGTGCCAATTCCTCATAACGTTTGACATCAATAGTCTGTGACATGTATTTTCTCCGATGATTTATAATTCTGTCATCTATTATAGCATAAAAAAATAGAGCCTAGTTTGAAGCTAGACTCTAGGTCAGTTACATTGATACGATTCTACGATATGAACGTGAAGTAAGGGCAAAAACCAAGACATAGGCTAGGAAGAAGACACCACAAACAATAATTGTAACTACTAACATAAGATCTGGATTGAGAACTCCAATGATACGGACAATCAAACTAATCATATGATAAGCAAAGGCCAAGTGAATAAAGGCAAAAATCAAAGGGAGGAAGAAGACCGTAAGAACTTGCTTACGAATGGTTTGCTTGACTTGAAGGTCGTCCAACCCAATCTTTTGAAGAATAACAAAACGTTCACGATCCTCATAACCTTCAGAAATCTGTTTATAGTAAATTACAAGAACTGTGCCCAGCATAAAGATGATGGATAAAAAGATACCAATAAATAAGGTTCCACCAACAAAGCCATTTAGCATCCCTTCTGTATCATATTGGCTATTAGCAGTGAGGTAAGACTGAGAGACACCAGTAGTTTGTCCAGCTAACTGTTGTGTTTCTTTATCTGTGATTTTGTCTAACAAATCTGAATTTTTCTTGGCATCATGTGAAGGGTCTTTGACATTAACACCAACATAGGTAGCTTGGGTGGTTGCTGTTCCTTTGATACTTTCTTGAAAATCATCCATATCAGGAACAACAAGGTAGCTATAATCAGAAACTATGATTGTGAAGAGGTTGGGTACTTTACCTTTAAGAAAGTCATTAAGGCTATCATGGATCTGGTAGGTTTGACTGTTGACAGACAAACTCTTTTGATCTTTTAATATTTTATTTTTAGTAAATAAGCCAACTTGATTCGAAGTCAGATTGAGGTCTTTACCTGTTAATTGTTTATAAGTAGATTGTGAGAAGACAAGAAAAATTGACTTTGGTAGAACTTTTCTTTCATTCTCAGAAAAGATGGTTAGCTTGTTTTTTTCTTGTTCTTTGATACCAAAGTAGAGGTAACTTGCTTCCACTTTTCTATTTACCTGATTTCCCGTCTGTACTAAGAAATCATCTATAGCTCTCCGTGTACTTGTTAAATCTACATTCGTCCCTGTAACTGAGTAATCATGCGGAGCAGAACTCGCCAGATAGTCTTTTTTTCCAGCATAAATACTTGCAGCACCTACAAGTGTCACCAAAACCATACTTGAGAGAATGGCAATGGTCGCCAGCCCAACTGCATTTTTCTTCATCCGAAAGACAAGGTTGGAAATGGAAATCATATTATTGGGCTTGTAATAGTAGCTCTTCTTCTTTTTCAAGAGTTGCAGAACAACTGTTGTCCCGGCATTAAAGAGAAGGTAAGTCCCTAGAATGACCAGTAGAACAGCTAGGAAAAAACTCATAATAGCCGTTACTGGATTCTGAACAGAGAGAGCAAGATAGTAACCATACCCCATAGCACCAAGTCCCAAAAGGGTTTGAATAACTAGAAAACGTCCCTTTTTTTCACCCTTAAGGCCATCTTTAGTTAATTGTAAAGGATTAAGCCGTAGCAATCGGAAACCATTTACCAAAACCAACAAACCAAAAATACAAGCAAAGATGACAAGAACAATAGGAATTGTCATTACTTGAAAGGTCGAAACCAAACCAGTACTTTCACCGATAAGCCTTTGAAGAAAAGCGTAAATGAGTTTATCGAATAGTGCCCCCACACCTATACCTAGAAGCAGAGTCACAAAACCCAAAATCACCGTTTCTTTTAGAATCATACTAAAGAGGTGACGCTTCTCTAAGCCTAGTACACTATAGAGACCAAGCTCCTTTGAACGATTTTTCATAACAAAGCTGTTGGCATAGAGAACAATAATCCCAGAAGAGAGGGCGACAATTCCAAGTCCCATACCCAAAACCGCCTTGATAGAATCTGCCCCAGTTAAGTTATCCAGATGTGGATTAAGCGTTAAAGATGTAAAAATATAGGTAATGGCAATAACCAAAATAGTTGCTAAAGCATATGGATAATAAAGCTTACGATTTTTTATGAGATTGGACAAAGCCAGTCTATTGGTCAGAAGAAACATATTAGTTCACCTCACTTGCCATTACTGTCAGTGTATCGGAAATTTCTTGGAACATTTGATATTCAGACTTATCCCCTTTGAAGATTTGATTATATAGAATACCATCCTTAATGAATAGAACACGCTGTGCACGACTGGCAGCCGCTGTCGAGTGAGTTACCATAAGAATGGTCTGACCACTGGCATTGATAGCATCGAAGACATCCAAGAGAGCTGCTGAAGATTTGGAATCCAGGGCACCTGTTGGCTCATCTGCTAAGAGGATTTCTGGTTTAGTGATGATTGCACGCGCAACCGCAACCCTTTGCTTTTGTCCACCTGAAATTTCATAAGGGTACTTCTCTAGCAAGGGATGAATTCCCAATTGACGACTTATAGCTTCTACTTGTGTCATCATTTGCTTAAGTGGGCGTCGAGAAAGGACCAAAGGTAGTAAGATATTATCTTTAACAGATAGGGTATCCAAAAGGTTAAAATCTTGGAAAACAAACCCTAATTTTTCACGACGAAAACTGGAAGCATCCTTATTTTTGATGGTTGCTGTGTCCATACCATTAAGATAGACACGCCCTGCTGTTGGTTTATCAAGCATGGCAAGGATGTTGAGCAAGGTCGATTTTCCTGAGCCGGATTCACCCATGATTGCAACATAGTCACCCTTTTCAACTGTAAAATGGATATCTTTAAGGGCTTCAACCTGATTTCCTTTGAAACGTGTTTTATAGATTTTTTTAACATGTTGAACATCTAGTAACGCCATAATAAGCTCCTTTATTTAATAGATTTGGAAGAGATTTTAGGAACCTCTTACTTAACTTCTGATACCATTTTATAGAAAAAGCAAGGTCTCAACCATAACCCTTGCTTTCATTTGTGGTCATATTTCTTACACTTTTGTAAGTTATTAATCAATCGCCAACTTCTGCTTTTGAAAATGAATGGAGACTGTGGTTCCTTGGCCTACTTGGGAGCTAATACTAATATCATGTCCAAGCTGATCAGCAATTTTCTTAGAAAGATAGAGACCTAACCCAGAGGACTGCTGAGTCAGTCGGCTATTATAACCTGAAAAGCCACGCTCAAAAACTCGTAGAATATCACTATTTTTAATACCAATCCCAGAATCTTTAAGATGAAGCCCATTATCTTTAAAGTAAATTTCAATACCACCACTTTTTGTGTACTTCAAACTATTTGACAAGACCTGCTCTATGATAACCAAGAGCCATTTTTCATCTGAAACGACCTTAACATCCAAGTCATGTAGATTAATAGTCAATCCTTTTTGAATAAAGAAAAGACTATGTTTTCTAACAACTTCTTTAACCAAGGGTTCTAATGTAACCTGCCTCAACTGCAAATCATCATGAAAATTCTCTAAACGTAAATACTGCAAAACCAAATTGGTGTAAGAATCAATCTTGAATACCTCTTGCTCCAAGAGAGCCCTCGTTTTACTATCCGTAACATCCTGAAGCAATAATTGACTGGCTGCTATTGGCGTCTTGATTTGGTGCACCCAAAGCGTATAGTAGTCCATCAAATCTGTATAGCGCTTTCGCTCCTCCTCAGTCTGAGACATCTGGCTCTCCCTAGCACTTTCCAAAGTTTGGGTTAGGTAAACTTCTAAAGGACTTGATGGTGTGATCTCCTCATAGAGAAAGGCTAAGTTATAAGAGTGATAGGAGCGAACCAAGTCCCAAATAACCATGATGATAGTCACAAAGGTCATTATGCTCAAGGCATAATAAAGAATATCTGCCGCCTCTTCAAATAAAAAGGCAAACAAGACCAAGATGATTCCATTAAAGGCGAACAAAAGATAGAAAGTCAGACGAGACCTAATATGGTATTTGATAAATTGACTCTTACCCATCATGACGCAACCCGTAGCCAACACCTTTCTTGGTTTCAATAAAATCCTTCAAACCCACTGCCTCTAACTTCTTACGTAAACGAGCTACATTAACTGACAGGGTATTGTCATCAATAAAGAAGTCACTATTCCAAAGCTCCTTCATGAGGTCTTCCCGACTAACGATATTTCCAGCATGGTCGAAGAGAACTTGTAAAATCTGAAACTCGTTCTTAGTCAAAGAAACGACTTCTCCCTGATAAACCAGATCCATGGGCCTTAAGGTTCAGAATCACACCCATATATTCCAAAAGACTCTGATCCTTTCCAAACTCATAAGATCGGCGCAAAAGCCCTTGAATTTTTGCCAAGAGAACATTTTGGTCAAAGGGTTTAGTCACAAAGTCGTCCCCACCCATATTGATTGCCATAACGATATCCATGGCCTGATCTCTGGAAGACAAGAACATAATAGGCACCTTGGAGACCTTACGAATTTCCTGACACCAATGATAACCATTAAATAGAGGTAAACCAATGTCCATAAGAACCAAGTGGGGCTCTACTTTTACAAAAATAGATAATACTTCCATGAAATCTTCAACAAGAACAACTTCGTAACCCCACTGTTCTAGCATTTTTTTGACTTGTTGACGGATAACCTCGTCGTCCTCCACTAATAAAATCTTATGCATAACTCAACCTCTTTCATTTCCCACTATTATAACAATAAATACCCCAAGAAACGACCTTTCTCAGGAAATCTTACAATAATGTTAGATTAAATTTTCCAACTTTTAAAATAGTGCGTTTTCATAGGAAAAATCCTTTGAGTCTTCAAAGAAAATATAGTATTATAATAGAGTTGATGTTGGTTTATCATCAACCAACGACAGCTTCATCGAACAATGAGAAGATTACTTATTTATGTCACGAATTGGCGTGACGTTTCTACAAGGTGCCGTAACACCTAACAATAAGTAAGTCATAAAGTCATAAAAAGATTTTACCGTCTTTTTATGATTTTAAAGGCTTGCTTTGCAAGCCTTTTTCTATTATTCGATTGTTTTGATCTTTGTCAGGTTCTCAATAGAATCTGGGAAAAATCAAAATACACTTTAGTTATATTTTTTATAGGAGGTAATATGAAATTACTGGAAGACCGCATTCTCAATGATGGGAATGTCCTTGGGGAGAACATCCTCAAAGTTGACTCTTTCCTCACTCACCAAGTGGACTTTGACCTCATGCGTGAGATTGGAAAGGTCTTTGCTGAAAAGTTCAAGGATGCAGGCATCACCAAGGTGGTGACTATCGAGGCATCTGGTATTGCTCCAGCCCTCTATGCTGCTGAGGCCTTGGATGTCCCTATGATTTTTGCTAAGAAGGCTAAAAATATCACCATGAATGAAGGGATCCTCACTGCTGAGGTCTACTCCTTCACTAAGCAGGTGACTAGTACTGTCTCTATCGCAAGCAAGTTCCTCACTCCTGAAGATAAGGTCCTCATCGTTGATGACTTCCTAGCTAACGGCCAAGCTGCCAAAGGCTTGATTCAAATCATCGAAGAAGCTGGTGCACACGTCGAAGCGGTTGGTATCGTTATTGAGAAATCTTTCCAAGATGGTCGTGCCCTTCTGGAAGAAGCTGGCTACCCAGTCGTTTCACTTGCTCGTTTGGATCGTTTTGAAAATGGTCAGGTCGTATTTAAGGAGGCAGACATCTAATGCAAAACAAAGAGAAACACTCGCAGGCAGCGGTCCTAGGACTGCAACACCTACTTGCCATGTACTCGGGATCAATCCTGGTGCCAATCATGATTGCTGGAGCCTTGGGGTATTCAGCTCATGAATTAACCTACTTGATTTCAACCGACATTTTCATGTGTGGTGTAGCAACCTTCCTCCAACTTCAACTTAATAAATACTTCGGTATCGGTCTTCCAGTTGTTCTTGGGGTTGCCTTCCAGTCAGTGGCACCACTTATTATGATTGGTGAGAAACACGGTAGCGGTGCTATGTTTGGTGCCCTTATCGTTTCAGGGATTTATGTTATCCTCGTTTCTGGCGTCTTTTCAAAAGTGGCCAATCTCTTCCCTTCTATCGTTACAGGATCAGTCATCACGACTATTGGTTTGACCCTCATCCCTGTGGCTATCGGAAATATGGGGAACAATGTTGATAAGCCAACTGGTCAAAGCCTCTTCCTTGCTGCTATTACTGTTCTTATCATCCTTGTAGTTAATATTTTCACTAAAGGATTTATCAAATCCATCTCAATCTTGATTGGGTTGATTGTCGGTACTGCTATCGCAGCAAGCATGGGCTTGGTTGACTTCTCACCAGTAGCTGCGGCACCTATTGTTCACGTGCCAACGCCATTCTACTTCGGGGTACCTAAGTTTGAGTTGTCATCAATCATTATGATGTGTATTATCGCTACTGTGTCTATGGTTGAATCAACTGGGGTTTACTTGGCCCTCTCTGATATTACTAAAGAACCACTCGATAGCACTCGCCTTCGTAACGGATACCGCGCTGAAGGTTTGGCTGTTCTCCTTGGTGGACTCTTCAACACCTTCCCATACACTGGTTTTTCACAAAACGTTGGTCTTGTGAAGTTGTCAGGTATCAAGACTCGCTTGCCAATCTACTATGCCGCTGGTTTCCTTGTTCTTCTTGGACTCCTTCCTAAGTTTGGTGCCTTGGCACAAATCATCCCAAGCCCAGTTCTTGGTGGTGCAATGCTTGTCATGTTCGGTTTTGTTTCTATCCAAGGGATGCAAATCTTGGCGCGTGTTGATTTCGCCAACAACGAACACAACTTCTTGATTGCTGCAGTATCAATCGCCGCAGGGGTTGGTCTTAACGGCAGCAACCTCTTCAACAGCCTACCAAATGCTTTCCAAATGTTCTTCTCAAACGGTATCGTAGTCGCAAGCTTGCTTGCCATCGTCCTCAATGCCATTTTGAACCATAACAAAAAAGAAAAATAACACAAGAACACCTGAGTCGCTTGACTTAGGTGTTTTCTTTGAAATTAAAATCTCCAAGTTTGTAAATCGAAAGAACAGACTAAGCAACTACTCTGTCTTGCTTTTACTGAAAGTAGCTCGTGTTATTTAATTCTTACGATTGACTTATTTTCAATTCTATAGACAGCATCATAATCTTCCAGATTGTAATGATGGGCAATTTCAATAACGCTATTAGGTAACTGTTTCAAGACATTACTTATTTCTTTTGAACTTGCTGCATCTAAAGAAGCCATCATCTCATCCGCAAGTAAAACCTGCTTGCCCCTCAAAATAGCACGTGCAATCTCAAGTTTTATGATTTGACCACCTGAAAAGTTATCTCCAGTTAATTCATAGTCTAATTGGTGACAACAAGCCTCCCATAGTCCAACTTTTTTTAGTGTTGAAATGAGCAATGAGTCAGAATAATCTTGATAAAGAGTTAGATTATGTCGCACACTTGTATGAAAGACATAGGGATTTTGATGAATAATTGCAATATTATCTAAATTTGGAGTCAGCTCCCTTCCATCAATGCTTTTAAAAATGATTTTCCCACTATATGCCTTATCTTGCCCTGATATTAACCTAAAAAGTGTTGTTTTTCCAATACCACTATCACCAACTATAAGGTTATGCTGAGACAATGAAAAAGTAACCGTAACATCTCGAAAAATCTCTTGATTATCATAAGATTTAGTGACGTTTTTTAACTGAATTTCTTCTAAAGTATGTGTGTGAAGCCCTTTTGAAGGAATTTCTGACTCACTTCCAAATGTCAATAATTTATCTTTTATCACTTGACTTGATTGAATACTTGCAATAGCCTCCAGAATCTGTTGTAAGGGGTTAATAAGATATGTTGAAGCAGACATCATAGCAATAAGTGTAGTAATTGAATTTTGTTTCATAACAAGACCAATCACAAATGGTCCAATCAAGCCGACAGCTTTCAGAGGTCCTGTCCAAAACATAACTAAATTCTGAAGTGTATAATACTTAAATTGTGTCGTCTCCATCTCACTAAGGGTTATGAGAGTTTGCTTTACATTCTCTTTTTCTGCTTGGTTGCAAATAATCGTTTCAATACCTTTACCAAAATCTGTGATAGCTCTTAAATTCTTCTCTTTTGAACTACTTAGTAATTCTCCTGATTCTTTTAATTTTCTCTTAAATATAAACTGAGGCAAAATCATCAGAAAGGCTCCTATAGTAAAAAGACTACCCACAATAAGATTTTGTTTGAGCAGATAAATAACAGATACTAGGACAGAGGCGCCCCACACTGGCGAGATAAGAAAAGATTGAAGGAACTCCTGGTCTACGATTCCAAGATCTTGTGTCAAGAGTGAGCAAAGCTCCGAATCAGAGATGTTTTTAGGAAAGACAGCATGATTCTTTAAAATATTCCCTGATAGTCTTACATTAAAAGCCCTAATAATAGAACGAAGCAGAATATTCTCTACATACATAAAAACGTACACAGCCACCCAAAGAGAAATACCCGAAAATGTAAAAACTATTAAATCCCGACTATTACCGCTATCTAAATGACCTGCCATCTGGATAATTACAGGAATAACAATGCCTTGACACGAATAAAGAAGCGCAAAAATGATATAAAGTACCATTTCCTTCTTAGGAAGTAGCTTAATAAATCTAAGCAGTGACACAGCAACCGATTTAGTTTTTTCAATAATCATTGCTTTTACCTCCTTCAATTTGATACTATTATTTTAGTTTATTAATAGTATCAACTATTGAAATTTCGGAAATCCGATAAGGGAATTTTATATGGAACAAGGTCAAAAATTTAAACAGATTCGAAAACAGAGAAAATACACTATTCAGAGACTCGCTCAAGTAGCTGGATCTGTAGCGAGTCTTTCAGACTTTGAAAATAACAAAACATCACTCTCAAATGATACTCTTTTCAAACTTTTAAAACATCTAAAAGTCGAATATAATGAATTTTTCGGACAAGAATATCTTGTGGACGAAACCTACATAAAACTTGCTAATCAATTCAATCAAGCCTCAAATCATCTAGACTTTGAAGCACTGGAGCAAGTCGCAGAAAAGTTTCGCATTTTAGGAGAAACCAATTATAGTGATTATCTGATTAGTCTTTGTATTGACTGTCAGATTTCAAAACTTCAAAACCGTTCAGTTAACCAAGATATTGCTACAGAACTTCAAAACTACTTCTTTTCGATTGATATTTGGACACTTCTCGATATTAATTTACTGAATATGGTAAAGGATATCTTCACAGAAGATGCGCTAAAAATCTACATTAAGGAATTCCTATCAATACTCAATAAAAATCCTAGAAATAATTTAGATCGAATCACTTTAGAAGTTATCAGTCGTTGTATTTTTCCAAATCATTCTTTACGGAAATCAAGAAGATAGTGACTACTATATAAACGAACTAAAAACTATTCAATTACCAGACTATTTCATGTTACAAAAACTCTATCTTAAAGAACTAAAAGCCGCATACCTTTATAAATTTATCGATAAGAATATGGGAATGACTATACATAAAGAAATTCTCCACTACTTGGCTTTTATGGGAGATGACGATAATTTGAGAGAATGGGACCAAACTTTCCGTCAATTATAGACTTTATTGGATAACAGTTGTACAATGATTATATAATTTGAAAAATTTAGAAAGGAAAACAGAATGCACGAAACACATTCTCTCCGTGAGCGATTTCTTGTTTTCTTCAAGATTTTTGTGCCCATACTGATTTATCAGTTTGCCAACTTCTCAGCAGCCTTTGTGGACACTACCATGACTGGTCAATACGATGCCCTACACTTGGCGGGGGTAGCCATGGCAACAAGTTTATGGAGTCCTTTTTTCACCTTTTTAACAGGTATCGTTTCTGCCCTAGTTCCTATTATCGGACACCATCTAGGGGCAGGTCGCAAGGACCGAGTGGCACCTGATTTCTATCAATTTCTTTATATGGACTTGGGCCTATCACTTATCCTCTTTGCCCTCGTCTTTCTAGGGGCACCATTGGTTTTGAATCATTTAGGTTTGGAGCCTCTGGTCAGAAAGGTTGCCCTTGGTTATCTACGCTTTCTGAGTCTTGGGATTATTCCCCTTCTACTCTTTAGCGTGGTTCGCTCCTTCCTTGATGCGCTTGCCCTCACGCGCCTGTCTATGTATCTCATGCTTTTGCTTCTACCTCTAAACGGTTTCTTCAATTTCCTCCTCATCTATGGCATTGCTGGTCTACCAGAGTTGGGTGGAGCTGGAGCAGGTCTGGGAACTTCACTGGCTTATTGGGCCCTTCTCCTTATTTCCATCGCGGTTATCAGAAAGCATAAAAAGGTTAAGACCTACCACATCGAAAAGATTCAACCTCTTGATAAAACAGCTCTGCTTGATTCACTTAAACTTGGTCTCCCTATTGGTGGAACGGTCTTTGCGGAGGTCGCTATCTTCTCAGGTGTTGGTTTGGTTATGTCTAAATATCCGTCCCTAGTGATTGCCAGTCACCAGGCAGCTATGAATTTCTCAAATCTCATGTACGCCTTTCCTCTCAGTATTTCCAGTGCCATGGCTATCATTATTTCCTACGAATTTGGGGCTAAACGCATGAATGCGGTCAAGAGCTACAGCAAGCTGGGACGATTGACAGCCCTAGGATTTTCTATCTTTACCTTGATTTTCCTCTACTTCTTGCGCTATGATTTGGCTGAACTTTATGGGCATGAGCCTGAATTTTTGAGAATGACAGCCATTTTCATGACCTATAGCCTCTTCTTCCAAGTGGCAGATGTCTTTGCGGCTCCGCTTCAAGGAATCCTGCGTGGCTACAAGGATACCAAGGTGCCTTTTTATCTCGGTGTCCTAGCCTACTGGGGTATCACCTTCCCAGTAGGCTTCCTGCTTGAAAAAGTCACTGGGCTAGGTCCCTACAGTTACTGGATTGGCCTGATTGCCAGCCTTATCGTCAGTGGTCTCTGTTACCAATGGCGCTTAAATAGAATCGTCAAACGTTACGAATCACAATAGTGATATCCCTGAAGCAGTCTTGTCAGACTGCTTTTTCTATGCTCAAACCTCGATAATACAGAAAAAAACCTCCTGCATATTGAAAACAGATAGACTGTTATCAATACACAGAAAGCTTCTTTTGATGAGTGATTAATTATATTCAGATTTTCCTAACCTATTACCAAACTGGATGCATTAATGAAAACATAGATGTTTAATATTGAAAAAAGTATCACAGAGACCAGCTGGATCAACTAGGGCACCATAAATCATGACTAAACCACAGAGAGCTAGGAAATGATAAAAATAAACTACTTTCTCCCCTGTTTTAGGAAGTAAAAGAAAAGACCAGAACCACAAGACACAAATGGCTATTAATATGATTAGTTTATTCATCCATTCCATAATAATCTCCGTCACAAAGGTTTCGCACAATAAAATAGTCCTTAGGACTATCTGAATGTTATCATAAAATCTAACAAGTGCTGTCATTACTTCTTAAGGAAATATCTTAGTATCTCTTGCTAGTCTTGTTAAGGTAAGTTAAGACATATAAAATCATATTGGGAGGTTAGGGAGACTCATTATTACACAAAGTACAATAATGTTTACAGACGCCAAAACCAGCAAAAGCTAAGGAGAAGGACATATTGACACTTGTCAGATTTCTCACTATTATAGTGTACTATTTTTTTATTTGAAACATAAAACAATTTTGCCCAAATTGTTAAAAAATGTAATGAAAGGTCACTTTTTTATCCTGAATGGTTAGGTTACATATCATGTTAGGTTTAAAAGGCTTTCATCTTATTTACATCTTCTTCTGTCATGAAAAAAGAGGTTAGAACCAAGGGGAACCAACCTCTTTTTAGTAAGTAATATCATTCCTTCAGAATACCTAATCAATCCACTTGATCAAGCAAGTAAGCATAGCCCTCTTTTGCCATGTCAGCTTTAGGAACAAATCGCGTTGCTACACCATTGATACAGTAGCGTAAACCACCTCTATCACTTGGCCCATCTGGAAAGACATGACCTAGATGAGAATCACCCACACGACTACGTACCTCAATACGATCCATATTGTGCGAATGATCTTCCTTATAGTTGGCTACCTCTGGGCTTATAGGGCGAGAGAAACTTGGCCAACCACAGGCCGAATCAAACTTGTCCTTGGACGAAAAGAGTGGCTCACCAGTCGCCACATCAACATAAATCCCAGGCTCAAACTGATTCCAAAGCGGACTCGTAAAGGCCCGTTCTGTTCCATTCTCCTGAGTCACAGCGTAGGCTTCTGGACTCAAACTTTCCTTAAGCTCCTGCTGATTTGGCTTGTGATAAGCACTAGCATCAATGACAGGACTAGCTGCCTGATTGACATTGATATGACAGTAGCCATTAGGATTTTTCTTGAGATAATCTTGATGATAATCCTCAGCAGGAATAAAGTGTTGGAGGGGCAACAATTCAACCGCCAAAGACTGACCGTATTGCTCAGTCATTTCTTGGAAAACTTGCTCGATAATCGATAAATCATTTGCATCCGTGTAGTAGACACCCGTACGGTACTGAGTTCCCACATCATTGCCCTGTTTGTTTTTACTCAGAGGATTGATGATACGGAAGTAATGTAGCAAAATCTCACGCAAGGACACCTTGCTAGCATCATAGGTCACCTGAACCGTTTCAGCGTGACCCGTCTGACCGATAAGCTCATAGCGAGTCGTCTCGCTACGGCCATTGGCATAACCCGAAACCGCATCAAGCACACCAGGCACACGTGAAAAATACTCCTCAACACCCCAGAAACAGCCACCAGCAAGATAAATCATATGATTATTTAGATTTGACATTTTTAACACTCCCTTCAATAGATACTTTCATCTCCACGCCTTAAGTGTAACGCTTTTGAGAAGATTTCGCACTTATAGTGACTTGAGGGAGAAAAAATCCCACTACCCAAATAGTGAGATTCTATAAATTATTAACTAGTCTATCCTTTCTAAACACTCACTTAGATAATCTTCTAAACTAGAATGAATTTTAGTGCAATTTCCATACTGCCATTCAAAAATATCTCCTTTAGTATTTGAAAGTATTAAATACCCATCAAATCCTAGATTTTCTATAATAAACATGTTTATTGGAAAAATCACTATAAATTCTCTAGCTTCAGCTGTTACATCAACAACATTTAGATAATCTGCTCCATTTAACCCCGTCCATTCAGTTCCAAAAAAGCTGATACATCCAAACACATTCAAATAATCACTATAATCCTTAGAAAATTTTAGTTGTAATGTCTTTTCTGCATCTCTAACTTCTTCTTTAGTTGCACCTTTCGAAAATTCTAAATGCTTAATTGATTTAATTCTATTGATAAAGTTTGACATTAGAAATCCTCCGCTCTTTTCTTCCAATAGTCTGCTTTTTCTTTTGCAAATGATTTTCTATCAATCTGAGATGGTTGAGGAGGAACATCATGTAGATTTCTATAGTTTTCTTTATGTACTGAACTCGTTAACTCTGCAAATGGAGAATCCTGCTTTTGACCAATGTGATGAAGTTCAACAGGCTTGCCATCAACAATAGGTGCTTTACCATTTTCCATTCGTTCTTTATTGGTTATTCCTTGTTCATCCTTGAAGTTAGGGTCGATATCACCTCGCTGTAAAACCTGTCTACCATCAACTTGTTTTTCTTTTAATTTCTGATCCTTATATACCTCAACTTCTTCTTTCCATCTGAAACTACTAATTAATTCTTTTGACCAACCTGATTCTTCAAAGATTTTTAATCGCTCATTATCTGTTAATTCAGTCTTTGTAATTTGACTTCCTTCTATTCGAGAATAATTATCGAGCTCACTCGTACCTAATTTCAGATCTGGATTAAATGTGGTATTTTGCGCTTCTTTATTTAAAACACCTGTATCTATTCTTTTAGCTTTTTCAATACTCAAAATAGCCCTCCTTTGATTTGCCATTTTTCAAGTTCTGAACTATTGTTCAACTCGTTGAAATAATACTGAGTCATCAATGCCTGAATAATATTTAATTGCAATTGATTTGTCAATGGACCATCAACTTCTTTATGGAGTTCTCGAATCACCTCATTAGTTAATATTTTATAATCTTGTGATTTCATTCCAAAATTACGAATTGCCTTCATTGTTACCGGATATAATTGGGCTATAATTGGAGCAATTTGAGTCATTTTCACCTCATAAACAGTCTCATTACAATAATCTAAAAATTTGACGAACATATTTTTCCACTTAAAGAAGAATTTAAAATATCAAACTTTAATTCTTCCTTTGTAATCTCATCAAAGGAATTATTTCCTGTCAATAATGCACTCAACTTTAAATTAATGCTCGGTCTTAAGGTATCAAAATAACTATTTCCATCATATTGATAGTCAATCTTATCATGCTCAACTTTTTCAACCTTACATAAAACTGGCTGAATCCATTCATTTTGATAGACTGCTGCAACACCCTTTGGTAATTTGGCTAGTTCTATGATTTGGTCATCATTTAGATTAGCTGACTTTCCTACTAATTCACGATCTGAAAAATCAGGTAATCGCATGATAATCTTAGTATTGGTATTTCGGATAACTGATAAATCCATTAGACCTGGTGCTTGATCAGCAATAATAAATCCTTCCCCATAGGTACGCATTTCAGCAATGGCATTTGCCAACATCTCAACACTCTTACCTAAGAGATTAGCTGATTCAGACATGTGTTCTGTTGATGTGCGTTTTAAGAGATTATGCGCCTCTTCAAGCACAGTGATGTGTTTTAATTCTGCATTCATATCCCCATTAGTCATGCGATACTCTTGCAACTTCAATACCAAAATACCCATTAGCAAGGATTTAGTCTCAGTGGACCCAACTCTACTGAGATCAACAATGACATTCGTATCAAATAGATGCTCATTTGTGAGTTCATCATTTGAAAAGATAAGTCCATTAATACCGTTTGTCAGAGATTCGATTCGAGTTAGTAAGGCTCCCTTGTAAGCACCTTTATTCTCATCATCATATTCACTGGAATCAATAATCGTCTTGATATTATCTGCTATATCATTAAAATTTGGATACAGTCTACCATAAGGATTGCTCGATTCAAGAAGATCCCATCCACAATCTTGGTAAGATTGTTCTACAGCTTTTTTTAAAACAGCTGGCATAGCCGCATACATCGGCCAGCATACATTGAAAATTTCAACTAGTCTATCTAGATGTTCTAAAATATGAATTTCTTTAGGGAAACTAAAAGGATTCAACCTCAGCAATGATGTTAACTGAGGATTCGTTCCATAAACTGAAACATCGTCGTGATTACCAAAGACATGCTTATATTCTCCTTTTGCAGGTTCAACAACTAGGAATTTCAAGCCATTCTTTCTGCCTTCATTAAGGAGTTGATAAATCGTATTACTTTTACCAGATCCCGTACTACCTGTCACAAAAACATGAGAAGCTAAAGAATTTTGGTTCAGATTTACTGGTACATCTTCCTTATGATACATATGGAAAATATCACCTAAATGAAGCATCTTATCAGTAACATCTTCTTCATCAAATTTAGTAATATTTCGGCCGAATTCTGCACACTCTAAAATCGGTAGTCCAGGAATAGATTTTCTAGGAAAGTTCAATGAAAAGGCTAATTCTTGACCAGTAAGAGGTACTGTTGATGTCACGATAGATGGGTAGACACTAAAGGTTGGATCAGCTAATAGCAAATTAGGGTTCAATCCAAATAAAGGGTGACGTAATTCTCTTAGGTAAGCTACAATCTCCTCTGCGTCACCACTGCTCTCACCTAAATCCCCCCTCCATAAATTAACAGAAGACTGACTCATAAAGGACTCTTCTCCTTGGGTCAAAGCTAAGTAAGTATGAGCAACATTATTAGCAATATTTTGATCCTCACTGAGTACATAGGCAGCGAACTCCCACATGCCCATAGCCGTTCCTTTTTCAAAACGTTTCATCTGTTCTTCAAGGACCTTAAGGGCGTGAGAAATATTATGATTGGTAAAGGACTGGGTGATTCCCTCATTCTTACCAACTGTCGCAGTCACATTTGAGGCACGCGCAAAATTAGCACCGATATTAGAACCTAAGTTAACACCACTTGAAGAGCCCAAGGTTTGTCCAACCGTTTGTGATAGGGCACGACTAGCAGTTTTTGCAAGGGCACGGCTAACCGTTTTTGCAGTCGATTGACCAATAGTGTCTGAGGAGGTAATTCCTTTAGTTAGTGCCTGGCTAAGACTACTACTAACACCTACTGCCTGACTCACTCCAACTGTACTACTCTGACTAACTTTCGCCCCAGTCCCAGCTGCACCTACGCTCACACTCGAACCTGCAGTTACGCTAGAACTTACAGATGAAGTTACACTCGATCCTACTGTGCCAGTCGTTGTTGATTGTTTATTTGTCCCATCTGTATGTGATGTATTGGTACCATCCGTTTGTCCAGACGAATCCGTTTGAGATTGACCACTAGTTTGCGTATCACCAGAAGATTGGTTAACTGATTGATTCTTACCATGTTGGATACCAGCACTGGCTCCAACATTGACTCCAAAAGTAGCCATGGAAGTCGTTGCATCTGAAGCTGTGAAAGTATAGTTGGTTTGCCATTTTTCATAAGGAGCTAAGGCTGAAAATAGCTCAGATAAACGTAACTTTCTGTTCTCTATATCTTGAATAGGACTTGCTAAAAGGATTAAGGTATAGTTTTCGGATGGTTGTGACGGAATGATGCCATCAATCAATTTTTCAATGGTTTGGCTAATAAATTTTTCAGATTTGGCAGTTGGTAAATTAGACACCGTTGCCACCGAATAAGGCTTAGGGTTTGCTAGACAAGGTATCCTTCCAATTCCCCTCTCATTTTGAACTGTAGATCCAGGAAAGTTACCTTTAATGGCTTCTAACAATCGCTTACGATAATTTTCGACATTGACATTATCAGAATCATTCTTAGTATTTACTACAGCTAGAAAAACTTCTGTATTGGTCTCAGTTCGATTGAAGACGAGAGCAATATTACAGTCCTCGTTAGAAAGTACTTCATAAACATTAACCAGTTTTTCTAAACTATTTTCTTTTTTGTCAACGACCCATTTTGTGATATTGAAATACCTGATATTATATGATTCCTGAAAGTCTGTACCAAATTCTACCTTATTTTCTATAGGAACATAAAGTTCTTTTATTTGTTCCAAATACGAATTGAAAATTTCTACTCCACATGAAGCTAATAAACGATTCGTTAATTCCTCATCACTAATATTAGGTTGATCAGCCAGATATTTCTCTCTTTGCTCCTCAACTTGTTTGAGTTGCTCAGGGCTCAAAGCTGAAAGTTTCGCAACCTTGTCTGCAGCCTTAGCTCCTGCCTTATTAATAATGTTTTTTATTCCCATACGATTCACCTACAAAAAGCTATTTCCAAGTAATCATTTGTTTAATCTGGTTAGTATAATTTTCAATTTGTTGCTGCTGCTCCTCTAAGCTTGCAACTTCGTTTCTTGTTCTCTGAATTTTCGTATTCAAAGCACTTAATTCTGGACTAAATTCAATGATATTTTGAACAATTATACTTGTAAGATTTACTAGCCAAATTTTAAAAGCTTTCTCGTGTTCCGAACAAATACTTCCTGCAAATTCTGTCATCTTTGATTTAAATAAATCATTATAGGTCCTCTTAAGGCCAGATGCGTTAACTTTACTTGATTTCAAAGTAAAGTCTCCCAATCTAAATACATAACTAAGTTCTTCTTTACTAAACTTTTCAAGATTTAATTGAGTAAAATCTATCTCTTCATAAGATAGAATCAATTGAGAAAGCTTTTGACGTTTTTCTGGTTCAAGTCCCAAATCACCTGAAATAATACGCTCAAAATGAGATTTTATCTCAGAAGCATGATTAGACCAAAAACTGCTAGAAATACGTTCAAATTCAATCCTTGAAAAAAATAAAGTTCTTCTACAAATTTATTTCTAAAATAGTCGACTGTTTGTGCAGAAGCTAGATTCTCTAAGTTGATTTTTCTTTGTCTTGTTCTCACGTGTAACACTGAAATAGTTACTAACCTCATTACTGATATTTCCTAACTTTAGATTACTAATATCAATTTGTTGATGCTCAGTTAAATTTAAAGTTGGATTTAATGAGAGTATCTCTTTGTGTATTTCATTATAACGGTCTAGAACATCCCCTTTTTCAATCTGTTTCATTAGACGTTCTTGGAAAATCTTCATTTCCTTTGGATACTTAATCAAAAGGTCATTTTTTTGGGATAATGAAGTGGATTTCAATCTTTCAACAATGACAGATTTTTGGCCATCAAGATTAGCCTCTAATTCTGCCTCTCTACTACGTAAATCTTCGTTTTTCTCTGTAATTACTGCATTTGTTCTCAATAGTAGTTTATCTAATAAAGCTTTTGCCTGTTGACACTTGTCATAGTGTGAATAGCGGTCAACAAAGGTTTTAATAGAATCCTCAATGGTTAATAAACCGCTATTTGCATAAATAAGGTCGGAACTTTTTTCAGCAGTTGCTCGAACAGTATTAGACATTTGTCTTGGAAGAATATCAAACTCATACAACTTCTTATAGTATTTCGTTTCAGGATTTGAATATTTTTCTCTATAAGTATCAAATTGCTCAGAGTAAAATCCACCCTTAAGATGACCTTTTAATTTCGCTCCAAGTCCTAAAATTGAAGACACGTAATAAATGCCTTGAGCATATAATTCTCTTGGAACGACTTGATTCATAATCTTGTTTCTAAACGAATCACGTTTAAAATTAGCAAGACTTAAATCTGCAGCCTCAGCCTTATTAACCACAATCATGGTGAACCGTTCATCTAATCCATCTACTGAAATAAGTTTTTCTTTTAAATTACTGTTGTCTTTGCTATCCAAGGAACTACTGTCAGTTACAAAAACTGGTAATCCATTTGACATACCAGCCATGGCATTAGCGAGAACTTCTGAATGTTGACTATTTGTTGATGAATTAGAACCCGGAGTATCAAATATCGTAATTTTTGAGCCTACATCTCCTAAAATACCTTTTGAAAAAGGAACATTTATTTCGATTAAATCTCCAACACCTTTATCAGCAAAATCATTGATAACTTCTAATACTGCATGTAGCTTTGAAATGATTGAATCAAAAGAATCAGTCAGGATATCATTGACTTCCTTACCAAATGCATCAGTGACATTCAACCCATCATAAAATACTTGATCATCATGGAAAGTGAGAACGACTCTTTCATCTTTATATACAAAAGAGATCTTGGCACGATCTTCATAAGAACTAGCCGTAACTTTATAGATTTTAGCGGTCACAGGAGTCTCAGCACTTGGGAGTAATTCCTGCCCAATCAAGGCATTGATAAAAGTTGACTTTCCTGCACTATAGGTTCCTAATACACAGATAGGAACTGTATCGCCGGAGGCATCCGAGAAGCGTTTTAACTGTGTTTCAATCTCCTTGTTACTTTCCCCAATATTCTTTATGATTAGTGGCTCGAGATTCCTAAAAATACGATTGATTTCTGGCAGAACATCGCGTGCGTTCTCTAAGTAGCTTGTAGATGATGATAAAATAATTTTTGAAAAGCACTCATCTTTTAATGCCTCTTCTAGCTGTTGCTTCTCATCATTTGGCCCCTCAAAAATTAATTCAAGTTTTTCATCTGGAACAGAATACTCATTTTCAATTTCTTTTAAAATATCGTATACCTTAAAAGGAAAAAAGCCACGTTGAAAAACGGCTGAAACCAACTTACTATTTGAGTTATTTTCACTATTTATTGTTATCCAACTTTCACTAGATAAATCGTAACGGCTAAAAGTTACTGTCTTTTCGTAAGGATTACTTACAACTTTAATTTTTATTCATAATTACTCCGATTATTTAATAATACAAGTGTATTATATCACAGCAAACGGTTTTCTGTATGCGCTTTCTATAAAATCTAACTATTTTTATTTATCTAATGTTTAGTTCATTTTTCACCCCACACAAAAAATCCCATCACAATTGTGATAGGATTTTATTTTTATTCCATTTCGAAGCTTTCGCTCTTAATCTTATCTGGTAAGACGAGTGACAAGAGGATACACAAGATGGCTGGTATCAACCATGGTAAGGATGCTCCTGACAATGGTAGGAAGTTAATAAGGGCATTTAGGCCTGCAAGCTTGAACTGGCTGCCAAGAACGCTGAGCAAGGCAATTAAAGTGACTACAGCAACTGTAATCTGCATACCAGGTTTAGACAAGGCCACGAACTTGTTGGCAATCACAATCATGACAATCGTGATGGTGATTGGGTAGAGAATCAAAAGCACTGGCACTGAGAAAGCAATGATATTATTAAGTCCCAAGTTGGCAATCGCAAAGCCAATCAAGGTAAAGATAATGGCGTAAGCCTTGTAAGATACTTTCGGAAATGCCTTGTGGAAGAATTCCCCAGTCGCAACGATAAGTCCTGCGGTTGTTGTGAAGCAAGTCACTGTCACCATGATAGCTAGGAAAATCTGAGCCGCTGGTCCAAAGATGGCTTGTGTGGCTTGTGACAAGACACTTGCACCAATATTGGCATCTTTTGGTAATCCCGCCACTTGGAGTGGGAAATGATTGCCCAAAAAGGCTAATCCCAAATACAGAGCACCGAAGAGGAGCGTCACTACGAAACCAACGACCCAAATCGTTGAGATATACTCTTTTTTAGACTTGAAGCCTAATTGGTTGAGTGTGACTACTGCTACTACACTGAAGGCCACAGAAGCCAAGGCATCCAAGGTGTTGTAGCCTTCCAAGAATCCTTTACCAAAAGCAGAAGCCTGATAGGCTTGACTTGCATCCTGAGGATTGTGACCACCATATTTAAATGCTCCTGCCACGATAACGACAACAATCATGATAGCAAAGATAGGCGTCAATATACGTCCAATACTATCTAGAATTTTAGATGGATTCATGGCAATCCAAAGTGCTAGAGCAAAGTAGATTACGGTAAAGACAAAGAGCCAAAGGCTAGTATGTCCACTTCCAATCAAAGGCGAGAAGCCAATTGAAAAGGCGGTGGCCGCCGTTCTAGGAATGGCAAAGAAAGGACCAATGGACAGATAAAGTACTGCCAAATAGACTAGGGCAAACTTAGGCGAGATTTTTTGAGAAATCTCATGAATGTAACCCTTAGGATTTAAAGTCCCGATAACCAGTGTTAGGATGGCAATACCAACACCTGATAGGACAAAAGCCGGCAATGGCTGGCCAAAAATGACCTCCAGATTCAAAAGCCTCAACTGAGGGGAAAGGTCAGATTTCCCGCTCCAAAGAACATACCAAACAACAATAAAGCTGTAAGGCTTCCCTTTTTTTAACATAAGTTTCTCCAATCTAAAACAAACAAGATCTCATGCCCCAAATAGACACAACTTGTTTATTATAATTTTTAGTCAACTTATTTAGTATGGCATGATTAGTTTGGAACTTCAAGCTATTGAAACGTATTTACAAAGGTTTTTTAAAATTGCAAATTTTCTGTATCCTTAGTACGAAAAAAACTAGACAAGATTCTCATCTCGTCTAGTTTGATATTTTGATTATGGGTGACTGACAATCAATTCAAGCTCTCCCTCAATTTGCCATGTTTCAACATCGCTAGGAAGAATAAAGTGGCTGCCTTTTTGCAATTTGGTATTCTTGATCATCGACTAAGAGGCTTCCTTGACCGTCAAGTACACTAAACAAACTGTAATCAGCAGTCTTTTTCCAAAATCAGCCTTACCTGAGATTTCCCATTTGTAAACAGCGAAGAAATCACTTGCTACTAAGAGCGTTGACTTGAGATCATCTACTTTTTGTTGTGACTGGTCGACTGTTGGCTGGCTCACCGATATTAAGGACATCGATAGATTTTTTTCAAGATGGAGTTCACGCAGGTTACCTTGATCATCTTTACGGTCAAAAATCATAAACACGGTAAGTCGTATCACTAGATTGTTGCGTTTCAAGAACCATGATACCTGCACCAATAGCATGCATGGTACCACTGGGAACATAGAAGAAATCTCCTGCTTTAACTGGAACCTTAGTCAAAAGATTTTCCCAATCCTTACTTTCAATTTGCTGACGCAGTTCTTCTTTTGATTTGGCATTGTGGCCATAAATAATTTCAGCGCCTGGCTCAGCAGCAATGATATACCAACACTCTGTTTTACCAAGTTCACCTTCATGTTCAAGTCCATAAGCATCATCTGGATGGACCTGCACACTAAGCCAATCATTAGCATCCAAAATCTTAGTCAAAAGTGGGAAAACAGGTTCTTGACGATTGCCAAACAACTCACGGTGCTCTGCATAAAGAACATCTAAAGTTTGACCGGCATAACGACCATTCTTAATAGTAGAAACACCATTTGGGTGAGCAGAAATAGCCCAGTACTCTCCGACATGGTCGCTTGGAATGTCGTAGCCAAAGACATCACGCAAATGCGTACCACCCCAGATTTTTTCTTGCATAACAGATTGTAAAAATAATGGTTCAGACATAATTACTCCTTTTTCTAGGAACGAGAGGCCTTAACATTTTTTGGAATTCAAGAAAAGGTGTTGACTCTCTTAGAGATTAACAGTGAAGTCTTACATAAAATAACCAATCTCTTTAAGTTACCAGACTTCTGATTCTCGAAAAATTTAGGCAAGTTCTGATTGTTGATTACCTCAATTATAAGCATAATTTGTGAAAATATCAACAGAGTCCTTAAAGAAATCATAAGATTTTGGCTTAATGGCTGCAAGTCATTTCAATAGCAAATTTCCTTTAAGAATCCTACTCATTCCTTCATTTTTCGGATAGATTGATTGAATTTAAAGACTTTTTAACCTATAATGTTATTGATATTATGAAAGGAAATCTCTCAATGAAATTCTATTCCTATGACTATGTGCTAAGTCAGATTAGCCAACAAAACTGGGTTATGGTTGCCATTACTGCAGGACTTATTTTAGTGACCGGTGTATTTGCTTTTAAAGCCTTCAAAGAACGCCATGATACTAAGTTTCGTGAACTCTCTATTATTTCTATTTTAACCTTAGTTGCCGTGGTTCTAATTGCTATCAGTAATTTCCAAAGCAATCAATCTAACAACGACCAATTTAGAGCATCTCTTCACTTTATCGAGGTTGTGTCTAAAAATCTTGACGTTGATAAGAGCAAGGTTTATGTCAATACTTCTACTACTACAGATGGCGCTATCCTCAAAGTTGGAAACAAGTACTATCGTGCCATCTCAGGTTCAGAACCTGACAGCTACTTGCTAGAACAAATAAAACTTTACAAGTCTGATGTTGAACTCGTGGAGGTTAAAAAATGACATCTTTTTATCTTACTGTTGCAATTAAACTAGCTTTGGGGCTTATTTCACTCGTCTTTGTTATCAATTTAACAGGTAAAGGAAACCTAGCACCTAGCTCAGCTACTGACCAAGTACAGAACTTTGTTCTTGGTGCAATCCTCGGTGGTACAATTTATAGTAGTACCGTTTCAATCCTCCAATATATCGTGATTTTGATTATTTGGACGATTTTGATTTTACTTCTAAAATGGCTAATTACCAATATTCTCTTTATCAAACATTTGATTGACGGTAAACCAACTGTCATCATCAAACATGGTCAACTAGATCCTGAAGCTTGTCGCTCTAAAGGACTTTCAGCCTCTGATGTCGCTTTAAAATTACGTTCTCAAGGAATTTTTCAACTCAAAGAGGTTAAACGTGCAGTTATTGAACAGAACGGCCAATTGATTGTGGTTCGTGCGGGTGATGAAAATCCGAAATACCCAATCGTTACTGATGGGGTCATTCAAACAGAAATTCTTGATACTATTGGTAAAACGGAGGATTGGTTAAATGAAGAGCTTCAAAAAATGGGATATGAAAACGTTTCGGATATCTTTATTGCTGAGTACGATAAAGGAAACATTAATGTCGTTACTTATTAAACAAACCACTTGCATTACCGTTTAATATTGTCTATAATGGTATCATCATAAAAAGGAGGTTCTACTATGGGAATCGAAGATAAATTAAATCAAGCTAAAGGCGCTCTTAAAGAGGGTGCAGGTAAACTGACTGGCGACAAAAAGACTGAAATCGAAGGTGCGGTTGAAAAAGTTGTAGCAAAAGCAAAAGACGGTCTCGAAGATGTTAAAGAAGGCATTGAAGGTGCTGTTGAAGGCCTTAAAAATAACTTTTTCTAAAAAAATAATACAAATAAAAAGAAGCTCTTTTCTCCCATTTTTGCAAGAGAACTTCTGTTTTTCTTTATATTCTAAACTAGAAATTACTTACGAGAATGCTTGCTTCCTTTTTAAGTGCAAATGATGCTGTCATAAGTACAGCCCCTAATGCACCTAATCCCAAGCTACTCACATCACCAGTATCTGGTAACGTTGATTGGTTTGCTTGGCTACTTTGTGAACTTTTATCTGACTGATTAGCCTTAGAACTTGTATGTTGTTTCTGTGCAAAGATTAGTCTGTACGACTGAGCTAACATTTTTCCTTTTGACTCAAGCTTGACTGACCTTTTTGATGCTTCAGAGTTTGATTTTGAGTAGGAATCTTATTCAACTTTCTCAGCAGTCTCTTGACTTTTGTTGTTGGGTGCTACTTGTCTTATCTGTCCTTGCCTGTGCGGGCTGTACTTCTGCTGACTGATTTGCAACTGCTACTTCAGACATCAATGATGTTACTTTCAGGGTCTGAAGCATTTGAGTCCTGATGTAGCCTTTGAGCTGATGAGGCTTGTGCTACTTGCTGTCGTATGAAGCTTGTAGCTGTACTCACATTTGGAGACGTTGAGTCTACTTGTTTGACTAGCAAAGTTTGGTGGGGTTGGACGTCCTGTATTAGTCGTTTGACTTGTTGAACTTGTAGTACTTGTGCTAGACGTATTCTCAGAACTGGCCAAACCAGATTGTCCCCATGGTGTGTTAATGCTACCAGTATTGGTTGAGCTTCCGCCATAGCTAGTCGGTCCCCCATAGCCTCCGAAATTATCAGACATTGAGCTATTGCCAAAGCCACCGCCTGGGAAGCCGCCCATGCCACCTGCACCAGGACCATTGTTTGTGCCTTCTTCAGTAGCTGTTGCAGTGGCACTTGAACCACTTGAGGTCGTGATGGTATAGGTTTCACCCGAAGTTAGACTCTCGGTACTAAAGACTACATTTCCAAATGAAGACGTCGCTGTCGTTGTGGCAACAACATTTCCAGAGCTATCAGTGACTGTGATGGTGTCCCCTGCACTACCTGAAATGTTGGCCATGATATAAGATTGGCTCGAACCCGTTGTAAAGGCCTGAGCCATTCCTTGGTTACCAATAGCCCATACAGTACCACCCGAGATAATACCTGTCCCATCATAGTCGATAGCGGCATTATCTGCACTTGTCTGAGCGACATAGAGAGAACCACTTTTAACTGTCACATTCCCGTTACTGTCAATACCATCACCGTCTGCTAGGATTGTAACCGTTGCACCGTCAATATTGATGGCAACTTCATTTTTCCAAATCAGAAGTCGAGTTGGTTAGGCTTGAAGTGTCTGCACTGTCCTTGGTCGTCCACTCAGTGGCGTTAATACCGTCATCTCCAGCAGTGATGTCAACGGTTCCACCTGTCAAATTGATATAACGTCCTTCAAGGCCTTCGTCACCTGCCACGACTGTTACTTTAGAATTGCCTTCAATGGTCAATTCATCCGTAACCGTGATACCTTTATCAGTCGCATTAATGGTTACCGTTGAGTCGGTAATTGTCAAATCACCACTATTCACATCTGTTTCGTCTTCGACTTGAATACCATCATCAGTTGCTGTGATGTTGACTATGGCATTTTTAATGGTTACAGCTGTCGTCGCATTGATGCCATCCTTGGCCTCAGAAGTCAAATCAAGCGTTACAGAGTCAACCGTTACACTGTCAGCCTTAATGGCGTGCTTTTCAGTACTTGAAAGGGTCAAGCTACTTCCAGTACCGCTGGTGATAGTCAAAGCTCCCGCTGCTTCGATGGCATTAGCAGAAGTCGAAGAAATAGAACTGTCTGAAAGGACATTAACAGTCAATTCTGCTGAAGAATTGGAAGTAATAGACGAATCCGTTAAGGTCACACCATCCAAGTAGATTGTAACTGGATCTGTCACGCTACCTGACACAATAATGGTATAGCTTGAACCATTTCCGGTCAAAGTGTATAGATCCTGCTTGATTGATGGTAATTGTCGTTCCATCAACTGTGACAGTACCGCTATCACTCGTTACCACGGTTGTTCCCATTAAAGGTAATCGTTGTCGTTGAGCTTTCTGAATCACTCATCTTCAGACTCAGTTGTCGTCGTTTCAGTAGCTGCGTCTGAGGCACTGTTGGTTAAAACTGAAGCTGTTTCTGGAAGCAGTGGTTTCAGTGGTGCTTGAGCTTGTACTAGTGCTAGTGTTTTCATCTGCATTGTTCGTTTCAGATGCTGACGTTTCACTAGTTGTGCTCTGCAGCAGTTTCAGAAGAACTTGCTTCTGGAGTTGCGGAAGTGCTTGAATCATCAGATGTTTCACTGCTTGTTGATGTAGCAGTCGTGTCCTCTGTCGTACTTGTTGTACTTATTGTTGACGAATCAGTGTCTGAAGTTGAAGCCGCAGTTGTAGTACTTGTATCCGATGTCTGTGCTTGTTTCAGTAGTTTCTGATGTATCTGTCGGTCTGAGTACTTTCTTCAATCAAATCGGCAGTGGTTTCACCCGTCGTAACCGTTGAGAGTGTTGATTCGGTGTTAGTCTCATCGGCTGAAGCCTTATTTTCATTTAAGACGACTGAGCTACCGAAAAATTAAGCTCAGCTACTAGGACTGAACCCGCTGTTTTTCCATTTTTGATGATTTTTTTAATGGCGTAACGTTCTTGTGTTTGTTTCGTATCTTTGTATGTCATATCTTAGACCTCTTTCTTACTTTTGAGATGCCTCTATTAAACACAAGAAACCTAAGACAAGACTTAAAGAAAGGTTAATCTTTCCTTAAAGTAAAAAAAATCCCCAAAACTATGGGAACTTTCAATCTATAGGATAAACAACTCTAAATTCTTCCAACACAACTAGACTGTCCTGACTAAAATGTAGTCCAACCTCATGCAACCATTTGCTAAAAAGATTCTCATGAAGCTCTCGCCAATAGGTTAACCTACGGTCTCCTTCACCTTCCTTGTAGGCATGGTCTTCAGAAACCTCTTTAAATGGGATGACCTCAACTTTCGTCGTTTCAATAATACAAATAGCATTTTCCTTACTATCAAGAATGACGCTCAGTTCATTTTCCTTGGGCAATGGTTCATTCCCCACTGCATACAAGTCAAAAGCTGAACTGGTTGCTGTCTTTTGCCCCATCAATACGAGTTCTGCCAAATAATCTGCTTCCATGCCAAAGGTCCAGGCATCAATCTTATCTCCGATTGTCGGATTTAAAATCTTATAGGCTTGCCACATCTGGTCTGATTTCATCAATCTACTCCTGCTTTTACTTTCCCTCCATTATATCAAAAAATGATAGGCCAGATGGCACTATCATTTTCATCTTAATACTTAGAATGTTTGTAACCGTAAAAGGCATAGATCACTGAACCGATTAGCACTGCCAAACCAAAGGCTAACCATGTCTGCCAACTGTACTGACTCATAAAGGAGAGACAGACGATAATTGAAATAATAGGCAAGACCGGAACAAACGGAACCTTGAACTCGTCCTTCTGTGGCAAGCCCTTGTCCTTACGAAGAATAATGAGGGCAATAGCCAAGAGAACTAAGTAAGCCAAGGTCGCAATGTTAACCAATGATGCCATGTTGGCCAAGGAGAATATACCTGCTGAGATAGCTGACAATACGCCTGTCAAAAGTGTCGCATGATGTGGAACTTTATTAGTCTTTGAAACCTTTTGAAAGGTTTGAGGAAGGAAACCATCACGCGCCAGGCTATAAACCATACGGCTAAGGGCATAGGCCATTGAAATACATACCGTAATCAAGGTCATAATAGCAACTACAGAAACGTAGTTGGCTGCCCAAGAAATACCGATATAGCGAAGGGCATAAGCCACAGCATCATCAACATTCAACTTGGTATAGTGAACCACTCCTGTCAAAACGAGCGAAACCACTGCATAGAGTGAAGCCACGATAATCAAGGCAAGAACGATACCTCGAGGAACGTTCTTTTGTGGTTCTTTAATCTCGTCTACTGTCATAGAGATAGACTCGAAACCAAGGAATCCAAAGAACATGAGGGAGGCACCTGCCATAATTCCTGTCTTTCCTCCATAAATTTGCCCAAAGCCAAATGGTGCAAAAATTTGCCCAGTTGCTAGGATTCAAATGGAAGAGACCCCACTAAGATGAAAGACCGCCAAGGCTGAAAATTTGAGCACTACCAAGAGGGAGTTCAAACGTAAAGCCTGCTTAGAATTCATGAGAAGAAGAGCCGTCACCAAGACCAAGACTAAGACTGGCAAGAGGTCAATGTATGTGCCTTGACTGGGATTGAAAGGTCCACTGATGGCTTGAGGCAACTTAAGACCAAAGCTAGCCAGTAGCCCCTTGAGGTAGGCACCCCAACCAGAGGCAACACTGGATACGGCATTCATAAAGACAATCATGGTCAACCAGCCACCCATCCAGGCAGGATACTCTCCCCAGACAGCATAGAGGTAACCATAGACACCACCGGCTGATGGGTAACGTGAGGCAAACTCGGCAAAGAAAATCGCTGACATCCCAACACACACGGCTGAAATCAAGACTGAAATAATCAGGGCAGGACCAGCCTAGAGTCGATGCCGCAGTACCAGTAATCGTAAAGATTCCTGTACCAACCATGGCACCGATTCCCAGAAGGACCACATCCCTAAGGGTCAGATGTCGTTTCATCTCAGTCTGAGCGAGACCAACATCCTTTTTACGAAAAATACTCATTTTTATACTCCATTTTTTGCTAAATACCGAACTATTATACCATATTTCTCGGTCTAAATGGTCTTTTTTCTGTATTTTTATACTTTTATTGGTGAATGCTATGCCAAAAATAGGGACTCCTAATGCTTACTTTTTAATTTTCCATACATCTCGATTAAAAGGAGCTTGCTAAAATGGTCCTATATCATTCTATTTCGTTTCTCAAATCCTTACCTAAAAAGAATTTTCAATTTTTAGAAAAAAACATGAAAATCTTATGAATGCGTTTGATTCTTCTAATGAAAGATGTTAGAATGGGGTCATTAAAAAGGAAAAGGGGAACTTTTATGGAAAATAAAGTTCATTTTAAACTTCATAAAGTGAAAAAACAATGGGTTACCATTGCCGTGTCTGGTTTGGCACTTGGTGCCTCATTGATTGGAGTTGGTGTCTCTGCCGACGAACAAGCTGCCAATCAAGTCACCTCAGCTAGCACGCATGAAAGCGTCAGCCAGGATCCTGATCTTGTCGTCACAGAAACAACCGTAGCTCCGACAAAAGCTGATCAAGTCGCAACCAATAGTGCAACTGATACAACTGCTACTGTTACAGCTGATAAGCAGCCAGTCCTTAAAGAAGACCAAGCAAGTAGCACTTACAATTTGTCTAGTGGCGAAACGAGAACTGCTACTTCAACTTCAGAAACAGCTAGCACAGTCACTGACGTAAACAGTCAAGCACCGGAATCTGTTGAAACTACTGTCGTTTCTGGCGGTCAATTCAAGAGCGATGCTGAGGGCAACTGGTACTACCTCAAAGACGGGAAAAATCTGACAGGTGCCCAAAACGTTGACCATTTCGACCTTTATTTCCACGAGGATGGAAAGCAAGCTAAGGGTGAGATTATCACAGAAAATGGACAATCTTTCTACTATGACAAAGCTAATGGCCGTAAGGTAACCAATACCTCTATCAACATCGATGGTCAAGCCTACAATGCTGATGCCCAAGGTCGTTTGACAGCAGTTCTACCTGAAACAAACAAACGCAACCAGTTTATTGAAGACAACAACCACAACTGGTATTACCTCGGAAAAGATGGCAAACCCGTCACTGGTGCTCAGAACATCGATGGCTTTTAACCTCTACTTCCACGAAGATGGTCGACAAGCTAAAAATGAAATCGTCACTATTAATGGTGATAGCTACTATTTCGATAAAGATAATGGACGTCGTGTAACAGGTCGCCAATATCTTGATTTTGCAAAACCATAAATACTTTGGTTACTACTACTTCGACAAAGATGGAAAGATGGTAAAAGATGACTTCATCACTGAGAATAGCAATCTTTACTACTTTGATGCTACTGGTAATCAACCTGATTCTGTCTTTGTCTCAGATAAGTCGGGCAACTGGTACTACTTCGACAATTATAAGGCAACTAAAGGCTTCTCAGCCCCATTTGGTTTCCGCACCGAATTCCTAGACCGTAGCCAAGCTGACTACAAGACAAGCGTTCAAAACCTGAACGGACAACAGTATTACTTTGATCCTAAGACTGGTATCATGGTAACCAATCGCTATGTTTCTGACGACAAGGGGAATTGGTATTACTTTGGTAAAGAGGGTAAAGCGCTTCATGGCTTTCCAAACGGTAGATGGTAGCCTTCACTACTTCAATGATAGTGGTCAACAAGTCAAAGGGGACTTCCTTTACTACGATAACGATATCTACTATTTCGACAAAGACAATGGAAATCCAGTAACTAACCAATTTATCAATAGAGACAACTCTTGGTACTACTTCGGAGCTGATGGTAAAGCCGTGTCTGGTTTCCAAACCATTAACGGACAGAACCTTTATTTCCACGAATATGGTGTCCAAGCCAAGGGACAACTGGTTACTATTGACGGCAAAACCTACTACTTCGATCCAAATACAGGTGACAAGTGGGTAAATCGCTCACTTACCTTAAACGGTACGGTCTATAACTTTGATAGCAATGGTGTGGCGACTACTAAGCTGACCAAACCACAAATCGAAATCAATTTGTTAAAGGTACTGATCAAGAATGGTACTACTACGATGCTAATGGCAAAAAGGTCACTGGTTTCCAAACTATTAACAAGGACCTCTACTACTTCAACGATAAGGGCCAACAAGTCCGAGGAAAGATTTTCAATCTAGGTGATAACTACTACTTTGCCAACAAAGACACCGGTGCTGTCCTTCGTAATGCCTTCTACCATGATAAATCTATTGGTCGTTACGGTGCTTTCTCTGAATACATCTACTACGCTTGGTAATGACGGTGCCTTCAAGACAGGTTGGTTTGAAGTTGATGGCAACCGTTATTATGGTAGCGACTATTCTGATGACGACACACCTAAAGGAAACCTCTACACAGGAGTTATCAACTCTCAACTCTTTAGCCCAGATGGAAAACTCTTGACAAACGGTCTCTATCCTGAGTTCAAGCGTACTGGTGAAAATTCGTATGAACTTGAAGGTGTCTATGTTACAGATGCCGACGGTAATATCAAAGAAGGTCCTTATCAATATGATGGTAAGATTCTTGGATCTAAATATAGTAACGTCCGCCAATCACAATGGTCAACTTTTGACGAATGGGACATTCTTAACGGGCACCTCTACCACTTCGACTCAACACCTATGACCTTCACAGCACCAAATGGCCAAAAAGTGACCACAAACGTTGCCATTGCAACAACTAACAAAGCTCTTACTTATCGCGGTATAACCTTTAATTTTGATGCCAAGGGTATTGATGCGGCAAAAGAAAAAGCCATCCACTTTGACCAATTGCAGACGGATCGTAGCGGCACAAGTTATCTCTATGAAAATGGTCAAAAAGTCACTGGCTTGAAGACCTTTGATGACGTCACTTACTATTTCTATGAAGATGGCCGTCAAGCCAAAGGCACAGAGGTCACAATCAATGGTAAGACTTACCAATTTGACCAATTGACTGGTATCATGACACGTAACGCCTTTTCAAAATCATACAACTACGAAGGCTCTCCACGCTTCCCATACTACCCAACACGCTACTATGGTAACGACGGGGCTGCTCTGACAGATTGGCAAACTATTGATGGCAAGAACTACTACTTCCGAGCTAGTGGGAACCTTGAAACAGGACGTTTTGTCATCGGAGACAGAGCCTATAACGCTGATGACAATGGCGTGGTCGCTGACCGCAAAGGTGAGCCAGCCTATCGCAATCGTATCGTCTACGATAAGGGCGACAACTACTATTACAATGACAAAGGTGAAAAAGTGACCGGCTTCCAAGAAGTTGACGGCAAAGTCCTCTACTTCGACGCTGAAGGCAAACAAGTCCTAGGACGCTTCGTCACAGTCGATAACCACACCTACTATTTCGATCCTAAAACAGGAGAAAAATACACTAACCGCTCTGTCCTCATCGACGGTAAACTCTATACCTTCGACAAAGACGGACATGTCGTGTCATAAGATGAGATGAAACAGAGACGAATGTCTTGGTTTTTTTGACACCAAAAATTATTGGCTAGAAGGGCCTGGCATTCTCATCTTAAAACTTAGAAGGTTGGTAACCATAACAAAAATAAAAAGCTAAACCTCTTTGTAAAAGTATAGGCGTTTCATAATCAATATTCAACATGGTATAGTGGATAAGGTTCGTCAATACCAGAGTAACTAGAGAATAGAGAACTGCTACAATTATCAGGGATATGACAATAAATGTTCATATATTATTGATTAAAGTTTTTTTGAAATATAAGTTTTTTTATTAAACATAAATCACTTTTTATGAATCCTCTAGAAAATCATAAAAAAAGCCCTAATTTTTTTGAATGAAATTTTACATTAACACTCGTAATGTACTATTACTATCATGTTTTTAAATCATTTTAAGTATCAAACAAAAATTTTTTTCAATTTACATATTTTTTTAATTTTTTTGACTTTTTATAATCACCTCTGTTATAATCATCATATATCAAGGAGGAATTAATGAACATGAATAAGAAATTACATGCTACTATTGGTCTTAGTGCTGCAATTTTAGCACTTGGTCTATCATCTTCTGCACTTGCAGATGAACAAGAATTGCCAGTAAGTCTTCCCGCTACAGAGGCTCTTGATAACACTTCTTTTGAAAACCTAGTTGTTGAAAACATCCCTGCTTCAGCCGTTGATGTTAATCTAACTAGCGAATCAGTAAGCACAACTGCTACTGCTAATCCTGGCACTGAGGTTAACTCAGCGAGCACTGCTATCCTTAGCGAGGAAGTAACTACACCTGCAAGTACTCCTACACCAGCAGTTGAAAATACAACTCCTGTAAGTCTTGAAGAATCAAGTCCAGTTGTAAACACACCAACGGTTGATGAACGTGTGTCAGAAGTTCGTATTCATCATATTCGTCGTACAACTGAAGCAAGTTATTCACAATTTAGCTCTCAAAAAGATGTGCTTTACACAACGATTAAAGTACCTGCATTCACTGAATACGACACATCTGCTTTTGCACCAGCAACGGTTACCGATGAAAATGGAAAAACATGGTATTTTGCTAAATACGACGATATAGTACTTAACAATAAGAGTAATTACGGCGCTCCTAAAAAAGGAATTGCTTCAAGTCCTATGATTGATGTTACCTACTTCTATGATGATGTTGACCTTGCTCCAACTGTCGCACAACAAGCCCGTTTTGTCGATGAGAAGGGACAGGAAATTGCTCCAATCAAAGTCAACATGGTTAGACGCGATATTGATTTAGCTTACTATGCCTATTTCCCGACTGCGCCTGAAACGATCCAAGCTAATGGTAAAACATATAAGCTACAATCAACTGATGATCAAGAAATTAAGTCACACAAAATTCGTATTTCAAATACTGTGACAATCACTTATATTTACAAGGAAGTTACTGAAGGAACAGCTGAAAAACCTGTAACACCTGTTACACCAACAAGTGCTAAAAAACTTCGTCTTCCTAAAGGCAATAACGGTGTGAAAACGCGTATCCCTGTTAACTACAAACACCAAACAAATTCTTCAAACCAAGGAACTACAAAATTACGTCTCCCTAAAGGGAATAATGGTGTGAAAAACACGTGTACCGGCTAAAAAGAACACTCCTATTCTTGCAGTAGACTACTTATAAGCAAAAAAAAAAACAAAGACAAACTAAACTCGTCTTTGTTTTTTTCATTCTTAATTAAAACAGCAGATTTTTTAAATCATATATTCCAAATCATAACTAGCATCAGAAAGAATACGTGCTAAAAATTGTTGGGTACGTTTTTCTTTTGGTCTGTAAAAAATGTCTTTTGGACTCCCCTCTTCAATGACATGCCCTCCATCCATGAAAACGACATGGTTAGCTACATCTCGTGCAAACCCCATTTCATGAGTCACAACTACCATTGTTGTTCCTTCATGAGCAAGTTGTTTCATGACATCCAGAACATCCCCAACTAGTTCTGGATCAAGGGCTGATGTTGGTTCATCTAACAAGATAACTTCTGGTTTGACTGCTATTGCTCTAGCTAAACCAATACGTTGTTGTTGTCCTCCTGAAAGTTGTGATGGGTAGTAATCTTTAAAATCCAGAAGACCAACTTTTTAAGTGCTTCTTCAGCAATCTCTTGCGCTTCACTTTTGGGAACTTTCCTGGCAATCACTAAACCTTCCAAGATATTCTCAATGGCAGTCTTGTTTGCAAATAAATTGTAATGTTGAAATACAAAAGCTGTTTTCTTTCGGATATCTAAAATATCTTTCTTTGATAACTTATCCAAAGAGTAGTCCTTACCCGAAATTGTTAATTGACCTCCATCTGCTTTCTCCAAATGATTTAGGCAACGCAAGAAAGTTGTTTTCCCTGAACCTGATGGTCCCAAGATGACAACCACATCTCCCTGTTTCACTTGTAGATTGACATCAACAAGAACCTGACGATCTCCAAATGTTTTTGATATATGTTTAGCTTCTAGCATAGTGACTCCCTCTATGTAAATTGCAATTTTCTTTCTCCAAAGTTAAAGAGAACTTGAATGATACCACAAATGATTAAATATAAAATGAAGATGACAAAATAAGATTCAAAATATTGATATCCATATGCTGCTTCAACTCGTGCAATTGCGGTAATATCTTTTATCGTCATAACAAAGACAAGTGACGTCCCTTTCACAATATTGATAACTAAGTTACACAAATTGGGAAGAGCAGACTTAAGTGCCTGAGGAAAAACGATTCTCAGATAAGCTTGTCTTGTTGTTAAACCTATGGCTTGTGCAGCTTCTAATTGGCCTTTATCAACAGTTAGTAATGCTGATCGAATGATTTCCGATAAGCTTCCTGTCGTCATCAAGCTATAGATAATAAAGGCATAGTAAAGCGGATTAACTTTGAAGACATCTATGTGACTCCCAATACCTTTTAAAAAAAACTGATTTAACAAACTAGGGAACAAACTATAAAAGAATAAAAATTAAAAAGAATTGGAGGTGTTGCACGAATAAACGCAAGATAAACAATTGAAAAAGTCTTAATACCTCGTACCTTATAAATTTGACCCAAAGCGAGAAATAAAGCAGGTAGAAAACTCAATAGAATAGCCACAACCATGATTCCCAATGTTACTGGAACACCATATAAAGCCTTGATAAAGGTATCTATAATAAAAGTAATATTCATTTTTTACCTCTCTTTTACACTCAATTGTTGCTCTGCTATCCTAGAAATCAACGATAGAATTAATGCTATTCCCCAATAAACAAAGGCAACAGCTGTATAAGTCTCCAAAGAATAATTTCCTAAATGGCGACTAATCAAAAGGTTCCCTTTGCCCATTACATCAATAAAACCAATCGTATAAGCCAAAGCTGCATCGCGCATAAGGTTAAGTATAGCTGTTGTAATATTTGGTAAAGCAACCTTAAATGCTTGAGGGGCAATAATTCTTACAAAGGTTTGTTCAGAAGTAAGCCCAATACTAAGCCCAGCTTCTAATTGTCCTTTAGGGATTGCTTGATAAGCTGCTTTAAATACTTCTGATATCATTGCTGAAAATAGGAGAACCATAGTCACAAGAACAAATATCAATTTAGACCAATCATTTATATCCAATCCTAACCACCAATTAAGAAATTCTGGAACTCCGTAAAATACCAAGAATAATAGCACAATAGGTGGGGTACAGCGTAAGATAAAAACATATCCCTTAGCTAAATTCTCTAAAGCTTTATCCTTAGAAAGGCTTGCCCAAGCAATTAATCCTCCTAATAACGACCCAAGTAAAGTCGTTAATAAGATAACCAATAATGTCATCGGTAAGCCCTTTATGATTTCAGGTAATGCTCCAAAAACTTTTGAAATGTCATAATTGACCATAATTTCTCCTAACTAAACTCACTTCAGAAGCTTATCAAAACATCCTACTTTTACGACGTTACAATTTACTTATTTGTCTACGTATGAGAAGACATCCTCACCAAAGTATTTTTTAGATAACTTTTCAAGTGTACCGTCTTCTTTTAGTTCCTTAATTGCCTTAGTATATTCTTTTGAAAACTCTTCATTCTTACTATCACGATGCAAAAGTGGATATGTTGGAATTCCTTTATAAGGGAACCAAGTCAATTTATCCGCATATTGATGATACGCACCATCTTTATCAGTTACAGCCTTTTCAAAAGATAATTTAATATCAAAGTAAGCATCATAACGATTTTCCAAAACCCATGCATAGGCATCTGAAACTTGGAAAGATTCCGCAGATGTTAACTCAATTGGTTGATCTTTATGCTCATCGTTGTAGTCTTTGATAACATTCCACTGAGCATTTTGTGGTGAGATTGGCACCAATCGACCATTTTGTTTTGCAAAATCAGAGATATTTTTATATTTATCTTTATCATCCTTACGAATGGTAAATCCAATAATACTTGCTCCAATTGGATCTTTCGGAATAATAAATTTTTTAGCACGTTCATCTGTATACCACGCGCCCTTAGTACCAATATCATATTTACCTGACTCTAAACCAATCAAAAGGTCATCATCACTTGTTCCAGTATATTCAAATTTGTACTGTGGAAGCTTTTTATCAATTTCCTTTAATACAGCTACCTCATAGCCATCAGAATTACCATCCTTATCAACAAAATCATAAGGAACATAGTTTTGAGTATGGGCAACCTTTAATGTTGTTACCTTTCCAGAGTCTGATTTTGCTTTTTTAGCTCCTGTTAAGTTGCGTCCAATAACTGTAGCCCCAATAAGTGCTACAACAACTGCTCCACCAATAATCCATGTCTTTTTACTCATATTAATCTCTCCTTTTTCTTACAAAATTGCTGCTTCACGTACCCATTCAATACGCTCATGGTTAATATCACTTGGAATCGTGCAATCAGCACCAATGATTAACCCATGAGTTCCAGTATCAGCAATAATCTCCCTAACCTTTTCTTGAATAGCTTTTTTAGTTCCAGTATATAGAAGACCATCTTTTCCATTTTCAAACCCACCAAGAACTGTACGACCTCCAAAAATGTTACGGCCTTTTGCCAAACTAATTCCCTCAGGACCAACCGCCCAATTAACTACCTGAGCAGGATAATCTTTAAAGAGTTCGATGTTATTGCGGGCCCCCTCGTAGCCACAAATATGTAGGATATTGTGACCCTTGGCCTCATTGGCTGCATCTAAAACCTTTAATTCACTTGGAGCAATGATTTCCTTATAAATATCAGCGCTAACACGATTATCTTGAATACTTTGAACACTTAGGTAAATACCATCAGCACCAGCTTCTTTAATCACTCTCTGACTAAGACTTGCAATGTCTTCTCCAATAACATCTAAAACATGCTTCAAAGCTTCACGGTTCTCCTCAATGTAATCTGCGATAGTATCATCTCCACCTGAAACCTTTCCAACTAACCATTTAAAATAAGTAACCGGAGCGAAGATATTGTAAATTGCAACAATATCTTCAGGAAAATCAGCAATCAAACTTTACAAGTTCAACTTGAGCAGAAATCCAAGGATGATTTGCACCTAAAGGTTCAATTGTTTGCAAATCACTGATTGACTTAAAGTCTTTAAAAACAGGCTGTGGATATGCAAAGAAACCATCACTCATCAATTTAACAAAATCAGGTTTGACTTCTTCTATAAATTTTTTATGACCAGCCTTATTTTTATCAATAATTTCTGGATTTTCAAAACCATGTAACGACTCTGCTTCAGTAGTAAAATGATGCCAAAATCCCACCGGGACACGATCAACACTTTCTCCACGAAATGCTTTCAAAACTAACTCTCTTTTTTCTGACATAAGAATCTCCTTTTCTCTTATCCTAATATCAACAGCTAATGAACATACCTAAAATACTTTCAACTCCTATTATCACTAGCTGCTTCAAAACTGAATGACATTATCTTATCAGAGATTATCACATCCGAAAAATAAAGAAATTTTATCCCTAGCCATAAATAAAATTTATGATATAGTAACCCAAATAACGTTAAAACCTATTGTTAACTTCTTTTAAGTACATATCCTTACATAGTATTATTACCGTCAGCTATAAGTAATTCTTAACGCCAATATAAAGAATTACTATCACAAACACCATTTAATCTCTATTCTTCCTGAATAACCACTTCTCTAACTAACTTTGCTATAATAGTCTCAACTAAGCCAAAGGAGTTTTTTATGACAACCTTATACGATTTTACAGTTTCAGATCAAGCTGACCAGCCCGTATCCCTAAATGATTATAAGGGCAAGGTCGTCTTAATCGTCAATACAGCAACAGGTTGTGGTTTGACGCCACAGTATCAAGGTTTGCAGGAACTTTATGACAAATACAAAGACCAGGGTTTCGAGATTCTTGATTTTCCTTGTAATCAATTTATGGGGCAGGCCCCTGGTAGTGCTGAAGAAATCAATACCTTCTGCACCCTCAATTACCATACTACCTTCCCTCGTTTTGCCAAAATCAAGGTCAATGGTAAGGAAGCAGAACCACTTTTTGATTGGCTAAAACAAGAAAAATCTGGACCGCTTGGGGCTAGAATCGAATGGAACTTTGCTAAGTTTTTGATTAACCGTGAAGGTCAAGTCGTCGAACGCTTTTCTTCCAAAACTGAACCACTAAAAATGGAAGATGCTATCAAGGCTCTTCTTAGTAACTAAAAACAAAAAACGAGAGTGAAACTAGAACGACAATCTTTAACTGTCGCTAGTTCTGCTCTCGTTTTCTGCGTTAAGAAAAAAAGTATAGAAAGAAATTTTGCTTTATTTTAGAACAAAGCTGTCAATGCTGTAATTAAACCAAAGATAATACCTGGTGCATTGGCCGCAGCAAGGGGAAGGTCACGTTCTTTTTTAAAGAGACCATAGTAAACCCAAAGGCTACAGTTGACTGCAGCTACCAATGGTTGGATAAAGTTTCCTTTATGACCAGACAAATTGTCCATGATTTGTGGTACGTATGATACATACATCATAACTGACATGAAGGTTGCCACCCAACCAAGGGTTTTCATTTGTTTATCTGACATTCGAGACTCCTCTTTCATAAAATTCTATTTGCCTTATACATCTAGAAATATTTCAAGACATGTTTTAATGCACTAAAATTAAAACAGTGTCTATCTTACGCTTTAACAATAGAGAATGCAAGAATTTCGGGACAATGTTAAGAAGATGTAAACTATCACAAGATTGTGATAGTGCATTTAGTCTCTTATGTAGCGTTTTCATAAGAGAAAAAGACCTCTTTAAGAGGTCTAAAGTCAATGAATCTTCTATTTTTTCTCATTAAAAAGCACTGATATTAAGGATTACTGTCATAAATCATTCAGCTAAAAGTACTTCTTTGATGGTTTGCTTTTGGAGTTTTCTGTTGGATAGATAAAACAGGCTTCCATAAACCACAGCAAAGCCAATCAAGGTCCAGAAGCAAACATTCCAATCAAAGTTATGCTCAATCTTTTCAGGAACTGTATCTTTGATTACACCAATCAAGATTTCCATGATGCCATATTGATAAACCGTCCCAAGAACAAATCCTAAATAGGCCCAAAAACGATAGGGAGCGAGAATATGATTTTGGCATTCACGATTGGTGTAGCCAAAAGCCTTCATCAAGGCTAAGGTTTCGCGACTTTCTGAGACGACAATCCCCAATGACAAAAAGAGAATCGAGAAAGAAAGAATTAAGCCAATCATAATCATCATGGTTTGGATGATGTCATCTGTGTAATCTCTTAAGCCAAAGGACAATTGAACCATGGCTGCAAAACACATGGAGCCAAAGACCACAAAGAACAAGATAGATTTTCTCCCCCAAATCAGTGACGAAGACAGCTCTTTTAAGAAGGATTTGTCTTTCTTGGGAGCCCTCTTTCTCCTTTGGACCTTGATTGGACTTGGAGATTTTTTCAATAAGCGAAGTGCCGGGGTTTGCAGTTGTCTTCTAGCATAACCAATCGCGAGAAGCATAAAGAAGGTCGTTGGTAGCATCACCAAGGCAAGCAAGAGCTGCCAATGAAAGTGAATGGTAATTTCTGGCAAAATCCCCTTCTCATTACGGAAGTCGTAAAAATGTCCCATCATGAGAAATGAAGCGAAATAGCCAAGAAGCGCTCCAGCTCCAAAACTGAGTCCAAAGGCCCAAAATCGTTTAGCCAACTGGCCATTGCTGTAGCCCAAAGCCTTTAAAATCCCTAATTGTTCCTTGTGGTCATCGACAAATTGTTTGATATAAAAACACATGAGAAGGACCGACGTCAAGGACAAGACGACCCCACTGACCATGGCCACCATCCAAGAAAGCGAGACCTGGGCATCATAGTAAGTCTGAATCATGGGATTGGTTTTAGAAATCTCCAACTGCTCGATATCCAGGTAAAAATTCAAGAAGAGATTGGCCACAAAGACCGCACAGGCTCCAATGATACTAACGACAACTAATTTTCGAATATCTTTTACTGAAAACATGGCTTACCATCCAATCTCATAGGCAGTCTGAGGCTGATCATTGGTCACAACTTCGAGAATTTTGCCACTATTGACACGAATGATGGTTCTGGCCATATCCGCAATATTTTGGTTGTGCGTCACCATGATCAAGGTAAAGCCTATCTTTTCTTTCAGTTTCCAGATATAGTCGAGAATCTTGCGTCCTGTTTCTTCATCGAGGGCACCCGTCGGCTCATCCAAGAAGAGAATCTCTGGCTTTTTGGCCAAGGCCCGAGCAATGGACACTCTCTGCTGTTCCCCACCCGACAATTCACTCGGATACTTGTCCAGCTTATCGCCAAGACCCAAATCTTCTATGATCTGCAAAAAATCATGATTGTTTGCCAGATCAGCTCCCATCTTTACATTTTGTCTAACCGTCAGATTCGGTAATAGATAATACTGCTGGAAAATAAAGGCAATCTTCTCACGTCTAAAGGCCGTCAATTGAGCATCCGTGAGTTGAGACAAATCTTGTCCTTGAATGAGGATATGCCCCTCGTCCACCTTTTCTAAGCCTGATAACACATTTAAGAGAGTTGATTTCCCTGATCCAGAAGGACCGAGGATAACCACATCATCCTGGTCTTGAATCTGCAAATCAATCCCCTTTAAAACCTTGGTTTGGCTGTAACTTTTGTGAATATTTTCTAGTTGAATCATTTCTTTCCTACCATTTCTTTGATGAGAGATTGACAAACCTCTGTCAGTAATCCAATCACTTCTTCCATGCGGAACTGATAAATACCAGAAGCAACCATAGAGGCCATCCCGTGTGAGTAGATAAATAGATGCTGGTACAAGCGACTAGCCTCCCCTACAGTCAAAGGATAGTCTGCAACAATCGAATCCAGAACCAATTGGTAACTATGATCCTTCATGGGAAGAAAATCTTGAAAGCGACGAATCGGATCTTTGCTAGGATTTTGGAAAAGCAATTGAAAGAGTTGGGGCTCTTTTGAGGCGAAAAGGATATAAGCAACTCCGACAGATCGAAAAGGCTTCTCATCTTCTAAGGCCTTGCGAATATACTCCACCACGACCATCTCCGCCACACCAATAACCTCTGCTTGTAATTCAGCCATATTAGCAAATTGCCCGAAAATGACTCTCGGTGTGGCTCCCAGTTTCTCCGCTAATGCTCGAGCAGTTAAACTAGCCATGCCCTCTTCTCTCACCAATTGTAAAGCTGTCCCAATGATAGTCTCTTTACTAAATTTAACTTTGGGTGGCATAAGACTCCTTTCACGCAACGTTCGTTGCGCAACACATGTTGCCTAAAAGATATCATAAAAAGGAAAGGCTTGTCAAGAAAAAACTGAAGACCACAAAACAAAAAACCAGACTACCGATAAGAGTGTAATCTGGTTTGATAACAAGATTCTAAGGCAAATCATTTCCTGCAGCTAGGTAGATTTGGTACCATTCCTTGCGCGTTAGGGTAACTTCTGCTGCTTTCCCTGCTTCAAGGACATGTTGTGGCTTGGTCGTTCCAATGACTGCCTGCATCTTACCTGGATAGCGAAGGACCCAAGCAAGGGCGATAGCTGTCGGAGTGACTTGGTATTTTTTCGCCAAGTCATTGAGGACGTGATTGAGGTCCGCAAACTCTTCATTGCCGACAAAATTTCCCTTGAAATAGCCATGCTGGAGGACAGACCAGGCCTGAATCACCGTATCGTATAAGCGACAATACTCAAAGACACTGCCATCTCTCACAGCTGCTTTTGACCCTTCCATATTGACATGAAAACCAGCTTCAAAGCTCGGTGTAAAGGCAGCACTCAACTGCAACTGGTTGACCTTGAGAGGTTGTTTGACTGCCGTTTTGAGCAATTCCATCATCATAGGATTTTGATTGGATACCCCAAAATGACGGACCTTGCCAGCTTGCTCCAAGTGATTAAAGGCTTCTGCCACTTCTTCAGGCTCCATGAGGGCATCCGGTCGGTGAAGGAGAAGACTATCTAAGCGTTCAATCTGCAAACGCTCGAGGATGCCATCAACGGAGTCCAAAATATAGTCCTTAGAAAAATCAAAATAGGTAAAGCCATCTTTTCGAATTCCACACTTAGACTGGATCCACATCTGGTCCCGAAGATCAGGACGACGTTTGAGGACCTTACCAAGGAGCTGCTCACACTTACCATTTCCATAAATATCCGCCAGATCAAATGTGTTAATTCCAATCGACAAGGCTGCCTCCACCAAGGCCTCGACCTCATATTCACTCAATTCGCTAATACGCATCATCCCAAGGACAATCGTTGACAAACGCTCATTTTCAGCAAAATCAATATACTTCATCTCTGTCTCCTTTTCTGTATCTCTATTGTAGTGAAAAGGGTTTCGAAAATCAATTTACAGATTTTTTTGCATTACAGGTCTTAAGACAAATGATTTTGTTCAGCCAGTACGTAGCCGACTGACTAAGTTAAGGTGATTATTTGTCGCCAAAAACTTTGAAACGGCCTTCTGTTTGGATGTCCTTATCTCCAGCTGGTGCTACGATTTGACCAAATGGTGCTTGGGCACGGAGCTTCCAGTTAGCTAGGATATCATTTTTTTCAGCCAATTGTGCATCAACAAGTGGGTTATAGTGTTGCACGTTCATGCCGATATTCTTCTCAGCCAAAGCCAACCATGTTGCATAAAGAGCGATTCCGTGACCTTGTTCTGACCAAATTGGGAAGTTATCTGCATAAAGTGGGAATTGCTCTTGAAGGCCTTTCACCACATCTTGGTCTTCATAGAAGAGGATTGTTCCCTTAGCTTGGGCAAAACCTTTCAAACGTTCTTTGTTCCCTCGAAGGCTTCTGCAGGTGTCACTTTTTCAAGTTCAGAGTAAGCAATATCATTCCAGAAGGCATCTGATTCTTCATCCAGCAAGATCACCACACGTGATGTTTGTGAGTTAAAAGCAATTGGTGTGTTAAGAACCGCTCCTTGGATAGTATCAATCAATTCTTGATTTGAAAGTTCCACATCTTTTCCCAATGCATAGATAGAACGGCGTTTTGTTTGTAAATCTGTAAAGTTTGTCATCGTTATTTCCTCTTTATTTGTGATATATGTTAATTGTTAAAATTGTTAAGTTTATTTGTAATAACTTTGATTACAATAACCATTATAGCCGTTTGAAATGTAATGTCAATGGTTACGACTCAAAAAAATCACTAATTATTAATATTTTTTCTTACCCGTGTCAAAATACCATCATTATCCTTGAATGCTAAGGCATTCGAAGATAACCATTTGACCTCAGCTCTACGATTTTTAGCACGTTCCGCAATAGCAATCAAATCTCCCTTGTCTTCTACTTCAACGACGTAATAGGCAAGGCCAGGCATATCTTCTTCACGTTTGGCCAAGTTTTTCCCACCCCATTCATTGACTGCTAGGTGATGATGGTAATCACCTAAAGCAATCCAACAAGCACTTGGAATGGTAAACTTATCTGCCAGCTCCAAAACCTCCTGATAGAAAGATGAAGCTAGCTGACTATCCTTGACTGATAAATGAATATGCCCCATGCGAGTATCCTTAGCTATCAAATGGCTCAACCTTGCGTCCCATCTCGTAAATTTCTTGAGCTGAGAGTTCTTCTGTTACACCAACGATGCGACCATCCTCACGAATATCCCACTCAGCGACTGGCTTATCTCGATAGAGCTCAATTCCATTACCCTCAAGGTCTTCCAAATAAAGGGCTTCACTATAACCGTGGTCAGCTGCACCAACAAAAGGATAGTCCAGCTCGGCGATATGTTTGAAAACATCAGCTAGATCCTCGCGGGAAGGTAATAAAATCGCCATATGGTAAAGGCCATAACTGGACTTGACCGCCTCCTCACGATGGGTTTCAATCAAGTGGACCAAGGGCTTGTTTCCAGCTCCCAAGATAACCTCTTTTTCCGTTTGGGAGAGGATTTCAAGACCTATAATCTGTGAATAAAAAGCCGTCTGACGAGCCAGGTCCTTCACATTAAGTACTGCCTCTGCTAAATAAATCTTACTATTATAATCGTATGTCATCTGATTTTCTCCTGTGTTGTAATCTTTTGTATGACAATATTATACTTGGTTAGATTGTAATCTCAATTATTACAACCTGCGAATAAAAAAAGAAACCGAATAACTTTCGATTTCCTAGCGTTTACTGACTAAAAATCAAGCTCCGGCTTCTTTCCAGTTTGCCTTGGCATCTTTTAAAATACTAGCCAGGGTTTTCTTTTCAAGCTCTTTTTCCATTGCCATTTGAACGTCTTCTAGGCTTTGGTCCAAGATTCCATGAATATTTCGTCCTACTGGACAGGCTGGGTTAGGATTGTCATGGAAACTAAAGAGTTGACCACTTGGGCCGATGCTATCCACCGCACGATAAACCTGAAGAAGGTTAATTTCTTCTGGGTCCTTGAGCAAGCTAGCTCCACCTGTTCCCCTTTGAACTGAAATTAAGTCTGCTTTCTTTAGTTGAGACAAGGTTTTGCGGATAATAACAGGGTTAACTCCCACACTACCAGCCATAAAGTCACTGGTTAACTTAGTTTCATTTCCCTTATTTTGTGCTATAAGAGTCAAAATATGAACGGCAATGGTAAAGCGACTTGGAATTTGCATATTTGGGACCTCTCATTCTTCTTTGCTATTTTACTTGATTATAACAAAAAGAAAGTTGTAAAACAAGGAGTTACAACAACTTGAGGAGTTAATCTGATCACTAAAAAAGACAGAGCCATTATAGACTCTATCTGATTGTGTTTGATGATAAACAACTAGAACTGATAAACCATATTATTCTCACTTACTGAGGCTCTAGTTTGGTCTTTTGTTTCTTACGGACCCCCTGCCCCTCAATATGCTGTTTGACCAGATCCACAACTTCATCATTGGTTGGCAAGTCCGAGTGCTGAGCATCTTCACCTGTAACCGTAATTTCAGTATAGCTCTTTGCTTGGTTCTGATAGATATATTTCCCAGCGGACACACTGGCATCAGGCACCAACTCGTCCGAATCATAAGTGATAGTTCCTGCTACCGAATAGACATGTAGGGTGGACGGAATATTCTTCTTACCAGCTATGAAATCCGCAAGCATGACTGATTTATTTTTGATATTGGTTTCAGTGAAATTATAGGGCGTTCCGATAGTCATGAGTGAGTTTATCTTAACATCATAGTCACTCAGATAATTTTCAATAAAGGCTGTATAAATCAGACCACCATTGGAATGGGCCAGACCTTTAAAATTATTGAAATTGTATTTATTCTGCAAGGCTTCAAAGGCCTGATTCATCATCTTAGCCTGTTTCTTGATATTACTATAACCGTCTTTGTTATTTTCAAATCCGATAACAATGACTGGTTCGTTGTCCTTAGCCTTGATTTTGCCCTCAAAGGTGATACGACCATTGTTCCAAACCTTGACCTTGAGGAGGCTATGCTTAACCCCAGGACGGTCTTGATTGAGCTTACGTACCAAGCCATCAAACCGATTTTCTGTAGCAGAACTCCCTGGAATCATGATAATAGGAGACAATTTTGAATTGTAGAAAGTCTCGATTTCCTTGACATTTTTCCTAGTCCAACTATAAGACGGAACCGCCAAACCAATGAGAAAGACCGCAACAAGGATAAAGGCCAACTTCGCTTTTTTACTGAACTTCATTGCTTTCTCCCTCCTCTTTCAAACCGTGTTGCACCTTATTAGACAGATGAACAAAGGGAATAAAGATAGCAACATCAACCGCAAAACAGAGCAGGCTAACAGCAAGTGCCCGCAGGCTACCACCCGTTCCAATAAAGGCATAAAGAAGGCTCGGCGTGCCATCTGGTACAGGGTAAACTGCAGCAGGCATAAGACGAATAGCCAAAGCCACCGCAGCTATTCCCATATTGACCATAGGTGCTAGAAGAAAAGGAATCAGATAAACCAGATTTAGTAAGACTGGTATCCCTACCATCAAGGGAGCCCCATTATTAAAGAGGCTAGGGAAAACACTAAGAAGACTAACCTTCTTATCCTTAAAGCTGGTTGATTTCAAAAGTAGAGCCACCAAGAGAGCCAGACCTGATCCAACACCAGCAACCAAGCCGTAACTATGATAAAGGTTTGTTAGCGTATAAAGGTGGGGAAGCCCAGTCGTCGTATAGTGGGAGACGGCATAGGTCAGATTTTCCAAGGCAAAACTATCCTCAGTAATAGCATTGTGAGCAAAAGCCTGACTATTTCCAATCCAAGCAGAAAAAGTACTCAAAAGTCCCATCATAAAGGTTGAGAATAGATGGTTATGGGTGACAGTGATTTTCGATACATATTGACCTATGGTCTGAAAAACATTACGTTGCTCTCCAACAAACAAAAGAATATTGAGACCAACCGCCAGAATTAGGGATAAAAAGATGGGACGAACTGTCTTAGGTTGATAAATATAGTCCTTGTCCACAATCTGATCATCACTAGCTCTTGAAAAGCGAAAAATCTGGCCAACCAGATAACCCACGAAGATAGCCAGCATAATATTAATCGAAGCTGGTAAATTGATCCGTGTCAAATCGCCATCGTTTATTGGAGACATTAACAACTCTTGCGATCCTATTGTCAAGCTGACCAAAAGGGATGTCACACCAGCCGTTCCAGTACTTCTACCGTAGTGACCAGCCGTGTATTTTCCTGCAAAGTAGGTTGACAAGGGACCTGCTAAACCACCAAGAAAACTGGAAAGATTGTTGAGCACCTGACCAGTTATCTTAAAAGCTGGCAGCCAATCAGAAACTGAAAACAACTGGTTAATATAACCAAGCTCTGAAAAGACGGATAGCGAAATTACCCGAATAATTCCTGAAAAGAGGAAAAAGGGAAAGAGCGAAACTAAGGTTTTCTGCGTAATTTGGACAAAGCCTCGCTCACGAAACCAGAGAAACCTCTGGACCAAATAGTTTATCATAAAAGACTCCTAGTAAAAGGCAAAAATAAACTTTACATTCAACGTTTTCTTTCATTATAGCACAAAGAGAGGGGCCTTACCTTAATCGTGGGTTAAAGCACACACTCTCAGAATTTAGTCACCATCATTTTCATGATTTCTTGAAAAATTTAAGAAATATTTGAGAATTTCTTGATGTTTATTTTATGACTATATATTACAATAAAGATGAAAAGAAAGCGGTATCAAATAAGCGAAAGGAGGCTTATCATGAAAAAGGTACTTGAGGTCAGACATCTGACTAAACGTTATGGCCAACATCTAGCTCTAGACAATGTAAACCTGACCTTAGAAAAGGGTGAGGTCTATGGCCTTATCGGAAGAAATGGGGCAGGTAAGACGACACTGATTAAGGTCATCACCAAACTCATCCGTCCAAGTCAAGGTAGTGTTTCCCTCTTTCACTCTACTTCCAAATCAGAGTGGACCCACGCACTGAAACGTGTCGGTTCTGTGATTGAAGCCCCCGTCGCCCTTAATCATCTCAACGCACGTCAAAATCTACGTTACTACTGCAAGATTCATCACGTTCCAAATCCTGACAAAGTCATTGAAGAAATCCTTGATACGGTTGGACTTGGTCACACTGGCAAGAAAAAATTTCGTAGTTTCTCATTGGGTATGAAGCAACGCCTAGGTATCGCTATTGCACTGATTGCAAAACCAGACCTACTCATTTTAGATGAACCGATTAACGGTCTCGATCCGGTAGCTATCAAAGAATTCCGCCAAATGATTAAAAAATTGAGTGAAGAGCAAGGTATGACAGTTCTCATCTCCAGCCACATCTTGTCTGAACTCTATCAAGTTTCAACCCGCTTTGGCATTATTGATCACGGTCACATCATCCGTGAAATCACTAAGGACGAATTCGAACATCTCAGCGAAGACTATATCGTTCTTAAGACAAATCAATTAGCCCTGGCTAGTCGCATTCTCCAAGACCAACTCCATCAACACTTCAAAGTTGTTAACAGCGACAATGAAATTCATATTTTCGATAAATCCCATGTGATTAAAGCAATTGTCAAAGAGCTGGTTAAACAGGAAGTTGACATCGATGAAATTTACTACAAACGTCAAGACTTAGAAAACTACTTCACACAACTGGTTGATTCAGAAAGGAGGTAGAGCCATGTTACACACTATTCACGCCGATTTCTATCGACTCTTCCGTTCTAAAGGATTTTGGATTTCTGAAATTATCCTAGCCCTAAACATTATTTCTGGTGTCCTATTGGGAGGTACAGGGCATGTAGGCGTAGAAACTGGGGCAAAACAAGCCGTTCGAAGCTCCTCTTCATGGACTGGTGTCGGATCACTGATTAATTATTCTAGTAGTATCTCTATGACAGTCCTCTTCACTTTGATTGTTGTCTCTATTATTTTGGGCGTTGACCTTGCGCAAAAGTTATATAAGAATAATCTCACCTCTGGTATTTCACGGAGCGGATTCTTCTTTGCCAAGGCAACAGTCATTGTAGCAATTACTCTAGGACAACTCCTCTTGTCTTACGGTCTTGCCTTCGTCCTTGGTACACTTTGCCATGGTCTCGGAACTGTACCTGATCACTTTGTTAGAAATTTTGCCTTGACTTTCCTTCTCCAATTCTTGTGTAATTTGGCTTGGGTAAGTCTGACAACTGTTGCCCTCTACCTCACACATTCCATCGTGACAACCTTTGTGACCTACACCCTTGGTTTAGTAGCTTTAACCGTACCAACAGCAATCTTCCCTAAAGTAGAAATTTTGAAATACTTGTCACTCAACTTTAATTACGCCATGACTGCAGATAAAACTGTCATTCAAAATACCGCGATCGTGGCAGTAGGATTTATCTTAGCATTCACAGCTTTGGGCTTAATTACCTTTGAAAAACAAGATTTGTGAAAACAAAAATAACATCGTGCACGCGCGCGATGTTATTTTTCTTATGTGACTTCAAATCCGTTTTGCTTCGAAGGAGCAATACAAATCATATTTTTGATGTAGAAATGTTTATTTACTTTGAAGATATCAATTTTATTTACGAGAGTTGATTTACATTTATAATTGCTTGCAAAGTTTAAAATCTAAAAAAGTCACCAACAAAAGTTGACGACAACTAAAAAAAGAGGACCAATGTCAGTAAGGGTTCTTTACAGCCCGAAGCTGAAGGTAGCACCGCACCCGTACCAGAAACTGGTACCTTTGAACGCTCTGTTACCAGTCGTCCTACGATATCCTCTCAACATCTTCATTCTATCACTGATTGCAAATAGAATCAAAGATTTTTTGCTAAATCAAATCGGTGGTTGAGTTGTTTTCCGAGTAATACCAATTTCTTTAAAGTCTCTCTTTGGCTAGGAAAAATGACATAACTATCGCTATCAATGTCTATTCCTACAACATAGGCATCCTCAGATAACCATTTTTTATCTAGGATATTGCACCATTGAGGAACACTTTCATCCTCATCAAACCATTTATCTGAGAGTTCCAAACCTGCATCTTCCACTAAAGGTTGAAAGGCATATAGAAAATCTTCCAGTTCGACTCTACAGTCTAACTCAACAACCTTTCCAGTCTCTAATAGTTCATCCACAATAGCAATCCAAACGATATCGTGTTCGTTATCATCTTCATCCATACCACGCTCATCAAAACGGTCAAAGTTAGAAATAAGATAACCCTTTGGAGATTCAAGACATTGTTCTAAGTTTTCGTGAACGGTTGTATTGTCAGTTAGTAAATGTATAATATCACGATAAATTGATTTTTCTTTATCAGTCATTAGTTTGTCCCCCAAAATATCTTTTATAAAAATTAATACTTTTACAGATTAAATTATATCATACGATCCATGCGATAACATTTTTCTATTAAGATAGGAAACTCTGCATCTGTTCGGAAAATTGATATTCGTTGAATACATATATTAGTTATGAAGAATGAATATTAAGTTTATTTTGATTATGATAGCGAAAACTAACTCAATTAAAAGTCACATGACAATTTGAAGGAATTGTAGAACCATTTGGTGATTTTGTTTAGATATAACTACTTTTTATTTTAGTTATCATAACCTCACTGTTAAATAAAACCATTCATTCTCATAGGCCAGATGCAACTCACCCTCTAAGACTTGGACTAAGTGTTCGGTGATATAAAGTCCAAGTCCAGAGGAATCCTCGGTGTCTGACAGGTTTTCAGAATAAAAGCGGGTCGTTAGTTGGTCCAGATGCTGTATCGGCTGTTGGACCATATTACTAACTGACAAATAAATGCCATCGTCCTTTTTTTGCAATGTCAGTTGAGCTTGAATCTTACCATGTTTTAGAACGTTACTGATAATATTCTGAAATAGACGTTCAAAAATATCTGGATCCATTTCGCATTGGATATCAGGGGTTACTTGAATATCTAGTGTAATCCCTGTTTCTTGAAACATGTCATAGTAAGGCAGGATAGACTTAACCACAAGTTGAGAAAAGTCCACATCTTGAAATTGTGGTTGGATGGCCCCCTCTGTTAATCGTCGATATTCCAACAAGGCTTCCAAACGCTTTGAAACAGTCAGTAGATTTTTAGAAATCTTCTCCATAGCCGTATCATCTTCCCTACTACTTCGAAGACTTTGCTGAGCAAAGCCGCTCGCTACTGTCAGTGGTGTTCGTATATCATGGGCAATATTACTGATAGCCATGTCCATGGTTTTCTTTTCTTGGAGAGCGACAAGCTTAGTCTTTTCAATTTGGGTAAAAAGAGACTCAATCCGATTCGTTAGGGTAACCAATGATTTTGGCTGGTTTTTCAGAGTAATTCGTCGATGGCTTTCTTCAACTAGCTTTTCTTCAATCTGCTTTGAGAGAGATTTTACAGCCAAATAGTAACGAACTAGACAGGTAGTCGCTCCCAGAAGAAGTCCTATCAATACAATAAGCAGTCCTTCCATCAGTCTTCTCCTTTAAGTCGCACACCTAAGCCCCAAATCGTTTCGATATACTCCGTACCCGCATCCACTTGGGCGAGTTTCTTACGTAGATTACTCAACTGTGCATTCAATGTATTATCACATGATAGATAAGGGGCTTCCCAAACCGTCTCATAAAGGTCCTCTTTAGTAAAAATTTTCTTTGGATTTTGAAGGAGTGTGTGGAAAATTTGAAACTCTTTCTTACCCAAACGAATGACTTTTCCCTGACAGGAGACTTCAAAACTGTCTGGGTTTATCGTGATATTTTTGACTTGATAGATGTTATCAGGCTTACTACTTCCCTTGCTGTGTTCACGTAGTTGAACCGAGACACGCGCATAAACTTCTTCAAGATCAAAGGGCTTAACGATATAATCATTTGCACCATCAAGTAAGTACTGGCTAATCAAGTGCTTGTCACCCAAGGCTGTCAGCATAATGACAGGAACAGAGCTTCTTTGCCTGATAAACTTAAGCACTTCTTCGCCACCCTTACCCGGTAACATGATATCTAGGAGAACCAAATCAATCTCTTGACTTTGAAACAAAAGCTCTCCTTCGGTTCCAGAGTAGGCTTGGATAATATCATGTTCTTCAGAAAACAAGTTAAAAAGAATATTCTGGATATCCTCATTGTCTTCAATCTGTAAAATACGTGCCATATCTTAATCCTCCAATGATACTACCAATTGTATACGCTCACTTTTTCTTTCATCTTAACAAAAAGCCGAATTAATGACAAGGTGCATTATGAGTTATTGATAGCATAAAAGGAAAAATAAAAACCGTAAGCCTCCACTTCCGAGACTTACGGTCAATTATTTATTAAGCAAAAGTCGTCACATCAGAGGAATCCAAACGAACAGACTCAAAGCCTTCTTCATTGGCTTTCCCAAGAGCAATAAGCAAAACTGGTACATGACGGTCTTCATCAAGTCCAAAGGCTTTGGCAAGCCCATCTTTTTTATAACCACCGATGGCGTTGGTATCATAACCATAAGAACGAGCAACCAACATCAACTGCATGGCAGCCAGACTAGCATCAATGTGGACAATTTCATTCATCATTTCGCGAGGAGCATTTTCATACATTGGTACAATGCTTGACAGTTGTTTTTCTTTGACTTCTTCAGGCATTTTTCCTTGGGCAACAGCCTTACCGTAGATATCTTCAGCTCTTTCTTGGCTCTTCAAATCGGCAAAAATAAGGACCATGGCTGATGATGTTTCATTTTGCACACCATTGTAGCTGACGAAAGGTGTCAATTTTTCCTTGCCCTCTTCGCTATCAACGACAACAAAACGCCAAGGTTGCATGTTGACTGATGATGGTGCTGTAACAGTCTTATCTAGAATTTCCAACAGTTCTTCTCGCGGAATCTTAACAGATGGATCAAAGTTACGAATGGAACGACGATTATAAACGATATCTGAAAAATCATTGCTTACTACAGGCATCTTATGTCTCCTTTTTTTGATTAAATGAAAATAATATAATCAAAATTATAACACAAGACAATTGTTATCAAAAATATTTGCTACAGACGACTAAAGATTAGTTTCCTTGAGCCCTAGCCGTTTCACTTCAGATGAATAGTAAACCATGATGATAATAAGACTGAGTGTAATTACCCAGATTGACTTAAGGTGCACAAAATGCATAAGAACGGCTGAGACGATAGCACCAACGACAAAGCTCCCTACGATAAAGCTATAATTGACAGCCTGACGACGATATTCTCTCTGATCACCACTTCCCTGAATGGCATAATAGAGGGCCGTTAACATCCTTCGATAATTTCCTGAGGTCATAAATATCACGAAGGGATGATTCTCAATCTGACTGCCAGTAAAAGTCTTCATCATGATACCTGCAGAAAGCGATAATCGGGAGCTCAATCAAGGCATTTGAAGGTAGAAAAGGCAGGATAGCTGTCATCACACAAAGTGGAAGAAGACCATAAACTCGCCAATAGGCATTCTTACGCTGGTCTTTAAACCACATGCCAAAAAGAAAGCCTAAAGAAAAGAATAGGATTGAAAAGCAACGCAACAAGTTATAGTACATACTACTGTTCTGCCAGTCAGCGACCAAGAGAAGGATATTCCCAGTCTGTGTAGCAACCAAACTATGATAGTACATATGACAAAAGACATCCAAAGCCCCTCCTGAGAAACTCAACAAATTAGCCATCAGACGCGTATTTTGAGGAAGAAGGTTCCGCGATTCCATAACATAACTTCCCTTCTAATAGTAATTGATAGGATAACTTTATTATAGCAAATTCGGGAACACACAGTAGAAAAAAACAACCCTCACGAGTTGCTTCTATCCTATTAAAAATTAACGGAACCTAGGATATTCTATGTGTTGATGCTAATAGATATCACGTCTATGACCGACTTCGAGGGCAAGTATGATTAGTTCATTGTCCTGAATATTGACAATAACACGATAGGCACCAATACGATAGCGCCATTGTCCAGTGCGATTGGCAACAAAGGCCTTACCCTTGGCTCTTGGATTATCTGTGACACGATTGAGATAAGACTTAATTTGTTTTCTGACGAAAGAATCCAACTTTTTAAAATTTTTGGCAAATTTAGGGGTGGGTACTATCTTATAGGTCATCCCAATTTAGCACCTCCCCACCGTTTTCAAGATAGTCTTCATATTCTGCCAAAGCCAAATCGGCTACTCTAGCGTCGTATTCATCCTCAATAGCGTCTAAAGTCTTGGTACGAATTAATTCTGACAAGGATACGCCTTCGAATTTCGCAATTGCCTGCATGAACTTCTTATCTGCTTCTGAAACCTTCAATGTAATTGTTGTCATATCCTTAACCTCGTTCTCTTTTGTAACACCATTGTATTACCACTCCTCCTTTTTGTCAATTTTGATAATAGGTTCATACTTTATTCGTAAAACAATAGAAAAAGCAACCCTTACGAGTTGCTTGCAGTCCTATTAAAAATTAACTGTATCAGGATCATCCTGAGTTTTAATGCCTTGAATCTTATCCAATACTGCCATATCTTCCTCTGACAAATCAAAGTCAAAGATATCCAAGTTGGCTTCGATATTTTTTGCTGTCACTGACTTAGGTAGTGGCAAGAAACCTTTTTGAAGGCTCCAACGTAGGGCAACTTGAGCAACTGATTTTCCGTTACGTTCAGCCACTGCTTCTACGTCTTCATTTCCAAAAATGCTACCAGTACCTAGTGGACTGTAGGCTTCAAGAAGAATGTCACGCTCTTGGCAATAGGCAACCAAATCTTCTTGGGCACAACCTGGAGCCAAAAGAATTTGATTGACATGTGGCACAATTTCAGCCGTTTCAAAGAGAGCATCAAGATGATGCTGCATAAAGTTAGACACACCGATAGCACGCACCTTACCATCTTTGTAGGCTTCTTCCATTGCCTTCCAAGCACCTGCATTGCCAACCTTCCAAGCATCATTCTCACGAAGAGCCTTTGGATTAGGCCAGTGGATGAGCAAAAGATCCAAATAATCCACACCTAGTCTTTCAAGAGACTCGTCGATAGAAGCCTTAGCCAAATCGTAATCGTGCTTGTCATTCCAGAGTTTAGTCGTTAGGAAATATCCTCACGCGCCACATCACTATCTGTAATCGCCTTACCTACAGAAACCTCGTTACCGTAGATTTGCGCCGTATCAATATGTGTGTAACCCGCCTTAAGTGCGAAACTAACGCTGTTATAAGCTTCTTCCCCTTCTGGAATCTGCCAAGTCCCAAAACCAATTTTAGGAATCGTAACGCCATTTGAAAGTGTATATGTTTCCATCCTGTTCTCCTTTTCTTTTTTTAAATAGTACTATCTTAAAAAAGATAAGTCAAAAATGCAAAGATTTGCTATGGCTTGTTTGATGAATAGTTCCTTACTTCTTTTTCCGCTTCTTTTTAAAGACAACACCATTTTCTTTAAGGATTTCCATGCTCACCTTTCCAACTCCTCTAATCGCTGCTACTTCCTCTTCCGTTTTCTTTTTAAAATCTTTAAATTCTATTAAGCTATGTTGACGAAGTATACGCTCCACACTTATTGAAAGTCCTTGGAGGGCTTTGCTTGGTTCTATACTTTTTTCCAATTCTCTAATTAGTTTGTGCAATTCTGGATTTTTCTTTTTCGCAACATGTCTTTGTGGACGTTTTGCACGATATTTTTCGATTAACCAAGTAAAATAATATTCTGACTGGGACAGATCAACGACTTGATTAAAAACCATTAAAAGACTTTGCATACTATTGGCTTCAAATAAGATAGGGTTGACTTTAAGCGTTTCGGCAACTAGACGCTCTTCATCACCTTGTTCAATCATTTTTAAATAATTTTCGAACTCTGGATTTTTTGCATAGAGAAGATCAAAATAGAAATCCGCATCCTCACTATGTCCCGTCATTAGAGAGACCGTCATCATTGGTACTATCATCAAATCTTCTTCGTGATATTCCATTTGCTCACATTCGAAAAAGCTTTTAGCCTTATCAAACTCCTCCAGATTACAATAGGTAGCCATCAATTCGTAACAGACTCCCATGTGATCTTGAACATCTATCTCTAGAATCTCTTCAAATTCCTTAATAGCAAACCGCTTCATACTGTTGCTTAAATAAAATTTAGCAAGATTATACTTCAAAGACAAATAAGGACGCTCGTCAAGATTAGCCCAGCCCATTTTTGGACCTTGATCCCACTTGGACCTTTGCTCTTTTTCTAAAGCAATTAGGCCTTTTAGATGTTCAAGTGGACTTTGAAAAGTTAAGAGCATCTGCTTAGCATCAAGATTTTCAGGATCTAGTTTTAAAGCTTCTGTCAAAAATTCCTGACTTCTCGAAGGATCTTCCTCGTGATAATGATAAGCCTCTTCAATGAGTTTCCAAGCTCTCTCCTGCTTTGAATCAGGGGAAGTAATCTCATCAAAAAGCCCTTGGTTGTATTGTCTTGCAAAATCTTCAAGAGCCATGTCCACACTGAGATACTCTCTAATATGTTCTTCTAAGAATGCTTCTGCTTTTTTTGTGAAGTCTTCAAAAGATGATGTCATCAATCTTCTCCAATCTATGTTTATTTCTCTAACTACTATTGTATACGTTTTCATAGAACATTACTATATTCTAAGTGAAATCAACAACCTCTTAAATTTTTATTGACAAAAATAGTCGCCAATCACAATACAGATAAGAATCCATAGAGTCTTATTTTTGGACATCTAGACTCAAAGTTGTACACTCATATTAGATAGAGTGCCATTGGACGATTAACATCAAGGCATAATCTTCAAGTTTCATTTAAAGCTACAAAAAATCATTAACGTCTTGGGAGTGGTTTAGTTCCTTTTCTATATCAATAACTTTAACTCACTTTTTCATAATTTTACTTGACCACTCCCATTTTTAAAGGAATTGAAAACTGAGTTAAATTTTAAAAGGAAACAGAGATCTGTTTCCTTTTTTCTTACTTCAAACTATGACAAAAGGAAACCCTTTCGAGTTTCCTTTATAAAATATATTGTTGGAGGCAAAGTCCAATAATACTTTAGTTGA